>ENA-ORXU01002961-ORXU01002961.1-marine-metagenome-genome-assembly--contig:-NODE-2961-length-10965-cov-3.847814_pt1 | contig 10965 bp, 9 predicted proteins | sample MGYA00237869_ERZ511484 | MGnify/ENA metagenome assembly ERZ511484 | reverse complement strand
TATCTAGCGGATCATATATAATCAAAGCTTTTGATGCTGCTGGAAATGAAATATTTGTAGAAACTGTGGTTAAAATCGACGGCAGCTAAAACAAAGCGATCCCAAAAAATTAAAGAGAGGCGATTCTGTTCATTCAGAGTCGCCTCTTTTTGTAGGTGCAGTTGGGCATTTGTTGAATGACTTTTGGGGCACCTTACATACAAACTACAAGACACAATTTCAACTTCTCTACCCAGTCTGTTCGAGGATTCTGCGCGCCTGCGCAATTGGTAATCGAACTCCTGAACGATATTAGTGTATGTGAACAGTTATCAAAATTGAGCTGTGATAAAATAGTGGAATTATACCGGATGAAATATGTAACGATGAAAAAATTTTGGATCCGCGATGGAGTGCCTGACAGAATCTCGTCTGACACCTTAAGTGTCAGACGAGATTCTGTCAGGCACCCTAGACAAACATAGTGACAGTAAGGATCTTGAGATTTGATGACAAAATATTGTATTGTTTATAGACAGTTAATCATAATTTCACCTTGCATTTGTAATCGATTTGACAATCGACAAGTCTTCTAATTGTCTTTTTCAACCGTGTGAACTTGAGATATTGAAGAGTTATTTATCGACATGATCTATAAAATTGAGATGTTAATCTACCCTCTCACCTTCAATAAAAATAATCGAATCCAAAATGGCACCTGTCAAGGTATCGAATCTATATTGCGGGCCATCTTGAATGCCATTATAAAGCCCCATCGGATCCATAGACCAGCTTAAGTCGCTTAAAGAGCCTTCCATGTCGTTATATAGTCTTGTAGAATCTTGTTTGTTGAATGGTGGAGTTTTAAAATAAATAACTTCCTCAAGCTTCCCATTTTCTGCAAAAAATTTCATCGGTCCGACGTTCACGGCGTTTATAAATTTTGTGACAACGCTCGTGTCTCCACTTTTAAAAAAACCAACTAACAGCCCATTATTCTTTTCGTTGTTTCTGTAGAAATGCAATGACAAGCTATCGTTAGGGAAGTATTTCTCTACTAATCCATTAGACAGGCCTTTCAGATATTGAACTTTAAAGTTTATCTCAGTATTAGGGATTTTTCTCTTTAAGTAGCCATTTCCTTTTGAAAGGGTTTTTGATGAAACCATATTTCCTAAAGAATCATTTGTATACACATGATTCCAGGGCTTACCATGCCTGTATTCCAACTCTTCGAGAACTTCACCATTTGGGTAGTAAAAAATGGTCGTTCCATCTTCAATATATCCAGAATCAATAAAAGTAAATTGTACTATTTTTTGAATACGATTCTCATTGGGTTTTGAATAATAGAACGTGTCAAACGTAAATGCATCTGTATGGTCAGAAGCGGTAGAAGTTTTTTTGGTGTCACATGTTTTTAATGCGATCAACAGTGAGAATGCGAAAAGCACCCATGTTATTGAAATATCAACTAACATCCCTTTCCCGTTTTATTAGGTTCCATCCTCACAAATCCAACGTCATGATCGGTCGCAACTCTATCGTCCAATCACTATCTACAAAACGTGGATCAGAGCGAGCGATCTCCAAGGCCTCATCCATACTTTCCACCTCTATATGATAATATCCAACGAGCATATCGTCACTTTCCTCAAAAGGCTCTTCCATCATCTCGCCATCTTTGGTTGAAAGCATGACACCCTCGACCTTAAATGGCTGAGCAGTCTTCAGGACACCGCGTTCGTGTAGACTCGTGATAAATTTGCCGATCTTATCAATGTGTTTTTTCTGGTCAGAAAAACTCAAGGTTGATATAGGATTACCCGTCGCACGAATCAGCAGCATGAATTCTTTCATAGATTATGAATATTAATCATTAAGTAATTTATGACAAATCATCGAGAAATCCTGCAACTAGCTTTTAATCGCGCAACCGTTCGTTTTCCAAGCATCGATTAGCGGCACACCAATGACGTTCTTGCGGGATTTGGAGTCATCCGAGGAAAGGCAGGCTAATTGCCGAGGTGATAAGAATTTGTTCGGCGAAGCACCTTGCCCGATGGCGCTATTGACGCGAACGGCTTGTAAGGCTGTCATAGGAATGAATCGATAAGATGTGCGGCTGAGGTAATATTTCAAATCGCGATCAGGTCGATAATTTTTTGCTGATTTGGTTGCGTAGTTATTGCTTTTCTTGTTCAGGTCCGCCTCCTGATTTTTCTCAGTCGTATATACCGTTTCGGCACATTTGCGCGACTGGGCAGCCTCGGCTATACCCGAAATATTGGCAATTCGCGAATCGTACTCAACTTTCACCACTTCTTTACCATCCATAAATCCCGGCTCGGTATGGACGACACCATCGATTTGACCTATCACTTTTTCACCCGTCCAAAAGCAATACATCGATAGATAGGCCTGTTTTTTGTACGATTCAGCACTCAGTTCCTCTTCTAGTATTTCTAGATATGTTGGTACTTCTATATTATTAATTGTCATCACGTCGGTTATCGCTCCGACTATACCGCTCAAACTATAATTTCCATTTACACGCGGAATAATATCTCGCTTGTAGCTATCGACAATTCTCACCACGGGATTATTCCATGAAGGTTCTTGAAAAAATGTGAGGGCTTCAGCATCCTTCCCTTTTTTATTATTGAAAATGGCGACAGGAATAAAATATGTCTCAATGGCTTCAACCACTAGCGGATGACTCAGTACTTGCTGACCGTAATTGCGACAAGTTAGGCAACCTGGTACTTCTTGAAATAATATGAAAATTGGTTTTCCTTCGTCTTGACTTTTTATTGTCGCGGCATCCAAGTCGCGATGCCATGTGACTTCGCCCAACTCAATATGTTGTCCATCACTGTTGGTTACGAAGAAATACGAAAAAAGTAATGACAGATAGATTGTTGATGTAAATTTCATCTCGATTTAATATTTGATAAAGAAATATTAAACATGCATATAAATTGGTCACCTGTACAACGTCAACGGCTCTTATATTATTCTGAAAGAAGTAGATTGATTAGCGACGACGCTGTTTATTTCTGCCGCCTGAAGAGCGACCTCCTTGATTTCGGCGATTATGTCCACCTCGAGAAGATCGTTTTTCATGCTTTTTATTAGGGTCCCATTTTGGACTTTTGCCAATCTGTGGTGGTGTTGGGATTTTCGTAATCTCCATATCGATCAATTCTTCGACTTCTTTGAACTGCGCCATATCCCTTGGACTTACAAGTGTCAAAGCTACACCTGTCGTATCAGCCCGAGCTGTCCGCCCTACCCGATGCACATAATCTTCAGCATTAGACGGCACATCAAAATTGATCACTAAATTTATATCCTTGATATCTATACCTCGACTAATGACGTCTGTACCTACGAGAACACGAATACGTTTTGCTCGGAATTTTTTCAAAACTCTTTCCCTATCCTTTTGATCAAGATCAGAAGAAATACCAGTCACGTCGTACCCCGATCCTTTAAGATCACGGACAATATCATTCACTTTACTTTTTGTCGAGGTAAATACGAGAATACTTTTATAGGCGGGCTTATCTGCAATTAATTGTCGAATTAATTGAATTTTATGTTCTTTATAAACGAGGTATACCGCTTGTAAAACTCCTTCTGCTGGCTTCGATAAAGCCAATGATATTTCATGTGGTTTGTCTAATATTTCTTTAGCTAGTTCTCTGATTTTACGTGGCATAGTGGCGCTAAATAAAAGCGATTGACGTTTTTTCGGAATATGCGAAATGATTTTTCGTATGTCATCAACAAACCCCATATCGAGCATACGATCGGCTTCATCCAATATTAGACATTCAATTTTATCAAACTTAACATGACCTACATTGAGATGCGAAATTAATTTACCAGGTGTAGCTACGATAATTGGTGCGCCGCCTTTGAGTGCACGTTTTTGCTGTTCCCAATCTTGTCCATCACCTCCACCGTATATCGCAATAGAATTGATGCCAGTAAAATATGAAAAGCCTTCAAGTTCTTGGTCAATCTGTAGAGCTAGTTCACGCGTCGGAACGATTACAAGTGCACGACACTCTTCAGTTGGATTTTGCATAAGTCGATGCAGCGTCGGCAGCATAAATGCAGCTGTCTTACCAGTACCTGTCTGCGCGCATGCGATCAAATCCTCGCCCGCTAAAATTTTGGGAATCGCCTCATCCTGAATGGGTGTTGCTTCGACAAAACCCATATATGATAGTGATTCCAGAATTTTATCATCTAATCCAATCTCGCTAAATTTCATGCGCTAAAGATACGGAATATAGTGTGGGAGCCATATCGACAAAGACCTCTTGAATAATACAAATTACGCCATCACAATGGCCACTCGCCTAAGTATATTTTGAATAGCTTGGTGAGATTCACGGCATCAGGTAAAGCCCTGTGCATGTCACCTTCAGGCGTAATACCTTCTCGCTTGAGCGCTTTCATCAGACCTATGCGATAATCTAGTTTTCGTATTCGATGATATGCCCGCTTGGCATTGAGATATATTCCATCTAGCATATGGTCTAACTGGTGCCAATCGCATTGATCGTTCAGGATTTGCTCATCATATCGTCCCCATGCCACAAAGTGCCAAGGCGAATCTACTTGCTCGTACCAATTGATGAAGGCCTTGTGGCACTTTTCGAACGAGACACCGCTATCCACTTCGGCTTGCGTGATACCTGTCAACCGAACGCAGTAAGGAGAAATGCGAGGATGCTGTTCAGGTCGAACGAGTTTATGAAATCGGCTGACCTCCTGACCGTAAGCGTTGAGCATGACGGCGCCAAATTCAATCACCTCTCGATTGCGCACCGGATAATCCGACTCCCAACAGGTCGTTTCTAAATCGAATATGATGTAATGCATGAGCTATCGTTGTCGTTCGTACTCAAAATAACACTCTAACCGGTTGGCATAGTACATAAGCAAACCAATATGATCCGTATTCACACGATCATCTTCAAAATGAATGACCTGAAAAAATTGATATGAACGCAGTTGTCTAATTCCACAATCAACTAGTTCTTTGTCCGAAAGTTCATCATGAAATGCATGTTCCATGATACATTCCGACGACGATTCCATTTCTAAAAACTTGTTTTTGAGCTTCTCAAAGTTGGAATAAAATTCATCAATAGGCATACTCCATTCCGTCTCTGCCAGTCTTAGCGCGCCTTCAGGAGAGTTAATCTTGGATGTTTCAGTGATCCCTTGAAAAAGTGCTGCCGCGGCTAATTGTCCAACGCGGATCACATTATAATCGCGATATGATTTTTCAATTTGTGTTGCCAGCGTGCGTGTATATTGCATTTCTCGCTGTTGATTTTTTGTCACAACACCATTATTTAGAAAATACGCTTCTTTGGATATATGTTTTCCTTTTCGATCAAGACTTCGACCCTCGTCATCTACGACATTTCCAAACACATCCATCGGTTCTCCAAATGACAAATAATTGATCATTTCATCAGAAAATATTTCACGAACAGTCATGATAGACTTTAAAAAAGAATTCTTTTTATGAAGTCGTTTACGCACCAATGCAGCCAATCCTTGCTTGTGGAGGTAGTTTCTAAACATGGAATTATCCTCTAATACGTTTGAATAACTAATAACCAGAGGAATAATAAAAACCTTTGAATTTGAAGCTGTCTGGATTAATTTACGCTGTGCTTCCACTGCCGTCCCCATTAGACCTAACTTAAGGTGTTGTTCGATTTCTCCAGATCGACTCCTGGTTCCGCCTGGAAAAAAAAGTGAATTAACACCCATCTCGATCGCAATCCGCGAGGCAGACTTGAGTGTCTCGAGGTAAATTTTATTCTTCTTTCGACGATCTACGCGGTATGCGCCAAGTCGATCCATAAAATATGCGGCTATCTCTGAATTAAATAAATTTAATCCTGCTCCGTAATGCGATGAAGGAATACCTACAAATCGATCGATGGAATACCCAAGTAAAAGCGAATCTAGATTACTTGAATGTGTCGGAACAATTACCAGAGTGCCTTTTTTAAATAAATTTCTTATTTTGTCGATAGGGCCTATCACTCTAATCTTTTCATATAGTTTTTTGCTCGTTCCCCAAAAACCGAATTTACCTTCTGAAAATTTATTAAATAGTGCTTTAAATAAAATGTTGCAAAATGTTCTGGCTTTCCTAAACATAGAAGGCTTAAACTTTCCGGCAATTTCATTGGCATACACGCGCACGATTCGCGTAATGGTTTCATGCTCAAGATCGCTTCGTTCTTTATCGGTTTTCGGTAGATTATCAATTTCACGACTAATCTTCGAAATATTATTCCAAAAACTTTTTTGATTTGGAGGATCGGCACTCCACGCGTCAACACGAATTCTTCGAAGCTCTAGATTGATGGCGTTCTGAAGTGTCACCATGATATCGCCATTGTCGTTGATGAGGTCAGCTGTTGTCTCTTGAACAATTCGATCTATAAATTCCTCACGCCTTAGGCTAAGCGCATTGATGGGCCATTCGCTTATGTCCGGTATGAGGTGTTCCGGATCTCCTTTAATATAGTCTGCGGCACGATTCACTGTTGTCGTGAAAATGATTGATTGATTTTGTCAATATTACTTAAAATCTCATCACGACCATAATGTTTATTGGCAGAAGTGATAAAGTAAGTTGGCATCGATGACCAATCCTTTAAGAAGGTTTCAACAAAAGTTTGCGTTTGAGATTCATGCTGAGCGGGTTTGACACGATCAGACTTTGTAAATAAAATATGAAAAGGCACCCTATTTTCAGCCAGCCATTCCGCTTGCTCCAAATCAATCTTTTGGGGTGTGATACTAAAATCCATTAATAGAAATGCACAAACCAAGGATTCGCGTTTTTTTAAAAATGTGGCGATCATTCCCTGCCACTTCTTACGCTCTTTTTTAGAAACCTTGGCATAGCCATAGCCCGGTAAATCGACGATGCGCCAAGACTTATTTATTTCATAGAAGTTCAGTGATTGGGTCTTACCAGGCGTCGAGGAAGTATGGGCGATCTGTTTGCGATTTAAGATGTGATTAATAACCGAAGACTTGCCCACATTACTTCTTCCTATAAATGTATACTCCGGCATCACTGTAGTCGGACATTGCGCTATCGTTTTAAAGCTCCCAAGAAAATCAACTGTTTGTATATCTATCATTGTTCTCACTTAAATTCTCCTTAATTTCGCCGACACAACGTTAATTTTGGGTTACGTCGCAACTAGAACACCTTAAAGGCCGTGCAGTTTTCGTTATACGAACCCTCAAGTAAAAGAAAGCAAATATGCGAAATATAGCATTGATTCTACTGCTGACCTTCTCCGTTTGTCTGTCCTTGGACGCTCAGACACGCGTTGGTATAAAAGCCGGGATTAATACGACGAGTATTGATGAAAATGAAATCGAGGTATTCGATGATCAAGGACGAGAGGCATTGAAAATAGCCATTGAGGATGCTAATTATGGCATCAATCTCGGGGTATATCTCCTTGCTAAGACCAAAAGATTTTATATACAGCCAGAGGTGCTTTACAATTCCAACTCCACAAATTATCGTGTAGATTCATCTGGCGGTGTTGGCACATATCTCGATCGAGTTTTCAAAGAGAAATATCAGAATCTAGACATACCAATCATGGTCGGCTTCCGGTTTGATTGGCTGAGAATAGGTGCGGGACCGGTAGGACATGTATTCTTGAATAGCTCATCTGAACTTCTTGATTTTGAGGGTTATCGTCAAGATTTTAAGGATCTTACATTGGGATATCAAGGCGGTATCGGGATTGACCTTTCATCGATCAACATCGATCTTCGCTACGAAGGAAATTTTACGAAGTATGGCGATCACTTCGAATTTTTTGGAGATAAAATTCCGTTTGATACGACCCCTACCAGATTCGTTGGAACCGTGGGAATCAGCTTTTAATTACAATGAAAAAGCCTCTTTTACAATCCGTTCTTGATTAGCATCATGTATTTTCTTGAATCCTGTGGCCGGGGATGCGCTCGCTTTTCTAGAAATCAATTTCATATCTACAAAGCTCAGCATCAGCGCCACGTGCGACCAAGCACCCATATTCTCAGGCTCTTCCTGAACCCAATACACCTCAGCTTTTTTATAGACGGCCATCATCACATCCAATGTGTCCAAATCAATCGGATACAATTGTTCCAACCGCATAATAGCCACATCTTTGATTTCATTGTCAAGCCGATATTTATGCAGATCATAATATATTTTACCAGAGCATAGAATCAAGCGTTTCACATCTGACTTTTCCTTTTTAGTCAGTTGTTCATCATCTAGTATTTCCAGAAACTTGTTGCCTTCAGCAAATTCGGACGTTTTTGAAACACACATTGGATGCCGCAATAATGATTTGGGAGACATGACAACCATTGGTTTGCGAAACGGTCGTGCCAATTGTCGGCGAAGTGCATGGAAGAAATTAGCCGGTGTAGATATGTTCATGACATACATATTGTATTCGGCACATTGTTGTAAGAATCGCTCCAATCGCGCACTTGAATGCTCCGGACCCTGTCCTTCATAACCGTGTGGCAATAGCATCACTAAACCACTCATACGGCGCCATTTACTTTCTGCGGCTGAGATATACTGATCCACAATCGTTTGCGCACCATTGTAAAAGTCTCCAAACTGCGCTTCCCACAGTACAAGTGTATCCGGGTTGGCTAGTGAATAGCCATATTCAAAACCTAGAACAGCAAATTCAGAAAGCAGGGAATTAAATATTCGAAATTTGCCTTGATCTTCTGTAAAGTGATTTAATCGATTGTACTCATCGTACGTCTCTTTATCTTTGAATATAGCATGACGGTGGGAAAAAGTACCTCGTTGAACATCTTGCCCTGTAAGTCGAACGTCCTTATTTTCAATTAAAATAGAACTGTAGGCTAGCAATTCTGCCATACCCCAATTCAGATTGTCATTTGATAAAAGCTTGTTCATGTTCTTTAACAATCGATTGACCTTTCCCAATGGCTCGAAACCTTTGGGAAACTCGCGTAGATTGTTGAGTATCATATCAATCTTTTCCGCTGCTATACCTGTCTCTGGCGATTCACGATAATCATCCGTATCGGTTTTTTTCTTGAGTTTGCGCCATGCCTGTTCAGGATCTTGATACGTATAAGGAAGTGTTTCTTGCTTCACTTTATCCAATCGCGCTTGCAGATCGCTCCAAAACTTCTCTTCTAGTGATTTCGCTAGCTCGGCTTCTACATCTCCACGCTCTATGAGTCGCGTCGAATATATTTTACGCGGATCCGGATGGTGATCAATCTGCTCATACATTTGAGGCTGAGTGAATTTAGGATCGTCGCCCTCGTTATGCCCATGTTTACGATAACAAACCATATCAATCCATACATCACTATTGAACTTTTGACGATACTCCACAGCTAATAAAGTAGCCCAAACTACAGCTTCAGGGTCATCTCCATTTATATGAAATACAGGAGCTTGTACCAGCGCAGCTGCAGCAGAACTATAGGTGGAAGATCGGGCGTCTTCAAAGTCAGTCGTAAAGCCGATTTGATTATTAATGATGAAATGTATCGTTCCACCAGTTGTGTACCCTGATAGTTGACTCATCTGTACTGTTTCATAAACAACGCCTTGACCAGCTGCCGCTGCATCTCCGTGAATCAGAATTGGGAGAATTTGATCGTAGTCGCTATCATATAAAATGTCTGCTTTGGCACGTGCGAATCCTTGTACAACCGCGTCAACAGATTCGAGGTGAGAAGGATTTGGCACTAACTTCAAATCGACGGTATTGTCGTTTACTTTTATCTGCGATGAAAACCCGAGATGATATTTGACGTCTCCGTCTCCAAAACTTGTATCGGGAATTTGTGTGCCTTCAAACTCGGAAAAAATGTTTTCGTAGGTCTTACCCATGATATTTGCCAGAACGTTTAGTCGACCACGGTGAGCCATGCCGATAATAAACTCTTTCACACCCTGATCTGCCCCACCCGTGATGATAGCATCCAGAGCCGCTATCGTGGTCTCACCTCCTTCTAAAGAAAATCGTTTCTGACCGATATACTTCGTGTGAAGGAATTCTTCAAACATCACAGCACCATTCAACTTTTCAAGAATACGTCTTTTTTGGTCAACGCTTAAGCCATAGCCGGATTCGAGTGATTGGTTTTCGATTTTATCAAGAAGCCAATGGCGTCGTTCCCGCTCTTCGATATGTGCAAATTCAAACCCGATATTACCGGAATATAGTTGCTGAAGACGTTCCAGAGTTTCGCCTAACGTTGCATTTGGCAAACCAATTTGAGCACTTGCTGCGAATTTTTTATCCAGATCTTTTTCCGACATACCGAAATGCTCAAGGGCCAAAAACGGTTTACGGTCGCGTCGATCACGAATTGGATTTGTTGTTGATTTTAAATGTCCACGACTTCGATATCCGAAAATGATATCCACGACAGCCAATTCTTTGTCGAGCTCTCCTGAACTTTGACTTGATTGGGCAACGGCTGATCCATTGTCAGTTGAGGCTGCGTAATCAAAACCGTCGAAGAAAGTTCGCCATCCAGCCTCCACCTGATTCGGGTCGGCTTTATAGTCTTGATAGATCTTATCAATGTATGACGGATGAGCATTTGTGATATGGGAGTAGTCCTTCATTTTCGCTTTATAAAAAAGTGATATTTGAAACGTAAATATAACATTCAGAGCGAGACTCGGGCGGCATCTTACGGCGCTTTTAGAATGCCGATTTGAGTGACTTCAGAAATGGGACATTATAGATCTCGACAACTAGTTTGCAGATGATTAGTCGGAAGTATAAAAGTAAATATGTCGACTGGCAATTCCTATTTTGATGTGCCATTTTTGGTTCCGTTGATGGAACCGTATTGAAATATAATACTAGAGCACCTATCAGGAATTCCCAGCTTTTA
>ENA-ORXU01002959-ORXU01002959.1-marine-metagenome-genome-assembly--contig:-NODE-2959-length-10971-cov-2.697724_pt1 | contig 10971 bp, 6 predicted proteins | sample MGYA00237869_ERZ511484 | MGnify/ENA metagenome assembly ERZ511484 | reverse complement strand
GTCACCATCTTGTACAAGCATTAATCTACCCTTTTTTATAAGGTACTTACGCTTTTGATTTGTCTTATCATCTGATACAAAAACCTCCAGGTTACCCCTTTTGATCTTACCAAAACTAACCAATCCGTCGATCTCAGAAGTCACTGCAGGATTAGAAGGGTTTCTTGCTTCGAAAAGTTCTGTTACTCTTGGCAGACCCCCTGTAATATCCTGTATCTGACCTTGCTTCCTTGGTATCTTAGCTAACTTCTGACCTGGTACTACTTCATCCCCATTCTTCACAGTTAAGTAAGCACCTACTGGCATAGTATAAGACTTAAGCTCTTCTCCAGCTGGAGAAATAACCTTAATCATAGGAGCGACCTTCTTGTTCTTAGACTCAATGATAACAATATCTTCATTACCTCATCTGGAGGAAAAATTATTGTTCCTAGAGTTGCTTTACCTCTAGAATTATGAGCTGATTTCTATTCAAACATAATACCACTTTTATTTGATTTTACTGCTATTAAAAACTTACTTTTAAACGACTTAGAATATTATTCTTTAAGAGTTTGTTCTTGAGTTGTTCGGCAATCTCATGCTGCTTTAGTTTTAGAGTTTCAACATTTAAATAGTTTGAATATTGAGGACTCTTTATATCAACCATCGCACTGATTAATAACTTTAACTAACGCATATTTTATTTTGGTTTTTTTTTATTTAACACTTTTATATGTTTATTCTTATGGTTTACGAAATAATAGTTCTTTATTTGGTACTACCGAAGCTGGTATTTTTCTATACGCTTATTTAGACGAAGTAGAGGAAGAGTGCGGTCAAGTGGAAGACGCTATGTCTTATGTAGTGTATTTTGCTATATTTACTCTTTGATTTTATTTTTTTAATATTTTTGCAGCTGCAATAATTTTAAAGTATCTTAACTGACTATTCGTAATTTTTTGCTTTATTCTTATTTTAGGTGTTGTAGTTCCTTCTAGTTTATTGATACAAATGGGTTTAGCTTTTGCTCAATACGTTAGGGGTGCTGGGCGTAGTACAAGTTTAATTTTTGAAACTTTACTCGATTTTGTATCTGTTTCGGTAATAATTATTCGTTTTTTTGTTCAAAATATTCGTTTTGTTTTTATATTTGTTGGTTTTTTTGAATACTATGAATATATAGACTCGAAAATACAACCTGCAGCTACTTCAATACTTCCTTATATTACTTGAGATGATTATTGACTTGGGGCTTATAAAAATTGATATTGATTTGAGTTGGGTTCTCAGTTATTTGTTCAGGCTGTAGCTTATTTGTATTACGTTGGTCACTTAACTATAACTTATATATCTCAACTATCAATCTACATTATCTTATCGTTTTGAATTTATTTTTTTTTATACACTACTTTTGCTTTACCTAGTAAAGAAAAGTATTTTTTTTTTAAACGTCATGCTCTTTTAGATAGGTAGATATTGCTTAACGTTTTTTTTTTTTCTACACCAAAAAGACGAAAATTAAAACACGGATTTAATAAAGTAATTTGTAAAAAATTACAAAAAAATGTACATATAAAAAACTACTCAATTTTAAGTTACAAAAAAAAATTGTTAAATGATTCGGTTAGACATGCTTGTTAATCCTTTTGGTATTTTGTGAGGTTTTTTATTCTATTTTTTTAGTTTAATGTTTTTTTATTTAACTAGATTTTATATAATAGAAAGAGCCTTTATAGTTATTATGTGCTTTTGTTTGTCTTGCATTTTATTTAATTATTATTTTTTATACACAAGTGTTGTACCTGAACAATTAAACATATATTTTAGTTTTACTAACTTTACGGAAAACATCGGATTGATTGACTTTAATTTAAGTTTTCATTTTAATACTTTAACTTATCTTTTTAGTTTACTAGTTTTGGCTATTGGGTTTTGTACTAATGTTTATGCTTTAAATTATTTTAAAAATGAAGCTGACGAAATGGGTTTTTTATTTTGACTCAATAGCTTTATTCTTAGTATGCTTATTTTAGTTTTATCGGGAAATTTTTTCACCCTATTTTTAGGTTGAGAATTGATAGGTTTTACATCTTTTTTTCTTATTAATTTTTGACAATCCAGACGAGCAACTTTAAAATCTAGCTTCAAAGCTTTTTCCTTTAATCTTGTAAGCGATCTTTTATTGTTAACTTCTTTAGTGATTCTTTATAATATTTATAATACCACGTCTATACCAACTTTATTAAATATAATATCTTTACCGGGAGCTAAAGAAACGTTTTGAAAAACAATAGCAGTTTTTGCTTTAATTGGTTGTGCTAGTATAAAATCAGTTCAAATTTTAGGACATTTATGATTACCAGACTCTATGGAAGCCCCTGTTCCTGCTTCATCTTTAATCCACTCAGCAACTTTAGTTTCTGCAGGTGTATTTTTACTGCTAAGATTTAATACTTTAGTATTGCCTTATAGCGATTTTATTTTATTTTTGGGCGCAATAACTGCTTCTTATGGTGGGGTTTGTGCTGCTGCGCAAACTGATGTAAAAAAGTTATTAGCCTACTCAACAATGAGTCATTGTGGCTTTTTATTTGTATTAGTTGCTTTTAATGATTGTTATGTGACTATAGTTTATTTATTTTTACATGGATTATTTAAAGCTTCAACCTTTTTCTGTGTGGGATCTTTTATTAGACTATATGGTACTCAAGATACAAGAATGATGGGTGGTGGTTCACATTTTTTTTTAGGCGATAGTTTTTTACTTTTAGTCTGCTCTATTAACTTATGTGGTTTACCTTTTACTATTGGCATTGCTTATAAATTATTTTTTTTTAAGGTTTTATTTTTATCAAAATTTACTGCTGTTATTGTTGGTATGCTTTATGTTGCTATGTTAAGCAGTTTAGTATACTTTTACCGTTTAGTGGCTTATAGTGTTTTTGATTCTTTAAAAATTTTATGAGGAACCTCTCCACTTTTATTTCAAGCTTTAAATTATAAAGGTCTAAAAGATAAAAGAGTTTTTTTATTGAAAGAATTTTGACGTGACTCCAGAGTAACGACATTTAGTAGTTGATTTGCTATTTTTTTGTTATTGACTTTTACTTTTTATGTTTATTTTAATATTATTTACCTCAACAAAACAATAATTCGGGACAACAACATTATATATGATCTAGGTTTAAATTCTTCGTTTTTAAATACTTATTTTATACAATTTTATACAGTTTATTTGGTTGTTTTTTATTTATTTTATACTTTAATTTTCTTTTTAATTTCTTTAGTAACTTGAAAAAAAAATTTTTTTTTTTATAATAAACTTTATTTTTACATATATGTTACAATTGGTTTATTATCATTAGTTTTATTATTAATATGTGAGGTTCTATCTTAACCGAAGCTAACACCATAACAAATTTTAATTTTGGCTTTTCTACTTATAAATCTGATATTTTATTACATTTGTCGCAGTGACAATATTGATGATGATTTTGATTTTCATTATTTTGAACTGTGTATTTTTACATTATTATTAGGGTTTTAAATAAAAGAACATTTACATTTAATCCTACGTTAAATACTAGTATCCGCGGTCATGGAAAGTGAGGTGATTTTTTAGTTGCTTTAATACCTTTAAGTTGATGTGGTAATATTTTGGTTAATTCTAATTTTATTTTAAGGATGATAGAGTGACAGAATGAAAGTTCTTTGTTTACTATAAGGGTTCAAGGAAAACAATGATATTGGGTTTATAAGTTTGACGCTTCTGCTGCGCAAAGCATATTTGCTGCACCTAAAAATATAGGGCACAATCGTTGATTTATTACTACTCCAACAGAGTCTTATGTTGCTGATACTTATTATCAAGCTTTAAATTTAGGTACCCAAATTGAGTTTAAATCTCTTTATTATAAATACTTAAGTGACGATAACTTAGTAAAAGATTCTTTAAACATTAACTCATTACAAAGTAATGGAGAGTTTTTTGAAAAGTTTTTAACTTTTAAAAACTATAAACCTTTTTCTGCAGCCCATATAGATTTATATAATTCTTGATTTTTTAGACCTGCTCTTTTAAAAAAAATTTATAACTTTAACGATAAAAAAAAATTTAATTTTTCTTTAGACAACAAAACAAGTTTTGTTGATAGAAACTTAGACTTTAAGTATCTTTCACAGCTAATTTTGCAAAATAAAGATAATAATAAACTTATAGCCTCAACTAGTTTCTATGATTATGATCAGGTTGATGATTTAAGTAATTTTGCTGCTAATATTGCTCAACAAAACACCAATAACCCAATTTCTTTCATTAGAGGTACTTTAAATAAACACAATGTAGAGGTTCTACAAAACGGCGTAATTAAATCGGAAACATTAAATTCTTGGGTTAACTATGCCGATACTTTAAAACGCCTACAAAAAAGACTGAAAAAATTGATGGAAATTCCGTTTTACAGAAAAAAAACAATTACTATACAAGAGATAAAAAGAAACATGAACACACCTGATAAAGTGTATCCTAATCGTAAATTTGAAATAATTCCTGTAAAAATAAATAAATGAGCGGCTGTAAAAGAGGCCAAATCTTTTTTAAACTTGACAAAAAATAAATATAAGGAGTTTAGTCCAGTTAATGATGTTTTTTCTTTATTAAAAGCACCAGAAACAAATATAACTTATGTAAAAAAACCTATACTGTTTAATATCTTATTTAATAAAAATAGTAACTTTGTAGAGAAGATAGAAGATAGTGAGCTGTTATGGGGTTTTAGACAGAAAAAATACAAACGTTTTAAAAAATTTTTTTTTAATCATGGGTTTATTTATGATTCTAAAACTTTGGAACCTATTAAACCAGCAAAACCTACTATTAGACAATTAAAAAATAATATAACACAGTTAAATACGAAGTTTAGTGATGATGTGGCTTTCGATTATCATTTAGCTGTAAAATACAATAAACACAGGAATGAAATAGTCCCTGTAAATTTAGCTAGAAGGTTATTAAGGGTAAAACGTACTTTAGTATTACCAGCCCACGTTAATATAACTTTAATTTCTAACTCGTATGATGTAGTTCATTCTTGATTTATACCTGGTCTAGGTTTAAAAATTGATTGTGTACCTGGGCGATCAACTCACCATACATTTTATATTGATAATATTGGATTTTATTATGGTCAATGTGCAGAAATTTGTGGTAGGTATCATCATCATATGCCTATTAGATTATGTGCGTTATCTTTTGAACATTTTTTAGTTTGATGACAGAAAAAAGGTTTAAAACGTTTACATCGTTTTAACTCATTAAAAAATCCTGACTCAAAAAAACAAGCATTATTAAACGGTGTTACCGGTAAAAATTATTAATGGTTAAGAATTTAAATATTGAGTGTGATCTTGGCTTGGAGTTAATGCTAGCTAAGTGTCTTATACATGCAAGTTATGTTTTAATTTTAGTAAAAATTAGAAAATAGCGTCGTGGTGAGTATATATGTTGAGATAAGTATAGACGTGTTAAACACACTTTAAAAACTTTGCTTTATGTTAAGTTTCTATATAGTCTTTGCATATGGGATTAGGTGTAAGACGTTACAGCCTACGATCTCTAGTTGATTTGAGAGAAGGATCAACCACACGTGGTATGAAAACCACCCCGCCCTATGGCAGCAGTAAAGAATATTAGGCAATGTGCGCAAGCATGACCTATCAAATTGGCGGAAGTGAAGACAAAACTTGTAAAGCTTATACGTGTACGAGCATTATGTGGGTAAGTACAAAAAGAAGTCATGGCTAATACAGGTGCCAGCAGCCGCGGTAATACCTGAGTGACTAGCATTATTCGGCATAATTGGGTGTAAAGGATACGTAGGCGAATAATTTATACTAGATCTATACAGGTGGCATAAATTATAATTTGAGTGTTTATAAAGGTAAGAAGTTAAAATAAATAGCGATAAAATGCATTGATTTATTTTGATGTGCCAGTTAACTAATGTGCTTAACTTATAAATTCTGACGTTGAGGTATGTAAGTAGGGGGAGTGATTAGGATTAGAGACCCTAGTAATCCCTACCCTAAAATATGATTACTAAAAGTTTACGCTAAGTAATCCACCTGGTGAGTATAGTTGCAAAACTAAAAGTTAACAGAATTGGCGGGGATTAGAACGAATGGTGGAACATGTGGTTTAATGCGATAATCCACGTAGAATCTTACCAAAATTTAATTATAATTATATAAATAGTATACTTATAAAGAGGTATTGCATGGCTGTCGTCAGTTCGTATTTTGATATCTAAGATTAAGTTCTAGAAACGAATGTAACCTATAGATAAGTTTATTTATTTTAAATAAACGTATTAGCTGAAGTCAAGTCCTCATGGTCCTTATATTTTGGGCAACACACGTGTTACAAAGATAAAAACAAAGGGCAACTACCAAGTAATTGTGTGTGAACCCCAAAAATTATCTTAGTGCGGAGTTATTTCTGAAAGTTGAAATAGTGAAGTTGAAATCATTAGTAGTTGTAAATAAGTATGTTACAATGAATTACAAAACTAGTCCTGCACACACCGCCCATCACATTCGAAGAGTTTATAGTTCAGTAAGGTCGTAATTAAATTTATTTTTTTTTAAAAAAAATTTTTTTTTTATCTACTATTTTTACACCGGATTACTACACTAGTAAACCACCTTAGGTTTCAACAGTTTGTTACCTAAAAAAAATAATGCTTCCGACTGGGTTATAGACAACTTGAATTAAGTTGACACAAGGTACCTGTAGAAGAATCTGCAGGTGGAATAAATAATTATTATTTAAACTACTAAATTATTAGATGACTAGCACGCAACGAATGAATCTCTATAATTCTAGAATATGAGAGGACATGGACATATGAGCCATTATTGAATTTAATTTGTTACGGCTGGAGCTTATGTATAATTCCGTAAAAAATATTGTAGTACACATATATGAAACTTTTTTTAAGTACAATTTTTATATTTTTTTATTACTATCTTTAGTAATTTTGTGAGTTCACTTAATTGCTTGATTATTATTGGATGTAACTGTAACTGCAGTAAATTATTTTAACACCAAACATAGCTTTTTAGAGAGTAATGTTTTAAAAAAAATTGAATTGAGTGGGTTAACAGCTTTTAAGTTTGTACCTACTAAAAAGTTGTATAGTTATTTTTTATATACGCTATACTTGTAACTGAGGAATAGTTTAATGGTAAAACAGCAGTCTTCAAAACTGCGGTTATGGGTTCGATTCCTGTTTCTTCAGATGATTTTAAAAATTATTTTTTTAATAACATTATTTATACTTTTAATATATATAAATTGCATAAAATATTTATATTTTACTTGAAATTTTATCAATATTCAATACTTTAACAATCTACAGACTAAAGTGTTAATGAGTACTTTTTATACTTTTAAAAAAAAATTTAATTTAATATTTAAACTTTTCGATGTATCATATTATTTTTTATCTTGAAAACCTAAATTTAATCGGTTATTTTTTATATGATTAGTTCAACACTGTGTGTAAAATCATTTATATTTTTTTTATTTTTTGATTCCTTTTTAATTTACATTGTTTTGTTTATTTTGTTAACACTTTTTAAGCCAAAATATATGTACAATAATTATTTATCTTTTTTAACTCAAAACTCTATTAATTTTTTATTAGGGGGTATATACGATTTTTACTTTTGTTGGGGTTTGTTAACAAGGCCTGTTTTTGACGAAAAAAAATTAAGAAAAAAATTATCATTAAATTCTGATCTAAAATTTATAGCTTATTTAAGTGGTTACTATTTTAAATTTTGCTATATCGATTTTATTTATTTATTGAATAAAGAGTTAACTTTTTTTAAAGAATTTTGAGAAGAGCCTTTTGAGGATTTTTTTTTTGATAATTTTGATAACTTAGGTTTTATGTTAATGCGCTTTAATTTACCTTATTTTAATTTTGAAAATTTTAAATACCACAGTCTTTATTATTATAGCAAGTCTAAATTTATTCTACCTTTTGGTGGTTATTTTGCTTTTATTGATATTTTTCGCGAAAACTTTGATAATGTTGGTAAATATAAAATAAGTATACTAAAGCATTATACAAATAAATTATTTATACTGCGTAAAAATATTTTCTTTTTAACCATACCTTTTTACTCTTTATTCAAATCAACATTAATTCCTTTGTCTATAACTGTAATATTTTTTTTTAGTTTTATACTTTACTACTATATTAACATATTTAAGCAGTTAGCTATTTGATTAATGATAGGTTTTTTATTTTTTTGACTTATAAGTGGTTTCAATTTTTTTTTAAAGAATAGCCATTTTGGTAAATTTACATCAGCTTTATCTCGTTTTTGAAAAAGAACCAATGTTTATTTTTGACTGGTTGAGGGTTTTCTATTTACTTTGTTTTTTTACTATTATTTAAATAGCAGTCAAGAACCTTTATATATGTATGATTATAGCAATTTAAATCAAACCTTTTTACCTAACCTATACACAACGTATTCTAGCAATTTTTTAGTTGTTTGTTTAATTATATATGTATACTTTTGGTTATTAAGTTTTTCTGGATTTACTGCACAACAAAATATTTTTCATTGTTTATTTATCACACTAACCTTTGTGTATATTTACTTTATGGAGTCTTATCAGTTTTACTATATATTAACAATATTTTTTGAAAATTTATGAATATATAATCAAGAAACTAATTTATGAGTTTTAGAATTCGAATCCCCCCGATTAAGGGTAAAACAACAATATCTTATCTTAGCTTTAATAGCTAAATATTGACACTTTATCTTTATATTTTTAAGCTGGGTATTTTTTGCAGTAAAATTATTTGAGCAAAAAAGAGCTTACTATACTCATACAGGTTTTAATTTGCAAAATTTAATTATTTTATTTTGATTAAATTTTTTATTTATTGTAAGCTGAGGTAAGTGAATAACTAGACGTTTTTTAGATAGTATTTATTACTGATTTTTCACTGACACAAATTTTCATTTTATGAAATATATATTAAATGAGTTAATTATTAACTGGTGGCGTTAGACACTGCATCTAAAAAGAGTGTAAACTACTTAACAAATTTTTTTTTTATGTCACAATTTAGAACTTTATTCATACATTTATATGATAAATTTATATATTCAATTTGATTTTTAAATATACTTAGGCGTTATATATTAAAAAAGTATTGCTATACCATTAATCACAAACGTTTAGGATTAAATTATTTTTATTTTTCTTTAATTACTGGTTTATCTGGAGCTTTATTAGCTACAGCCATTAGGATAGAAATGGCTTATCCTGGAAGTCCATTTTTTGGTGGGGATTCTCTAAAATATTTACAAGTAATTACAGCACACGCATTAATTATGATTTTTTTTGTAGTAGTACCTATTTTTTTTGGTGGATTTGCTAATTTTCTATTACCGTACCATGTCGGCAGTAAAGATGTAGCATTTCCTAGATTGAATAGCTTGGGTTTTTGAATACAGCCCTGTGGTTATTTATTAATAGCTAAAATTGGTTTTATTAGAGGTCAATTTTGAAGTAGCTCTGATAAGGTGGTTAACTATTTTGAGCTTAGAAATAATAAAAATTTTATAGAAAGTTTAACTTATGATTTAACAACTGAACGTATTTATCCACAGATAAATACCTATGATGCTGATAATTTAGAGTTTTTTGAGGCTAGATCTTCAGAAAAATCAATTAAAGAGTTAGTTGCCGAGTATTTCCCAAATAATTATTCTATGCAAACTTTAGATGTATCAAAAGATTTGTCTTGAAAGATGTTTTTTTGAAAATATATTTATATGATGCCAGACTCTTTTTGATTTTTAGTTTATAATGCTAAAACGTTAAAACGACAGAAAAGGCATATAGTAAAGTGTGCCAGCGCATCGCAAACTGTTGCTGGTTGAACATTTATCACCCCCTTCTCTTCTAAATTAAAGTTTACGGGTGCTGGTATACAGGATATGTTAATTTTAGGTGTTTATTTTGCTGGTATAAGTACTACTATATCTTTAGTTAATTTACTTGCTACAAGACGTATTTTATCGATGTCTGGTTTAAGAAATAGGCGAATACTTTTACCGTTTACTAGTATATCTATTTTGTTGATGTTAAGAGCTTTGGCTGTCATCACCCCTGTTTTAGGTTCTGCTATGTTAATGATGATTTTAGACCGTCATTGACAAACTTCTTTTTTTGACTTTGCTTACGGTGGTGATCCAATTTTTTTTCATCATCTTTTTTGATTTTTTGGACACCCGGAAGTTTATGTTTTAGTTATTCCAGCTTTTGGTATTGTTAATTCTGTTTTACCTTCAGTTAATTATAGAAGAGTAGCGTCTAAACACCATTTAATATGAGCAATTTATATTATGAACTATATGGGTTTTTTAGTTTGAGGACATCACATGTATTTAATTGGTTTAGATCATAGAAGCAGGGCTTTATATAGTACGATTACTATTATGATTTCTATGCCCGCAACCATAAAGGTTGTGAATTGAACCTTTACTTTATTAAATGGGGCTTTGAAAAACGATTTAGTTTTTTTAGCTGTAATATCTTTTATTTTATTTTTTTTAGTTGCTGGTTTTACTGGTATGTGACTTTCGCATGTTAGTTTAGACATATCTATGCACGATACCTTATATGTTGTAGCCCACTTCCACCTTATGTTATCTGGAGCTGTATTAATGGGTATTTTTGTAGGTTTTTATTTTTATTTTTTAACTTTTTTTCAAGTTAAATATTCTCAAATATTCGGGTATATACACATTGTTTTATATACTGGTGGTCAGTGACTAACTTTTTTACCTTTATTCTGAGTAAGTTTCTCGGGTTTACCTAGACGTTTGCATGATTTTCCTGCAATATATATGGGTTGACAGAGTATGGCAACAGCTGGTCATTTTGTTACTATG
>ENA-ORXU01002958-ORXU01002958.1-marine-metagenome-genome-assembly--contig:-NODE-2958-length-10979-cov-7.195194_pt1 | contig 10979 bp, 17 predicted proteins | sample MGYA00237869_ERZ511484 | MGnify/ENA metagenome assembly ERZ511484 | reverse complement strand
AGGGGAGGCAGGCGGGGCTTGGGCGAGCGTGAGGCTGTGGGGGACGGAAAGAGGGTAGGTAGGTAGGCGTCGTGGACGGGCCGCCAGCGGCGTGGTAGCAGAAAAGGCTGCAGGCACGCCACAAGAAACCGTTCAGAATGCGACCCATTCAACTAATATCAGGGCAGCAGCGATGACAATTTTGCTAATTATGGACGATGTGATACACGTGGGTCTCACGTGTCTCTCTTTCACTCGTGGCGACATAAACGCCAGCCCGGATCATGATGTCATACGTGCATTCTATTTGCCAGATCTCTGCGCCTGGATCAACGACAGCCGCTCAATCGAGTCAATGGCAGCCGCACAATCCGGTAGGGTGCCTCCCAGGCCCTTTCCATAACTTCATTCACTGAGCTTTTTTGATCGTTAGGCCAACGAGGAGCCGGTCTCAATCTCAACCTCAATTTCCAGCTAAATGGGATATTGCGAATACATAACTCCACAAAGTGGAGTTTTTTTGATCCGGCATTTCCCGTAGGGCAGATTGGCGGCAAGATTACTTTGGAGGTCTGATAGCCCATTTCCAGGGCTCCCCTCGGCTGGGACAGCAGCCGTTTATAGCTGCTGGGTCAGCAGCCTGCTCGTTGTCGGAGGTTGTCGAGTTTTGACAGGCACTTGACAGTGTCATGTCTATACTTAGCTGAGCAGAAATTACAGTTTGAGCCCCAAAAGTGTTCCTTCCCATATGGGGCGCGTGGTGCTTACGCACCGAAATCGCACTGTTAAGCGCGCCCTCAAAGCACCCTGAAGCGAGCTTCGAGATGCGTTTAGCAACCCTTCACGCGAGCGTCTCCGAAAAGATCGAAGGTCTCGTTACCCATGCGTTTTCACTCAACTCTTCAATTGCGCTCAGGTCCAGCTAGAAGATTGTCTTGACCATGTACTTGGTGAACCGTAACGTTCACTACAGTCAGGTGGATTCTCTAATAGATTCAATTGTCATGTTGTGTTTGCTCACGTAGTTTTGCAATGATTGTGGGTGCTTGGCTGCTTACACATATATGTACAAACTGAAACGACGGACCTGCTAATAGCGCTATCGCGATGAGACTGTTAATCTGCTTTACTAGAATGCAACTAAGGAATGGAAGCAAAGAATGCCGCTGCCGTCCGCGACTGTCTTTGATGCACAGCAGCGCAACTACCCGCGCTGCCCAGACGTGAGGGTGGCACAGGAACCTGCGGGGACGGTCGCGCCATGGGGACGGTGGCCTTGGCCGGCTGGGCCGCTGCCCCATCCTGCCGCGCCGCTTGCCCGGCATAGTCGGACGCGTTGGTGATCGTCCGGGACAGCAGCGCGCGTACTCCCCACGACCACTCACTGACAGCAAGACGGGACTTCTTGTCCTTGAGAAAAGTGTTGGCTGCCTCCAATGATGCCCGGCTCTATGCACAACAAGATGTCCCCTGTCCCTTCGCTAAGCCGGCTGGAGCCTGGCGAGCGAGGCCCCGCAAGCGCTTGGCGTCGGTCGAAGAGATGTCCAGAGAAGAGTCTCCAACCTCCTTCATGCGATTCACGGACTTGGCTGCCGGCGTTCGCACCCAGCGGCGGGCACCATGCGGGTCACGATGAAATTCAAATCCCATCCACCCGTTCGTGCTAATTCGTCGCCGCGTCGCCTTGGCCGGTCGAGAGGCATACAGCAACAGCACCGGAGATTGTGGCACCCAATTGGCCGCGCCGTCACGGACGAAAGCTGTCATTGGAGCACTGGCCGCTCCACCTGTTTGACCATATGTAGCACGCAAGGAGAACTACTGCGCTGGGCTCGCCATGGGTGGCGGCAACACCGGGCGAGCACCCGTCCGGCGCGCCGTCGAAGGGCCAGCCAATGTGCGCGCGCCGGATGGCGGGACAGTGGCCGAATTCCGCAAGAGAGGGTCGGGTGGCAGTGGACGGGGCCGCAGGTGAGGGGACGGCAAGGTGCTCCGGGGGGCGGGAACGCGGCGAAATGCCGGGGATGGCGTCACTGGCGGCACAAAAGTGCGCCCGCGACTGGATCTGCCGGGTTGCGCGCGCAGCGTGGGGCTTGAGGCCGTGCGGCTTAGGGGCCGGCGCACGTCGTCGCGGGCGGATGCCAGCGCGGCCGAGAGCGTTGCGGCCGCCGACACAGCAGCGGCGAGCTCATGTGCTGGAAAGTCTAAGAAACGGGTCCAATATAAGGGTGATCGGAGGAGAGTGTAGGACACCAGCAAAAAATGAACCTTGCAATCGTGTTAGCGGCGGCGGATTAAGCAAGGCTGCCTCCTAGTACGTGCGAGACTCGATCGGGGGAAGATGATAGCTCAAGTACAACCTCGGTGGGAACACATGGAAAGCAGAGAAGATCTAACGTAGCAGGTGCGTTGTGCCGGAGAAGGTGTGCGTCATGCCCGAGGGGGGGTTGTGCGACAAGATATAGGAGCACTCAACAAATAGAATCGTACCTTCAGCTATTGCCTCGGTGTGCGGGCACCTCCGACCGCCCACCATGATGTCACAGCGAGTGAAAAAAAGCGTGGCACGTGTGGTCGTGTACAAGTAGCAGCAAGATGGGGCCAGGACAAGATGAGAGAGGGGGGAGGGTAGTACCGTGCGGTTGCAATCAATTCGTGGTGCCGGGAAAGACCGGCGGTGACACGGCGGATAGGCTCAACGACGAGGACAAACGGGAAGGAGAGGCTGCGACACGCAGACGGGGTGTGGCGTTCTCTGGGCGTCGGAGACCAGACGTGCTCAGATCCCTTTCCAGGGCACCACGCTCGCCCACCAGGTTGGCGCCGCCCCTGTCCAACGACGAAGCGAACGACCCTACCTCGCTGTGCCCGTTCGCAGGCTGGCGAGGGCATTCTCTCAGCCCTCTTTCTCAAATTGTGCGGCTGAGACGTCACGCTCAAGGAGAATCGAAGCGGGATTGGGGTCAGGCGCAGGCGTTGTAGAAACTCTGCGGATTGACTGTCAAGACGTATGAGTGAACAAGGCCAGGACAAGTTACCACGGACAAGAGAAGTTGTACCCAATCCATATAGCTCAGGCCGTCGTGCGTATAAAAGATAGACATTGACGTGCTTTTTGGCATTGCCACCCCCCGGCCTTGTCATCGTGCAACCTCAAGGCCCTAATTGTCCTGAGAAAACGGCTCCCGGTTATGCAAAATAAAGTGCACACCCTCTCTCTCCAACGTCGCTACGACTTCGGCTAGAGCCGCGATAAGCGCGTAGTACGGCCTTCCGCCGAGCTCAAGGATGCACTCGATCTCCTACTTAGTAGCGGCGTAACCAAACCAACCAGACCGGTCCTTTGCAGACTTAGCGCGCTCCACGTACGCGAAAGCCGTTCGTCATTCGTCAACGAAGATGGCGACATAGTGCAGAACGGCCCCCAAAGTAGAGACGGGGCGCCCCCCGACGGTCTCATTAGGGAAGTAGGACTGCTCGGACGAATTGATTCGAATCAAGTAGTCGCGCCGCCGGTACTTGTCGCTGTTCGATCCGACCGGCTTCGATCCCGCGTGTTTTCCGGAAGCCAACTGGGCCCGAAAGTACTTCTTGGAAAGGATATCGTCCGGAACTGCACTTGCGCTCTCTTGTACGAGAGCCGCCCGCATGTTAGCCAGCTCAGCTCCAGCAACGCCGACCGGCGCACACTTAGGCGGCAGCAACGCACAGTCGGCGCCGATATTCTCAGGCACTCTCAAGCTGCCGACAGGCAGCCCGGGCGTCACCAAGGGCTTGCCCGTCGCATCGGCCCACTCTTCAGGAAGGTACTTCTCACCGAAAGAAGTGCCGAGGTCGGCCTTACATTGACGAGTCACATTAGCCGCAAGGCTTGCGTGAGGTCGCGACGCGGATCTAATGAGCCTTCCCAATGTCCCAATCTTCAGCTCCATGGGGAGCTGCCAAACAACCCAGGCCGAGCCACATGCCCAGAGCAAGAAGACAATTTCCAGCAAGGCAGCAATGGTAGAAAGGCAGAGTGGAGGCCGCTCGGCAGTTCGCAGTAGATCTTGGCATAGTAGTTGGTGACACAGTTCTTGATGTCCTTGTCAGTCGCCTCGATTTTGGCCTTAGTCACTCCCCTTGAACGGAAAAGTAGACGGCAAGCCCGAATTAGTGCCATGAACATGTCGTGGTAGACACTTGGAAGCCGTCCGGCCAGCAGGACGTCTCGGGTGGAAAGAATGATGTGCATGCAGTCCACCGCCTTGAAAGACGTGTGGTGCAAGTCAATGTTTCTCAAAGTTCTTGCCTAGGCCTAGGGCACCGTCCGTCTAGCCCGTCGGAGCTCCTGGACGATGAGCGTCACCGTGGTGTTTGCCATGATGTATTCTTCGTCTTTATTCTTGTTGACCAACTTGAGTGCGGCGAAAAGCTTCCACGTATGTGGCACGACGTTCAGGAGCACCAAGTGCACAGCATCATAAGGCGCGGCCGTAGGACCCACGTCCCATAGATGCTGTAGATGTGGATATGCAGCGCGCCTAGCCGGACTTGGCGCGAAGAACAGTGAGTAGCCTTTGACGCCACGCTCCTGCTCCAACCTCGTTTGAAAAGTCACGGAATTGCCTTGGGCCCGCGCGTCCTCGACTGCAGCGGCACTTGCACAAATGGATGCGGCTGTGCGTCGTGGCGCAACACAATTGTGTACTTTTAACAAAGAACTGCCATTGGATCGGTGCTTCGGCGGGTAGTAGATATGGCTGCTCGCCGGCACATAGACGGCCTGGAATTGGCGAAGCCGATTGTAGATGTGGCTGCTAGCGCCCTTAAAGTTGGTGATTTTGTCACCACCGGGTTGATCCGTCGTGAAGTTCATCACGCCGGCCCTTAGCACGACTGGCCATGTAGAGTTCAAAGCGATGAGGCTGGGAGCTCCCTTGGCAAGCTTATCGAACTCCTTCGCGCTGGGGTGCCAAAACGACCCAAGGTCGACTGGCTGCTTTGATCCCGGCGTCACAACAACCAGCATCTGGTACTTGTTACGAGTCCGTTGGTCCCAGCTCATCGAAAGCGGCGTGAAAACAATTGGCTAGCCTTCAAAACCGTTCTGCCGAAAGAACTGGAATCCATCGGTGCTGCTGTGTAGCATTTCGAATGGACCGTCATCGAGTAGCCCCCTGTTGCGGTAGTGATGGTAGTTGGTAGCATGATAGTAGTCGTGCATGCCGTCTACCCCTTCGTCTGACGCCTTGCGGGCGGCCGCCATGTTTTCCAGCATGGATTTGCGGATATCGGGGTCTCCAAGAAGGTGGTCCAGCCAAGGTGTTAGCGACCAGTATGTGACATGTTTGGCCGGTTTCCCGTTGGACTTGTAGCGTGGCGCGCCGCAGGAATCACACGCGGTCTGCTGCGCACGCATGTGCGTGGAGGCCAGGCACACGTTCAGGCAACAGTCGACGGTGTACGTCTCAAAATTTACGCTTGCGTCGATGAAACGCCCATACGATAGGGCGTGCGGTACTTGGCGATTGTCGAGCTCAATTTCAGTAGATCCGTAATCGACGCTTGCGTCAAGCCGTGTTGAACGGTGTAAGCGTACAGCGCCAGGTCAGCTTTGTAGTTTTTGAACTGGCTGCCAGGAAGCCTTATCTCGCTTGTGCGTATATCAGGTTGGTAAATCGCAGAAGGCGGAGGCCCGACGTCTCCTTATTGTGCTCGTTCGGCCTAGAAAGTTGGTGGAGAAATGTCTTCCGGGTCACTTTCAGAGTTGGCATCGCAGGACTCGCTCGCCTCGGGAGTGGAATCTGCATCAGACTGGCGGGAGGCATTGGCCGGGGGTCTGATGGCCTTGTGAGACAGGTTTTCTCCACACGCAGTCCGGGATGGTCGGTACGTAAACCCCGTACAAAGTTGGGATATACGGCCGATTCTTTTTGCAGGGGTACCGGCCCCGCTTTCCGCCTTGGTGCCCGTGGGTAGGCCCGGGGTCCGATGCCGACGCGCCAGCCTTCTTGGTGCTCGTCTCCAGGTCCTCTGCCCGCTGCCGGTGTAGGCGCTTGTTTCACAGGAGTCCTGACAGACGCGCACAAGGTACTCCGAGTCCCGCCCGAGTGCTCTGTATCGGATGGTCGCCTACGCGATGAGGTCATGGTCTGCTTTTTCTCCAACCATCTCATCCCGGGCGGCTCGTCCTCTCACAGACGGCTGAACCGCTGGATGGCCGGATGGAGACAACTGACCCGCTCTTGGTCGCGTGTGAAACTCTCTCCCCGCTCAGTAAATTGTGTGGCAGTTCCACGCAGCGCTCCAGTCCATATGTCTGGATCATCGGTAAAGAAGAATCGCCGTCTGAGAGAGTCAATCAGCGATCGCCCTCATGAAATTGATGCTGATGGAAGCGTTTTCTATACTGTACATGGTCCAGACAATCTTCTTGCTGGTTGGGCGCAATTCAAGAGCTGAATGAAAGTGCATCGTCTGGAAAGTGTACCACTGTACTTGGGCGTACTGGCCAGTACAGCGCGTCGCATTTCAGATTGAGGTGAAATGGGCACATTACACACACTCGCGGGGTTACTTGCCTCGTTTCCCCACAGTGTTCTTCCAAACTAGTTCACCAGCAACTATTCGCAATTTATGACGTGCATGTACTGTGACACTGGCCAATGATGTCTCTGGGAGGGGGGATGGTTATCATACACCCCCCCTTTAAGGGCTCTGTGGGTGCCCTGTCCAGACGGAATGCAAAAGCACAAGTCTTGAAATGTAGCCGACCATTCCATTGAAACGTATCGTGCGCCGCAACGGTACGTGTCTCGCAGAGATGCGTCCTGCCGAAATTGTGGGCGGCACGCCTCGGGCCTGCCGACAGTCGTTCTAGAAGATTGCTGACACTGCGTCAGGGCTTTTTTTCCTACGCTTCATCAGCTCTACTGCCCACAACCACATGCTCGCCGAGACTTCCACTTTTGAAGGCAGGCGTACACATGCGCACCACCCAGGACGCCAAGAAAACGGACAACAGGCAGGAAAAAAGAAGAAACAACCAGAAAAGAGGGCAGAGAGCGGAGGCGGAACGCGAACATGATGAGAAGAAGGCCCTCCGAGCCACCACCAATGCGAGAAAATAACATGAAACCAGCCAGCAGATCACAGTGACACCAGTAAAAGCATGCAAGAGGCGATCACAAAGTCCAAGGCAGGCACGAGAGGAGCAGGAAAAAGGAGAATCGGTCAGCGCTCTTTCTGTCGGCAGCGCACGGTTTTCCAAGGAAGAGAGCTACATGAGCGCAGGCAGTTGATGGTAGTCTCGTATGTCACTTACGCACAATAAAGAGAAACACCCGCGAAAGAGGCGCAATGCCTAGCACGTACAAGTGCCAACCGTGACCCGTGTAGTGCACTGCACAATTCACGTCAAGAGAGGTCTCGTGCGTTCGCATGCCTGGAAACTATAAGAGAAAAGCCGGGGCGCCCCTGGGCGAGTCGGCGAGGAGGGAGGCGGGAGGGGGCGGGGGTGAGGAAGACGGTGGGTCCGATTGCAAGGTCGCATGGCACGGGAGCCGTCATGTTCCGACTTTGTTGTCGGCGCGTGCTCGCGGAGGTCGCGCCCGTGGATCAGGCTTGCGGTGGCCTCAATCCACTGCGTCTAACCGCCACGTAACTGTCCTGGGATCACCCTCAGCGGGTCGGAGCCTCCGTGTGAGATTGAACGGGAAGCGATTCGCTCGAAGTCTGCAACGCGGTGCCTTCGTGAGGCCGTGTCGTGCCACCGAAAAACAAACCAGGCACAATGATGGCAGGACATACGTAATGGCGCGGACCACCACACCTGAGAGCGTCTGAGCCCTTGTCATTTAGTACATCCCAGCACGACGTTCGTGCTTCAGCACGTCTTGATATTGGCTCCTCCATCTGAGTCGGCCGACAACAGAACTACACACTGTGCACCAGGCTAGATGTGTGACATTTGGCAGCCACGAATCTGTCAGCTGCGAACGTGTTCGGTGAAGAGGCCACCGGGCATTCCAGCGACGCTGATCATCTCTGACTTGTGACCCGAAGGCGCCTTCCCGCGCCAAGCTGCCCAGCGCTGGCTGAAAGTGGGCCGAATCGCTCCATTTGTAGCCTGCTTTCAGGCGGGCCACAAGTCGTAGAACTTCGGAGCCGTCTGGGAATGACGAGGGTGTGCAAAGTGCCGATGAAATGGCTCCTGAGGCCTCGATTTGCCTGGGTTTTGATCGACTTGAAGCCTGCTTCAGATGTGGGCTACAAGACGCGGAATCCAGTCGCCGTCTCGAGCCGTCTCGAGCCGTCTCGAGTACGTGACATGAAGACTTGTGGCCCACATTTCGGCCGCCCTGGCACAGGCCAGACTGCGGCCGGGCTTCATTTTGGGCTCTGGGCCTCAGTTTCGGCCCCACAGTACAGAAATCGGGCCCCAGTACGCCCCAGTACCCCTTAAGTAGGGTGGTACACATTCCCGACGATGGGGAACATGATGTGGCGCCTTAAGATAGAATCCTCATTGTTCGAGCAAACGTGATTTTGGAGTTAGCCACACCATTCGACTCAGCTCACCGAGACCTGTCCAATGAAGCTGTCTCCACATCAATCTGACCGAAAATCACGAAGTTATCATCGAGTGCGTTCTTGCACAATTTTCCTGGATCGCAAGAATCGGGCTTGACGGCCCTACTGCGGGGGTTTTCCAAGCGACTTAAGAATTGCAGAAAACTTGAAGCGGCCACATCTCGGAACGACCGACCTCAGGTGCGCTGAGGAATCTATCGTAAGGCGCCACAGATCCTCAATCTTTTCGGAAACGCTCGCGTGTACGGGCGAGATGGAGCCCGTTTCCACAACAGACGGGGAGGGAGACCTCTATTTCGCGCTAACCAGGCATCATGATCGTGCACGCCGACTGTGGTTGTTGTTGTCTACTGCAGAGGAAGGCAGGCCACCGTTGGGTCAACTCCCAGTTTCCCACTCCATACAGCCGTTCTTCCAGAAACTCCGCACTTCAACTGTTGCAAAAGAGTTCCAAATCGGCCTCTGCGAGGTCGTAGAGGCCGAAAAAAACAAAATCCAAATCGGCCTCCGCGAGGTCGTAGAGGCTGATTTGAAACTATTTTGTAACTATTGGAGTGGGGAAAGTTTTGGAGAACGGCTGTACGTCGTGCATGATGGCTGTACGCCCACACGCAAGCACGATAGCAGGTGGCTGGTAGGAGCACTCTCCCCCCTCCCTTCCAGCCGGTACGCCTCTTCCGCAAAGAGGCGTGCCGCGCAATCCTCCCTTCCTCTTCGAGGGAGCCGGGACGACCCCGTGGGACCGCAATCGTAGCGAAGTCACGACAGGCGAGCGCCAGCGGTCTTTTGTATGTGACAGCTGAATCCATGGGCGACTCTGAAGCAGCCGTTCACATTCCGGAGACAACATAGGTGCAAAAACGTTGAGGAGAGCATGGCACACTTGGAGACGTCGTCGAAGTGAGAAAGACTGCGAACTCGTGAGCAGCAATTGTAGTGCGAAAGGCACGCAGAAAGAGAGATGGGCCCTTTGGCAACACAGCTGTGCTTGTACGGGCTGGAACTCTGTAATCAAGAACAGTCCTCCGTGCGCAACCTCACAGCGCGGCGACGGCTTGGCGTGACGCGAGCAGAGCAACAGCCATGGCGCTTGTTGTCCATCCATGCCGAGCTCTCAGTCGGCCGCTAGCGCGGCCTTGCCGGCGGCCACTTCCTTTTCGACGGGCGTCTCGTAAACCGCCTCCGCTTCCTTGGCCAGACGGCAAGCGACCGACGTGGCCCCGTCGGCGAGCGCGGCGGCGCGCGGCGCGGTCGGGTACGGGCCGGGGGTGGCGACGCACCCAGAGTGGCGCAGCACCGCCACGTACCCGCTTATGACCGTACTGTCGTCGTGCGTCAGGAGCGGCACGTGGCCGTTTGGGACGGTCTTGTAGACGGTCGGCGAGTCAACTTGGAGAAGCGCCAGCTGCATGACGGTGGTCGGATGATGGGGATCGGGGGTAGCTGAGGGAGGAATCGTCGGTAAATGGGGGCAGTGAAGATCGGGAGTGCGAGAGGGGAGGTGGGCGTTGATGGTGTCGTGTGCTACGGATGGGGGACGAAGGCAGGTGGCCCTCAAGCGTGTCCCCTCGGCCTAATTACGCGCATACCTAGGTGCAAGGCGCTCGTCCCTTCGAGGTGCGCTGCCAGATGAAGAGACGGAATATCCCGGGTTTCTGCACCAACATACCGTAAAACCCATGATCCCGGACCAAATCCATATCCCGCGAGCTTTCTTTTATTAAGATTCCAAGGCATCAACAGTTGACTCCTGCAGATTGACCCTGCCTCTGCAGATCTTGAGTGCTCTGGATCTGTGTGAATTGACCAGAGATTGTGAGTGTCAGCCTGCGCATCCTTCGCGCGCCGAGGCGAATCTGCTGTACCGTCTTTAGTCACAACGGGTTCGACCGCAGAGCCTCCAAATTGGCGACGAACGCCCGCCCCCCTTGCGCTCACATCACTGGTGCAAGACACCGCTTGCCTCTAGGCGAGACCAGTGTGCACATCCCGCGTCGGAGTCTTCTGAGGTTCGCCTCTGGTCCACACTTCAACCAGCCGTTCCTGGCCCAGATTCCGTTCACAGATATTGAGCGACAGCCATGCAGTAAGCATGTCGTGGAGGGTTCCATGCACACAGGAAGGCGTGAGATGCCTCTAGTGAGGCGATGGCATAGAAACATGGGGTTGTGGGTTGTCGCAGGCTTCCCGCACGAACAGCTACCGTGGAAACGCGGAAGCCTAGCGAAGCACCTGGAACCTTTCACGATCAGCACGGGGACTCTGCAAGCGCACTGGGCAGCAGCAAGTGCCCTGACGGCGGAAGAAAAGGTATCCCTCTGAAGTCATGTTGCTAGCACAGCTGCACCATTGACACAAACACGTGCGAAGGCGCACCCACCCCTTTGCATGCGCCGATTGTATCCCCCCACCCCACTGCCCCCCTT
>ENA-ORXU01002957-ORXU01002957.1-marine-metagenome-genome-assembly--contig:-NODE-2957-length-10985-cov-3.108086_pt1 | contig 10985 bp, 11 predicted proteins | sample MGYA00237869_ERZ511484 | MGnify/ENA metagenome assembly ERZ511484 | reverse complement strand
CGGCAGGCGTACTCGACGGCCTCTCCATCGGCTTCCGTACCGTCACGGCAGAGCGCGCAGGCCCCCACCGCCGCCTCACCCGCCTCGACCTGTGGGAGATCAGCCTCGTCACCTTTCCCATGGCCGACCGCGCGCGCCTCGTCCCGGCACAGCCCGCTCCCCCGACCGACGCCACCGACCTCGCCACCGCCATCCGCGACGCCGCCAGCGCGTTCGCCTGACCCTTGACTTGAACCGTTCACATAGACCCCGCCGCCGAACGCCCTATCTCCCGGTGTCAGCAACCGGAGACGCCCCATGGATATCCTCATCGCCTGCATCGTGACCGCCGTGGTCTTCCTCGGCCTCGATGCCATCTGGCTGAAAACCTTCATCGGCCCTTTCTTCCGCGAGCGCATCGGCCACCTGATGCGAGAAGAACCCCTGATCGGCGTCGCGGGCGGGTTCTATTTCATCTATGCCCTCGGCATCGTCTGGTTCGCCGTGATCCCGGCCATGAATGCGGGCGAAGTCACCCCCGCTCTCGTCAATGGTGCTTTCCTCGGTCTTCTGGGTTACGGAACCTACGAGGCGACCTCCATGTCGATCATGAAGGACTGGAAATGGTCCATGCTGATCGTCGATATCCTCTGGGGCATGGCCGTGAGTGCCGTCGCGGCGGCGGCGGGCTTCTTCGCGGTCGGGCTGTTCGCCTGAACCGGGAGCGGAGCGATGAAACGCATGGCAACATGGCTTTTTATTCTGGTGGCCCTGGCCGTCCTCGTCACCACGCTGCTGCCACTCATACACAGCAATGCGTGGTGGATACGCGCCTGGGATTTCCCGCGCGTCCATATCGGCATCGTGGCCATCGTCACGTTCCTGCTCGGGGTATCGGTGTTCCGCCCTGCGCTGGCCCTGCCGATCGTGCTCGTCCTCGGCTGTGCCATCTATCAGGGCGCGCGCATCTTCCCGTATACGCCGCTCGCGACCGCCGATATCGCGCTGGCATCGGATGTGCCGACCGAACGCCGGATCACGATCATCGCCGCCAACGTCCTCATGAGCAATGACGACCACGACGCCATGCGCAGGCTGATCGACCGGGAAGACCCCGATATCCTGTTCCTGATGGAGACCGATAGCGTCTGGGTCGAGGCGCTTCGTCCCCTGCTCGACCGCTACGACACCGTCATCGAAAAGCCGCTGGACAACCATTACGGCGCGATCTTCGCCACGCGCCTGAAGGCGACCGATGCCCGCTTCGTCTATCTCAGCGACGACAGGACGCCCACGGTTCTCGCCGAACTGGAGGGACCGGCGGGCAATCCCTTCTTCGTCGTCGGTCTGCATCCCCGCCCCCCCGTTCCCGGCGAGGATACGGGCACCCGTGACACGCAATTGCGCAAGGCGGCCCTCCTCGGCGACCGCAAGCGCGGCCCGGTGATGGCCATGGGCGATTTCAACGATGTCGCGTGGTCCCGCAATTCGGAACGCTTCATCACCGAAGGCGGCTACCGCGACCCCCGGATCGGACGCGGCATCCTGCCCAGCTTCGATGCGAATTCATGGTGGATGCGCTTCCCCATCGACCAGCTCTATCTCACCGAGGGCCTCGACCTGATCGCGATGGACCGCCTCGAATATGTCGGTTCCGACCATTTTCCGATGAAGGCGATCATCGCGGTCACGCCGAAGGAACGGTAGCTCTCGGAAACGCGATACGAAAGACGCCGCGACTCATCCCGTCCGCCGCATCGCCGTGCCCATGATCTCCTCGCTCAGCGACAGGTTCCGCATCACCTGCGCGCGATGCTGCTCGGGCAGGGCATCTCCGGCCAGAAGTTCCCGGTTCAGCGCCATCGCCTCCCCGTGCTTGCCGTGCCAATAGGCCGCCACCGCCGCTTCCATCTTCGCGCGCCACGTATGGATGTCCGCCTCGACGAAGAGGATCAGGTCATCGGGCATTCCCCGCGCCGCCGCTTGCTCCAGGAACAGCCAGGCCACCCCCCATTGCTTCGCCCGCGCGTAGTGCATCCCGATCTCGTAGAGCGGTTCTGCCCGGCTTGGCGTATGGTCATGCGCCTCCAGATACGCCTCGATGCACGCCCCGACCGGCTCCCCGGTAAATCGCATCATCCGCGCGGCCTGATAGAGCGAGCAGAACACTTCCTCCGACCATCCGCCCATGGCCGCCCGCCGCCGATAGTGCTTCAGCGCCAGCCCGTATTCCTCCGCATCGCGATAGGATTGTGCCAGATAGAACACGTTGCGCCGGTTGTCGGGGTCTTCCAGAAGCGCCTCTTCCAGCATCAGCGCATCACGCCGGAAGGTCAGCGGATCGCGCGCGCGCATTCCCTCACGGGGCGAGACGATGGCGATCCCGTCGAGGGGCTGCGCCTCGTATCCACGGGGCGTGGACAGAGCCTCGTGCACGGCACCGATCCATTCCCAGTCCAGCCCGTCCCGCACGAGGTTCATCACGCGATACCGCCGCGCCCCCCGCCGCTTCTCGATCAGCAGCGCGTCGCCCGCAAGTCCCTCCCACGCGAAATCCGCCGCTCGCTCCAGCGTCTCGTCGGCATCGACGGTCAGGATGTAATCGGCCATCCCGGCGGCCAGCCGGATCGCCTCGGTCCGGTTATGACCGAAATTCTTCCACGGTCGCTCGTGCAGTGCCCCCGGCAGGTCGCCCATGGCCCGCCGCACGATCTCCTGCGTGCCGTCCGTCGAGCCGGTATCGACGATGCACCAGGCATCCACCAGCGGTTTCACGTTATTCAGGCACCGCTCGATCACCGGCGCCTCGTCCTTGACGATCATGTTCAAACAGACCGTCGGCGGCGCACCTTTCCTACGCATCCGCCCACCCTCCCTGAAGAGACTGTTCCAAGATGGCACGATTTTAAAAAAGGCTGCCGCCCGATTTCAAGCCCCCGGAAGACGATATCCCATAAGATTTTTCGTCGCATCGTGGGATGTGCGGGGCCGGGGCGGCACGAAAAATCTACAGCCTTTCCCAACCGCAATTGGTCCCCACCCGCTCACAGGCATCCGGCTACGCAAGATACCGCGTCGGGCCACATTCCGCACGGAACCGGCTTCACGTAAGCGCAGCAGAAGATCGTCCCGGAATTCGGCAGGAAGCTCGGACGCTCTCCCGTGAAGGGAACAGCTTCTTTGTAGGCATAGACCTCACCCGGTCGGCAATTGGGGCAGGGCGTCACGACGGCTCGCCCATTTCCCCCCGATGCGCCGCCACCATCTCCGCCATCGAGTCGAACCGCACCCCGACCTCCGGCATCTCTCCCGGATTCATCGTCGCGCCGAAGCCGGGCCGGTCGTGTCGCCGGAAGATATGGCAATTGGCCAGCCCATGTCGGTTCGCCGGTCCATGGTCGTGAAACATGCTTTCCGCCGTATGCAGGATATCCCCCTTGCCGAGTCCCTGCCGCTCCAGCACCCGCAGCATGTAGTCGAAATTCGCGTCCGCAGGCTTGTACGACCCCGCATCCTCCGCCGTGCAGACCACATGGAAAGGCTGCCCCAGCCGCTCATCCGAGGCCGCAAAACTCGCATTATCCACGTTCGACAGGACGACCAGCGTGTAATGCTCCCGCAAATACGCCAGCGCCTCCCGACTGTCGGGGAAAGCAGGCCAATCCTTCACCGACGCCCCATAGGCAACGCATTCCTCCCAGGAAACACGCACCCCCCATTCCTCCGCCAGCCGCCGGTACACCAGCGCCAGCACGTCCGAATACCGCTTGGCCGGGGTCTGCGCCTGCGTGGTCGATTCATGGAACGCATGGGCTTCCAGAATATCGTCCCGCGACAACCCGCGCGACACCTGCGCCGTCAACGGCTCCAGCCCCGCCACCATGCCGCTCTCCCAGTCGATCAGCGTCCCGTACACATCGAAGGTCAACGCCTTGTAATCCGTCAGTTTCATCATCCACTCCCGTCCACGAAAGAGGGGAGCCGACCGCAGCCGCCTCCCCCTCGTATTCTCGGTCATTCCCGCGAAGACGGGGATCCCAGTCAGTGTTCGTAGCGCCGGATTTCCCCCGATTTCAGCCGTGCGGAATAGGAGGCAAGCTCCTCCCGGACCAGCTTCATCAGGAAGTACAGCGCGAAGATGTTGACCACCGCCATCGCGAAGATCGCCGCATCCGAGAAGTCGATGACCGGCCCCAGATTCGCCGCCGCACCGATCACGATGAAGATGCAGAAGATCACCTTGAACACGATCTCCCGCTTCTTGCCTTCGCCGACCAGATACGTCCACGCCTTCAGCCCGTAATACGACCACGAGATCATGGTCGAGAATGCGAACAATACGACCGCGACCGCCAGCACGTACGGGAACCAGCCGATGCTCGCCCCGAACGCCGCCGAGGTCAGCGCCACGCCGGAGGTATCGCCGATCGTCTTGATCGCCGTACCCGCCTCGTTCAGCACGAACAGGCCCGTCGTCTCGTCCATCACGAGTTGCCCGGTGATGATGATGACCAATGCCGTCATCGTGCAGATGATCACCGTATCGATCAGCGGCTCCAGCAGCGAGACGAAGCCTTCCGTGATCGGCTCCTTGGTCTTCACCGCCGAGTGCGCGATGGCCGCCGAGCCGACGCCCGCCTCATTGGAGAACGCCGCCCGCTTGAACCCCTGGATCAGCGCACCGACGAAGCCGCCCGCGACGCCGAGGCCCGTGAACGCGCCCTCGAAAATCTGGCCGAAGGCCCAGCCGATCTTGTCCGCATTCATGATCAGGATGATCAAAGCCGCCCCGACATAGAGGATACCCATGAACGGCACGACCTTCTCGGTCACGTTGGCGATCGACTTGATCCCGCCGACGATCACCGCGAACACGACCGCCGCGAAGACGATGCCCGTGATCCAGCCCGGATAATCGCCCACGATACCGGCGATCTGTGCATGGGCCTGGTTCGCCTGGAACATGTTCCCGCCGCCGAGCGCGCCGAGGATACAGAAGACCGAGAACAGAACGGCGAGGATCTTGCCCCCCGGAAGTCCGAGCTGCGCGAAACCCTTCGACATGTAGTACATCGGTCCGCCCGAGACGGTCCCGTCCGGGTATTCGTTCCGGTACTTCACGCCGAGCGTACATTCGGTGAATTTCGAGGCCATCCCCAGCAGACCCGCGAGGATCATCCAGAAGGTCGCCCCCGGTCCGCCGATCCCGATCGCGACCGCGACCCCGGCGATGTTCCCGAGGCCGACGGTTCCCGAAAGCGCCGTCGTCAGCGCCTGGAAGTGACTGACCTCACCCGCGTCGTTCGGGTTCGAATATTTTCCGCTCACCAGCGCAAGCGCGTGGCCGAAGAACCGGAACTGCACGAACGCGAAGTAGAACGAGAAGACCGTCGCCGCGATGACCAGCCACATCACGATCCACGGAAAACTCGTCCCCGGAAACGGCGCGAAGATCAGGCTGACGAACGGCCCGGTGGCGTTGGCGAAGGCTTCGTTGACCTTCTGGTCGAGCGTCATCGCGTCCTGCGCAAAGGCGGCCCCGGTCATCCCCAGCCCTGCGAGCGCGGATAGCGCCCCTGTCTGTAATGTCTTCATGTCCATTTCCCCTATGCCACGACGGTGACGGGCACATCGGCGCTCATCACCAGATTCGACGTCGAGCTGCCGAAGATGCGCCGCGCCATGCCCCCGTCGGACGCGCGTCCGACGACGATCTGGTTGGCCTTGTGCTCCTTGGCGACGCGGTTGATCGTGTCCGCCACGTCCCCGTGCTTGACGAGGCCGCTCGCCGTCAGTCCCTCTTCCTTGAGGGACGCGACCGCCGGTTCCACGACCCGCTCTTTCGCAAGCGAGATTTCTTCCTCCCGGCGCTTGCTGCGCTGGGCGTTCTCTTCCGCCGTCTGGAAGGAAAAGGGCGACCATTCGATCACGTAGAGCACGATCAGCTCGCACTCCCCGATCATTTCCGCCTGTCGGCGGGCATAGGTCAGCGCCCGCTGACCCGAATCGTGACCATCGAGGCCCACGACGATTTTCGCTTTCACGGTTCATCCTCCTTGTAGTTGTTCAGACCGTCATGCGTTCACCCTAATCGCATCGGTTCAGGAATGGCGATATATTAACGCATGATTAAGGATAGGAAAAAAGACTGGCACATGGGCCTGAACTTGGGAATATTACAGGGTAATCACCTGATAATCAGGAAAAAACAGGAAAAATGGCTGAATGGGCAGGAATCTCGACAATATCGACCGTCACATTCTCGACGAGCTGCAGGCCGATGGCAGGCTTTCCATCGTCGAGCTCGCATCGCGCGTGAACCTTACCAAGACTCCCTGCTCGGAGCGCGTGCGCCGTCTCGAACGGACGGGCGTGATCCAGGGATATCGGGCGATGATCGATCCCGTCCATGTCGGGATGAACCACCTCACCATCGTCCATGTCAGTCTCGCGCGCACCAGCGCCAACTCCCTGCGCGAATTCGACGCCGCCGCGTGCAGCATACCGGAAGTGCAGAGCTGTCTGATGATCGCCGGACCCTTCGACTACATGCTGAAGGTCCGCACCCGCGACATGGCCCATTTCCGCGACGTCCATGGCGACAGCATCTCGCAGCTTCCCCACGTCATGCAGACCCATTCCTTCGCCGTGATGGAAACGGTGAAGGAAACCATCGCCATCCCGATGAAATGATGTCTGCACCAGGCCTCGATGGGTCCGCGCAGCGGCGAGGTCCGTGGACGCGGAACGCACGGCTTCGAAACTTTATGTTCCCGTTTCGATCTTTTTCATTGACCGAACGCTGCAAAGGCGTCATAAGAACAAAATGCGAACAATCCGGATGACGGCCTGTTCCCAGCGTTCCGGGGCTGCCTGTCCCCGAACGCTCTCGATCCACGTTGATGCCTTGCCCCGCAGCGCCCGCGCTGCGGGGTCTTTTCATCGAACCCGGCGCAGCAGCATCACCGCCCCTCCGGCCAGCAATCCCCAGAATGCCCCGGATATCCCGTAGAGCGACAGGCCCGATGCCGCCGCGAGGAAGGTCACTGCCGCTGCATCCCTGGTCTCCGCCCGCTCGAACGCGGCTACCATGGCCCCCGAGAAGGCCGGGATCAGTGCCAGCCCTGCCACGGCCTGTACCAGCACCCCCGGTGCCAGCGCCACGAACGCCGTCACCGCCCCCGACACCAACCCGAGCGCCACGTATCCAAGCCCGGCCACCACCGCCGCCCAATACCGCCGCGCCGGATCGCGATGGGCATCCTCGCCCGCGCACATCGCCGCCGTGATCGCGGCCATGTTCACCGCATGGCCCCCGAACGGCGCGGCCAGCAGCGAGAAGCCGCCCGTTACCGCGAACCACGGCCCCGGCGTCACCGGATAGCCGTTCGACTGCATGACCGCGATACCGGGAATGTTCTGCGACGCCATCGTCACGATGAACAGCGGCAGTGCGATCCCCAGAACCGCCGCCATACCGAATGCCGGAATCGGCATCACCACTTCCGGCACCGCCGCCTCTCCCAACGTGGTCAGCACGCCCGTTGGCATCTCGATCCCTATCGCGACCACCGCAACGAAGGCGAGCAGGGCGGCAGGCACCGCCAGCATCCGGTTCACCGTTCCCCCCACCACCCAGGCGACGAGAATCGGCAGCCCCATGCCAGGCATCTCCGCCACCGCCCGAAACGGCGCGAGGCACAATCCTGCCAGCACCCCCGCCAGCATCGCGTTGGCCAACGGCGCAGGGATCGCCGCCGCCGCCCGCCCCAGCGGTTTCCACAACCCCGCGAGCAACAGCATCGCTCCACAGATCAGGAACGCCCCCACCGCCACGCCGAACCCACCGACATCTCCCGTCGTCACCAGCAGCGCCGCCCCCGGCGTCGACCACGCCACGCTCAGCGGCATCCGCTCGCGCAGGCTCAGCACGATCCCGGCCAGCCCCATGGCGATCGACAAGGCCATCAATCCCGACGCCGCCTCCGCCGCGCTCGCCCCGACCGCCGTCAGCCCTTCGAGGACCACGGCGAAGGAACTCGCGAACCCGACGAAGGCGACGAGCAACCCGGTAAAGACGGCGGAAGCCGACAGATCGCGCAGCATCGCCCTTCCCCTCCGCCTCGACCGTCTCGCAGGAAAAATGCGTACACATCGCATTTACCCTTGCCGCGCGCTGGTCGGACCGATATAGAACAAAATAGGAACAATTAGTTTGGAAACTACGACGAGCCTCGAAACCATGTCCCTCGATTTTCCCGATACCCATTCAGCCGACACGGCTCCCGACGTCAAGTCGGCCCTGACCGGCTTCACCGAAGACTTTCGCGGCTTCCGCGCCGATCTCGACCGTCGCCTCTCCGAGCAGGCCACGCGACTCGACGCCCTCGACCGCAAAGCCGTCGCCGCTGCCCGCTCGCCCCTCGGCGAGACCCGTGCCGACCCCACCGCGCCCCATCGCAAGGCTTTCGCCGCCTATGTCCGGCAGGGTGACGAGGACCGCCTGCGCGCTCTCGACATCGAAGAGAAAGCCCTCAACTCCGCCGTCGCCGCCGAAGGCGGCGTCCTCGTCGATCCCCAGACCTCCGAGCGCATCGAGACCGTCCTGCGCGGTGCCTCTTCGCTGCGGACCATCGCCCGGATCGTGCAGGTCGATGCCGGGGCCTACGACGCCCTCATCGACCATACCGAGATGGGCGCGGCATGGATCGCCGAAGCCAGCGCGATCTCCGAGACCGCGACCCCCAATATCGCCCGCATCTCGATCCCCCTCCATGAGCTGAGCGCCACCCCCAAGGCCTCCCAGCGTCTGCTCGACGACTCTGCCTTCGACGTCGAAGGCTGGCTCGCCGAGCGTATCGCCGACCGCTTCGCCCGTGCCGAGAATGCCGCCTTCATCGACGGCGACGGCATCGACAAGCCAAAGGGCATACTCGCCCATCCCGTCGTCGCGAACACGTCCTGGACCTGGGGTGCACTCGGTACCGTCAATACCGGGGCGGACGCTGCCTTCGATGCCGCCGACCCCGCCGATGCCATCGTCGATCTCGTCTATGCACTCCCCGCTGCCTATCGCGGCAATGCCGCTTTCCTGATGAACTCCGCCACTGCCGGAACCGTCCGCAAACTCAAGGATGCCGATGGTCGCTATCTCTGGACCGAGAGCCTCGCGGCGGGCCAGCCCGCGCGCCTCATGGGCTATCCGGTGCTGGTCATCGAGGACATGCCCGACATCGGCAGCGCCAGCCACGCCATCGCCTTCGGCGATTTCCGCGCCGCCTATACCATCGCCGAACGCCCGGATCTGCGCGTCCTGCGCGATCCCTACAGCGCGAAACCCCACGTCCTCTTCTACGCCACCCGCCGCGTCGGCGGCGACATCACCGACTTCGCCGCGATCAAGCTGCTCCAGTTTTCCGAGTGATCTGATTCCCTCCCCGTTTACGGGGAGGGTCAGGGTGGGGCAGCGATCCCTCAACACGCATCACCGCTTGCCTTCACACACCGGAATCGCCGCCCTGCGCGGCCCCGCCCTTCGCCGTCCCCCGGCGAAGTCCGCCGCCCCATGCGGGCGACGGAACCACGGCTCTCCGGCGCGGACCCCGCCATGGTGTCCCCTCCCTCCACCCGCCGCGCCGGGGAGCATTCTGAAGATTTCCGCTGCCCCGGCCCCCGAGCCGGGGTCTCCGTGGCCCCAGCGCAGGACCGTCATGCCCCTCATTCGCCAGTCGCCCCCCGCCATCCTACCCCTCACCCCAGCCGCACTGGCGGAACACCTGCGTCTGCCCCACGCGGCTCCGGAGACCGAGCAGACCGTCGAACTCATCACCCTGATCCGCGCCGCCACCACCGCCATCGAGCGCCGCCTCGACGCCGCCCTCATCGCGCAGGACTGGCTCTGGCGCACCGGCGATCTCACCGCGCCGCTCCCTCTCGCCCCGCTCGTTTCCGTGCAATCCGTCGTGATCGTCGCGTCCGATGACATCCGCACCCCCTGGACCGGCTGGCGCATCGCCCACGGCCATCCCCGCCCCTGCATCGTGGGCAGGCCGATCCCGGCCCTCCCGCCGGACGGTCATTTCGAAGTCGATTTCACCGTCGGATACGGCAGTACGGCGGAGGCCATCCCCGACGACCTGCGCCACGCCGTCACCCTCCTCGCCGCTCATTTCTACGAGAACCGCGAGGCTACCACCGACACCCGCACCCCGCTCCCCTTCGGCGTCGGCAGCCTTCTGGCACCGCACAGGCCGATCAGGCTGTCATAGGGAACAGTCAGTCGAAGAACAGGTCGTGCAGGATGAAATGATCCTCGAACAGATCGATCCCCATCCCCGATTTCAGCAGATACGCGCCGACCACCGCAAACCCCAGCACGAACGCCACCGCGCACAGCATCGCCCAGCCGAACAGCGCCGCATCCATCATCAGGCGCAGCAACCACCGCTTCTCCCCGGCATCCTTCACCCGGCCCGGACACCGCTTCTCGATCCCCGCGAACAGGGCCACGTAGAACCGTTTGCCGAGCAGGCGTGAACTGACGCGATACGCCACCCTATGCCGCGCCGGATCGGCCCGCGCCAGCAACTCTGCCAGCCGCATCACCTGATCTCCATCCAGCCGGTCGCGGATATCTTGCGGAATCCGTGTCGCTTCGGCCAATTCCACGCGCCGTTCGCCTTCCACCGGCAGGATCCGCCCGTCAGCCTTCCCGAAATCCGCTACCGCCATGTCCGCCCCCCCATTACCGGGGCGCACGGTATCGCATCGACCTTAAGACCCGCTTTCAATACCGGAGATGCCTATGCGAAGCCTCCCGCTCCTCCGCCGCCGCGCGCGGCTGGAGGCCCCGACCGAACTCCCCGATGGATCGGGCGGCATGGTCCCCGGCTGGCTGCCCGTCGCCGATCACTGGATCGCCCTGATGCCCGTCTCGGGGCAGGAAGCATGGGAGGGCGCGCGCGAGACCGCCACGATCACCCACCGCATCCTGCTCCGCTGTCCCC
>ENA-ORXU01002956-ORXU01002956.1-marine-metagenome-genome-assembly--contig:-NODE-2956-length-10987-cov-2.859120_pt1 | contig 10987 bp, 11 predicted proteins | sample MGYA00237869_ERZ511484 | MGnify/ENA metagenome assembly ERZ511484 | reverse complement strand
TTTTTTTTCAAGCAGAAGACGGCATACGAGATTCAAGTGTGACTGGAGTTCAGACGTGTGCTCTTCCGATCTCGATCAGGCCGCTGCTTCGCTCTCCGGCGGTGAGCAGCAGATGGTCGCCATCGGTCGAGCGCTGATGATCAACCCTCGACTGCTCATACTCGACGAGGCCACCGAAGGGCTGGCACCGATTGTCCGCCAGGAAATCTGGCAGGCACTCGGACAGCTCAAACGAGCGAGCGGGCTTGCGCTCCTGATCATCGACAAGAGCTCGCGCGAGCTAGCGGCCATCGCCGATCGCGCTGTCGTGCTCTCCCGCGGCGCGACGGTATGGAGCGGTGACTTCGGCGATCTGTCGAGCAAGCTGTCGGAACGTTATCTTGGGGTAGCGGGTGGAGTTGCGAGCGGAGTAACGGGGTCGGACTAGTTTTCCCGGCGCGTTCGCTGCGACCGTGCCTGATGAGCGGCTTCCGGCGAATCTTCGATAGCCGAAGCGCCGGGACTACCGCCGACGCTGTGCGGCATGACCGCCCGCCCGTCCGGATCGCAATGATTTACACCGCCTGAATGCGTCCACGGCGTGACGTTTGTCACATTTATTGCTGCGCATATTCGGCACGCGATAGCCGCGTGTTCGTCCCCGGAACGCCTGTGTCGATCAGCGCGAGTCTCCCCCAGGAGACACGTCGACCGACCTCTCTTGCCCTTTACCTCATCCGTGGCAAGAGGCCGTCAACCGGGACACCCGTATCAACGACGAGAGCCCTATCGCAATGAGAGCCCTTACCCGCGTTGCCATCGCCCTGACACTTGGCGCATCCAGTACCGTCGCGACCGCTGATCCCGAAAAGGGGGACGGCTTCGTGATCTCTGGAAACGAGGTCGCCGAGATCGCAAGACTCGCCCGCAAAGGAGTGCAACCCGAGCGAGATCTCGCCAACCGAATCATCTCGGATGCCGAGGACGCCTGGCCCTTCGGCTGGGTTGGAAAACGCTTTGGGACCGTGCGGAACGACAGCGGCAGCAAGCGCTGCGTACGACTCGATGACACGAAGACCGAACACATCCTGACGCTAAGCGCGCATCGGATCTACGCGAAGGCGCTCGCCTATAATCTGACGGGCGAAGGGGTATTCGCGAAGCAGGCCCGCAGCCTGCTGATGAGTTTCGCAGGCTCGAGCGGCTTCAACGAAGTAGATGGCACCGCGAATTACACCGGCGCTAATCAGTGCGCGCTCGACCTGAGCCTCTTCCTGCCGCTTATGATCGATGCCGCGATCCTGCTGGAGCGTTATCCCGGATGGAACCCCTACCACAAAGACAAGCTGCAACGCTGGCTCGCTGACGTGCCCTACAAGACAACGGCCGCCATCGCGCGCACCCGCAAGAACAACTGGGGCAATGCCGCCGCCTTCGCCAGCTGGTCGATCGGCCACTACCTGCAGGGAAGCGGCCAGAAGCTCGAAGAGGTGTATCCAGAGCAGCGGATTCTCTCTGCAAGTGAAGCGAGAGATGCGCACCTCGGAACACAGAAAAAAATGATGAGCACAAAATGGAAAGGCGATTCCCGCTGCAATGTATTCGGCATACAAGCCGACGGCGGCATCCCCGATGAACTACGCCGAGGGTCCACCGGCTGCAATGGCAGTTTCCTCGCCAAAAAGGACGGCGCCTACGGCTATCAGATAGCCGCGATTAGGAGCCTCGTCTATCACGCGGAAGCGGTCCGACGGCACATGGACAACGAACTGTTCGAATACGGCACGGTAAATGGACTGCCCGCACTACAGCGCGCGATCAACTTCGTGATCGACAATCCGACCGGCCAGTCGCATGACTGGAAGTCTTCCGAGCTAGGTATTCTTCGTGTTGCAAGCCATGCGTACCCGAGCAAGGCGACCTGCGTGCAGCTCGGAAAGGGTAAGGCGAGTTATTATCGAGAGAGTCTATACCTGCCTTACACGAAAATGACCCGACCGCAGAGCAATTGTTAGGGCGCGTTGCTTTTTCACGGTAATTGCCGACTGTATCGGCGTGTTCCTGGAGTACCGCCTCGCATATTGGTCGTTGAAGGAAAGGAGAGCGCCGCAGGATGCCGCGCTCTCATCTCATTGCCAGGTTTCTGTCAGCAAGCAGGATATTGATAGCGTATAGCGCATTCTCCAGACAAAAAGCGGCCGAAGCCGGGGCTCAGATCTGTCCGTAAATGGTCTTGGTAGATCGACGTCGGGTTTGCAGTATCGAGAATCACTCAAGATCAAAGAGACTCGGCGCTAATCAAGCGTACAGAGGCGAGTCTGAGCCTCCGTATGAGTAGCCAACCCAGATGTTGGCAATCGGCGCCATATCAAGTTCAGTATCTTTCCATATGGCTCACGACGTGTGTGACCGTATGCCTCGTTCGTGTAGCAAGCAAGCAGATGACTGGTGAGTTCACATTGGGTCGCTGGCGGTCGCTTTCGGTACAACATCTTAGCCCAAGGTTACTCAAACGATTTCATCGATATTGCCATAGGTCGTAGTGGTTGATATGGCTCAAGGCCACACAGCGAGGGCCGTCCGAGACAAGTTCTGATGTACTCGCAGAGCTCGAAGCAATGGAGTGAATGGCCACCGGCGGACGTTGGCGATCAATCGAATCAGTGACATTGAGTAGCAAGTGTGCGTATTATTCAGTGGTGCTGCACTCTGGTGTATTTCCAGTTGAGTGTGTCAGGCCTATCGAGTAGGAATGTTTAGAGCTAATACCTGTTAGAATCACTGCAATCTGTTACCAAATTGACCCTCCATTATTAGAACTGACAGATATGAATTGGTCTTGCCGAGATCGTTAGATAGATCGAGTAGTTAAAAAAGCAATGTCATTAGATATCAATGAGAAAGGCTGGGGTAATGCACAGGTTGCAGATCTAGAACAGGTGTTTAAATCTGTTTGCAGTACGTTTGAAGAGGTTGGTATCGTTGTTTCATCTGATATTTTAATAAAACACTGCACAGATGATGGCCCAATGGTTATAAGAGAAAAAGGACCGAATGGTGAGCACACGGTATTGCTTTCGTCTGAGGATTGCCGTTGGTGCCAGCACGCGTTTCAATTCGCCCATGAATACTGTCATATATTTGTAGAGCATCAGAATGCGCCACACGATCATAAATACAAATGGTTTGAAGAGTCGCTCTGCGAACTAGCTTCGTTATGGTGTCTTCGTCGCATGAGTGAAAGTTGGATCGAGTCGCCGCCATATGAGAATTGGCGTCAATACGCCGTTGAATTTAGTGACTATTTTGACGAACGAACAATTTCGTCTGAAAAATTTGATTCTGTTAACGAGTTTCGGATTTGGTTGGATGAGAAAATGCCGAAACTCAAAAGTGATCCCTTGCTAAGAGACGTTAACCTTGTCGTTGCAGTCCAGCTACTGAAAATATTTGAAGAATGTCCAGGTCTGTGGAGCGCTACGGCAGAAATAAATGTCAATCTAACTGACGGTGATAATTTCAGAGACTATTTGTCTAACTGGAGAAAATTAAGCAAGCAACCCATGAGCGTCGATTTAATCTCTAGTCAAATGGGGTACTAAAACAGAAAATAGTTGGCCGCAAGAGAACTTAGTCATGTAGTTATTCTTGTAAAATGGTTGGTTTGAAAGAACGTGATTCTAACATTACGCTGAAGCTGTCAATGGACCCGTCATTGGAACCTGGGCTCCGCCCAGAACCCAACGTCGCTTCCATTGCACCTTAGCGCTGTTGTTCGGTTCACTTGCAAAGTCCCCGCGATGCTCAAGTGCTCATATGAGACAATGGAGGCATGACGTGTAGTCGCGTCGATCTGAGAGTCACGTGTCTGTGCCTTCGGTCTATCTGGAAACTTCGATAGTCAGCTATCTGCGGGAGCGCGCTTCAAGTCAGATCGTAGCGGCGGCCCGTCAAGTTCACACGCGGCGGTGGTGGACTCGCGAGCGGGATCAATACGAGTTATTCGTGTCACGGTTCGTGCTTGATGAAGCAAGTCTCGGTTCTGAAGATCTTGCCGCTGCACGGCTGAAGGCCTTGAAGGACATACCCTTGCTAGAGCTGTCTGATCCTGTTTTCACCCTCGGAACTGAACTGCTGAAACAGGCTGCGCTTCCGGAAAAGGCTCGGGTCGATGCGTTGCATATAGCGACAGCAGCGGTGCATGGGATGGACTATTTGCTTACTTGGAATTGCAAGCACATAGCGAATGCTCGCTTGGTGCCAAGGGTAAACCTTGTGATTACAGATCAAGGATACGCTGTACCGTATATCTGTACACCTGAGGAGCTACTTAGCGATGACTAGCGTAATTGATAAAGAAATAAATACTGAAAAAGATATTATAGAAGAACTACATGAGGGTCGTGCGCGGCTGCTCGCGAAGTTCAATGGAGACCTGCGCGCGCTATTCGAAGACGCCCGGCAGCGTGACGAAGTGTCAAAAAGTAAGGTAGTGAACTGCGAAAGTTCGAGGATTTCAGGCTCTGGCGATCGATCGCGATCTAATTGATTTTAGAGCGATCGCGGAAACGAGCTAAGACCTCAAAAATAGTGAGCCGAACAAGACGATGAAGCTGTAACTTGCGGCCGGCACGCAACCGTGAATACTTCAGAGCGCGCGCCGGCCGCAAGTTCACCTTATCGCGAATGTTCGATTTCATCGAGACGATATTCGCGGAGTCAATCCGTGAATAGCGATAGTCCTTAGTCCGCGAGACTCCCCGTAACCAAAAAACCAATCGATAATTGCACAGAATAACATTGTTGTTTCGCAGATATTGATTGTGTTATTGTTGAATTTCACCCGGACGACTTTCGATTAAGGTGAGAGTTTTGACGACGGAAGTAGTTTGTGTAAATTCTCAATAACCATTCGCGTACCAGTCTTAAGCCATGAAAAGTCACTCTGTTAGCAAAATATCTGAAACTATAATAAATTTTGGACAACCATTGATCTCACAATTGGGTGATGACTATGGGAAGCAGGAACTTGAACATTGCATGCGAATCATAATAAGTGCTTGGAATGCTGTGACACTTGATGAAGTTCAGTCCACCACCACGTGGACTGAATCATTATTTGATCATGCGAAAGGCGGACCAGATGAAGTGGTCGGTATTTTGAGGAGCTTGGTGCATCGAAAGAAAACTATGTTCAAGGATGATCTTAGAGGTGTTGGTGAGCATTGGGTAAAAATGAAAAGAGGAGAAATAGTTTTTGGCTGTGAAGCTAGAGACGTGGAAGGCAGATACGCTACCAAAACTCACGCATAGCGCTTCAACTATCATTGCATGGAACAGGATAGTTGCTCGACATCCAACAATTGAATGAGATATTTGACGATGCTTTTTCCTGCCTGATCGGGGCACGACAATGGATCAATACGAGCGACGTTATAATCGCCCGACTGGTGTCGGGAATGCAAACGGATCGATGCAAGTACCAAGTATTTTGTGCGGCTGATGCTGCGAATTGTTTCAGAAGAGAATTAAAGAGGATCACGGCTGTCCCAAAGTTCGTCTTGGCATCGATGTCTGAATCGAACAAAACGTTGCAGCCGTCAATTGCGGCCGGCACGCAACCCGTGAGACCACAGAACGCGCACCGGCCACAATTGCAGCTGAACGCGAATGTTATGTTTCGATGCCAAACATCTTGGAACTTCCTAGCCTTGAGTTCGGATCTGTACTATCAGTCACTAGACCACTGATTGTAACGCGTGTCGTTACGTGGTACAATCGGTTTGTGATCAAGAGCTTCAAGCACAGAGGACTCAGACGCTTCTTCGAAACGGGTTCAACAGCAGGAATCAATGCTCAACATGCCTCTCGGATCCGATTGCTTCTGGCCCGGCTAAACGTCTCTCGATTGCCAAAGGACATGGACGCCCCCGGCTTCTTCCTTCATGAGTTGAAAGGTCGACGCAAGGGCACCTGGAGTGTCAGGGTCAACAAGAACTGGCGTGTCACGTTCATGTTCGACGGACCCGATGTTCATGTCGTGGACTACGAGGACTATCACTGAAGGCGCAAGACGATGATGCACAACCCCCCACATCCTGGAGAAGTCCTTAAAGAAGGCTGGATCGAGCCGCTCGGCTTGACAATCACCGCTGCCGCTGACGCTCTTGGCGTAACCCGCAAGACTCTGTCATCTATAATAAATGGCCGTGCCGGCATCAGCCCTTCGATGGCGCTAAGGCTATCGCGAGCGTTCGACACCACTGCAGAAAGTTGGCTCGATCAACAAATGCAATTCGACCTGTGGCAAGCAATGCAGGAGAAGGAGCATTTGAAAGTAAAGCGAATAAAGGCAGCGTAGCGCGTAGCCTGATCAAAGCCAATGTCGGTGGAGACTACTAGAATTGACACTTAAGAATACCAGAGTAGTGGTGTCGTTTTGACGCCGCCCTCCCTGCGCTTCCGCTCCAGTCGGTCTGCGTCAAGTGCAGCTGATTGTGGTTGTTCGCTTCAGCGGTAGTTTTCTGCATTCGCACGGGAAATAGCGTAGGCGTGCCGAGCGAGTTCGCGGACTTGAACACGAAAGGAGAATCGCATCGCTCTGGCTCACCAAACAAGACACGTAGGCAGGATCTCGCCGCTCCCGTTTGCCGTTTGGGTTTGCCGTTTGGGACACGCAAGCAGGATCTCGCCGTTCTGGCCTGCCGCTCGGGGCACGCAAGCAGGATCTCGCCGCTCTCGCTTGCTGCTCGGGACACGCAAGCAGGATCTCGCCGTTCTGGCTTGCCGCTCGGGACACGCAAGCAGGATCTCGCCGCTCTGGCTTGCCGCTCGGGACACGCAAGCAGGATCGTGCTGCTCAGACACGCCGTGCGTAACACGAGAGCAGGATCGCGCCGATTTCACTATGCTGCTCGGGACGAAGAAAGCTGCGACAGACTTTCTAGCGGGAGGTCGCTTGTCACGTCGAGCGAACAAGTCGTTGCAGCTGTCGTTTGCCGCTCCCGCATAACCGTGAGTACCTCAGAACATGCGTGAGCGGCAAACGCAGCTGAACGTGATGTTGGGCAACAGCGTGAGCGATCTAGCAAGCTCCACCCTTGTTGGTCTAGAAAATAGGTCAGCTGTAGAATCTAATATGCAAAAATATAGCTACTGACCGCCGGTAGTAATTTAGCTTTGTGAGTCACGAGTCATCGACGCAGGCATGAGAGACTTCCACATCTATTTTTACTTAGTGCCCACGGCAATGTTTGTCGTTTGGGGGCTGTCCGGCGATCGATTCAGGGATCTAAGAACGCGACACTCGCTCTGGAAAATTCTTACCAATCTGCTATCGCGAAACGAGAAAGACTATGAGGAAGTCTTTGTAGGAGAAGATCGGGTAAATCTAGATCTTATAAAAATGCGAATTGCAGTAACGATGTTCTTGGCGATGCTCACGCTGCTTATCATGGGTTCATTCTTGTTAATTTCGGATAGAATGGATACTCTTTTCGCTGTGGATTCGATGCTGGATCCGCTAAGATGTGAATGACGTGAAGAGATCTGGGTCAATCCGGAGATAGGAAATAGGAAATAGGAAATAGGAAATAGGAAATAGGAAATAGGAAATAGGAAATGGGAGATAGGAGATAGGAGACAAGAGGTGTTAGTAGCGCATGTTGAATGGCTATGAAATGATCTGATGCCCAACAAGTCGTTGCAGCTGACGTTTGCGGCCGTCACTCAACCTGTGGGGCCACAGAACGCGCGCCGGCCGCAAACGCAGCTGAACGTGATGTTACTAAGCCGGATCTAAGTTGGATCATGGCGGTAGCGGTAGCTCATCGCGCTGTACACGGCTTGCATATCGGCAGTACGGCTCCTCGAAGAAGCTCCTGATCAGCTTCGCCGAGCGGCCCAGCCAGTTCATGTGCTCGTGCACCATCCGCCGAAGCTCCCCGACCACCTGGAAGCCTCGCTTGCCCAGCGTGTGGTTCTTCAGGTGGTTCCACACCTGCTCGTCGGGGTTCAGGTGCGGCGAGTACCCGGGCAGCACGTACAGCTCCAGACGCTTCCGGTTCGCGGCCACGAACTTACGCACCGCTCCGGCCCGGTGGGCGGGGTGGCCGTCCACGATCACGTACACCGGCTTTCGCCGACCCTTGATCAGGCGTGTCAAGAACTCGATGAACCGCTCGGCCGTCATCGAACCGTCCACCTCCATCCAGCGCAACTCCCCCTCGGGGCTGATCGCCGAGATCAGGTTGATCTTCATGTGCGTGCCGGTTGCCTCGACCACCGGTGTCTGGCCCTTGGGCGCCCAGCTCGTGCCCGAGTGGTAGTCCCACGTCATCGCCGCCTCGTCGGCGAAGTAGATCGTCGCGCCGGCCTTCTCGGCCCGAGCCCGGATCCTCGGGTACTCCTCTCGCGTCCATTGGCGTCCCGCCTCGGGGTCACACTCGAAGGCCCGGCGCACCGGACGCTGTGGGGTCAAGCCCATCCGCCGGCGCATGATCTGACCGACCGCGCGCTCGGAGAGGGTCACGCCGAAGACCCTGTCGATCACATGAGCGACCATTGCCCGGGTCCACAGCTCCGAGGCGAAGCCCCAGAAGCTCGCCGGAATCGACACGATCAGATCTCGGATGAGCTTGACCTGACGATCGTCGAGGCTCGGGGGACGTCCGGTGATGGGCTTGGCGCGCAGCGCCTCGACCCCATCCTTGCGCGCCTTGGCCACCCAGCGCCCGACGACGGCGCGGTCGAAGCCCAGAGCGCGGGCCACGTCCACGATGCGCACCCCGGCCTCGACACGTTCGACGGCACGTAGCCGGATTTGCTCGAGGGTGTCGTGATCGAGCGAGCGACCATCGCGCACGCCTTGCTTGTTGATCAGTTCATCAGCCATGACGAGAAGATAGGGGCTGATGATCAAACTTCAATCCGGCTTAGTAAAGAGCCAACGATCCTGATCACATGTCGAGGCGCTACCTGTGGAGCGATAAACATCTGCGCTCCGCGATCCTACGTTACGGGTAACGCGATGGCACTAGACCATCTTGACTCAACGAGAGCGGACCAAGATTTCTTGGCACTGGCACTAAAACACGCAGATTTTGGAAAGGTAATCACCGGCGTCGCGCAGCCTCAGATCACCAGAAAATCACTTTCCCGTTTTACAGTCCCTCTTCCGCCACTGTCCGAGCAAAAACGCATCGCCCGCATCCTCGACGCCGCCGACGCCTTGCGCACCAAGCGGCGCGAATCGATCGCGCAGTTGGATACGCTCGTGCAGTCGACGTTCTTAGAGGTTTTCTGGCGAACGGCATCGTCCGGCTGGAAGACGACAACTGTCGAGGCTGTAGCGAGCAAGGCAAAGAACGCGATTCGGACCGGGCCTTTCGGTAGCCAGCTACTCCACAGCGAGTTCGTCGGCGAGGGCGTCCGCGTGCTCGGCATCGACAACGTCGTATCGAACAGCTTCAAGGAAGGCGAATCGAGATACATCTCCGAGGAGAAGTACGAGCAGATGCGAAGGTACACCGTCGCGCCCGGTGATGTTCTGATCACCATTATGGGCACCTGCGGCAGGTGCGCGATCGAGTTCGCGTAGTAGACGATCAGCTCCATCTCGTCGGGGTTGGAGACGAGCCGCCCCTCGCGCTCCAGCAGGATGCCGCGCAGCGTCAGCATGCGAATGCCCACGTCGACCGCGTAGTCGCGGTTGCCGCGCGGGATGTAGGCGTGGTGGCCGGTCCGTTCGAACATCTCGAGCAGCCCGAGCACGGCCCGCTTGAGCTCGAGGCGGCCGAGCGGCTCGTCCGGGTCGGCGGCGAACACCCGGGCCACCAGCGCCACCGGCAGGATCGGCACGATCGCGCCGACGCGTCGCATCAGGTCCTCGGCGAGCGCGGGGACGTCGACGGGGGAGCGCTCGTCGTGGCCCGTTTCACCGGGGTTGGCTCGCATCCACGCCTTCAGCGACACCGGTTCGCCGAAGTTCACGCAGGCGTAGCCGTTGCGGTAGCGACGGCCGAGCGCCGCCTGCCACGTGACCTTGGCAACGAAGCGCAGCGTCGTGCGCACGGTGTAGCCGAGGCTGCGACGGGGCAGCTGCCGCGATTCGCGCAAGAGCGTGCGGTCCTCCAGCACCCGGTCGTAGTTGATGCCGACGGGGATGAAGACGATATCGCGCTCACCCTCCGGATCGAAGCCGCGCGTCAGGTAGCCGAGCAGACCGAGGCGCGGCGCGGCGAGCCGGCCGTCGCGGCTCAGGCGCCCCTCGGGGAACACCGCCTGCGGCACGCCGCCCTCGGCGGCCATCTGCACGTAGCACTCGAGCACGCGGCGGTAGAGCGGGTCCCCCGAATCGCGCCGCACGAAGTAGCCGCCCATCGCCCGGATGAGCTGCTGCAGCGGCCAGACGCGCGCCCACTCGCCGACCGCGTAGGAGAGGGCGGTGCGCTCGGCGGCGAGGTAGGTGGCGAGGATGTAGTCCATGTTGCTCCTGTGGTTCATCAGGAACACCACGCTGCTCTCCGGGCCGAGGCGGGCGAGCGCCGCGTCGTCGGCCGAGCCCAGGCGCACGCGGTAGAGCGAGCGCACCAGCCGCCGGGCGAGGCGGTAGGCGCCGCTGAAGTAGACCAGGGCGTTGAACGCGGGGACGATCTCGCGCGCGTAGGCGCGCACGTCCCGCATCAGCTCCTCGCGCGGCAGGCCGCGCTCCTCGGCCAGGCGCTCGACCGTCTGCACGATGCGCGGGTCGAAGCTGAGCCGATCGACCAGCACCTCGCGGCGCGTCAGCTTGAACGAGGGGATGGCGAGCGCCAGGCGCTCGTTGACCTCGTCGATGAGGCGGTTGGCGCGGCGTCTGAGGAACCAGCGTGCCGAGGGCAGCAGCAGGTGCTGGAGCAGCCACAGCACGGCGATCGCGAGACCGAGCACGGCGAGCCAGAGCGGCAGCTCGATCGTGGAGGTCATCTGGAGGGCGCCGGCATGCGGGCAGTATACGGGGCCGCTTCGG
>ENA-ORXU01002951-ORXU01002951.1-marine-metagenome-genome-assembly--contig:-NODE-2951-length-11005-cov-4.724469_pt1 | contig 11005 bp, 13 predicted proteins | sample MGYA00237869_ERZ511484 | MGnify/ENA metagenome assembly ERZ511484 | reverse complement strand
GCTGCCACGCGAGTGACAATCGGGCCCAGCAGCAAGTGAATCGGCCATCATGGGTTCCAAATGTGAACAGGAACTGAAATCGAGCGGCTGTAATCGCTCAGCGTCGCCCGGAATCGCTGATCCTTCTGGTTCCTCTCAAGAGGTTTTCGCGATGCAGTCCAAACCGAAGAAGATTCAAGGCCAAATACGGCACATGTAACATGTCGATAGTACTATTGATCTCGGCCAAGTGCTAGGTTTTTTGTGGAACGACTGTATGTAACGAACTTAATCAGTCAATGAGGGCTTGATTTGAACGGCACTGTCATCCGCGACCACAACTAGTGCTGTCGTTTGCCACAAGCGGCGCCACCGCGTCGCTCTCATTGGGCACCCCGCTGTGCAAACGCGTCTGTCATCGGGAAACATCCCCAGCAGCCTCGTGGCGCACACTTGTGAGTGCGCACGCGGACCGCTGATGATAGAAACGGGCTTTCAACAGACGAAGTGGTCCACTGGCCGCACCTCACTTGGATGAGGAGCCCACGTCATGTCCACGCCAAACAAGGGTCGTCCACCCGCACTCACATTCTGTGATCATCCCTACAGGCTGCCCGCGATTGACCCCTGCTGGCGGGCTTCCGTCTGCCTCGATTGACCTGGGGCCTTTCCACTTGCGCTTAGCGATGCACTCATCGCTTGGCAGCAGGCGTGTGGTCGGCGTTCTGGGTGCCTGCTGCTGGAAGTGGTGGGGACTTGGACGTGGACCGTTCGCGGTGACGCCCGGATGGGCTCTCTTCCACCGTTTCTTTTTCCGCAACCATTTTGGCTGCGGGCGTGGTGGCCTCCCCTCGACTGTTCCAAACGGATTCCACGCTCTGGGGTGTTGCCGCGTGGCTCCCTTCGGCTCTGCTCTGATACGTTTGCCGGTCTTGCTTTTACTTTTTTGCTTGTGCGCAGTGAGGCGTGGAGCCAATCGGGGCAGTGCAAAGCAGCACGGACTACTGAGCTGATTCCATGTTTTTTCGTCTCCGTCTTGCTTCTTGCGGAGTTATCATGCGCCTCTCCTGTGCCTCCAGACCTGATGGCGACGAGTGGACGGGCGGTTGCGGACGAGATGGTTGTTGTGCCAGGCCCTCTCACTCAGGTACGTAACGCCTTTGTCGGGGTTGCTTTTCCGCCGTCGTCCCTGCGCTTCTTTGCTGGCTGTCGTCTGCTTGGCATGTTATCGCGTACTTTGAGGTCAGACTTGTCGTTTTTTAACGTGTCATCGACTGCCCTCATCTCGCCTTTCTTTCCAAACCGGGCCGCCCAACACGCTTCACCTCCTCCCGACACGGACACCCTTCCCCCAGCTCGCAGTTGTTGACGATGTCGTGGTGATAGAAGGCCTCTACGGGCTTGTGCTGGATCTCGAACGCCGTCTTGAGCACTCCTTTGACCTGCGTCGCCGCGGCCATGGCCGTTGCCTGGCGCCGCTGTGACATGCGGATGTTGTTGTGTGCCGAGATGAAGCGTGATCGCAGAAGAAAACGACGTTGGGTCACGTATGACAAAATGTTCTTGGACTTCTTCTTGACAGAATGCTGGCGCTCTGCTTCCGACGAATCGTGTCCACGGATAAGGTGCGGGAACTGGTTATCATTGAAAACCGGGCTGCACTTATGACCGAACCTGTGGCAGCGATCAATGAACCACGCCGAGCAGATGCCATTCATCATCCACGGCACCCGACGCAGGGCGTTTATCTGGGCTTGACTGGCCGTATGAAAGTAAATGGCGTGAGGGAACTCTTTGAAGCGCTGGTCTAAGGCCGCCACCGCGTGAGCGGGGCTCTCCGTCTCGCAAAAAAGCTCGAAGCCAGTGATGTAGCCGCAGTCGCACATGAACATAATGACCCCCGGCGCCCGCAGGAAGCTCACGGGTTAGTCGTGCCAACCGTCGTCTGCGTCCCACGCCTTCGTTAGATCCTTGGTCTTCGGCTTGTCCTTCGCGCGCTTCTCCGACGACTTGTCCCGGTGCCGCTCGGCCGTGCTGTCCTCGGGGAGCGCCCGTAGGATCAGACGACCCGGCCAGGCCTGGCCCGTACACTGCTCATCCACCAGCACCTGAACGCGAGCCTTGGACGCTTCGCCAGCTACGACGTGGGTAACAACAGGCTCGATCCCGAGGGTGCGCAGCCACACCTGGTGCGCGGCGGCGTCGCCGTCCTACCACATCCTGCGGTAGTCCTTGGACGCTCTCCCGGCCTTAGCTTCCCAGCGACGCAATGTTTGCTCCTCTGCGGAGATGCAGAAGCAGGTGAGCTCGCCAACCGCTCGGCAGAGGAAGGGCGACTCGTCCATCGCCTTGCGCACCAACAGCAAAAACTGCCACAAAAACACGACGGGCGTGACGGCCGGCGCCAGCTGGATCCACACGGAGCTTGAAACGGCATTGATCAAAGCGCGCGCGAGGACATCAACATCGATAAGGTTGCACCCGCCGAACACTTTGAGCACAGGCTCCGCGAGCATGGCCGCGATCAATGTGCGCACCACCATGCACCGGTCCTTCTCGGCGTCGGGGTCTTCGGTTGCATGAAGAAAGTCCGTAAAGATGCAAACAGCCTCGTCCGCGGCGGGCGCGGCCGCCGCCGCGAGCACAGGCGTGGGCGCCGCCGCAAGAGGAAGCTCGGGCGCCGCCGCAAGAAGAGGCTCGGGCGGTGCCGCCATCAGCTGCTCGTGCACCCCCGCCAACAGTGTCTCGGATGACATAGCCACTTGCTCAGGCTTCGCCGACAGTGGGTCGATGAAGCGTGCCACACCGGCCAATGGAAACTCGTCGGCCCGACGCAACGCGTCGGCCAGCAGCAGGGACACGACGGATGGCAGCGACCACGCCGACGACTGCGGCTCAGCGGCTGCCAGGACGCCGGGCACCGCTCGGAGCTCGACCGAGGACAAGCGCTCAGCGTACGGCGGGGATTTGAGGGAGAGTCGAGGCTCCGTCGACGTCGGGGGCTCGGTTGACGGCAGGGGCGCTGTGAAATGCAGGGGATAGGTAGACGGCCGTGGCTACGGTAGCGGCATACGCTCGGCTGACGGCACGGGCTCCTGCACCACCACTAAGTTGGTCGAGAGTAGATGCTTCGTCACAGGCGCCAAGATTAAGACTTTGCGACGTGTTACAGAGAGAGGGCCATGATGCCACGTTACGGTGCAGCGCAGAGACAAGAAGGAGCAAGTACGCGCCGGCCGCACAAGGATTGATGCCGGGAGGGGAGGAAACAAGGAACGCACGGAGAGGGGACAATGGCTTAGGGCGCTGGCAGGGAATGGGCAAGAAGGAAGAGGAAGCAGAAGCACCGAGTGGCAACCCATCAAACGATCGGGAGGCACGCGCCAGGCAACAGAAACATTCACCTGGGCAAAGCAATGGAGGGGGTGTCGTTGGCTGGGTGTGAAGAGAGGAACTGGGGGGCCGCGGCCTGCCACGCCAGAGGCCTACCGCACCGATGGCCCCGTTGGCGGACCAGAGATATGAGGGCAGGCAGCGGGGTTGGCATCGGCCCAAACAGCTCACGGCGGCCGCCGGAGCCATAGCCAACGCTGTCGCGAAAGCAGCGAGGCACACGAGAACGGCCGACACGCGAAAACTGGCAGACCCCTGCATGTGAGAGGGATGCACTGGGAGAGCCACTGACCGGGCTGCCTCGGGGTGGTGCCGAAGCGCCGGCGCGGGCGACTCATTTGCGCCGTTGGACAAACGGGTGGCTCAAATCCACGGCCGAGCGCACTGCCAATGGCACTCGAGATGCGCAAGATTTGTCAGCACAGGCCGGTGCCAGCTGATTGCTGGCCGCGCTCGACCGCGGCCAAAGCGTCGATAGATGCCGCACCTCCACATGGGCTGAGCTCTTCACGGGAGCGCTACCTTTTTTTTCATTACTTGGAGTTGCAATCGAATATTTTCCAGAGCGCTCAAGTACCCTCTTCGAAGGGCCCTTGCTGGGAATGCGAGTCATGCGCTGTACACGCTGTCAGAGAGTAATTGCGGAATGCACAACAACTTCTTAATCCACGACAAAGGTCGCCCCCCTGTGCTTTTCTCAACCTTGCACAAGTGGAATCCACCGTGACCGCGGTCGCCAGGATGAAGACGACCGGCCATGCGACCACGTACCGGAGCGGTTACCACGACCACGCTGAGCAACATGTAACGTGCCTCACTGGGGGCCCCACCACATGCACTTTGTTGTTTGCCTGTTCGAGAGGCCAACTGGAGGAAACAAGTAGAGAAAATATGCACCGGTGACGCGAAAAAGATGGTACACCACATTCCTCCCGCCACGCCGTGCCAATAAAACAGCAAAGCCTCCGACGCACCTCAGCTGTCAGACTAGCTCCGTTCTATCACCCCTCCCCGCGAACAGCCCCAGCCAACAGTTCCGCCGCTATGCGACAGCGGTAGTAGGCAGTGCTTCTAGATATTTTCGTGGGGTCCAAGCCGCGCGCAACGTAGTCCATAATTTTCAGCATCAACACCCCGCAGCGGTCGGAGTTCTCCTGCTGGCGGCACTAACGGATGGCAATCGTCCAGTGGCGCTGAGGCTTGCCCATGTCAGCAGCCTCGTCCACAAACCACTGCCGGATGTCCTGGGCTACCATCACGTCCGGCGACCCCATGGAGTCGTAGACGGAGATGACGCACGCGTCGTCTCCATTGTCGACGACCGCCAATATCCAGTGCACGACCATGTGGACGGGGATGGACACGGTGCTCATGGAGAAGATGTCATCGAACTTGGTCCAGCGCCGCGCGATTTCGTACGAGTACTCGCCGAGAAACCGCAGCCGGTAGCAGAAGAAAGTGTTGATAAAGAAATGCTTGGGTGCCGCAGGGTTGGTCTTCCGCGTGTTCTGGTTGCGCGACATCAGCGGCGAGGTGTAGCCGTTGACGACTTCGTCGTCGAGCCACTTGTTCGACAGCTGGTTGTTAAAGCTGGACGTATGACGCGAGATGGCGCCGATGTTAACAATCGGCAGTAGGTCGCCTGTCCGCCTGTTCTAAAACATGGCGTTGACCGCCTTCATTGCCGCTTGAGTCAGCAGGGACGAGAGGTCCGCGGGGTTGACACCTACCGGGTTCTGGTTCTCCCCTGGTTCATCGGTCGTCTGCTGCACGGAAGCCAGTGGCACGCGCCACCTGCAGCGCGTCGTGGGCACGCACGCAAAGGACCCCACCTCCGCCGGCTTGTCGGCATCACCGGCTCCGGCTGGGGCGTCCAGCAAGAACTCAGCGCCGTCTCCAACTGGCGAAGATGTGGAGGGAGAGATCGTGGAGGGAGAGGTTGTGGAGGGACGGGTCGTGGAGGGCGGCAACACGCACAAAGCACTGGGAGGGGAGCCCCGTGGCGCCGACACGTCGAGCTCCAGTGCTTGAAGATCCTCCTTTACTCCTGACCGTCCGTACCCGCTGGCAGCCCCGCTTGCTCCCGTAGTTGCCTCGAAAGCGTTGGAAGAGGGCATGGTCGAGTGGGTGTCGTCGCTGCCCAACTCAGACTCGTTGCTGCCGTCCTCCGCCACGAGGTTGATCTCGTCGCTCGCGTATTCGAAAGCACTGCCGACTATGCTGCCGTCTGGGCTCACCATGTCGACGACACCCTTGTCATCGCTGCCGCCCGACAACGCCTCGCCCGTGTCACCCGCACGACGCGCAGCGGCAGCAGTCTCAGCAGAGGCTCTTGGCACAGCCTCCAGGTTGAGGACACGAAAGAACGTCGAGAAGACCGTGAAGGCCGACCAACGCAGGGCCTTCTCCGCGTCGGCTGGCCACCGCACTCAGCGGCTCGTCTCCATTGGTGTCGGTGGCGGCGCGGGGCGCTCCATGATTGGCTGCAGTGCAAATTCCTAGAACTTGCGGGCCTCCTCCGCAGTGAGCGCTACGGCGTCAGCGGCGCCCGAGCGCACGCCGTGGCGGATTACAGCCCGCACCATCGTGTTGCGCACTGCACAAGACTACGTGATCGACAAATTTGCCCGCGGGGCGTTCATCCCTGGGCGCAGCATCGGCAGGATGTGATCTTGAAGGACGGCTAGGATCTGGACGTCCATGAAAACGCAGTAAGAGTGCCCGCCATTGGACTCCTTCTCACCGCACTTGCCGCACCGAAACGCCGCGTCAAGAATGACAAGCGTCTCGGAGAACTCGCCGTTGGCGTCGGACAGCAGCTGCCGCGCTTGGCCATGCTCCCCCTCCTCGTACGCACCGGTGTTGCGCAAAAAGCTGGTGAGGTACTCGAACGCGGCCGCCACTGTAGAGCGCGCAATGACGCAAATACCCCGAACCGCGTCGAGGAAGACTCGGACGTACACTGTCTCGGGAGAGGCGGCGAAAAGCACGTCCTGGGCTCCGTCATAGTGACCGAATTGCCCCTTGGTGCAGACCCAGATGCTGACGTGAATCTGCAGGCGCCCGAAGATCATGTAGAGCAATGCGGCCCACGTTGTCATTTGCTTGTCGTTGCGCTCTTCGCCACAGTCCAAGGAGGACTCCTGTGCGGGCACCAGCAGCAACTCGCGGTCGTTCTTGCGGTCGCGATGACTGTCCAGAGCGGCGCTGTACGAGTCACAAGTGGCCTCCTCCGCCGCGCAAGGGAACTTGTTGCGCGCGCGCCGCTTGCGGTGCGGCGCAGGCACCGTGGCACGTATCGGAACGGCTGGTCGGGAAGGGGCTGGTGGTGGTGGTCGCGTAGCCGGCTCCTTTTGCTCGTTCAGCAAGCCGTCGGGACCAACCGGTAGCGCGTATGAGCGTTCCATTTCGGCGCGCACCGCCTACGACGACGTGCCCGATCTTGTCACCTTGTTGACCGCCTTCGAGTGAATGCAGCCCCACGGTCTCGTCTGGCACGGCATTCGGCAGCACGTGGCCAAGCTGAACTTGTATGCCGTCGGCCGCACGACAACCGGAGTCCACGCGTCATCATAAAAGACGGCGTACATAGGAAACTTGTTGCGCTTACCCAAGTACATCGCAATCTACGTGATGGTGCCCAGCGACCTCTCGTCACTGTCGTCGCGGGGCGGACCTAGCAACGCCGGGCACGCCGCGAACAAGTCGGATAACTTCATGGCGGCGACGTCTTGGCCGGGGTGGTCAATCGCTCGCAGTAGTGCCGAGGCGTGTCGGCACGTGCAGCTCCGGCCAAAAGCGGCCTGAATTTTCGCAAACTCCATCAGGAGACCGCGGAGAGAAGAGCGGCCGAGCCCTAGCACCCCAGCGCAGCTACAGAGCGCCAAGACCGCGCCGTCCTTGCACTGCAGCCAAGTGGCAATAGGAACGAACGCCTCCACGGTGATGAGCACTTGCGCTCCATGAAGGTACCCGCTTGGCACGGCTGCCACGCTTGCCATTCGCGCCGTCAGGTTGCCCGCCGCACGTAACTGCCGTAAAAATACGGGAAGCAGCGTGTCCTCATCAAGGGGCGGGGGGGTGACGGCAGCAATGCCAGCACCTCGGGCCGCGGGACGAGCCGCGCGGGGCGTCGTGGCAATAACCGCCCTAGCGAGATTCTCGTGTAGAAGGCGACGACGAGCAGACGCAGCGGGTGCTGCAATTGATTGGGGGGAGGGGGCAGGGGCAGAGGATTCGGCGGCGCCGGCAGCCGCAGCAGCGTCATCGGCCGCGGCAGCATACACGATCCCGACACCGGGCCCGCCGTCACGCGCGTTAGCCACCCCGCCATTGTCCGCGCCGCCATCTTCTACGTCTGCTGCGGCTCCGTCGTCGGACGAATTAACGTCCACGGTCGCGTCGCCACGCCGGCCGTCACGCGTGTTGGCAACCACGGCACCGTCCCCTCCGCCATCTGCTTCGTCTGCGGCAGCTCCGCCAATGGATGCATCTTCAAAGTTGTTCACGGGTATGCTGACGTCAGCTCCGTCTGCCAGGCTCTGCCCCCCCACCTCTTCGACGTGTTGATGCGTCTCCTCCCGGAGGTTGTGCCCAGCAGCCGATGCGCCTCACGTCCAAAGCTACAACGCGCAGGGAGTGAGAGGATAAACCGATGACGACCATTCCATGGTCAGCGCGATTGTAAATGACCGGGGGGCGAGCTCAAACGCCACAGTTCATTCGCGACCGAGACATGATGCTTGAGTACAGCCGAAAGAGGGGCAGGTGACGGCAGGCCTCGCCGGTCACATGGCGCCTCAGACGAGTCACCAGCCGCTGCGCGTGGGGAACAGCACGGGCAGGGAGGTGGCCAAAGCGGCCGGCGGCTGCGATCAGCCGCCGCGCTGGTGACGGTCTCGGGCAGGGGTGGCGGGTGCCAGGCGCGAGCGAGGTGGCGGCGGCAGCAGCAGCGGCGGCGCGGAGACCAGCGCGGTGGCGGAGGGCGGCGGCTCCAGCGCGGCGGAGGCGGGCGGCGGCGGCGGCGCGGCGGTGGCAGGCGGCAGCGGCGGCGCCGGTGCGGCGGCCGGGGCGCCAGCGCGGCGGCGCCGGGCGGCGGTGCCAGCGCGGCGACGGTGTGTGTGGCAGTGTGCGCGCGCGCCACGCTGACCGGGCCAACGATGGTCGCCTGATTCCCGATACCGGAGCGCGCGCCCTCCACGCGTCACGGACCACCAGGTGACTACCAGTGGTCCTCGGGCCATATCTCATTCCCAGGTGATCGCTGAGCTCCAATATGCATTCACCCAAGAGGCCGGCCAACACCATTAAAAAACCAATGAGCGATCGTTGGGCCTCGATACACGACCCCCCCTGGTGAGCCTCCAGGGCGCCTGCAAACTGCGAATTCGGGCCGCCAAACGCCGGCGGAGCAGCCCGAATCCGGGACGATTGCAATTCCCAATGTGCTCCTAATGCCCCTCACGGGGATACCTCTACGAATTTTATTGGCTGTCGACCAGTCACGGTTCGCGTGGCATGTGCGTGCCGTGGCGAAGGTCGAATGCGGCCTCCAAAAGGCGCTGTTGGTGGCCATATGGGCCGGTGGTTGGTCCATGCCGACAGATGCGAGGTCTTCCTTTGTGGGTTGCTCAGAGCGCCCGGGGCGTCGTTAAGGGCGTCGCTAAGGGCGTCACCACGGCGTCATTTGGGCGTCGTGCGCCCCGAACGACCCAACTCAAAAGGGCGTCAGCAAGGCGTCGCGAAGAGAAAGTTTTCAGGGGGGTCTACATGATTTTGCGGGTGGCGGCTGTGCACCTTGGTTGGGGACAGGCACCCAGTCTTGACACAAAAACGACATAAGAAAGCAAAAATATGGGTGCCACTTGCCCTTTTTTTCGAATACTGAGGGTGCTACTTCGGGCGTCGTCAGGGTGTTTTGGCTGCCTAATGGGGCGTCAGTAAGGCATCTTAACCGTCGCGCGCCCCTGACGCCCTCGAAATAGGGGCGTCGTGTGCAACCTTAATCACGCGTACACCTCGCATAAGTCCCCCCCCAGCGACCGCGTCGGCACCCCCACCCCCGCTTTGGCAGCTCTGCCAACGCCACATACCCCGCCGCCGCGTACGCCGCGGCGGCGGCCGCGACGCGCGCCGCCGTCCACGCGATTGGCACCCACACCCCCTCGCCCCCAAGGCGCCCCTCCCCCCGCTCCGCCGCCGCCGCCGCGGCGGCGGTTACCGCCCGCGGCGGCACACGCACGGCAGCCGCCACCGCGCGCAGACCCGTCGGTGTGGCAACGCCGCGCAGGGCGCCGCGGGCGGCGGCGGCGTGCCGCCCCGCCCGGGCGCCGCTCGTCAAGACGCCGCCGGCGAGGCGGTAGGTGCCTCCCGCGCCGCCGAGGCGCCCCCCGCCCGCCGCCAGCGCCGCGGTGAGCGCGTCGTCGAGGGCGGCGGCGGGCACATTGGCGGCGGCGGCGAGCGACGCGACGGTCGCCTCGCCGTCGGCGGCGCCGTCGACGGCCGTCGCCGCGTCGGCGACCGCGTCGGCCATGGCGGCGGCGGACAACACGTCTCCCCCGCGGCCGGGGAGGAGGGTTCCCCGCGACGCTGCGAGCGCGGCGGGCACCGCTGCCGCAACCGCGCCCGCGTCAACGCCGACGGCCGCCGCGAGGTCCGCCACGCCCGCCCGGCGGGCGGCAGTGGCCGCCGCCGCCACGGCGGCCGCGAGGCCGTCAGGCGTGTAGAGCGCGTCGCGGGCAATGGTGGGCGTTAGCCGGGGCAGGCGCCCGGTGGTGGCCAGGTGTGCGAGGAGGGACAGGGCGGTCGCTGTGGAGATGCGGGGGCGGTAAACCAAACCAAACGCTGACAACCCTGCGCTCCCTTCAAGCACGCGTAGCTGCCGCGCGACAGCATCATATGGGGACACCACAGGTACGCGTCTTGCGGGTTTTACACCGCCAAAGACGCGGCCCAGGCCGCCAAGGTGTAGAACCTCGTGCGCCTCTGTGGCCGCCCGATCCGCGTGTCGGCGACGGGCGGCGGCGGCGACGGCGGCAACGGCGGCGGCAGCGGCGGCGGCGGCGGCGGTACCGGCCGCCCGAGACGCACCGTGCCGCCGACCACACGCGCCGCCCACGGCGGCACGTCGCGCGACGCGGCGGCCGCCGCCACGCCCGCGGCGGGCGGGGTGCGCCGGCCACGCCGCCGCCCGCCACCGCGGTCGGCACCCGGGCGCGCCGCGTCGCGCCCGCCCCCAGCCCCGCCACGTCATCAGTCGTCGACGGCGCCGCGGCGGGCGGCGGGCGGCGGGCGGCGGCGGCGGCGGCGGCGGCGTCGGCGGCACGCCGCGCACCGCCGAAGCAGACGGCACGCACGCCGCCACCCGCCGCGCGGGCGGTCGCCGAGCGCGCGGCGGCGGCGGGCGGTGCGGCGGCACGCCTGGCGGGGCGGGCACCGCGTCCGACGACGTGCCGCGCCGCGCGCGTCTGGCGCGGCGGCGCGACGCGCCCGACGGGCGGCGGCGCGCGGGCGGCGACGGGCGCGGCGGCGCGCGGGCGGCGCCGGGGGCGGCAACGTCGTCGGCCGCCGCCGGCACGCGTCGCAGTGCGGCGGCGGGCACGCGGGCCCGCCTCTGTGCGCCGCCGCCGCCGCC
>ENA-ORXU01002948-ORXU01002948.1-marine-metagenome-genome-assembly--contig:-NODE-2948-length-11013-cov-5.082571_pt1 | contig 11013 bp, 12 predicted proteins | sample MGYA00237869_ERZ511484 | MGnify/ENA metagenome assembly ERZ511484 | reverse complement strand
TGCTTGGGTGTCCCCTTGGATCCACCGTATGACTCTCTTTGTAGCCCCCGTTGGCGACTTCTTGGCGACACAGCTCGCGCCTGTGTCGCCTCGAAGTTACCAAGAAGTAACCCGAAAAAGCGAGTGGGCAGAACCGCCGACGATGATGATGCGACGGTGACTTGGCGGTGGCGCCACATCCCTCGCAGCCGCCAACACCGGGGTCCTACCCGGCACCTAGAGCCGCCGTCGCCCACCACCCTGGCAGTCGTGTGCACTGCGACGGGAACGGGATGCAGGTATGCTCGAGAGGCGTCGCCGCCGGCAGCGGTGCCTTGCATGGTGGTGGCAGCGGTCGTGGCGGTAGCTACGGGGGCGGCGGAAAGGAGCCGTGGCGTCACTCTAGGCGCGTCAGCCACCTCAACCACCACGGCGGAAGCAGAAGCGGCCGCTACAGAGGAGCCCTCGTTGCCTCACAGCTTTTCAATTGGCGTTGCCGCAGAGGTGGCGGCAGTGGACCGCCCGGTCGCGCTCCTCGCCCCTGTCCAGCTAGTGCCGGCCGTGGCAAGCTAGTTGTAGAGCTGTCTATTTGGCCAGCCGTAATCCCTACCGTTGCTTCTCGAGGGAGTCGATGGGCGTGACGCACATGACGCATTGCCGCGGCTGATTGTGCAAGGTCACGAAGGAGGCATCGGCTGCGGCGGCGCCTCTGCGCTCTGCGATCGTCCGCGTTTCTGCGGCCGTTGTGAGGGGGTGGCGGCGGAGACAGGGGCGGTTTGGACGCATCCGCTTGTCTGCCTGCCGCAGAGACGCGGCGTATCTGTGGCGGCACCGCGGCGCACCGAGCATGATGTGCCCGTGGGAGGAGAGGCCACAAGAGGGCGGCTCTCCTCGCTGCCTTTTCCACGGCAGGTGCGCGGCGGCGTCGGTCGGGGCCATCTGTACTGGCTTTACGGGTGCCGTGTTCATGGTCGCCACGCCGAGAAAGTAATGTTTCTTGCGCCACATGACGGGGGGGGACCGCTTGTGCTGCCCATTTTTCCGCCTCAGGCAGGATTGGGTGCGCCTACCGTGGAAGGAGGCTGGTGGGCGTGTCGTGCTCGCGCACCTGACGCGCACATTTGCGTCGGGCCGCGCCACTGCCACCGTGTGAGAGGGTTGCCCATGGTGTTTGCACACGGGCCTGGGGCGTGTGCCGTGGAGTATTGGGGAGTCGGGGCATGCCGCCCGCCTCTGCCGCGGTTCTGTGGAGACGCGGCCCGCCACTGATGCAGCCACCGACGCAACGGCGCCTCTGTGGCGCTGGCGCGTGAGCAGTTCCTTGGCCGTCTTCACGGCAGAGAGATCTCTGCGGGTGGCGGCCAATGGGGAGTGGGCTGAGACCCTCAGCGGCCTCGGCGGTGGCAAGGTGGATATTCTGCCGTTGGCCGAGGCGGCTGAGACCGCGCCGTTTCCGCCTTGGCGCCATCAAGCAATCGAGTCGTTGGCTGCTTCCGCGACCGACAGGTCTGCTGCGGCGCCGGCTTCAGGGTCGAATGCGCCAACATTTCGCCAGCCGAGGCGGCAGCAACGCGGAGATGGCGACCGCTGCCGGTGCGGCCACCGACGTGGCGCCGCTGCCTGTCGATGTTCAGCAGGAAGGAATGGCGTTTGCGGCCGCCGCGGCACAGAGCGCTACTGCGCCTACGGGGGTGGTGGGAGCATCTTGGCCACCTGCGCGGCGGCACGGAGAAGATGCCACAGGGCACAAAGGTGGCCAGAGTCGCGCAATTTCCTTCTTTGGTTCGGCGCTTCCTCAAGCGCTTTGCTTCCGCCGCGGCGGACCGCCACGGCGGCGGGTACGGAATGGAAGAGGGCGTAGGCATGGCACGCGCCTCTGCGACGGTAAGGTTAATATGTCGCCGACGCAGCTACCTGCGTGTCGCCCCTTCCTGTATGTCGTCGGTGGCCGAGAAACCCGTTGGCGGCAGCCATGTTGGAGAGGCGTGGCGGCTCAGGTCGGATCGGGAGCGCATCTCGGCAGCCTGAGCGGCTGCAAGGCGGAGATGCCACTGCCCGCAGAGACGGCCAGAGACGCATCGCAGCCACCAACGCGCTGGCGTGCGATCAAGTTGTTGGCTGCCGCCGCAGCCGTCTGTCCTGCGGCGGCGCCAGCAGCAGGCTTGGGAGCCGGCACACTGTGCCTGCCTTGGCGGTGGCGAGGAGCAGATGCCCGCCACCACGGTTCCGGCCGCCGACGTGCTACCGCTGCCTGTTTGCTGCAGGTCGGAGAGAAAGTAGTTGGCAGCCACCGCCTCGGAAAGGCCTCCGGCGGCGGCGGCTCTGGTGGGGTGGGGAGCGCATATTGTCAGCCTCGGCGACCTTAACGCGAAGCTTCCTCCCGCCGCCAAAGCGGCCACCGACGCGGCGCTGACGCTTCAGCGCTCGCGCGTGGGCACCTCTTCTGCCGCCCCCGCGGCATAGACCTCTGCACCAGGGGCTTTGGAATCAGGCATTTTTTGTAGCAGTAGGATATATTCCACATTGCCTGAGATGCACTCTGGATATGGTATTTGACAAAGTCATCTATCCGAAATCAGATCTTGCTGGGCCGGACGGCGTAAGGACAAATATTATAATCGGATACTCAATTAGTGCGAATTCGGATATAGTCCGGATAGACAGATTGAATATATTCTCTTGGATGATGCATCTGGAGAAAAAGAAGATTTATCGATAGGAGATATCTGACCAGGTACAGCCATACGTCTGCTGGAAACAGGCGCTTTTATTCACAAGCGTTTTTTGCGATGAACCGCCGTCAAGTATCATTTGGTAGTTTGAATTGATTTGGATGATGCCACGGTCCTCGTCAGCATGTATCTTCGGAACTTTCGTGTGCTCACCAGAAAGCGCCCGTTTGGGTTCTCGCGCAGGCCGTTGACAACGACGCCAACGGGTTCACACACGGGACAGAACCGGTCGGAGATTCTTTGGCAAGATCGCCGCTTGGCACTGCCAGATGTTGGCGCCTATTGTGTTTCTCACGAAAACTGGATCCGCAACATCCGCTTCAGCATCATGAACCACCCTCTGAGCCAATGAAACAGCGATTTTGCAACGGATGCTGATGCATCAAGGTCCAGATTTTGTGATATGCACAATAAACCCGGTGAGGAGGCATCCCCTCGCGCCAGCAATGCGGCGCAGAATCTGTGAGCCGGATCAAGAAAGGTGCTAGTTCGATTCAGATTATACTGTATCCTGCCTTCGGAGAGTCATTATGGCTCAGTCAAACCGGCGGTAGATGAACAGAGTACGATATGGATACGCGGCTGCGGCTCAGATTATGAATTATTACGAGAATAATGTGCGGATATGTCTGGCTCTACTTTATCCACCGCGGGCCCTGCTCTGCACCGACTGCGGCCGACGGGAGATAGAATAAGCGCCTCTCAAGCCGCCAATAAGCGATGCCGCAGACCACCGAAGCGGCCAGGCACGTGCCCATGTCGGCTCGGCGCCAGCCAGGGATCCAGCCGTCGGCTGCCGTTGCGGACCACTTGCCTCCGGCGGCGGCCGTGGAGGAGATGAGGTCGGGGGAATGTCGCGCGCCTGTGCGGCGGTTGCGAGATGACGCCGCCCGCTGCCGACGCGGCCACCGCCACGAAGCCCCTTTTCGGGCGCCAGCAGGTCAGCACCTCGATAGCTGCCGACGACATGGAAAAGACTGCCGAGTGAGGGTGCGGTCACCCTGGCTTTTTCGGCCGTGTGATAGCGGAGATGCTGCCAGCCGCTGTAGCAGACAGAAAGGTGCCCTGGATCGGTGGTGCCCACCATCTGGACCAGGCTGGTGATGCGTAGGGGAGGAAGACGGCCTTGACTCAGTTTTACATGATCTTTATGGGTCGTCTTGGTGTTTAACAGGAAAAGAAACCAAGCTTTTGTGGGGAGCACGAACGATAACGGAGAAACATCACTATCAACGACGTGCTTGGCGTGATCATCGACCGAACGAATCTGGTACGCGCGATTCTTTCCCCAAGGCACCTACCGCTCCTGGCACCCGCGGAGACTAATTCCAGGCGGGGGTCGAGGGAAGGGAACGATGTTGTCTACGTCGCTCAGTGCCCAGGTGAGGGGCTCGACCGGCTCAGCATGATATCGCCCTTCCTGCTACATCTTGCGCACGAAGACTTGCGCCGACGGAGCGTTCTTGACCGCGTCGACGTCCGGCGCCATCACGAGCGTAACACCCTTCAGCAATATAAAGCGCGCTTCCAGCGTGTTGGTGATGTTGCGTACGTGCTCATGTACGGCCGCCACAAAGGCCACTTGTTCCTCCGAGAGAGAGTACGACGAGGCCGCACAATCGAAGGCAACACCATCGGTCATCCCGCTCACTGTCCGCTGCAGGAAGGGAAAGAAGACGGCGGCTGCGATGACGGCAGAGAGGCGACTTGGGTTGGCGGTTTAGAGTTCTCCTTCAGCAACGTCAGGACGTCCCCGACAGGACTCAACTCCATACCCTGCCTGCCCGTGCTCACCGATACGGCCCTACCCCACTTGGTGGCGCTGAGCACCGACCTCGTTTTTGCTTGACCAGCACGGGCACCAACAGCGCCCCCACCATGGGAAGGGCCTCCTTGGCGGCAATCTGCCGGATCGCGCTGGTCCCGTGGTCGAGCGAGATGGATGTAGACTTCCGTGGGCGCCGCTACGTTGACAGCGGCCGCGTCAAGTGTGCGGGAGACGGAGAGAGCACTCGGGATGATCAGGTTCCTTGCCGAATGAATCAGGAAGTCTTCGATTGCCGCTCTCAGCATGGAGCAGGACATCCGGTCAACCTCTTTGGACGGCAAGAGAGCCGGCACCGCCGCAAGTGCAGGCGGGGATGACATTTTTAGTGGTGGAGCGCACCCAACAGCCTGAGCCACGGAAAACGAGGATGTCCAGCGACGAGCGACCGCTCCGAGGCAAGAGCAACATACGGCACCCATCGGTTTCCAATTGACCGGGATCTCAACGACTGCGGAGATTCAGAACTTGGTTTTGTCCTGTCCGAACTACTTCACGATTCGCGCATTTGCGAGGCCACGGCTGCACGAACTTCCACGGGGATGGCTCGAAGTCTGTTGGGATCGTGACAAGAAACACGCCAGATTGCTCCGGTGGACAAGGCAATCGTGTCGATTTTCGGTGAATCCACCCAAATTTCAATGCTTTTGATCGATCGTCCTTGACTCGATCGGGGGTCTCGTAAGTGCTGACATTTGCCTTTGCGGCGGCGTCGCTGGGCAGCCATCTCTGCGGACGCCAAAAAGACGACTACCACCACGACCCCAGTGTCACCACAGTCGTCTGCTACGAGCGACCCTCCCAGAGGCATTATCGAGATTTGAACAGTACGGCCGTCGCCAGCGACTTTTTGCCGTATACAGAAAGTGTGTGTCCTGTGGTCTGGATGTGCGGGCAGCAAACCGGTGCTCATATGATTATTAAGCAACAACGGGCTTGCATCCAGAATTTCACGAACATGTACCCGGATGTAGCCTTTTCCTGCGTCTATTCCTCAGACAATTGTACTCTCGGTTGTCTTGCGCGTGCATATCCGCCTTTCGCGCCCTCGCTCGGCACACGCGCAGTCACAGTCCGAAAACTTCGTTCCTTATCCTGAGATGCCAACAGCCGTGGTGGATACCCCGACCTGAGCCATCAGGCCGCAGCCTTAGCTCACTCCGGCCAGCGTACGATAGTATGCCTGCACCAGCATGCTGCTGTGAGTCAGTCCGGGCAGGTACACATCCGCGGTGCCTTCGCAGTCAACAACAATCGCGACGCCTTTCAATTCTGAGGCTTTCAGATTGAAGACGAGGGCATCAAGGAGGCATAGTCAGCCTGTGCGACGCCAAGGCAAACAAGTTGCGCAAGCGCAAGTCCGATTTGAAAAACATGAATACTCCGGTGTCGTCTTCTGCGACTAGCGGCTTTCCCAAGCGTTGTTTCTGTCATGCGGCCGTCAGAATCGGACACGAGCACCATCAATACTCCTCAGGTCGACTCCTGCCATCGATGGGCCCTCCAAAGAGCGGACATCATGAAGAATTTTTGAGAAAGTGGCCCTCTTTTGTCAGGTGTCCGGCCGTATCTCCCGGCAGCGATCTCGTCCAGGAGGTCTGAGAGACGGGGTCGTGGCCCAGGGACATTACGGCTGGATTGACGGCTTGACAGTGCCGTTTTTGATGTTCAAGGAGGGGGGGATCCATGAATGGTCCCAGGGAGAGGTGGTAGTTGACAACACGATGGCCGACGTTGCGCACAATCGGTGCATCCGTCGTTAACCTCACCATCTCCGTCACCGTCTTCATCCTCCCGGCCACTGTTTTTGCTCGACCATCCGCCATACGCTCGCTTCGTGATGTTCGTATCGACCATCACGCCCCCACGTCTGGCAGTCTCTCTCTTTTTGAGATGGTCGCCCCGCCAGTGGCATACCGGCCTTAGGGTTCAGACTTCGCTGCCGTGACTTTTGTTGTCGTTGCTTGTCGTGACATGCCGCTCAACCAGTTGTCAGTGGCTCTGCGGTCAACTCTTCCTTTTCCGTCGAAGGATGTGAAGCACTGTCGTGCGCTCTTCCAGATACCAGTGAGGGCCGTGACGATTTCTTGGCGTGCTGGCTGACTACCTTGGGCATCGATTTCGTGCCGCGATTCTGTAGAGTGTTGTTACCGCCTATTTTGCGCCTCAATACGCCGTGCTGTTTTCCTGGCATGTTACCTGTTTGTGGGCACGCCATCATACAACGACTGTATTATTCCATTCATATGCGTGTTCGTTCTCCCACTATAAAGTAACGCCGTGCCTTCTCCAGTTCTAGTGTCTTTCATTCCTGTTCGGCACCCTCGAACAGTCCGCGTGACTCTGAAGAACCGGCCGTATGGATCTGCTTTCAGCTGCTCGTAGGAGGTAGCGCTTTGGCTCCGGCGTCGGCTGGCTATGCATTGGAGGCGCTACCCCCTAGCAGTCCTCATCAGTGACGAGAAAGCTGTGCAGGTGAGAGCTCATTTTTGTTGAGAACGTGCCTTTAGGGCAGGCAGGGGGACGAGCGCACACTGAGTGTGGCTTCAGGAATGTTTTCTACCTCAAGCGCTGCGGCGCCCAGAGCCACGAGACCATGTCAACGTGAGGCACAGTCGAAGTATGGCGCGCCGCTAGGATCCACGGCTGAGCGCGACCTTCCGAACGTTGGGCAGCCTGCATCCGTGGGGAGCAGGCATATAAATATACCTTTCGGGGAGAGGGAAGCCTGCACGGCGGCCTCAATGAAGAAGTTCGCCGGATGGATGGTAGAACAGGCGCATTCTTTCACGGGGAAAAGTATCCGCTGAATGACAGGCGTGCGGAGGATTCGTGAGCGCGAAATTGCGCACAGAGGATGACGTTCTGGGAATCGGTGAGCTGGAACTGGCTCGAGCAGGCGTGCATGCTGCACTGCTGACAGCCTTGTCAGTTATGGACGTATAGAGGCAAGTGCACTACGCCACACCCATTCAACAACTGGCTTCTCCGGTTTCCTCCATTTTTTGTCGAGTGCATCGCCCGCGCGGCAAGCACGCGCTGTGGGACCGTCGAACAAGGCGTCGTTAGACACAGACTTCCTCACGCCGACATCTCGGCAGCATGGGATCCTTGAGACGCAATTGGAGAGAAGCTCTTTCCAGTCATTTACTACAATGCATGCCAGGAGCAGCCAAGACCACGACGAAGGTGTCCTGCGACAGGTGGAACGTCACGGATACTCACGGCGACAACGAAATCATTACAGCCAACCCAGGCGTTCCAGCCGCAGCGGCTGCTATACCTGACGCTCTGTACGGCGCCATCGCTGCCCACCACTGTCGACTACGGCAATACAAAAGGCGGCGGGGACGGCTCGCGCTACGGTAGGCAATCTCAGGGGGTCGATTCCCCGAGGGGCGTGCGGCGGGGGTGGCCACCTTGACGGGCAACAGCTTCATCGTCACCTGAACGACGACATACGCCGGCAGCTTCGACGCGAAGGGGGCGACGTGGCCAACAGAGGCGGGACCGAAAGTTGAAAGCAGCAGCGGTCGACGTGGATGGTGTCGATTTCGACGGTGTGGGCAGAGATGGCGTGGAGCGTGATGGCGTGGGGGAAGATGGCGTCGTCGTTGATGGCTAGGGCAGAAATGACGTGGGCGGAGATGGCTTCGGCCGAGATTGCGTGGGTGTACATGGCGTGGGCTGGCATACATGGCGCGGGCGGTGGTGGCGTGGGCAGAGATGACCGTGGGGATGGTGATGGGGACGGGGTTGTGGAAGCCGTTTGTATGGCAGTGTCGTCGGCCACGTCAGTGACGACGACGATGGGTGCAGGAATGGAGCAGCTCCGAGCCATACGGCTCAGCGTCGCTCCATTGACGTTCTTTCCCTAGCCAAGCAGCGCAAGTTGTGCTGCGAGCCGCTGTGTGCGCCACTCATTCGCCTTGCTCTGTGCGGACAGTGATTTCGCATACCCGTGCTTGAGGAGAAAATTGGTCAGAATGCTAGGGTACGGTCATCTCATGAAAGCCTGTCGACGATCGCTGTCCGAAACAAACCGTCGCGGCCAGCCACTGCGCCCCGTCGCCCTTAAGGAACGGCAAACACAAAAGCAATTGGTCTTCTTATTGAGAGACCTTGGAATGCATCGACGTTTCAAGGTCAGGGGACCGAGAAACGAAGGTGTCGACGAGCAACTCATACGAAAAAGAACACGACTCTTGTCGAGACAACAATTATCACCACGTGTTTTCTCTGTACGAGCCCACAATCAGGGCCGTAGAGATGGTGTTGACTGCTGCCGCCAATGTTGGTTGCTGAAAACAAGAGATCGCCGCTTCGCAGCGATGTCATATGATAGTGAAACGCGACTTGGCTGTGGACAGTTCGCCGCACTGCATGCGAGACCACATGTGCACGCTAGCTGGGAACAGGACACGTGATGTGGGCAGGTTTTGCGCATGGAAGCTTCATTTCCGGCTAATAGGAAGCGACGCATTGCCGTCCATTGACCGGGACGCATCGTGTCAACGAAAGCTAGCTCTGTAGGTCAGATGGATTGAACTGGGTTTTCCCAGGTTTTAAGTAACTACTCGTCATTAAGTGTCACAACAAGTTCTTTGGGTCTTAGCTTTTTCTTGTATGTAGTTTTCATGGACTTGAAGAGAGTCTAGAACGGATTCCACCAGCGGATGCTGGTGGAAGTGCGTCTTGTTCGCCGGGAGGCGACGACCGGCGTCCCCGCCTTGCTAGGCTAGGGCCGCTGGTGGCACGACAGGTGCCTCCCCCGCCGTCGTCTCGCGCTGCTGCTCCGAACGTCTCTCCCCTCTCAATTTACGTCTCACGCCTGGCGCAATTCCTGGGGCTATGGCTTGAACAAGACCCCCTCCTGCAGTCCAATTTTGTCACGGCCGCCGCATCCACGGCGCCACGGCGATTGGTGGCATCTCCATCCAGCGCGACGGCGGCAGTCCGCTGGTCACCGTCAAATGCTACCTCGTCTCCGTCATCCACGAGGTGCCCGTGCATCAGGTCGCGGTCACCGGCGGCCTGTCTGGCCTCTTTCGGGCCATGTTGGCATTCGTCGCAGTGGGGAGGGGGGCCAACAGCCGCCGGCAAGGCGACTGGCGCCGAGGCGGTATTTTCAGCAGCGGAGCTTTTCCCCCTCTTTAGAGTCGGTTGCCTCCGCGGCAAGCGCGCCGCTGTGGCGTCCTCGTCTGGCGGGACAGAGGCACCCCACGTGTACTGTGGGCGTGTCGCTCGTCATTAAGCCTGGGTGTCAGACGTCTAAAAGGCGGCCAGTTGTGTGACACGACTCGCTTAGCATCGCCGACGCGCCGCCTGCAACTTACGACGCGGCGAGCGCGTTGTGCCAGCGATCACTGGGTGGCCACAGTTGTGGCGGTGGACGCCCGTTTCAGCCACCCCCAACCGCCCACGGTCGTCGGAAAGGCGCTCCTGCGGCGCATGAAGGCACGCTACCGCCGACGAGGCGGCCGTCGCCGGCACCGTCGGCTCGACCCTCGGGGCGACGCCCGAGTACTGGACCGCCGCGGCGGCGCTGCGCTCCCAGCGTGACGCGGCGGTCACCGCCGCCGCCGCCGCCGCCGCGGGCGGCCCCCTTTAGGGGGGGGGGATGACCGCCGCCGCCGCCGACGCGGCCGCCGCCGCCGCCCGCCGCCCGTGCCGCCGTGGCGGCGCGGCGGGCGCCCGCCCCGCCGCCGCCGCCGCTGCCGCCGCCGTCGCGGCCGCCGCCGCTCGTGTGCGTCGGCGTGCGGCCGCGGGCGGCTGGCGCGTCGGCCGACTCCTCATCGTCCCCATCGTCGTCCTCGTCTGACGCGTCCGTCGCGTCCTCCTCCCCCTCTCCGTCCTCGAGTTGTGCCTCCAATCCTACATCCCCGCCGAGGCGGACCCGCGCAACCCCCTCATCTCCCCGCTGCTCATGTCGGACGAGCAGCTGGCCGCGCTGCCGCCCCTCACCTGCGTCGTAGGCTCCATCGACCCGCTCTTTGACGATGCGGTGACGCTCGCAACGCGGCTGCGGCGCATTGGCCGCGCGGCCGACGTGCGGCTTGAGATTTACGAGTCCATGCCGCACGGCTTCCTGCACATGATTCAGCTGATCCCGGAAGCGCGCCACGGCATGCGGGTGCTCGCGCGCGCCATGGCCGCGTACCTCAAGGTCCGTGAGGTGGCGCGAGGGAGGAGGGGGCGCGCGGTGATGCCTTTTGGTGCTGTCACGTTGGGGGCGGCCAGCCACGCGCACTGAGGTGTGCGGCGTGCTGCGAATGGCACGTGCCGGTTTCCCTGGGCTCAATGGAAGCAGACCTACGCCCAGCCACTGCTGACCACTCTGGACTGACATCCACGGGCGTTGCTTTGCTCGTTTCCCCCGGGCTCCCGGTCATGTCTGGTTACCCCTCCGGCCGCTCCCATGAGGCACGCCCTTTCCCCTCCCCCCCCCCGATCCCGTTCAAGCCCGACGCGAGCGGC
>ENA-ORXU01002945-ORXU01002945.1-marine-metagenome-genome-assembly--contig:-NODE-2945-length-11031-cov-3.557696_pt1 | contig 11031 bp, 5 predicted proteins | sample MGYA00237869_ERZ511484 | MGnify/ENA metagenome assembly ERZ511484 | reverse complement strand
GCAGTGGCGAGAAGAACTCTATGCATGTTTTACATTTCAGGAAAGGACGATCTTTCGTTTCTGGTCTTCGATAATGAACGAAAGATGGAGTGTCTGCTCCGGCAGCAATTCTTTGATATTCTCTGCCCACTCAATCGCTATGAGATTATGCTGGTCGGCGAGTTCGGCGGCAACCCCGTGACGACGCCCTGTGTGGAGATGGTCATGACAATCTCCCCCAGGTCGTCTGGCAGCAGACGCTCATTGAGGCTGAGCAGCATCCCGACAATGCCCGCCACATGTGGTGCCGCTTGGGAGGTGCCGCTCAAGGAGTGCGCCGCGTGGCGACCCGTGTGCCACGCCGACTGGATGCTCCCGCCGGGCGCGTATACGTGCGTGCACTCCCCGACGTTGGTATTGGCCGTCCGTGAGTCCGTCTTGAGCGTCGCTCCCACGGTCAGGGCGCCCTTGGCCGACGCTGGCGAGTAGTCGCACGAGTTGGCACGCTCATTGCCGGCAGCCACAACGACCGGGATGCCGAACTCGACGACCTGCTCGACCGCTGCGTTGATTGCCGCCGACTTGGTCGACATCAATGACATGACGACCACCGCCGGAATGCGCGCCTGCCGCTGCACGTCCAGGAGCACCCACTCGAGCGCACGGAGCACGTTGGAAGTGTCGCCCTCATTGGCGCAGTCCAACACACGGACGGCCACGATGTTGACGCCCGGCGCTACGCCCATGTGTTTGCCCCCAACGATGGCAGACACATGCGTGCCGTGGCCGTTACAGTCCTCCGCCTCCTTCTTGGTGTTGACAAAGTCATAACCGTAGTAGGCGCGGTCCCCAAACTCCACATGGTCCTTGCGAATCCCCGAGTCAAGCACGTACACCCACACGCCCTTGCCGCTGTCGCCATCAAGGGCGTAGCTGCCGTCGAGCGGCAGTCGCCGCTGGTCAATCCGGTCGAGGCCCCACGGCAGGGGCGTCGGCGTCGGGGCGCCACTCCGCAACGTAATCACAAATTCCCCCTCCGCCGCCTTGACGCCCGACACCACCACCCAGTACGTGCCGGCCGTCGCCCGGTAGTCCATGGAGGAGCGGGCAGCGACCTCACACGACCGATCATTGTCGTTAAAGTTAAGCGTTGACCCCTCCGTCGTTGAAAAGGGGTCCTCTGAGAGCAGCGCCAGGACGGTGTCAAAGCCCTCCTTGTGGCACGTCGTGATGTGCACGTCCAGCTCCTCGCCGGCGGGCACCGAAAACGTGTAGACGGCCTGCCCGCCGGTCACGCGCAGGTCCCGGGGGAAAGGGTAGATTTCTGGCTGAGCGCCCCGGGTATCCCCGGGCGTCTGCGAGTTGAGCGTCACCCGCTCCGCCCCACGCACGGGCAAGGGGCAGGCCCCACAGAGCAGCAACAGCAGAAGGGCCACAGCGGCGGGCGCCGCGCCCAGCGACCGGTACCATGGGCGGCGGGCCCGCAGATTGCCATCAGCGCGTTCGGCACGTCGAGAGAGCCGCCTTCGCCCTGCCATGCTGGTCGTCGCGGCTGCCGCTCCACCAGCGGTCGGTACCCACGCCGACATGTCCGCGGTCCCCATCTGGCCGCACCAGGACCACCGCTCAGGGTTGACGGTGCGGGCATCCCAGCTGCGGACATAACCTAACCCCCGCAAAGCCCGGCGACGAGCATCCATGGGAGACACCCGGCGCGGGTAGAAAGCGCGCACGCAGGCGACCACGACGGAGGTGGCGAGCGGGCGAGCGCGGCAAGGGGCCGCGGTGTGCCGCCAAGTCCGCTCACCACCGTCACCACCACAACCGCCGCGGCCTGTGAGCGCCCCGTCGCCCCACCCACACCCACACACACGCCGGCAGCCGTCAACGTGGCGGCCGCCACCGGCGACGGAAGGTGCAGGCCCCCTCAGCAGCGATGCGCGTCGCTGACCTGGGGTCCGTCGCTCCTGTCGGCGCCGCCGCCGGCGCCACCACTAGCAGCGAGGGAGAACGCGACCAGTGGGCCAGCATCCTCGCCACCACCACCGCCCAATCCATTCCGTCAAACGCCACGACACGGCCCGTAAGCCTCACGAGCACGTGCAGAGCAGGGTGAGCAGGAATCAGGAAGCCCGCTCCAGCTGGGCGCTCGGGGACGTGTGCCGCCGTCGCCACACCCGCAGGCGTTTGTCGGCTGTACGCTCAAACCCGCACAGCGTCTCAGCGCGCCACACATGCCCTGGCGCCGGCACAAGAGAAAAAATGTGGTTGGCAGAGCGAGTCGGTGCAGGGCCGCACGGATGAAGAGCGGAGGCCGCGTGCGGTAGCATTGATACCCACACAGGGCCTCACCCCGTGCGCCATGCCGCTCTTGTCCATTGCCAGTCCATGGCGCGTCTTGCTGCAGCTGCTGCCGTCGCCTTGGCGTGTTGGAAGAGGTGGGCACGACGGTGGCGTACAATCGAGTGGCGCAGCACGCAGGCGAGCTCAGTGGAAATTATTGCGGCTCTGTAGTATTTTATTGAAGTTCAGGCTCATGTATTTCCGGCCCAACAGAAGAAGTGTGCTCCTTTTTTTGGACAAGTGATGGCACGCCACCTGCTGGGCGCCATGCAGAGCCTAGCAAAGAGAGGTGATCAGCACGTGCACGTCATTGATTGGTCCAATATGACTTGCATCTTCCTTGCTGCGATCGCGTCGCCAAACAAGGCAAATGGACGGCCCTTGGGCGGTCGGTGTCCGGTGGTCAGCTCTCACAGCCACTCTGTCTCTGGAGCAGGGCCTGGCGACTTCCGCGGCCTGGCTGCTCGGTCACTGGCCAGGCAGCCACAACGCGACCGGCTTCTGAGGCCGCTTCCGAGGGGGGGTTGACACGCGCCTGTGCCAGTTCCGCGCGGGCTGGACGCTCCCCAGGCGGGCACCTGACCACCTGTTCCAGTTCTTGCACGCGAGCGCTAACCTCGATCACGTGCTCGGTTCTTCAGCCCCCCGCCCACACGCCTGTTCGCTCGTCTGCGGCCGCTCTCCCCGCCAACATCTGCGCAAATCGGGCCTTCACCGGCCACGCGCGGGCGGGTGACTCTCGTGCGGTGCGCGGCCGTCGCGCACCCACCGCCGACTCCGCCGCAACGGACCGCCTGCGTCGGTTGGCCGCGGCCTCTTGGCGCCCCACGAGGGCGGGTCTTTTTTGGTGGCACCGCGCGGTGCCACAGCGGCTGGGCGGCGGGCGCTGGAGGTCCGGCTGTTGAGGGGGGGTGGTGCTGCGGGTGGGGCTCCTCCCAGCACCCTGTGCGCTACCGCATTGTGCGCGCTTCCCAGGGGGGGGGGCTATTCTCCTGCCTGCGTGTGCTGCACCGTCTGTTCACTTTGCCCGCGCCGCGGAAGGTGCTGCCACGGTGGCGCATTGCGGCGCACACCCCCCCCCCCCGCCACCCCCCCGCCGTACCTTCATCCAACTTTCTCACGATGGCTACCAACGGCAAGCCCGCAGAGGAGCTCGGTGAGGAGGAGCTGGTTGACTATGAGGACGAGGACGACGCCGGCGTCGCCCCCGCTCCCGCCTCTTCGGCGGTCGTGCCTGCTGCCGATAAGACAGCAGCGACTGGCAAGGAAAACAAAAAGTACGGCCCGATCTGAGATGCGCGTCCACCCTGCTTGCTTTGCTCGGTCGTAGCACCGGTTTTCTGCGCGTTTGCGCGGTCGTTCGTCGTGCCACGACCCCCCAAGAAGCGCCTCTCCACGGAGGGAGGCTGCTGCACGCGGTCTACGTCGGCTGGCACTTGCTCGTCGAGGGCCATCCGGCATTCGTCGGAGCGGTGTCTGCCGGCGTTGGTCGCAGGGGGGGTGGCCCGCGGCGGTTGGGGGTTGGCGGCGGGTCGTGTTGCGCGCACGTTTTTTGCGGCGGTCAACCGACGTCCGGACGAGGCGTGCTGCTAGGTTCATGCCGTGTGTTACGCTTCAGTCGTGCTGATGCTGGACTCTGTCTCCCCTGCTGGCGTCACCGTGCCTTCTCGTCTTTTGGACTACTCCACCTTGGGCTTCACGCCTCCCCTGATCGGCGTCTCCTCGGGGTGATCGCCGTGCCGTCTCCTACTCTCCACCTTATCTCTCCCCACTCTCTGCTGCGAAGGGGTACCTACGTTGGTATCCATTCGGCGGGCTTCAAGGACTTCCTCCTCAAGCCCGAGCTGCTTCGCGCCATCCAGGTACGTTGCACTTTGTGGTGGTTTTTTTTGGGCATGTCTAGTTGCCCGTGTTTCGTCGCTAACAGGCTGTTGGCAGGCACATGTGTAGTCCTTAGTTCCGCATTGCCGTGTTCTCGAGCTCTTGGTTTCGTTGTGTCACTCTTTGATATCTGACACACCCGGCTCGATCCCTTGTGGGTCACTCCTTGTTCGATCTGGTGTTTTGTACATGGTGACTTTTGTGCCTTATGCTTGGTTTTTCTTTTCTCTGTAGGATTGCGGCTTTGAGCATCCCTCTGAGGTGCAACATGAGTGCATCCCACAAGCCATCCTCGGCATGGACGTCTTGTGCCAGGCTAAGTCCGGCATGGGGAAGACGGCCGTGTTCACCCTGTCTTGCCTGCAGCAGATGGAGCCGGTAGACGGTGAGGTGTCGGTGATCGTCCTGACCCACACCCGCGAGCTGGCGTACCAGATTGCGCACGAGTTTGAGCGGTTCTCGAAGTACAAGCCGTCTGTGCGGACGTCGGTCATCTACGGTGGCGTGCCCGTCCGCCAGCAGAAGGAGATGCTGACGGGCGACTCGTCGCCGCATGTCATTGTGGGCACCCCCGGGCGCGTGCTGGACTTGACCAACCAGAAGATTCTCGACCTATCCAAGGTCAAGTTCTTCGTCCTGGACGAGTGCGACAAGATGCTCGAGGCGTTGGATATGCGCCGGGACGTGCAGGACATCTTCCGCGCGACGCCCCACTCCAAGCAGGTCATGATGTTCACAGCTACGCTGGCCAAGGAGATCCGAGCAGTGGCCAAGAAGTTCATGGTGGACCCGATGGAGGTGTTTGTCGATGATGAGACCAAACTCACGCTCCACGGCCTGCTGCAGTACTATGCGCGGCTGGAGGAGGCGGAGAAGAACCGCAAGCTGAGCGACATCCTTGACGCCCTCGAGTTCAACCAGGTGGTCATATTTGTCAAGTCGGTGGCGCGCGCAACGGAACTGAACAAGCTGCTGGTGGAGTGCAACTTCCCATCCATTGCGATTCACTCGGGCATGGCCCAGGAAGAGCGCATTCGGCGGTACAAGGCCTTCAAGGACTTCCAAAAGCGCATCCTGGTCGCTACGGACATCTTTGGCCGCGGCATTGACATCGAACGTGTCAACATTGTCATCAACTACGACATGTCGTCTGACGCGGACTCGTACCTTCACCGCGTCGGCCGCGCCGGCCGGTTTGGGACCAAGGGCCTGGCCATTTCCTTTATCTCGTCGGATGAGGATTCCACTGTGCTGGCGGATGTGCAGTCCCGCTTCGAAGTGGCCATCGCGGAGCTGCCCAAGACTATCGACCAATCGTCGTACATGACCGCTTAGGTGTCGTGCGGCTTTGTCCCCCAGGCCTGCCCATTTTCTTTGGGATGATGGTTGGGTGCTCCGGTCTTGCGTTGTTTGTTGCTGTTGATCGTTTGTTTCCTCTTTTCTCGGTGTCATGTTTTTTCTGTTTTCAATGCCTGTCGAGCAGCTTCTGCACCTGATGACCTGGTGGGTAGAGAAGGAGCGAGCACTGGAGTGTGAACATATTTTGCAGCGTCTTACGGGCGCTTCGTGTGTACTCGAAACCTCCGAACTTCTGGCTCGTCGACTAGTCTCAGCTGCACATCCGCGCCGCACAACACCTTGGTCGGTTGGTTCTACACAGGAAAGGCGCGTCTGGCCAGGGTAAGGGAGTGAGTAGTGCAGAGGCGATTGACACAGTTTCGGAGGGGTGCAAAATGAGCCGAACCTGTTGCATGCCGCTCGGGTTACGTTCCTTTCATGCCCTGCTCATGACATGCGTGCAATGCAATGCAGGCCCTCAGCCTTATTGAGCTTCTTCTTTGCTAAACACTCAAAACCATCCGTTGAAGTCAGCGCAACACCACACGGGGAACTTTCACATACGTGGGTGGCGTCCCAAACATGCACCCACCAGCCGATGATCGGGGAGTCGCTACCCCATCCGAAACGTCAATCTCTGGCCACCTTGCCAAACGCACACCAGCGCTGGGGGACCAACCACAGCAACAAGTGCAGCTCCTCCAATGTCCTCATGCCAATCACTCCGAGGGGTAGAATCACGCCAGGACAAAGTCGCTGCCGGACCAACGGAGCTGCGATGCCCCCCTGCGTACCGGCGATATTCGCCTCGCCGCGTTGTCACAGCCACACACAGCCGCCCGCAACGATCTGGCAACCCGCAGCCGCACGTACACCGTGTCTGCGGCCCGCCGATGCAGAGTCGTACAGAAAACCACCCCAGCAGCACAACCGTTGAGGCGGGCAGCCGATAGTGCCAAGGAGCGGCGTGCCACCGCCGCCAGGGGCACCCATTTCGCTGAGCGCTAGCACCTTCTCATGCCACCCATTCCCCCCCCCCACGAGCCCTTTCGCCCTCCCGCCACCGTCGACCGGCACGCTAGCCTCCGCGGCGCCACTTAAATAGCTGCGAGACAACTCGCAGCACAAGGAGGACGATGAAGAGGATGCCCGCGGGGCTCCGCAACAGCATTCCAGACTGCTTGGGCGCCTTGCGCGCCATGGCCAAGCGCAGGGGGAGGTCGGCCGCAAGCGCTGGAGGTGGACAGCGCAGCCAGCGGGAGCGACGGGGTGCGTCGCAGGGCGGATGGAAGTGCCAAGGAACGGCGGACAACGGACAAGCACCGGTCGTGCCAAGAGGAAGAACAAGGGAGGAGGGATGAAGATGCGAAGAGGAAGCGGTCGACAGGAAGACCGTGAGATGGTGGGGTGAATATCGGTGGAAAACGACAGATGCAACGGTGATGCGCTGTGGCTGACATTCGGTGGGGGCAACCAATCGGCTGGTCCTCTGAGCCGGCTTCCCAGCACTTGCCCGAAGAGGGCAGTGCGAGGCGAACCGTCACGCTCAGCGCACCAAATTGACGTCAGGTGCCGTCCAGAAGTCAAGTGTACTGAAGGCCGCGCTAGATGACGATGATGAAGAAGCGAGAGAGACAAGCGGAAGGTGCAACGAGGTGGCGCCTCATCGGTCGCTGATTGAACGTGGGCGTCCGAGCAGTATTTGGCGACGTATGCCGAGGACTTGCCTCTCGTGGGAGACACCACACGCCTCCACCTCCCCCCACACTTCTGTCCATCGCGGCTGCGCCACCACACCATCTGCCCCCTCACCTTTGGTATTCTCGCTCCCCTGCTGTATCCGCCGTATCCACCCCGCCGCCCGTAGGCTCGCTGTGGTGGTCGTCGCCACTGCAGTCTGCCTCTGGTTCGTTTGCAACGTCCGGGCCAATGGCTAACGGCAGCGCTTCCCCGGGCCAATCGCGCCGGCAGTGCCGCCGAGCAGCGTGTCCACAGTGGCCATTGCGCCCGCAGTTGCCACGGCCGTTCTCAATCCGGCCATCGCTGCGGCGGCGGTGGCCGGCGGGGACCTTCACGCGACCGAAGCGCGAGGCTGTTGGGCTTTCGATAAGGCGCGACAGAGGCGCACGAATGAAGAAAGAGGATCGTGTAGTGCAAGCACATCAGCCCATGTACAACATCCCGGGCTGAAAAGGGAACAATGAAAAAAGGCGGGAGAAAAGAACACCATGCATCAAAAAAAACAAGAACGAAAGATAACAGGGTTGCCCGCAGGGCGTGGACCAAGCGCCGACACACCCCAGGCGGCCGGCCGGTGCGCGTCTACCCCCTGCAGACCAATGATATATATACAGGTAGTGAAAGGGAAGGGCACAGCAGCGTGCGAGCGACGGCGACCAGAGAAAAATCTCACAGAAACATCGTGAAGCAGAAGAGCAGGCGGCGGCATATGCAAGTATGGCCCAGGAAGTTTGCCAAGCGTGAAAGAAAAAACAGGCGGCGGGATGAAGGGAGTGCTAGAGAATGCCTGATGCAGCAGAGCTAGGTGCAGACGCCGAGGCCCGGGTGACAGACATGGGCGCGAGGACGGCTAGCGGTTGACACCCTCCCCGCGTGCCCCCCCCGCGCCCGTCCCGTACGCAGCAAAAAAAAGAGAAGCACGGCTACCACACGCGCCGCGGCACGGGTGGATGAGGGGAATAATCCGCCACGCGGGATGGTCTCGGCCAGTCAGTAGCGGTCAGCGCCGCAGGCGCACGGAGACACGGCGCGGGGCGCGTCGACGACGCCCGCAGTAGCTTGGGAATGGGACACCAAAAAGAGGAGAAAGAAGGAATGGGGGTAGCCGGCTGAGACGTTGCCCCAGAGTGGCGAGCACCCCGGTCACCTCGCACGCAAAAGATTGAGCTCGAAGGCGGCTGGCACTGGCCGACCACACGGCTCACAGGTCGTGGAACGAGTCGCTGCCAAACGAGACGCGCTTGCGGGACACCCCGCCCATGCGAAGCGAGCGCCGGGGGCGGGGTGTCCCCCGTGGCGGGCTGCACACCCGGGGCGAGCAGGGAGGCGGGGATCCCGCCGCCGCCCCGCCACCCGCCCCGCCGCCGCCGCCGCCGTCGCCGGCACCACCGCCCGCGTCCGCCGCGCGCACAACGCCGAGCACATCCGACGCGAGCTGCGCCAGCGAAGGGTGCAACGCGGGCCGCCGCAACAGCAAGCCGATGGCATCCGCGACCGACGCGTCCGCGACGGGCGTCACACCGACCAGGCCCGCGAGCGTCGCAAGCGCCGCGTCGACCACCCCATCGTCCGACGAGGCGAGCGCGGCGACGGCCACAGCGAGCGCCGCCGACGCGTCGGCGGCCGTGGCGTCGGCCGAAGGCGGCAGCACGACCGCCGAGCCGATCGCGGCCAGCGCCAGACGGTACAGGCGGGGCGACGGGGGCACCACCGCCACGGCTGAGGCGAGGACGCGGCCGACGCTGCCCTCATCCGCACCCGTCCCGCCGTGGGGGGTGAAGAAGAAGAGCCGCCGCGCCACACCGACGGCGGCTATCGCCGCTAGGCCGGCTTCGACGAGCGAGGAGGGCGGCGGTGGCTCCGCCGCCGCCACGCGGGAGAGCAGCCCGACCAGCGCATTGCGGCCACCCGCGTCGAGCAGCGCGTGGCGCATCGTCGTGGACGCGGTCGCGACAACGTGCACCGTGTGGCAGGCGGCGGTGGCCACCGTCGGCGGGATGTCGGCCACGTCCGCCACCCGCACCCAGCGAAGGAGGGCGTTGACGAAGCGGGCCGACGTCTCTACCGGCCGCAAGTCCCACGCGTCCACGTCCACGCCGCAGGGGCGGAGGATGCATTGCAGCCACGCGTCAAAGTCGTCGCCATACAGCGCGTCGCTGCCGCGCACGGCGCCACACGGGCGGGTGCCGTCGCACGTTGGAGAGGCCGGCGTCGGCGCCCCCAGCACCACGCCACCCCGCCCAATCAGCGGTGGGCGGCCCGCAACGGGGAGCAGGGCCACCACGTCGACGGCACACGCCAGCGACAAGGCCGGTACGAGTGTGTCGGGGGGTGGTGCGGTACTCTCCAGCACCCCAACCAGCGCCAGCAGCAGGCCGGGCGGCGGCGGAAAGGGCGCCCGCTGGGGCGACACCGCGTCCGCACCCGTGAGGGCACAGAGCACGGCAAGCGCCGGCTGCACCACCGCGGCCGCATGCGGGTAGGCGGTGACCGCGGCCACGAGCGCAGCCACCATCGGACCACACCCACCCGCGTCGGCGCCCCGCAGTGCCGCCGCCCACAGCGCCGGTGAGCAGACGACCAGCGCCAACGCGGCCGCGGCGGGCGCCGCCACCCCCGCGTCGCCGCCGCCATCGACCGGCGCCCGCGCTGTCGGTCGCAGCGCCACTACGGCCAGCGCCACCGTCGACGCGGCAGCCCCATCCACGTTCCCGTCCACCGCGTCGCCGGCGGCGGCGGCAGCGCCCCCCCCCAGCGCCACCGCCGCCAGACGAAGCACCCCCGCCAAGACCGCCGCCCGCGCCGGCCCCGTGCACGCCCTCGCGGCGGCGGCCAGCAGGGGCAGCCCCGCCACCGCGGGGCCGCGCCCGGGGGGCACGGCGGCGAGGGCGCACGCGGCGCCGAGCGCCGCTGCCAAGTCCCGGCCGGTGCCCTCTGAGCCCGCTGCGGCGGCCGCCACGTACGACGCGGGCGGGCGGGCGGCGGCGGTGACCAGCCGCAGCAGCGGGGGGACGCCCCCCGCCGCGGCCGCCGCCGCCGCCAACCCCGCATCGTGCGGCGCGTGGCGCGCCAGCGCAGCCGCCAGGCGGGGGACCTCCGCGGCGCCAACCGGCGCGTCGTGCGCGGCATCCTCTGACAGAACCATCGCGTCGCGGTCGCCCTCACCCCTCCAGCCCCTACACGGCGCACCTTGCACCCGGCCGCCGCCGGCAACAAACGTCACGGCGGTGACCCACGCCTCGTGGGGCACCCCCCCCCCCACCGTAGCCAGGCCCGTCTGCTCGGCAGTGACGAGCTGCCCCTCTAACACGTCCAGCGGGTTGCGGTCCGCAAGGGCGACATTGCCGCCGTCGGTCGTCTGCATGGCAGCCACCGTCCCGGCCGCATCGCCGTTCGCGGGGGGGACCGCCCCGTCGGCGCGCGGCGCGCGGGGGGCGCGGCGACCCGCGCGACGCGCGGCGCCAGCCCCGAGCTCGCCGTCGACGGGGGGAGCGGCACGGCCGCGAGCGGGCTCGGGGGAGCGGGCGGGGGACGGGCAGCCGCGCCTGCGTCCAAAGGGCCGCCACCCACACCGGTGGCCGTCGACGCGATGGCGGCGGCCACGGCGACGGCAGCGGCGCCGTTGCGCTTGGGGGGGTCCCCCGCGGGCGGTCCCCCGCCCGCTGCGGCCCCCGACAGGAGACGCGCTGAGCCAAACCAACGGCGCGCGTGGCCGGCGACGCGAGCGCGCGGCGGCCTGCGGCGGGCGGG
>ENA-ORXU01002944-ORXU01002944.1-marine-metagenome-genome-assembly--contig:-NODE-2944-length-11032-cov-3.733090_pt1 | contig 11032 bp, 9 predicted proteins | sample MGYA00237869_ERZ511484 | MGnify/ENA metagenome assembly ERZ511484 | reverse complement strand
CAATCGCAAATTCGGTATCAGCGGGTACTTCGCCCAACCCCTCCACCGGCGCATGAGGACCGAAATCCTCAAACACCGGACCGGTTGTGAAGGCCGACATATCTTGCGCCGAAACAGGCACAGCCACAAAAAATGCCGCCAGAATGGCCAAAAATCTCATCGCACTCTCCATCATCCCGCAGCCTTTTTCAGCGCCACTCGAATCAAATCGCCTTCTGCGGCCTCTGCACCCAATTCGCTTTGCGCAGCCGCAACCGCTTTGGCGGCAATTACCGGTTTGAAGCCGAGGTTTTCCAGCGCACTGACCGCATCGGCGCTGGCGCCGCCAGCAGGTGAAATAACCGCTGCACCGCCATCGCCGGAGGCGGGAAGCGCGCCCGCTTTATCTTTCAGTTCATTGACAATCCGGCCCGCCAGTTTTGGCCCCACGCCATTGGCGCGCGCCACCATGGCCGCATCGCCATTGGCGCAGGCGGATTGTACCTCTGCCGTGGAGAGCGCAGAAAGGATCGCCAGCGCAACCTTGCTGCCCACGCCCTGCACCTGAGTGAGAATGCGGAACCAGTCGCGCTCCCCGGCATCGGCAAAACCCAGCAAGCGCATATCGTTTTCGCTCACCTGCAAATCGGTGAACAATGTGCAGACTTCCCCGCTTGCCCCCAGCGCGCCAAGCGTCTTGGCCGAGCAATGGACCAGATAGCCCACGCCTTGCACGTCCAGTATCGCCCAATCCTCGCCGGTTTCGTCCAGCCGTCCAGTTAGCTTTGCAATCATGCGTATCCTTCTGCGCTACCGCACCGCTGCTTGAGCGCGTTTTGTTCTCTGCCGCATTGTGCCTGCGCGGTCCAGCCTCGCTAGACACTTGCTCGCACTTACGCCAAATGGCTCTGTCATGAGCTGGAACACATTCGGACGCGTTTTTCGTTTCACCACTTGGGGGGAAAGCCACGGGCCTGCTTTGGGCGTGGTGGTTGATGGGTGCCCGCCGGGCATCACTCTTTCCGAAACGGACATTCAGCCTTTCCTCGATGCGCGCAAGCCGGGCAAAAACCGCTTCACCACGCAGCGACGCGAAGCGGACGAGGTGCGCATTCTTTCGGGTGTGTTCGAAGGGCGCACCACCGGCACGCCGATCAGCCTGATGATCGAAAACACCGATCAACGCAGCAAGGACTATTCCGAAGTCGCCAAAGCATATCGCCCCGGCCATGCGGATTACACCTATGACGCGAAATACGGGTTCCGCGATTACCGCGGCGGCGGTCGGTCAAGCGCGCGCGAAACGGCAGCGCGGGTGGCGGCAGGCGCGATTGCGCGGCTGGTCATTCCCGAAGTTACCATCACCGGATGGGCCGAAGCGATTGGCGAGCACGCAATCGACTATGCCCGGTTCGATGCGGGACAAATTCGTGAAAACCCGTTCTTCTGCCCCGATGCAGAGGCTGCACTGCACTGGGAAAGCGTGATTGATGAGGTGCGCAAGGCCGGATCTTCGCTAGGCGCGAGCGTAGCGTGCTCGGCCGAAGGCGTCCCTGCCGGATGGGGCGCGCCGGTCTATGCCAAGCTCGACAGCGAGCTTGCAGCTGCCATGGTCAGTATCAATGCGGTAAAGGGCGTGGAAATCGGCGATGGCTTCGCCGCTGCGCGCCTGAGCGGTGAAGGCAATGCCGATCCGATGCGCCCTGGCGAAGACGGCCCGGAATTCAGTGCCAATCACGCCGGCGGGATCGCGGGCGGAATCTCTACCGGACAACCTGTGGTGACGCGGGTCGCGTTCAAGCCAACCAGTTCCATTCTGACGCCGGTCGAGACGATTACGAGCGAAGGCGAGGCCACCGAAATCCGCACCAAGGGTCGCCATGACCCCTGCGTCGGCATTCGCGGCGTGCCCGTGGTTGAAGCAATGATGGCACTGGTATTGGCTGATCAAAAGCTGCTGCACCGCGCGCATTGCGGCTAAGCATAATCAAGCCGCGCAGACGGCAGACGACTTAGCTTCTAGGCCGGAAATGCGCATTCAAGATGATACGCTCGCCATAGACTCTGTCACCGTTCTGATCTCGGACTTGAATTCTGTAAATCGGTTGTGATTGCAACGCTGCTTCGCCGAAACCATGGCCTGCAGGCACTTCGCCCAGCAGGCGGCAATCCCGCACACGGCTGCGCCTCTGCACTTCACATTCCAACCGCGCGATACCGGCAATGCTGGCTGCACGAGCTTCTGCGGGATAGCGGCGGTGCAGGCGATCAAACCGCATATCCGGCGCCCATGTGGTGGTGAGACGGCGCGCTGGCGGCGAGGCCCCGCCACTGCCTGCACCCGCTCCAGTACCGGTCCCTATTCCGTCACCCGCTCCCTCGCCCAATCCGTCAAGTTCCGTCTCGCCTTCACCCAGAAACGGTGTCGGCATGGCCAAAGCTGGCGGCGCAGGGGCAACTTTGAGCTCGGTCAGCACCATCGGCGGTGTCGGCACGGCAGGCCGGACAGGGGGCGCTGGCACGCGGGTCGATCCGCCCGCGATCTGTCCGGTACATTCTGCGGTGACGGCTCAACTGGGGGCGGCTCCACAGCCTGAGGTGGCAGAGTGACCACCGTAACGCCCGGCGAACTTTCGAAATCTTGGGTCAGCCCCTGCCACGCCACAAAAAGAATTGCGAACTGCGCCGCTGTCAGTCCCGCTGCAAATGCAAGTCGCGGCCAGACAATGCGCTTGCGCCGCCTATCAGACGTGAAAGCCCGGCCCGCAATCGGCCCCGATTGTGTCGCTACAGCCATGCACTGCAGATACCATACAGCTCCGATTGTGTCACATTTTACATCCATGCCGCTGTGATCGGTTTTCTCGATCTTCGCAATCGCACAAATTTACTGTTGTGCGATGCAACAAATCCTATCTCCCGCGCGTTCCAATTCCAGACAATCAATCTAACACATTAGGAGTTTCTCACATGGGTATCATCGGCAGCCAGATTAAGCCGTTCACCGCCACCGCATTTCAGGCGGGCAAAGAATTTTTCGACGTCACCGATGAAGACGTGAAGGGCGATTGGGCCATCTTCTTCTTCTATCCGGCTGACTTCACATTTGTTTGCCCGACCGAGCTGGAAGACCTGGGCGAGCATTACGATATGCTGCAGAAGCTGGGCGTCGAAGTGTACGGCGTATCGACCGACACTCACTTCAGCCACAAGGCATGGCACGATTCCTCAGACAAGATCAGCAAGCTGAAGTTCGCGTTCCTCGGCGACCAGAACCACAGCCTCGCGCGCAACTTCGATGTGCTGCGTGAAGGCGTTGGCCTTGCCGACCGTGCGACCTTTGTTGTCGATCCCGACGGCATGATCCAGATTATGGAACAGACCTGTGAAGGCGTGGGCCGTAATGCCAACGAACTCGTCCGCAAAATCCGCGCGGCACAATATGTTCGCGCCAATCCGGGCCAGGTTTGCCCCGCCGCATGGGAAGAAGGCAGCGACACGCTGGCGCCTTCGCTTGACCTCGTCGGCAAAATCTAAGCCGGTTCGAGAGAACTGACTTAACTGAAAAGGGCTGCGCGCTTCTCCCCCCCCCTTTGAACTGCGCAGTCTTTCACCCCGAGCCCTATGCTCGGGTCGCTTGACGGCCCGGGGCCCCCCCTTGCCTCGCCCCGGGTCTTTTCGCCCTTCAATTGAACCACAGGATTACGCGCCGATGCTCGACCAGAACTTGAAAGATCAGCTCAAAAGCTACCTCGCCAATTTGCGCGAGCCTATTGAGCTTGTCGCGTCTCTTGGAGAAGGCACAAAATCGGACGAAACGCGCGAACTGCTGGAAACCATCGAAGCGCTATCTGACAAGGTTTCCACGCAGTTTGATGGTGACGATAGCCGCCGCCCCAGCTTCATCGTGCGGCGCGCCTCAGACGCAAGTCGTTGGGTGCGCTTTGCAGGCCTTCCCATGGGCCACGAATTCACTTCGCTGGTGCTCGCCCTGCTATGGGCAGGCGGCCACCCGCCGAAAGTCTCTGACGATGTACTGGAGCAAATCCGCGCTCTTGAGGGGGATTTCAATTTTGAGATGTATTTCTCGCTAAGCTGCCACAACTGCCCTGATGTTGTGCAGGCCCTGACGCTGATGGCATTCGAGAACCCGCGCATCACCGCGACCTTGATCGAAGGCGGCACCTTCCAAGATGAAGTGGACGCGCGCGACATCATGGCCGTGCCCGCGACATTCCTGAACGGGGAAAGCTTCTTCAACGGCAAGATGACGTTGGAAGAGGTCCTGCCCAAGGTGGACAGCGGCGCGGCTGCCAAAACCGCAGAGAAGCTGGATGCGAAAGACCCGTTTGAAGTGTTGGTTGTTGGCGGCGGCCCCGGCGGCGTGGCTTCGGCGATCTACACCGCGCGCAAAGGCATTCGCACTGGCATTGCGGCTGAACGCTTTGGCGGCCAGTTGAACGATACTCTCGGCATCGAGAACTTGCCGGGCACAGAATACACCGAAGGTCCGAAGCTGACCGGTGATCTGGAGCGGCAAGTTGCCAGCCAAGATTCCATCGACCTGATGAACCTGGCAACCGCCAAAAAACTGATCCCGGCAGAGCGTTCGGGCGGACTGCACAGGATTGAACTGGAAAACGGAGCGGTGCTGAAAGCCCGCTCTTTGATTCTTTCCACCGGCGCACGCTGGCGTTCACTCGGCGTGCCGGGAGAGAACGAATATCGCAACAAAGGCGTCGCCTACTGCCCGCATTGCGACGGCCCGCTGTTCAAGGGCAAGCGCGTTGCCGTAATCGGTGGCGGCAATTCCGGCGTTGAAGCCGCGATCGACCTTGCAGGGATCGTCGGCCATGTGACGGTAATCGAATTCGATACCGAGCTGCGCGCGGACAAGGTGCTCGTCGACAAATTGCGCAGCATGTCCAACGTAGATATTCTGGTGAATGCTCAGACCACGCAGGTGACTGGCGATGGCGACCGCGTGAACGGCCTAATCTGGAAGGACAGGGAAAGCGGCGATGAGCACGATCTCGCACTGGAAGGAATATTCGTCAAGATCGGCCTTATCCCCAACACGGAATGGCTGGAAGATAGTGGATTGCAGCTTTCCAAACACCGCGAGATCGAGATCGACGCGCATGGCAAAACCAATTTGCCCGGCATCTTCGCGGCGGGCGATTGCACCACTGTGCCCTACAAGCAGATCGTAGTTGCCATGGGGGCAGGTTCCAAGGCTGCGCTGTCGGCGTTTGATTACCTGATCCGTACAAGTTCGACAGAAACTGCGACACAGGCAGCCTGATTTCAGCACAACGTTGCGCGGCAATGAAAAGCCCGCCTCCGGCATTCGGAAGCGGGCTTTTTTGCATTTCGTCCTGCTGCACAAACCAATGATCGCAGAAACGCCAAATTCGATCAATGAATGCCAACTAATCGATTGGACTAATCACTCTCTGTGGCCCATTCCATATGCAGAATCGACTTAACGATCAGCATTAGATGAAAAGAGGATTATCTCATGGACGCAGAAACAGGTTCCATCTCAGGCGGTTGCCCATTTAGCGGCAACGGCGGTACGCGCAATTTGTTGGGCCGCACCAATCGCGATTGGTGGCCTGATGCTCTCGACCTCGAAATTCTGACCCAGCAGGGCAAAACCGCTGATCCGATGGACGCTGGTTTTGACTATGCCGAGGCATTCAACACCATTGATTACGCTGCGCTGAAGGCAGATCTGACAGCGCTGATGACCGACAGCCAGCCTTGGTGGCCAGCCGATTACGGTCACTATGGCCCCTTCTTCATCCGCATGGCTTGGCATGCTGCTGGCACCTATCGCACCGGTGACGGGCGCGGCGGTGCAGGCAGCGGACAGCAGCGTTTTGCGCCGCTCAACAGCTGGCCGGACAACGGCAATCTGGACAAGGCGCGCCGCCTGTTGTGGCCGATCAAGCAGAAGTACGGCAAGAACATCAGCTGGGCGGATTTGTTCATCCTGACCGGCAACGTCGCCATTGAAAGCATGGGCGGCCCAGTCTTCGGATTTGGTGGCGGACGTGCCGACGTGTTTGAACCGGAAACGGTATATTGGGGCACTGAAGAACTGTGGGTCGACCAAGGCGTTGAAACCCGCATTCAGCCCGATGAAGGCATGGCGCTGGAAAACCCGCTGGCCGCGATCCAGATGGGTCTGATCTACGTCAATCCGGAAGGCCCCGGCGGAAACCCCGATCCGCTACAGTCTGCCCGCGATATGCGCACCACTTTCGAACGCATGGCCATGAACGACGAAGAAACCGTCGCACTTACCGCTGGCGGCCACGCTTTCGGCAAGGCCCACGGCGCTGCACCTGCAGATTCGTTTGGCGGCTCACCCGAAAGTGAAAACCTTGCCTTGCAAGGCTTTGGCTGGCTGAACGACGCGGAAGAGATTGCCAATGGCAACATCACTACGTCCGGCATCGAAGGCGCATGGTCGAACAACCCGACATCATGGAGCCACGACTACTTCCGACTGCTGTTCAAATATGACTTTGAACTGGTGCATAGCCCCGCCGGCGCCCAGCAGTGGCAGCCTATCGACCAGTCCGAAGAGGATATGGCACCTGATGCGCGCGATCCTTCAAAGAAGGTTCCGACCATGATGACCACCGCCGATATGGCGCTGAAGATGGACCCGGAATATCGCAAGATTTCGGAGCGTTTCCTGGCCAATCCAGAACAGCTGGATGATGCCTTCGCCCGAGCATGGTTCAAGCTGTGCCACCGCGATATGGGACCCAAGGTTCGCTACATGGGCCCGGAAGTGCCTGCTGAAGAGCTGATCTGGCAAGATCCAGTTCCCGCTGGAAGCACGCCGTCGGACAGCGATGTTTCGGCCTTCAAATCCGCAGTTCTGGAGAGCGGCCTGACCGTCAGCCAACTGGTGAAGGCGGCATGGGCGTCTGCATCAACTTTCCGCAATTCGGATAATCGCGGCGGTGCCAATGGTGCCCGTGTGCGCCTTGCTCCGCAAAAGGATTGGGATGCCAATGATCCGGCAGAACTGGCGGACGTGCTGGCCAAGCTGGACAGCATCCGCGGCAATCTCTCAATGGCTGATGCCATTGTGCTGGCAGGTGCAGCGGCGATTGAAAAGGCGGCCAGTGATGGCGGCCATTCGGTCAGCGTCAATGTCACCACCGGTCGCGGTGACACCACTGACGAGCACACTGATGCGGAGAGCTTTGAGCCGATGGAGCCATTTGCCGATGGCTTCCGCAACTATCTGCGCACCAAGGCAAGCGTGAAGACTGAAGACATGCTGGTCGACCGCGCCCACCTGCTGGGCCTTTCGATCCCTGAGATGACGGCACTTGTCGGCGGGATGCGCGTCCTTGGCGCAAACAGCGGCAATACCGCGCACGGCGTGCTCACGGACCGCGTGGGTACGCTCAGCAACGACTTCTTCGTCAACCTGCTCGACATGGGCACCAAATGGACTGTGGTCGATGAAAGCGGTGATGAAGAGTTCCTCGGCACTGATCGGGCAAGCGGCGCAGAGAAGTACCGCGCCACCCGCACAGATCTGGTGTTCGGCTCCAATTCCCAGCTGCGCGCCATTGCGGAAGTCTTCGCTGAAAATGGCGGGGAGAATAAGTTCATTTCCACTTTCATAAGTGCGTGGACGAAGGTAATGGACGCCGACCGATTCGATGTGAGCTACGCAAAGTACCACGGATAAGTCGAACGAACGCCCTTAACGGCCAACCCCGGAGAGCTTGCCCCCCAAGCAATTCGGGTCGCTGGAAGGCCCTCACCAGTTCGCTGGTGGGGGCCTTTTTCTTTCGGGAATTGGTACCGGCCTTCGCGGCCGTCAGCGGATCAAATCCAGCCCGCATCTTTCAGCGGCGTGACGTTGGCGCGGCTGACGGGCGCTTCAAGGCCGTTATCAAGCATCAGGCGGACATTGCGGCCTTCCCGCTTCACATCCGCAACGGCCCCGCGCGCCACCCACCAGCTGCGATGAACTTGCCGCCCATCCAGACCATCCAGCTCTGCCACCGCATCGCGCATCCGCAGCAGCACCAGCTCGTTGCCCAGCGCCGTGTGAGCGCGAACGTAGTGGTCCTCCATCTCCAGCGCGATGAGCTCGCTGCCGAGCTCGGGAGGAAGGCGATCAAGAAAGCGGGGGCCAGTGGTTTGGGGCGCGGGCGAAGGTGCGGGAGTGATGGTGGAAGTGGGAGCATGAACTGCGGGTGCGGCAGGATCATCGCGCTTCATCACGGCAAACAGCAGTGTAATCAGTCCGCCGATAACGGCGACATACAGATATTGCGTCACGGCGGCGCCCAGATCAGGCATCGACGCACGGTCCGGCAAGCGCGGCAGAACCCAAACAGCAATCGCCATCGGGACAGAGGCGACAAAGACACCCGCAATCTGCAATCCCCAAGCCGGCAAGGCCAGTCCGGGCGCGAGCCGTTTGGCCAATCCGTCGATCGGGGAATACACCGCATAGCCGATATAGGCGAAGCCCAGCCATACCACCAGCCGCAGGGACAGCGGATCATTAAAACTGCCGAACGGGCCAATCAGTGCCAACGCCACACCGATTACGGTCATGATCGCCAGATCAATCAGCGTTCGCCGAGCAAAAGCGGAGCGGCGGGAGGGAGGTGAAGCGTCCATTCACCTGCAAAACTAGCGCCCATTCGCGTTTCGTAAAGTGGCAACTAAGCGAAAACCGGGGTCTTTCGCGAAGGAACCTGCCCAAACCCGTAAGTTGCGTTGCCCGTGAAAGGGCATCGGTCAGAACTGTTCTCACGACTTCAACGGGAGACTATTTATGACCACCTCGATTGCCAATCCACTCGGCTTCTTCAATCGCTTGAACCTTACCGCAAAGCGCGGCCCGATGGATCTCAATCCGCTGACAAGGGGTTTGGTGATCTTTGCGGGCACGATGATGACAGCGCTCTGCGTCTTGGCAATCGCCCGCGCCGCGCTTGGCCTTTCAGGGGATCTGCCGCACCTGCGCCATCTTGTTCTGGTGTTTCACGTCACCACGGTAATCCCCTGCGTTCCGCTGGGCCTTTACCTTCTGATCGCGCCAAAAGGCACGCCGATGCACAAGCAGCTCGGCAAATTGTGGCTTGCCCTGATGGTTGTGACCGCACTCTCCACCATTTTCATCCGCCCCGGCATGGAACTGACCTGGATTCACATTTTCGTCCCGATGACGCTGCGCGCCGCCTATCTCATTGTCGCCAAAGCACGCCGCGGAGACATCGCAGGCCACCGCAAGGAAATCGTCAGCCTGTACCTTGGTGCGCTGATGCTGCCCGGCATCGCCGCCTTCGTGATCGACGGCCGCCTGATGAACACAATGCTGCTTGGCTAAGAACTAGCGGCGCCGCTTCAACACCAGATAGAGCGCACCCTCGCCCCCGTGGCGGCGGTGCGCCTTTCGTATGGCTGCGATGTCAGAGGCGTGCTGCCCTGCGGCAAGCCAGTCCAGTATCTTTGCCCGGATCGCCCCGCGCCGCTCTCCCCGGTCTGCGGCATCAACCGGGCGCGGCTTGCCTGTCACAACCAATACCAATCGCGCGCCCATCGCCTTGGCCTGCATGATGCCCGCATCCAGCCGCCGGTACGCTTGTTCCAGCGTATGGCCATGCAGATCGAGCGTGAAATCAGGATCGGTTGAATTGCGTGAAAGGCGGCGCTCCCAATGCGAATCAAGGCCCGCGCCTCGCGCCGCTGGCGGAGACGCCGGAGGTTGCGCAGCCATTCGCGGCCTTTGCTGGAGAGAGCCCGGAACGGCAGCTTTGGCCTTGCCCAGTGTTTCAGCAGGTTTGCCGCCGGTGATTGGTGCCGGGTTGGTAATTTTGCGCATGCCTTCTTGGCGCAAAGGTTCGACGGTGCTGGAAAGCTTGCCCCACAGCGCCGCCTCTTGCGGAGAAAGCCCTCGCGGTGCGCTCATCGTCTTAGACGGGCGGCGGCTGCGTTGGGCAGCAGGATAACGGCCTGCCCCCGACCGCTCATACCGCCAGCAATTTCCCGCGCCTGATCGCCCGCGCCCCAGAAGGTGTCGAAGCGATTGGGTCCGCGAATGGCTCCGCCAGTGTCCTGCGCAACCCACAGACCGTTCGCAACGGTGCGGTCCAGATCGAGAATGACGGGCGCGCCGTAAGGCACAAATTTCGGATCGACCGCGACAGAGCTTTCGCCGCGCACTGGCACTCCGATGGAGCCAATCGGACCTTCACCTGTCAGTTCGCGGAAGAAGACCCAGCTTTCATTAAGGCGCATCAGGTCGCCGCCATCGCGCGGGTTTTCGCGCAGATATTGCATGATGCCCTGCATACTTCCGGCATATTGCCCTGGCCCATCGCCCAGCAGCCCGCGCTCTCGCATGACGCCGCCGATGCCGGTGTAGGCATAACCGTTCTGACCATCATAACCGATGCGAATGATGTCGCCTTCCGGTGTGCGCACCCGGCCCGAACCTTGTATCTGGAGGAAGAAAAACTCGACCGCGTCGCTGGCATAACCGAGCACTGGCGCAGAGCCATCAAGCGCCCCGACCTCTATCTGTGCGCGGCTTAAATGCGGGACACATGATCCATCTGGCAGACGGCGGCTGAGCGGTGCGCGGCCTTCGCGTTCGCTGTCAGGGGTGCCATCACGCCAGCAGCGAACCAGATCATCTGGAACGCCATAGATGGGCACATCGCTGGCAGACCGGCGCGTGCGACTGCCAAAAATTTCAGGTTCAAAATATCCGGTGAACAGCGCGGGCTTGCCATCGTCGATCAGGACCGGACGAAAGAACAGCTCGAAAAATGCACGGCCTTCGGGCCTTGTCGCGACAACCTTGCAGATGCTGCGCCAATCCGGCCCCTTCATGTCGCGACAGGTCGAGGCGAAAACCGCGAGGGCCGCGTCGTGATCGTCTTCCGCCCAGCCGTTCAGCTGGTCGAACGACAACACTTCATAGCGGATATCGGCGGCGGCGGCCTGCTGTGACATGAACCCGACCCCCAGGGCGGTCAGCAGCGCGGCGCAC
>ENA-ORXU01002943-ORXU01002943.1-marine-metagenome-genome-assembly--contig:-NODE-2943-length-11044-cov-4.057172_pt1 | contig 11044 bp, 10 predicted proteins | sample MGYA00237869_ERZ511484 | MGnify/ENA metagenome assembly ERZ511484 | reverse complement strand
CGCCACCGCCGGAGACCCCTCCACCGCCGCCACCGCCGCCTCCGCCGCCGAACCCTCCACCAAAGCCGCCGCCGCCACCGGCGCCGCGAGCGATGGCCTTGCCGGCTTCCCACAGGATGATGTCGCCAACCGTGCCGCCAATGCCGCTGCGATAACGGCGGCTGCGTCCACGGCCAGACAGTGCAGGCAGAACGAAGAAGAAGAACAGGAAGCCCAGCCAGATCAGCGTTCCGATAGGGAAGCCGCCTTCACTGCTGCGCTCCTGACTTGCTTGTGACGCAATCGCTGCAGCTTCTTCCGGCGGCAATTCAAGCTGCGTGATGATCTGATCCGACGCCCGAGCTATACCGCCAGAAAAATCGCCTGCACGGAAGTAGTCAGTCATCCCTTCGGTATATTCAAAGGCCAAGCCATCAGGGATGATCGCTTCAAGGCCGTAACCGACTTCAACGCGCATTTTGCGTTCATTGGGCGCAACCATCAGAATGATGCCATCATTGCGCTCTGCGTCTCCGAGGCCCCATTCGCGTCCTAGCTGATAGCCGTAATCCGCGATATCATAGCCATCGAGACTATTCAGAGTGACAATCACAAATTGCCGTTGATTGCGCTCTTCAAAAGTTTCCAGCTGACTGACCAGCTTGGCCTCTGTGGCATCATCAATGATGTTGGCCTGATCGAGCACAGGTGACGTGCCACGATCCGGGAAAACGGGCTGAGCATGGGCGATGCTCGCCCCGAAGATCGCCAATATGACGATCAACAAAGCGAGCCATTGCCTTACAGGCGGAAGCTTAGCTGTGGCTGCTGTCACTCGCTGCGCATGTCGAGTTCTGGTGCTTCTTCCGCACCTTCGGTCGTTGCTTCATACGACACCATCGGCTCTGCACCATGAATGATGTTTGCCCCGATTGTATCCGGGAAGGTGCGGATGGTGGTGTTGTACTGACGAACCGCTTCGTTGTAATCGCGCAGCGCCACGCGGACGCGGTTTTCGCTGCCTTCAAGCTGAACCATGAAGCGGCCGAAGTTTTCTTGGCTGCGAAGTTCTGGATAGGCCTCAACATTGGCCATCAAGCGTGAGAGTGCGCCGCCGAAAGTGTTTTGCGCTTCCTGATACTGCGCCATGGCTTCCGGATCATTGAGATCATCTCCGGTCAGTTGAATTTCCGGACGTGTTGCCGAAGCGCGCGCTTCGATCACGCCTTCCAGCGTTTCGCGTTCCTGCTCAGCGGAAGACATCACAATCTGTTCAAGATTGGGCAGCAGGTTGGCACGTTCCTGGAATGCTGCCTGCACGTCGGCCCATTTCGCCTTCGCGTTTTCTTCAGCGGTCGGCACCGAATTGATACCGCAAGCGGAAAGCGCAAGGCTGCCCACAACAAGAGTGACCAGCTTGGCCATACGATTAAACATGCGAAAAAATCCTTTAAAGCCCCGATAGGTGTGTTGTTTATATAGCACGGCAGGGGCGGGTTACAAGCGACACAGTTTTACTTGCAGGCTGAATTTTCCCCTGCCAGAGGGCTAAAAATTTTTTCAACGGGGAGCCGAACACCAATGCTTACAGAATTCAAAGATTTTATTGCCAAAGGCAATGTGATGGAATTGGCCGTCGCGGTCATCATCGCGGGCGCCTTCGCTGTCATTGTCGCCTCGCTGACGGCAGACGTTATCATGCCAATCGTCGGGATGATCTTTGGCGATGTCGATTTCAGCAGCAAGTACACCGTTCTTAGCGGCGCTGAGCTGGTCGAGCCGGGCATGAGCCTTGAAGCTGCACGCGAAGCTGGTGCCAATGTGCTGGCATGGGGCGCGTTCATCACGTCGATCATCAATTTCGTAATCCTCGCTTTCGTGATCTTCCTGCTGGTGCGCTATGCCCAGAAGGCACAGGCCAAGTTCGAAAAGCCTGCCGAGGAAGAAGCAGCAGGCCCAACCGAAGTTGAGCTGCTGACGGAAATCCGTGACGCACTGAAGAAGTAAGCGGTCTGCGCCCTGCGCGCTGACATCCGCACCACCATACACTTCACATTAAGCGGGCAGTCCCTATATGGGGGCTGCCCGTTTTTGCGGGATATGGCGATAAAATGCGGTGTGTACTAGGCACAGCGGACCCGGGGGCAGTACCCGGCGGCTCCACCACAAACGCTGAGAAATCAGCGACTTCTGATGGGGCCGAACTAGGATCGACGTGTGTTGAATGGCACTGTTTTCGCCCGGGCTGAGATACCCCGTTAAACGCTCACAACACACAAGTGCCAATGATAATGAAGCACTCGCGATTGCTGCGTAATTTGACGTCCTAACGGACTGAATTTACAAAGCTTAAGCGCGGTTGGACCGACCGGGCAACAGAACGGATTCCGGGGCTCCGGGGGTAGCTAGCAACAGAAACCCCCACCTTCTTTCACCAAATTGAAAAGTCAGCCGTTCGCGCTTCTCGCGGCTTCCTTTTCCGCCTGCTCATATTTCAGGCAGTCGAGAATCTTCGCGCCCGCCAGAAATACAGCGCCGGTGCAGGCCAGGAACAGGGCATATCCGCCCCAGCCGGGATATTGATGAATGTAAGCGGTGCCGCGCGATGTTGCGCCCAAGGCAAGTGCGTAGATGATCAGATACGCTTCCCAGCGCGTCTTGATTACAAACAACCTGCCAATCTTACGAAACATGCGATCCCCTTGTTAACACTTTACACAGCAAGCCCCGTGCCAAGCACGGGTTTGTGCGGGTCTTGAAGGTTAATGCAGAGCCGGATGTAAAGCAATCCGACAAACACCCGGTCAATTTCAAGCAAGCTCGGAAAGTTCCAACGCTTCCAGCAGCTTCAAACGCGCTGTTATGACCGCGTCTTCAAGTGCAGTGCTGCCGATCTGCGCGGGGTCTATGCTCTCGGGCCAATGCGCGGCAATAACCTGTTCCAGCAGCGACGCTTTGGCATCATCCAGCATGAAGCGCGGATCGACCGTGGCGGGATCAGCCACCACGCGCAGACGCAAGCACGCCGGACCACCGCCATTGGCCATGCTTTGGCGCACATCGACGACTTTCACATTGCGGATTGGACCATTGCCCGCGAGCATATTCTGCAGCCAAGTCCACACAGGGGCACTGTCCCGGCATTCCTCTGGTACTACCAATGTCATTCCCGATCCATCGGGCGGGGTGAGCAATTGCGCATTGAACAGATAGGAAGCTACGGCTTCCTTCAGGCTTACCGCAGCGGCGGGAACTTCCACCACCTGTGCGCCAGCGCATTTGGCGGTGATGGCTGCATAGGTGCCAGACGGATCGGCAAAGGCCTGCTCATGGGTGAACAGCACACCTTCATTCGCCACGGCCACAACATCATTGTGAAATGCGCCGGTGGCAATTGCTGCCGGAGCCTGCTCCACAAACAAAACCCTGTCCGGGTCGAGGCCGTGTTTGCGCGCGACAAGGCGGCTGGCCTGTTCATGCTGACGGGCAGGAAAGGGGCCACCGCTGCGGCCATAAACGAAAACTTCCAGCCCGGCTTCGCCATGCGATCCAGCAAACCGCATTTGGTTTGCCGCGCCTTCATCGCCGAAGCACGGCGGTGCTGGCTCATGCACCGCAAAATGCGCCGGGTCGGCAAAAGCGAGGCGCAATTGCGCAAGCGTATCGGGCCATTCCTGACTGCGATGCGCCATGGTGACAAGGTTGGCGACAGTCAGGTGGCACTTGCCATCGGCCGTGTCAGGCGCGGGCGAAACAGTGGCTGCATTGGCGGTCCACATGGAACTGGCGGACCATGCGCCCGCAGTCAGCGCAGCATCGGTGGCGGGGTCAGCGGCAAGCGCGTCCAACCAACCGTGATTGGGGCGTGGCAGCGGGACGAAGAAGCCCTGCGGCAGACCCATCGCCATATTGCTGCGCATCTTGGCAACGCCTTGCAAGGCGGCAGCGCGCGGATAGGCGGTCGCGCCTGCGTTCTTGGTGGCGGCAAGGTTTCCAAGGCTGAGGCCGGCATAATTGTGGCTGGGGCCGACAATCCCGTCAAAATTGATTTCGGCAAGGCTCAACGCAAAATGCTCCAGACCTGCTCGCCTTCGCTGACTTGCAGCAAATCCGCAGCCTGTGCGTCGATTGCCACCGCGTCGCCGCGCAATTCACGCGCGCCATAACAACAGCGGAAATTCTTCATACGGCCAGCCCCGATCAGAGCTTTCTCACCCTTATCCAGCGTGGTCGATTCCAGCGGTCCCTGATGAGCATCGGCAATTGAACGCACCCGGTCCGTCGGGGCAAGCATGGTGGGGCCGCCATCGAAGATATCAACGTAGCCCTGATAAGAGAAACCTTCGTTTTCCAGCATTCGCATAGCTGCCCGTCCACTGGGATGCGGAAGGCCGATGACTCTGCGCGCAGCCTCATCCAGCATCGCGATGTAGACGGGATGTTTGGGCATCAGATCAGCGATAAACTGATTGCCGTGAATGGCGTTAAATTCGTCGGCTTCCTGAAAGCTCATTCCGAAGAACCTGCCGCCAATGGAATCCCAAAAGGGCGATCCGCCGCGTTCGTCAATAATGCCGCGCAGCTCCGCCAGAATACGGTCGCCAAACCGTTCGCGGTGGCTGGCGATAAACAGATAACGGCTACGCGCCAGAAGCAGGCCTAGTCCGCCCGCGCGTTCACCCGGATGCAGGAACAGCCCGCCAACTTCGCTGCATCCGCCCAGATCGTTGACCAGGCTCAGAAGCTCTGCCGAAACGGTGCGATCCAGTTCTTGCGATTGCTGGGTCAGTTTGGTGATGCGGTAGGAATAGAACGGCCAGTTCTGACCCACTGCGGTAAACAGCTGGCACGTGCCGCGCACATCGCCTGTCTCCGTGTTTTCCAGCACCAGCACAAAGGTCTCGCCTTCGATTTCGTCACCTGTGCGGGAGAATGCCGCTTCTGAACCTGCAAGCTTTGCGGTCAGCGAATTGCGGTCTGGCGGCAGATTGGTGAATCCGCCGCCGGTCAGCTTTGCCATTTCGTAAAGAGGTTGCAGGTCATCAGCCGTGGCGGCGCGCATCACAAAGCTCACAAAGGCTCTCCTGTAGCGAGGCGGTGGAGGACAATGGCTGAAAGCTGCGCGCGCTCGGTCAAAGATGAGGCGATCATGAACTCGTCTGGCGAGTGGATTTTGCCGCCGCGCACGCCCATCGTATCGACCACAGGCACATGATTGGCAGCGATATTGTTGCCATCGCAAACGCCGCCTGTGCTCTGCCACCCGATCGTCTGACCTAACGCTGCGCCAGTATCGCGGACAAGATCGAACAGTTTCTGAGCGCGTTCATTGACCGGCTTGGGCGGACGAGAAATACCGCCGTGGCAATGTGTCAAAACATCATGTGCTGCTGCAATATCGTGCAGCAAAGTTTTGAGGTCGTTTGCGAATTTCTCAGCGGCCCCTGTGGTTTTGGGCCGGATATTGAAGCGCAATACGGCATGATCGGGGACAACATTGTTGGCCGCGCCACCATCAATCTTGGCGGGATTGATGGGCAGATCACCGTGTTGCATCGCCTTCAGTCGCACAGCGCAATCTGCTGCGGCGACGATGGCATTGCGCCCGTCCAGCGGATTGCGTCCGGCGTGGGCGGATTTGCCAGTAAAGGTCACCGAATAATTGCCGCTGCCGCCGCGCGCATGGGCCAGCGTGCCGTCGGGCAGGGCAGAGGGTTCATAGGTGAGGGCGGCGTGCTTCCCGCGGGCCAATTGGTCGATCAGCGCGGCAGATGATAGCGAGCCTGTCTCCTCATCCGAATTGATCATCACGTCATAACCGATGGACGGGGCCGCATCGCTCGTCTCAAGCGCGGTCAGCGCTTCCAGCATGATCGCAATGCCTGCCTTCATATCCGCTGTGCCGGGGCCGTTCAGCGTATCGTCGTCTAGCCAGACTTGGTTCTGAAAAGGGTGATCAACTGGGAAAACGGTATCCATGTGGCCGGTCAGCAGAAAGCGCCGCTCGGCTTCCGGTCGGACGGAGCAGACCAGATGATTCCCGTGCCGCTTTTCCACTTCGCTGCCATTGGCATCCACGACCGTCACAGGTGCGGGTTCACGCAATGTCACTTCGCCGGGAAGGCTAGAGAACGCTTCTGCCAGCGCCTCCGCAACATCTGCCAAACCCGGCAGATTGGACGTGCCGGAATTGGTCGCAGCCCAGCTTTGCGTCCGATCCAACATGCGCTGTTGGTCAATGCTCTGGATCAGGGCGGTTTCGGTGTCGGACAGCTGTTTCATTTGTAACCGCACTGAATGCGCGAGGGCCTCGTGTCAAATCCGCGTATCGTGCAGGGCCGCGCCAGAGACGCCAATGTTTAACCAGCCGCTAAGACATTTTGACCTAGAGACTGATTATATGACCAATCGAGAGCGATCCCATGCTTGCGGCTACTGAGGAGTCACGCGACGATTCCCGTATGACGGCCATGCTGTCTGGCACGATGCGCGACAATCGGGCGACACACGACGTGCGCATTGGTGATATTTCTCCAAAAGGCATGATGGTTGTAAGCGCACGGCCGCCATCGCGCGGCGAAATCGTCGATATTTCGGTATCTGGCCATCATATCGCCGGACGTGTGATGTGGGTCAATGGACGCAGGTTCGGCGTTCGCGTGAACCAGCGGATCGATGTTGGCGCTATTTTGAACGGCAAGCCTCCCAAAAAGCGCGTTGAAGGCAAGAAAATTGAAGACCCTGAAAATCCCAATTGGTCGCCCAAGACGATTCTGTTGGGATATGGCCTCCTGGGCGTGACGGCGTTTTCAACCGCCTACCTTTTGGTCACCTATGTAATCCTTTGATCAAGCGCGCGGGCAAGCGCGACGAAATCGGCGACGGCAAGGGTTTCGGCTCTGCGCGTGGCATCGATTCCAAGGCTCTCAAGCGCGCTCAAGGCGCCTTCAACCCCCTTGAGGCTTTGTCGCAGCATTTTGCGTCTCTGCCCGAACGCGGCCTCCGTCAGGCGCTCCAACGTGCGGAGTTCCACGCCATCCGGAGCGGGCGCAGGCTCGACATGCACAATCGCACTCATCACTTTTGGTGGCGGCGTAAAGGCGCTGCGGTGTACTTTCATCGCCAGTTTTGCCGTGCTGCGCCATTGGGCAAGCGCGGCAAGGCGGCCATATTCGCCAGAGCCGGGGGCGGAGACAATGCGGCGCGCGACCTCCTGTTGGAACATCAAAGTCAGGCTGGTCCAGCGCGGCGGCCACGCACTTTCCGAAAGCCAGCGAATGAACAGCGCGGTGCCGATATTGTATGGCAGATTGGCGACGACGGCGAAGGGTTCGCCCATCAACTCGCCATGGTCGATGGCAAGGGCATCCTCCTCCACCACGCGCAATTGCCCGGAAAAGGCTTCCTGCAGCTCGGCAAGCGCAGGGATGCAGCGGCAGTCGCGTTCTATCGCGGTAACGCGGGCGCCAGCGCGCAGCAAAGCACGGGTCAGGCCGCCCGGACCTGGCCCGATTTCCAGCACGGCCTTGTCCTGCAAGTCCCCCGGTATCTTCGCGATGCGGTCCAGCAATTGCTCGTCGAACAGGAAGTTTTGACCCAAAGCCTTTGACGCAGACAGGCCGTGTGTCTTGATGACTTCGCGTAAGGGCGGAAGGTCAGGCATTGGCGCGCCGCGCAGCGACTTCGCCAGCCATGCGGATGGCAGCAATCATCGCATCAGGCCGCGCAATACCTTTGCCCGCAATGTCGAACGCGGTTCCGTGATCGGGCGATGTGCGCACAATCGGCAGGCCGAGCGTGATGTTCACGCCTTCATCGAAATCGAGCGCCTTTAGCGGAACCAGCGCCTGATCGTGATACATCGCAATCGCGGCGTCATAGGTGCCGCGTTTGTGCGGAGCGAACAGCGTGTCGGCAGGGTGCGGTCCGGTGGCATCAATGCCTTCGGTGAGCAATCGCGCGATGGCGGGCGCGATAATGTCGATTTCTTCCCTGCCCATACGCCCATCCTCACCGGCATGCGGGTTCAGCCCAGCGATAGCGATGCGCGGCGCTGCGATACCGAAATCGGTTTGCAACGCGCGGGCAACGATGCGGGCGCGGTGGATGATGAGATCCTGCGTGACAAGTCCCGGTACATCGGCAAGAGCGCAATGAACCGTGAGCGGAACAGCTTTCAGGCTTGGTCCGGCGAGCATCATCACTGCACTGGTGCGGTCGAGACCGAAGCTGTCAGCCAGCAATTCGGTTTGGCCTATGAAGCTGGATTCAATCTCCGCAATGGCGGATTTCGCTAGCGGCGCTGTGACCACTCCTGTGGCGTGGGCTTTCGTGAAGCCAATAGCGCTGGTCAAAGATTTATACGCCAATCTGGCCCCGGACTTGGCCGGCGATCCTGGCAAATAGGTTTGCTCCGTTTCGCCCCAGACGGGAACGCCGGAAGTGAATGCAGAAGCGGTGTGAGTAGGGTCTTCAACACGGGCAATCGGGCACGGCAGCCCAAGATGCCCCGCCGCCTGCTCAAGTATTTCTGCTCCGCCAACCACAAAGAACGGTTGAAGGCCTTCGCCCTCACGGGCCAGCCATGACTTGAGGATAATCTCCGGCCCGACTCCCGCCGGATCGCCGAGCGATACAGCGAGAGGTTTCACCGGATCAGTTATATTCGATAACCGCATCGCGGCGCAGATCGCGCAAATAGCGCTGTGCACGGCGGTTGATGCGTTCGTCTTCGATCTGGTTCATGATTGCAGCAACTGTGGGTCCGGCAGTTTCCTCCGGATCGTCACGGCCACACATCATGAGTACGCGAATGCCTTCGCTCAGATCGCCAAAGGGCGGGGTGGTCTGGCCCAGGGTTAACGACAGCAGGGCGCCCTGCAATGCTTCGGGCAATTGCCGCACGGAAATCGCGTCATTGTCCACCGTGGTCGCGCCAACCGCTGCGGCGGCCGCATCGGCTGTGCCGCATCCGCTCATGCCTTCGACAGCGGCAATAAATGCCGCACCTTGGCGCTCGGCTTCTTCCTGCGAAGTGCCGGGAGCGAAATTGTACGAAATTTGCTTCAGGCTGAGGACGGCATCGCGCGGATCAGCCATGCCGATCTGGCGCTGGTCAATCATTAGCAGAATGGAAAAGCCGCCGGGAATTTGCAGCGGACCGACAAGCTGGCCCGGCGTCATCTGCGCCGCAGCTGCTTCAAGCTGAGGCTGCTGCAATTGCTCGAGCTGAATCCAGCCCAGATCACCGCCAACAATGGCGCTGGACGCTTCGGAATATTGCCGCGCATAGGCGACGAAGCTGCCGCCTTGACGCAATTGCGCGATGATCTGTTCCGCATTGGCGCGAACCTGTTCACCATTGACCGAGTTGGCCGAGAGGAAAATCTCACCAAGTCGGTACTCGGTTGTTCCGCGCGATTCCTGTAGCCGTGTCCAAAGATCGGTCACTTCGCCTTCGGACACATTCACGAAGGGCACGACATTTCGGCGCAGCAGGCGTTCCCATGCCAGTTCGCCTTGAATCTGACGCTTGATAGAGCGGGAGGAGGAGCCAACCGACGTCAGATAGGCGTCCATTTCGGCAACGCTCATCCCGCGTGATTCAACGGCAAAACGTTCGTAGGATTCGTTCACTTCTTCAGTGGTGACAGCCATGTCTTGCGCGCTGGCTTCCTGCACCTGCAGGGTTTCGTCGATCAAATTGCGCAGCACCTGAAGGCGCACGCGGGAAACTTCGTCTTCCGGCAAAGCCACTTCTTGCGCGGCAAGGATCAGCGCAAGCCGGTGGTCAATGTCGGTCCCGGTGATGATGTTGCCGTTTACCCGTGCGGTGGCGCGCCGTTCATTCTGGTTGTCAGCCTGCTGCATGATGAAGGAAATATCTTCGGGCAGGTTGAAAGCATCGCTACCAGCGACTTGGGCCAATGCGCCCGTACTGGCGAGCGGAGCGGCGAGTATTGCTGCGCCAAATCCAGTGGTGGCGACACGAAGTGCGTTCTTAAAAAGCGAATTCACGTTTTTCATAATCCTTTAGACGGGCCGTTAGTCGGCCCAGGAGTCAGCGCGCAAGCCGCGCGCCAGATATTGTCATGCCCAATGCAAAAACGAGCCTTAACCCTAGCTGAGCCACTGCAGATCGCCAAGGGTATGCGCCGTGCTTTACATTCAGAATCCCAGATTTCGCAAGGCGAAGTAAATTCGGAAACTGTTGCCGCTTTGCGCATCGGCCAACTGAATATAGTCGCGGCGCCAAGTCAGGCCAAATTCCAGACAATCGTCAGCATAGGCAACGCCTAGCCGCGTGCGAAGTGGTTCGAACCCGTCAGATGTGAATGACGGGTCTTCGTCGCGATCAGTCAAATTGACCACAGCGGAGCCAAACACGGACCAATACCGCGCGAAGGCATAGCGGCCGGCAGCGCGCAATTCCTCGCGGTCCTGCAAATCTTCAAAGGTAAAATCGATATCGCGGTCGAGCCGTAGATAGCCCAGTTCCAGATAGGTTCTGTCAGATCCCACCGTTGCATCCACTTCATTGCGGCGGACGGCAAAATTGTCCTTATCCAGACGGAAGCGGTGCGTAAATTTCAAGAAGTCGTTGTAGCGGACCTGTGTGCGGCCGACAAAATCGGAAAACTGTTCATTCAGTCCCGTGCCATCAGGAAACAGGGTTGGCTCGTCTGTGAGACGGTAGGATTGTCCGATGGAACTGCTGAGCCGCCAGCCGGGGAAATTGGCTTGCCAATCGACGCCGTATGTCAGGCGCACACCGTCCTCTACCCTGTCATAGCCGGGGAAGCGATTAAGCGCGAACAGGTTGGAATCTTCCAGATCAATCGCGCGGGCGTCTTCATTGGGAATATCGAGATTGCGAATTTCGGGCGTGGCCACCACTTGGACGCGCGGAGTCAGTATCTGGGTTCCATCAAGGAAATTGCCGATGAAGGGCCACTGCACATCAATTGCAGCCAGCGCGACCCCGCGTGCTTGCCAGCCACCTTCGCCGCGGTAGCTGGGGTTGGTGGTCAGCAAATTGCCGTCGGAATGATAGACATCTCCGCGC
>ENA-ORXU01002942-ORXU01002942.1-marine-metagenome-genome-assembly--contig:-NODE-2942-length-11053-cov-4.360787_pt1 | contig 11053 bp, 9 predicted proteins | sample MGYA00237869_ERZ511484 | MGnify/ENA metagenome assembly ERZ511484 | reverse complement strand
AGACCCTAAAAGAGTATATTCAAAACCTTCAAGAATTCAAGGATTTACTGGAAAAAGGTGATTACAAAGGCATTTATAAAGAAATGGACGATACCAATAAAATTAAGGGAATCTTGAACGGAATACCGTTAAATAAGAATCAAGATAATAGCGGTTAGACAATAGACTAAAAGAGTGTCGGAGCAATTCCCCCTTGAGGGGGGCAGGGGGGTGTTGGAGAAGTGACGATAAATTTTGAATAAAAACAAAAATGTAGGACAGAAAATTTTCTGTCCATGAAATGATTATTTAAAACACAATAAATAGTAGAGCGCAAAAGATTTCCGCTTTCGCGGAAATGACTAAAAAGGATTTTTATTATGGAAAACACAAAACAAATGAGAGCATGGTTAGATGATTTGGGATTAGATCATCCTTTAGTGATAGCAGGACCATGTAGTGCGGAGACCGAAGAACAAGTATTGGGTATTGCCCACAGCCTAAAGGATACCGATGTCAATTATTACCGTGCCGGTATATGGAAACCCCGAACCCGTCCGGGGAATTTTGAGGGTGTCGGTGCGCTCGGTTTAAAATGGTTGCAGAAAGTAAAGTCGGAAACGGGTATGAAAACCGCTACCGAAGTTGCCAACCGTGCCCATGTCGAATTAGCTTTGGAGCATGATATCGACTTATTATGGATCGGTGCACGCTCTACGGTAAGCCCGTTTATCGTACAGGAAATCGCCGATGCCTTAGAAGGTACCGACAAAATTGTATTGATTAAAAATCCCGTAAATCCGGATCTTTCACTTTGGTTGGGTGCGGTCGAGCGTTTACATACGGCCAATATCAAGAAATTGGGCGTTATTCATAGAGGTTTTTCCACGTATGAAAAGACCAAGTACAGAAACATTCCTGAATGGCAATTGGCTATCGATTTGCAGACTAGATTCCCTGATTTACCGATTATCAATGATCCATCACACATTACGGGCAAGCGCGATATGATTTTTGATGTTTCGCAAACAGCTTTAGACCTGAACTTCGACGGCCTAATGATCGAAACCCATCACGATCCCGATAATGCATGGAGCGATGCCGCACAGCAGGTTACTCCCGACAGACTGATACAGATTATGGAAGATTTAAAAATTAGAAAGGAAAGTGATAGCGAAGCGGAGTACAATGCGAAGCTGAGTAACCTAAGGGCGCAGATCGATATTTTTGACGGGCAGTTGATTGAAACTATGGGCAAGCGTATGAAAGTTTCCGATGGTATCGGAGCGTTGAAAAAACAAAAGAACGTTGCCGTATTACAATCGAATCGATGGAACCAAATTTTAGGGGCCATGATTCTAGAAGGCGAGTCAAAAGGACTTAGTGAGGAGTTCGTTTTGAAAATGTTCAAGGCGATTCACCAAGAATCGATAAATCACCAAGAGAAAGTGATAAACGGATAGCACGTCATTGTAAACTGACCTTCCGTAGGAAGACAAAACGGAGCAATCTGTTAAACCTGTCCTAAGGTTTACAGATTGCTTCTTTGTTTCCGATGCATTTTAATGGCAATTTTTGAGGCTCCCTCCCTTGAGGGGGTTATTCCCTCTTAAAAGACATTATTGAAAACTTAAAGGATTTTGTCCCCCAAAGTCCTCACCCGGAATCGCTCTGGCGATTCCGACCTCTCCCCAAGGAGAGGTATAAAATTAGTAATAAGGAATCTTTATAGTTTTTTCCGCAACAGTTTCCCTCCTTGGGAGGGATTAAGGGAGGTCTTTTCGACGAAATGCCACTTGTTCGGGTAACCCTTGAGGGCTGGGGAGGGCACTTTTCAATCCTTCTTAAAAACATAACGGGTAATGAATATACCCTGTCCGTCATTTTGGCCCGCGTCTGCTTCAACACCGCTGGTTACGAATGCCAATTCCCATCCATCGGCCGCCATGGCGGTCAGTTTCGAAGAAATAACTGCATCATTGGCTGCAATGTTCTGAAATCGTATGCCGGCGATGTTATAGAAGTTCAAAAGTTTGGTCTCCTCAAAATTCTTTACGCGAATTTCACCACGGTCCGACTTGTTTCGTGAATTGTCATCTTCAGTTTGGGTAGAAGTGAATTCCGAAAAATCCTTTTCCTCTTGGGCGTCGATAATTCGAGAACGGCCAAGTCCACTGGGTACTATCGATTCGACACTTGTAATTACTTTGAACTGTTGTGCATTGGCATCTACAAAACCTAAAAAGACGACGCTAACGATACATACAATTTTTTTCATGATTTTATTTTTATGATTTGTTACTATTATGGACAACAGATTTTCAAGAAGGTTGCAGGATATTAAAAGAAGTAGTCAATTTTAAAATGGTGGGTGAAAGCTCCGTTCCGATATATCGTACTGTCCGTTTATACAAAAGTATTGCTTTTCTTTGCAGCATAAATAAAGTGAATGGTAGGTGTCGTTTATAAATCCACAGGAAGCTGGTACTCGGTAAAGGCCGAAAACCGTAAATTTTTTGAATGCCGTATTAAGGGGAAATTCCGTATTCAGGGTATTAAAAGTACCAATCCGATTGCTGTGGGCGATGTTGTCGAATTTGAAATCGAGCAATTGGGCGATGACACGGTAGGTACCATTCACCATATTGAAGACCGAAAAAACTATATTATACGCAAGTCGGTCAACCTTTCGAAGCAGACCCATATTATTGCCGCTAATATTGACCAGGTATTTTTACTGGTTACTTTAAATAACCCGACTACCTACACCATTTTTATAGATCGGTTTTTGGCTACCGCCGAGGCCTACGATATTCCCGCGATTTTGTTGTTGAACAAAATTGATACATACAACCAAGAGGAGTTGGCGGAAATAAAATATTTGGCAGGGCTTTATCGGGAAATAGGTTATACCTGTATCGGAATTTCGGCGACGACAGGAAAACTCGTGGATAAAGTCAAGGAGATGATGATAGGAAAGACCAGCATGTTCGCAGGACACTCCGGTGCCGGAAAATCTACCCTGGTCAACGCTTTAGAGCCTGAACTTGAGCTAAAGACCGCAGAAATTTCGGAACAACACCTACAAGGTCAGCATACAACAACCTTTGCCGAGATGTACGACTTGAGTTTTGACGCCAAAATTATAGATACACCGGGAATCAAAGGTTTTGGTATCGTTGATATGGAAAAGGAGGAAATTGGGGATTATTTTCCGGAATTCTTCGCTTTAAAAGGGGAGTGCAAATTCAATAATTGCTTGCACTTAGATGAGCCAGATTGCGCGGTTAAGGAAGCTTTGGAAAAAGAAAAAGTCGCTTGGAGCAGATACCGTAGCTATGTACAGATGACAACTGGTGAAGATGAGAATTACAGGGTTGATATTCATGATGTTAAAAAATAAAAAATCCCTTTCTTTTGGGATAGAATTTAGACTATGCGAGCAGTAATCCAACGAGTATCAAGGGCAAGTGTTTCGGTCGAGGGCAAAATTATTTCCGAAATACAAGACGGACTTTTAGTTTTATTGGGTATTGAAAGTGCCGATATTCAAGAAGATATCGAATGGCTTTCCCGTAAAATTGTCAACCTCCGTATTTTCAACGATGCCGATGGAGTAATGAACGATTCTCTTTTAGATATTAATGGCGAAGTAATCGTAGTTAGCCAGTTTACCTTGCATGCGACAACGAAAAAAGGTAATCGACCATCGTATATAAAGGCTGCAAAACCCGAAGTGGCTATTCCTCTTTACAATCAGTTTGTCCTACAAATGGAAACCGATCTCGGCAAAAAAGTAGGCACTGGTATTTTTGGTGCCGACATGAAAGTGGCTCTGCTCAATGATGGTCCTGTGACTATCACTATCGATACAAAGAACAAGGAATAGGATTACTTCACCGAATTTTTTTTAATTGTTGTAAGAAAAATAAGTGATTTGCGTTGTAGTTTTTCAACCAGAATTAACCGATGCGAATCTTTTTCTTGTTCCCCTTCTTATTTATAGGAATTTTTGCCTTTGCGCAAGATTCAAGTTACCAGGTAGACTTATTGGATAAAAACCTTACCGATAATGCAAATGCAGTTGTTCGGTCAGACGAAATGGTTGTTGAATTGTCTTCACAAAGACATTTGGGCCTTAAGCGAAAGAAAGTGGTTACGGTCTTGAACGAAAGGGGAAAAAAACACGCCATGGCCTACGTCGCTTACGACGATAGTCGAAAGGTAAAGAATATTCAGGCTGTAATATACGATGCTTCAGGCAAGGAACTGGATAAAATAAAAGAAGGGGAGTTCAAAGACGTAAGTGCCGTAGATGGCAGTACATTATATTCCGATTCCAGGTACAAATATTACTATTACACACCTATTCAATATCCCTATACAATAGAATTGGCTTATGAAGTAGTTTCCGAAAACACAGGTGAAATACCATCTTCTTGGTCTTTTCTTAACGATTTTATGGTCAGTACGGAGAAGAGCAGTGTGCTCATCAATTTTTCTTCTCCTGAATTAAAGCCAGCACTTAAAGAGAAAAATTTAAACGGAATCGGAGTTTCAAAAAAAGTAACGGCCAACAGTATTTTCTATGAGGCATTAAATATTAGGGCTTTTAGGGAGGAAAGCATGAGTCCTGCTTTTCGACAGATTGCCCCACAAATAATGATTCGACCCGTAAATTTTCACTATGAAGGCTATGATGCAATAGTCAATGACTGGAATGACTTGGGTCGTTGGATGTATAATAACTTGCTGAAGGGCAGAGATGAACTGTCTCCGGCAAGGCAATCTGAGGCTAAGGCCTTGGTGCAGGGGGTAGACGATAAGCTTGAAAAGGCAAAAATCATTTATAAATATGTACAGGATAATACACGGTACATCAGTGTTCAGGTGGGTATCGGCGGTATTCAGCCTATTAGTGCCATTGAGGTCGATCGGGTAAAATATGGCGATTGTAAAGGCCTTTCAAACTACACGAAGGCACTCTTAAGAACTGTGGGAGTCGAGGCCTACTATGTGCATGTCGAGGCTGGTAATGATAAAGTTGATTTCGAAGAAGATTTTCCCGATTTGGCACAGGGTAACCATGCGATTTTGGCAATTCCCTATGAAGGTAATTACTATTGGATCGACTGTACTTCACAGGTACATCCTTTCGGATTTATCGGAGACTTTACCGATGATAGAAAAGTATTCGTTATTAAGCCCGATGGCGGTGAAATAGTTTCTACTACTTCTTATACCGACCAACAAAACTACCAATTTACAAATGGGGCCTATGCCTTGCAAAAAGATGGCAGTATAACCGGCGATGTCACCATACACACCGAAGGTATTCAGTACGATAATCATTTCAAACTTGAAAAACAACCTGAAGACGACGTCGAAAAGCACTATAAGAAGTATTGGGATAACATCAACAACCTGAACGTCAAGGCATATCGCTTTCAGAACGATACAAATAAGGTAGAATTCACTGAACAAGTTTCGATAGATGCTTCCAACTACGCTTCAAAAAGCGGCGAACGTTTGCTATTTGCCGCCAATGCTTTCAATAAGAACAAATATGTACCCAACCGCTACAGAAACCGCAAACTACCTTTTGAGATACAGCGAGGCTTTTTAGATGAGGACGAGTTTACTATCGAGATTCCGAAAAGCTACGCTATTGAGGCAATTCCTGAAGCGGTTGTTATCGAAAACAAATTCGGCTCATATGATATCGATTTTAAGGAAGTGGATGGTAAAGTACTTCTAAAAAGAAAATTTTTCATCAAACGCGGTGCGTATCCCAAAACCGACTATGCGGCTTATCGCGACTTCATGAAGGAGGTCGCAAAGTTAGATGGCTCTAAAATTGTAATAAAATCTATTCTATGATGTTACTCAAAAAGTTTTCCATTGTCCTATGTTTTTTTTGCTATAATCTTATTGTTGCACAAGAAATCGAGTTCGGCGAGATTACTAAAGAAGAACTCTTGCAAATTGAATACCCATTAGATACCGACGCGAACGCAGCGGTACTCTACAAGTATCAAAGCACCTATCTTCAATCGACTAGTGTCGACGTTAAATTAATTACCGAAATACAAGAACGAATAAAGATTTATAATAAGGACGGTTTTGTATATGCTACGGAATATATAAATCTGTTTAACGGCAGGTCAGATGAAGAAAAAGTCAAAAAAATCAAGGCCTATACGTATAACCTCGAAAATGGTAAAATAGTTAAATCGGAGCTCGACAAGGAGCAGATTTTCGAGAGCGAAACAAGCTATAACTACAATCAGGTGAAGTTTACTATGCCGAACGTTCGGGAAGGATCCGTAATCGAGTTTAAATATCAGGTCAGCTCCCCGTTTATATTCAATATCGATGAATTTAGGTTTCAGTCAGACATTCCTATAAAACGAATTGAAGCCGAGCTGAGAACCCCCAAGGGCTATAATTTCAAGCAGACACAAAAAGGGTATATTTCATTTTATTCGAAAGAGACCATTAAACGTGACAACCGATTAGGAATGGATGTTATTGCAACAACTTTCAATCTGGATAATGTTCCGGCCTTGGAAACCGAAAGCTATGTCGATAATATAAATAATTACAGGGCGGCAGCAATGTTCGAATTGGTTTCTATCGATATTCCCGGTACGGCATTCAAGAGCTTCGCCCAAGATTGGTCCGATGTAGCTAAAAGTATCGGAAATTCAAGCGATTACAAAAATGAGTTGGATAAGACGAAATCTTTTGATGATGAGTTGGATGTTTTGCTGGCCGGAAAGACAAACAAGATTGAAATCACCAAATTATTGTTCAAACATGTTAAGGATATTACAGAATGGAACGGCGTCGACGGAAAGACTTTTCAATACGGTTTGAAGAAAACGCTAAAGGAAAAAAAGGGCAATGCGGCAGATATTAATCTTTTATTGGTGGCAATGTTACGTTATGCAGGGGTTCAGGCCAATCCTGTTATTTTGAGTACGAAAGAGAACGCGGTCCCCTTTTTTCCAACGTTGGATAGATTGAACTATGTCATCGCCCATGCTAAAATCAGCGGAAAGGATTATTATATGGATGCCACGGAGGAATTCAGCGATATCAACTTATTGCCGATACGGGACTATAACTGGGGCGGATTATTGGTCGATAACGAGAATATGGTATGGAGGCGTATAGATGCCATTAAGCCCAAAAAAGCCTTTAACATGTACTCGGTTACCATGAATGTAGCCGATGACGGATCCGTACAGGGCAATTACAAATCTAGGTTAACGAACCATTCTGCCTATGGCTTCCGTGAAAAATATAAAAACAAAGACCTTGACAGCCATTTGGAAGAAATGGAGCTTAAGTTTTCTGGAATAGAGATTTCAGGTTATGAGACCAAGAATGCCGATTTTTTTGAAGGCAACGTGTCCGAATCTTTTGAATATGAACATGAGAACGGAGTTGATATCATCAATGATAAAATATATATGCAGCCCCTTTCATTCCTGAAAATAGAAGAAAATCCTTTCAAATTGGAAAAGCGCGAATATCCCGTTGATTACGGTTTTCCGTTTTGTGATAAATACATGGTGAATATAACTGTCCCTGAAGGATATACGGTAGAATCGCTTCCTACACCTACTATTGTAAAGCTGCCGAACGAATTGGGCGAATTCAAATATGTAATACAAAATAGTGCCAATAGAATTCAATTATCCGTTACCTTTGAAATAAATAGGGCAGTTATTTCTGCCTTGAACTATTCTTATTTAAAGGAATATTACAACCAGATAATCATAAAAGAGGCGGAACAGGTCGTTCTGGCCAAAACTATTGATGAGCATAACGACAGCGCAACAGGACGTAGATAAGTGGATTAAAGATCATGGCGTACGCTATTTTAATGAATTGACCAATATGGCGCAGCTTACCGAAGAGGTCGGGGAGGTAGCCCGTATCATTGCCCGTAGATATGGCGAACAGAGCGAAAAAGACTCTGACAAAACAAAAGATCTAGGCGAAGAACTGGCCGATGTTCTTTTCGTGACCCTTTGTTTGGCCAATCAGACAGGCATAGATCTACAGGCCGCATTTGACAAAAAATTGGAAATTAAGACCAAGCGCGATCACGACCGCCATCAGAATAACGAAAAGCTTAAATAGTCTTATCTTAGCAGCTTTATTTTTAATCGGATTTCTTTTAAGAGTATGTTCTTTGCGCCTTCCCTGCCGGCAGGTAGGTTTGCGCCCTTTGCGGTTAAACCTAGCTGTCGAGGTCGCCGATATTTAGGAACAACGCTAAAGTGTCCGTGAAAATTTCATCGGTATTTCTATCTGTCTAAACCAAAGCGTACAACATCTTGAAACTACACTTATCCGCTCCTCCGAATAACAAATTGCTAGCCGAAATTCAGATAACCGGTTCAAAAAGCGAATCGAACCGCTCATTGCTGCTTCAAGCTTTATATCCGAAGATAACTATCGAAAACCTTTCAAATTCTGATGATGCCGGAGTGATGCAAAAAGGTTTACAAATCAAAAATGGGGTTGTCGATATTCACCATGCGGGTACGGCGATGCGATTCTTGACCGGATATTTTGCGTCTCAAGAGGGTAAAGAAGTGACATTGACAGGCTCACAGCGTATGACGGAACGCCCTGTAAAATTTTTGGTCGAAGCCCTACGCAGTTTAGGTGCCGATATAAAATATGTGAAAAATGAAGGTTATCCGCCTATCCAAATAAAAGGCCAGAAACTAACCCAGAAGAAAGTAAGTCTTCCGGCCAATATTAGTAGTCAATACATTTCTTCTTTATTGTTGATCGCTCCAAGCCTTGAAAACGGACTTGAACTTGAATTGGTCGGAGAAATCACTTCCGTTCCCTATATAAAAATGACGCTGGCCCTGTTAACACAGATCGGGGTAGCGAATTCTTTTGAAGGCAACACAATTAAAGTGAATCCTAAATCATCCGTAGAAGAAACAAAGCTCGTTGTAGAATCGGATTGGAGCTCGGCCTCCTACTTTTATAGTATCGTTGCCCTTTGTGATATCGGCACAGAAATCACCCTATCTGCTTATAAAAAGAATAGTCTTCAGGGCGATAGTGTATTAGCGGAAATTTATCAGAATTTTGGTGTTGAGACCCTACTTCAAGAGAATAAAGTAGTTTTAAAAAAGACTGCCAACTGCCAACTGCCAACCGTCAACTGCGAACTGAGTAATGCTCCCGACACCGCCCAAACCATTGCTGCGACTTGTTTCGGATTAGGTATCGGTTGCCATCTTACCGGTCTACATACCTTAAAAATTAAGGAAACCGATCGTTTGGAAGCCCTTTATACCGAACTTTCAAAACTAGGTGCCAAAATTTCAGTCACGGATAAATCATTGACCCTTCATCCTTCGGATAGCATTATTAAAGACATTGCCATCGATACCTACAATGATCATAGAATGGCGATGGCATTTGCTCCTTTGGCACTGAAAACTACGTTGTTTATAAATGATGCGGAAGTGGTCTCAAAGTCCTATCCCGATTTTTGGCACGATTTAAGAAAGCTACGGTTTCATATCGAGGAGGTATGACAAAATAATTTATATTTAATTTTTCAACACACTGTATTGGAGATAGTTAATCTGTATTCTATCTTCTTTGTTCTTTTGGCCAAGCGGTCTTTTATGGTTTACTTTCCGATTTGTAAAACATAATCATCGTTTTACTTGACAACCCCTATTCGCACATCGTATATTTGCAGCCGCAAAAAACTACAACTACTATGTCCAACATGAAATTATCGCACTTTAGTTTTGAACTTCCTGACAATTTATTGGCAGAATATCCCGCGGAAAATCGGGACGAGTCTAAATTGATGGTAGTACACCGTGAAACGGGAAAAATAGAGCACAAAATGTTCAAAGATCTTATCAATTATTTCGATGAAGGTGATGTGATGGTTTTGAACAATACCAAAGTTTTTCCGGCTCGCCTTTACGGAAACAAAGAAAAAACCGGGGCGCGTATCGAGGTGTTTCTGTTGCGCGAACTGAACGAAGAACAACGCCTTTGGGACGTTCTTGTAGATCCTGCACGTAAAATACGTATCGGTAATAAGTTGTATTTTGGCGATGATGAAAATCTAGTGGCCGAGGTAATTGACAACACCACCTCTCGGGGGAGAACATTAAGGTTCTTATATGATGGCTCATATATCGATTTTAGAAGAAAGCTACGTGAATTGGGTCAGACGCCTTTACCAAAATATATAAAAAGAGACGTAGAGCCCGAAGATGAGGATAGATATCAGACTATTTATGCCAAGCACGAGGGCGCAGTCGCTGCACCTACTGCTGGTCTTCATTTTTCGAAGCATTTATTAAAGCGTTTAGAAATAAAAGGTGTTGACTTTGCCGAAGTTACCCTACATGTCGGTTTGGGTACGTTCAACCCGGTCGAGGTAGAAGATCTTTCGAAACACAAGATGGATAGTGAAGAATTGATTATCGATGAAAAGGCTACCGAAATTGTAAATAATGCCCAGAAAAAGAAGAAACGAATCTGCGCGGTAGGTACTACGGCAATGAGAGGTCTTGAAAGCGCAGTCTCTTCGGACCATACCTTGAATACTTTTGACGGTTGGACGAACAAGTTCGTTTTCCCTCCGTACGAATTTAGTATTGCTAACTGTATGGTTACCAATTTTCACTTGCCAAAATCAACTTTATTGATGATGGTATCGGCTTTTATGGGGCATGACTTAATGAAAAAAACGTACAAGGAGGCTATCTTAGAACAGTACAAGTTCTATTCGTATGGTGATGCGATGTTAATAATTTAGAATGATTTTTGTCATTCCCGTGCTTGTGCTGAACTCGTTTCAGTAAAGGGGGGATCTCTCGATGTACTGGACTATATCCCGCTTACTCAATGGTATTTGAAAGCGGGATTCTTTTTTATCTTAGTTTTCCCATTTGCCCTTCTGAACCTGCCTCACCGGCAGGCAGGCGTAGTGAGGAATCTTGAGCATGTTCGCAATTGATCGGAAAAGTATTTGAATAGATGAATTGACGATTTTGCCTGA
>ENA-ORXU01002941-ORXU01002941.1-marine-metagenome-genome-assembly--contig:-NODE-2941-length-11060-cov-5.026222_pt1 | contig 11060 bp, 9 predicted proteins | sample MGYA00237869_ERZ511484 | MGnify/ENA metagenome assembly ERZ511484 | reverse complement strand
GCACCCCCGACCGCGGGCAGCGGCGCCCGCCCTCGCCCCCCTGCTCCCACGTATTCGGCGCTCCAACATCCTCGAGGCGCGGAGCTTTTCACGCCCCAAGCCCCCGCCTGCGGCAGCGGCGGCGGCGGCGGCGGCGGTGGCGGCGGCTCGCTCACCCCCCCCCCCGGACGTGACGGGCGGCGCGCCCGCCCGCCTTGTCTCTGACGGGCTTCCCATGGACGGGGCGCAGCCGGTGTGGTCATCAAGGGCGCCGCCGCCGTCGCGCTTGCACGCGTGAGGTGGGTGGTGCCGCGCGCCTGTTGGCGCAGCAGCAGCCGCCGCCCGCCGCTGGCAGCGGCGGGAGGGTGATGGGGGGGGGACGAGGGCGGGAGTGGGGGCAGGGAGCCTGCCGCCGCACCGCCCCCCGACATCGGCAACCCGGAGTCTGGGGTGACTGGCGACTGGCGATCTGATTGGCCGAATGGTTTTGATTGAATGCCATTGCGGGCTTCTTGCCGACTGCCGCCGGCGGGCTCAGTTTCCGACTAGAGGATGCATTCAAACAATCAATTTCGAACCGGGTGCCGCATGGCCCGGCGCGGCCCTCTGCTCGGACCACGGCTCGTCTCGTTCCGGGTCCCGGGTCCACCGACGTGGGTGGGCTGGACTGACGCTCCCGGGGCGCCATGCTCTCTGCTCCGCCTCCCACGAGGCGGCCCTCCCCTCTCCCCCAAGACCTCCCCCGTGACGCCTCGTCCGTGCAGACTCCATCAACGCCACCACCTCACCCACCCCTCTTTGTTGCGTTCCATTCGGCTCCAAGATGGCTGGCTCCCGCTGCTCTGACGCGTCGAGGCGTGCCCCCGCTACGTCCGCCCCCGCTACCTCCGCGGTCGCTTTGGCAGAGGCCGCCCGCCGCATGGCGGCTGCGGCCACCGTCGCCGCCTCTCTTCGGCAATCATGCGATGCTGGCCAGTCTGACGCGACGGCTGTCACGGCAGCGGCCCCACCCATGATGGTGGGCAACCTTGCGGCGGTTGCTGGTTTGGCCGCATCGGCCAACCGAGCCGCTGCCGCAGCTCCGGCTGCCGCCGTGACGCCGTCCAATGCAGCTCCGACGGCGCTCGCGGCTGCTGCTGCTGCCGGTCGTGCCGCTGCAGTGACGTCGTGTACGGCCATTGATACCGCGGTAGCAGAGGCGACGGCGAGTGGTCGCCGACGGACATCGCGTCCTGGGCGCGACGAGACGGTGGGGGAGCTTGAACGCTCGGTTTACCGCACGGTGGACTCGTGGCTGGAGCGCAACAAGCCGCAGGCGGCCGCGGCTCCGGCTGCCTACATGCCACCAGTTTCTCCTCAAGTGTTGCAGAGCCCGGCGACGACGAGGGAGATGCTCATGCAGCTCTGCACAGAGCGCACCATCCCGTTTGGCGCAGACGACTCGGCGCAGTCGCTGAAGGCCAGTTTGGTGCGCTTCAACGCTACGGGTTCGACAGTGTGGGGGGCTCGGATGCAGTCCCTGGCGGTCTTCGTGCGAAACAAGGGAAAGGACAACTTTTTTGCATCTATGGAGCATGCCTCCGACGTGGGGGTGGATCACGGCTCGGTGGCTCAAGGTGCGCCGTCGGCAGCCACCCCCGCTCGACCCCCAGCTCCCGTACGCCGTTCTTCTCCTTCTCCTTCACCGCGCTCTCCGCCTCCTCGAGCACGTGCGGCTGACCCTCGTCCCCCTCTCTACCCGGCCACGCCATCTTCACGCTTATCATGCCCGCCTGCTGCAGAAGACCCGAGTACACAAGAGCGGACGGGCAGCCAACCTGACGCGTATACTCCGGAAAAGACGCCCTGCACCCCTGCCTCCCCTGCAGCTTCTCTCCCGGCCGGCCTGTTGCCGTCGTCGCAGCACGCTGCCATGATGATGCAATCAATGGCTGCTGAGCAGGACGTGCGGATGCGGGGCCTGGCCAAGGATGCGCAGGTGGTTGAGGTGAAGGAGATGGTTGAGAAGATGGCCAAGAGCATCAACGCCAACGCCAGGTCTGCCGCTGCGTCGGCCAAGCGCCTCGACGGGGCCTTGGCGGGGCTTGTGTGCAGCAGCTCCACGATGACGGCGGCAGCGTCAGCCATTGCGGCTGTTTATCCCCGCGTGCGTGCGGGGGCGGAGACGCCCAGCAAGCGGGCTCGTCTACGTGCACCAGGGGTCGCACAACCACTGGCCGGTGCCGGCCGCGGCGTCGGTGTTGGTGGTGCGCACGCCCGTGGGGCAGTCGGTGGCGGTACTATCGGTGGTGGTGCCATCTCAACGTCGTCGCCGTCGGGCGCGCCGATGGGTAAATTCCACGACCTCGTCTTCAGCATGACAATGCCCCCGGAGATGCTGTCGGGCAAGATGGAGTCTGAGTCTCTGTTCTCTATGCTCATCAAGATGGTCAAGTGCTGCCACGTGACGGCGGGACACGCCGGCATCTTCGGATCCATTGTCGTCAACGAGCTCTACCGCCAAGGCGTGGAGCGCACCGTGCGGGAGCTGAAGCGCACCGGGGTGGCGGCCGGGACCATCAACGAGGCCAAGAGCGTGCGTATGCGGAACACCGTGAAGAATAAGGTGAACTTGTACCTACTGCAGCTGTATTGGATGAACCGCGTCGTGCCGGGCGTCATCAAGCCACCAAACTTGGCTTCGTTTACGGAGATGCAGAATGTTGGCCTGGGGACGACAGCGCGTGACAAGCTAACAGATGCATTGCGGGCCATGGCGACGGAGTACGCCCTACCGGCAGACCATCCGCTTCGGGTGCCCATCACGGCCAAGTCTTTTCACCTCCGCGACCAACTCAAGACCATGTCGGGGCGCCCCGGAACGCCCAGCGCCATGGCTGACATTCTCTCTTCTTCTCCTTTTTGTGAACTGCTCACCAAGGCCAAAGAGAACGTAGAGAAGAACTATCTGTAGCATGTGCATGTGCATGTATAGGTACCTCATTGGGGATAAATACGTGCATACGGCCTGGCACGCACTCGTCGTAGCGTGCCGTAGCCTACAGCCGCCGCTTTCCTCAAAGTGGGGGCACAGTCGACTTGCGTAAAGATTAACTTAGCCACTCGGTGGCAACAGCTGGACTTCAGGTTGCTGGATTCGACAAGCGCTTTCATCAAGTATCCATGACGGATTGCACGGCAATCACTTCCGAGATGGAAGCGATTCACACCTTCTGCCCCATCAACAGGAATCCATGGACAATCACGCCATGAAGAAATCTTGGGTCATCGCATCCAGGCCTCCACCGCCTGGGCGGCACCCTCGTCATCTACTACTTTTCAAGTCTCCGCACCTACACACGGACAGGCGATGGCATGTAGAAAGTGACAAAACGTTTACGCTATCCATACCACACGGCTCACCGACTGCACCATCTTGGGAACTCGTGCTCTTCTAGGGAAAACAATGGGTTGTCCGCACCTGTGCCCAGGTCCTCACGCACCCGCCGCTCCGCGCAGATGTCGACCATGCCCTTGGACTTGAACCGCGCCCAGCCGCCTGCACAGCCCCGGCTCGTATTCACGCATGTACGCGGCGACAAGCGGCCGCACACCACCGGCCATGGTAGGAACTCGAAGTCAGCACTCAAGGAACGAGGTCATCACCAAGATTGTGTGCCCCAGAGCCCAAACAGTTGGCAAACGCACACGCCGTTCGCATCCAACCCGACCACGTCTTCAGGGATTCGTTGGTGCCCCGGTCGTCCGCACCGTTGCCAACGCTCGAGCTCTCCGACCCCCCCGGTGCCCATCCCCGTTTTCCAACGCCCTCAGAAGCATCAGAGAAGCGGCCGAGGCGCCCGTCCTGTTGACTATCCCGGTTCTCCGACGTTTTCGCAACTGTGGGCCTTGAACACGCCTCCAGATGCGTTTCTACGACCTCCCCCATTGCTGTGCATCTGGTCATGTTGATGCGCTATTGTCTGAGGTGCGGACCTGACTGCTCTTCCCACCGCCCTCGTTAGCGCCCTTGTCGCTTAGGAACTCGCTCTGTTGCCATAGTCGCCGTCCCAGACGCATTGGTTGCTCTACCTACCGGGCGGACACAAAAGTCCATACAAGAGTCATAGCTGTGGCTAAGGTGGGTCACAACGAGAAAGAAAAAGTCAGCAGGCACCAAGTACACGCGCTGCTCTACTGGTTGTCTCCAAAGTAAGGATGCGTCGCCACGCAACCACTGCAGAGCAGGCCCGCACGCGAGTGCTGGTGGCACTCGTCGTAAGACGACGCGCCGTTTGCCGAGACGCGCCCCAGCCACCAGTTGCGCACGATAGGACGGACCATCGGTAGGAAGACCTTGAACTCCGCCGTCGGCTCGGGATCCTCCTCGCGCACACGGTAGATCTCCTCAAAAAAGCAGCAGATGCCCGTGCAGGTCCAGCATGCGAAAGAAAACTTGTTCATCTTGTCCCGCGTGCGTTGTTGGTAGCGGCAAGAACTGTCGTCGTGTGCATCCGGGCAGATGTCCAACAGGGTGTTGGCCACCTCCCACACCACACCCCGACCGAGGAAGATAGAGTAGGACGGTGCAGGAGAGTCAGCCGGAGGGGGCGGATGCTCGTGGGGTGCGTTGTAGCCTTGAAAGGAAGCCGCCGTCCAGGCGGGGGGCGCGCGCGACTTGTTGCGGCGTCGGCGGCGTCGTCGCTCGATCATCTGGAAGTAAACTGACAGCTGGGCTGTCGTAACGCAGCGGCCGCAACGTTGCAGGGGGGCGGGGTAGAGCGGGGCAGTCCAGCACCGAAAGCCTGGGCTTTGGACGACAAAGAGCTAGGGGGTGTGGGGAGTGGGGGCAGGGAGATGAACCGCGAACAGGGAGGCGCGGCTCGTGGAGGCGATGGAGACGAGGGCCAGTGAGCGGTCGATGGGCACGGATGCGGCTTGCACCAGGCTGGACACGGGCGCTTGCGACAGGCAGATCGCGCTCCGCGATTGCTTCCTTTGGGATCAAGCCGGACAGGTTACAGACGGCGGGGGGGTCCAATCAGATTCATACAGGTAGGCTCCAATCGTACCTGGAGTACGTCAACTTATCTGAGAAAGCAACGTGTCCGTTCGTCAGCCACCGCTTTGGTGCTGTGCTCGCCGTGGCGTGCCCACGAGCTCTTCACGACTCACGATCAGCCACAAGATCCTCCTGGACCGCGTCCTTGCGCGCCCCTGCGGTGTGCGCCGCAGCTGCGGAAGACAAGCCCTCCCCCCTCCTCGCTCTATAGATGGTCCCATGCCGTGCGGCAGCACACCTGCCTGCGCTCCCGCCTCGAGACGCCGCCATTGAACCCGCCGCCCCCTCTTTTCGCCGTCTGGGGGGATAGCAGCGGACCGGTGCCGAGATGTCGCCTGCGAAAGCGCGCCGGCGGGTGCCCCGGGGGCGAGGTGCCTCAGCCGCCGTCTTTTGGCGCCTTCGAAACGCTTCCAACGGGCTGTTGCAGCGGAGTTAGGTACGCAGTGTTGAAACGATGCACGCGATGCAGCGCCCGCGGCTGAGACAGATGGGTGGGCGTCACGACCCGCTGTCGCTCAACGCATTGGTTGTGTGGCGTAGCTGACGTCACGGTTTGTGTCGTTATTACGTCGCGTGTCTCTTTGTCGTGCCCCCCCCCGCTCCTGTTCCGCTTTTGTTCTCCTGTACACCCCACTTCTATCCACTCCCGACGCTCCCCTTCCTCTACTGTCCTCTTTGCGTGTGGAATCCTTGGGATGCACCTACGTGCGGCGTCTGTGGACCGGCGCTCTATCCCTGCTGGTCCTCCAGCGTCCCCGGGCGATGGCGAGGCCAATGCGTCTTCACTTGAGCATCCTGCGGAGACGGCGGGATCGTCCGCCGCCTTGCCGCTTCGCCCAATCTCCAACCCGCAGTCACTCGCGATGCAGCGCCTCATCTTATTCGAGTGCCACGACCAAGAGGAGACGGAGGAGATGAGCGCCGCCGCCGAGCGGCGTCGAGCGGAGCTCACTGCCCACCCCACCACTCCTACTGCCGCGGCGGATGCGTTGCCGCCCCCTACTGCCGGGGTGGAGCCGGCCTTTGTTTTTTCGGTCGTCCCGCCAGTGGAAGAGCTCAAGGACGTCACCGACGTGTTTTCCAGCGCCTTCATGCTGGACGTCGTCAGCACCTGGCCCCAGCCGGTCGTGTCGCGCAAGCGGAAGCAGATGAACGCGGCGGGAAAGGATAGCTCGGGCGCCCGCAGGGGCGCGGACCGGGGCACCAATGCCTCCCTCAAGACGTGGTCCAGCCGCATCCGCACCGCGTGTGCGTTTGCTAACTTTGTGGGCTCGACGGTGTGCCTGCACAAGGGCCAGCCGCGCCCGACGGACGCGGAAATCGACCGCGGAGTCCGCAAGTTCTTCCGCTGTCTGACGGTGTACACAAAGCTGGTGGTAACCACGTTCTTGGAGTGCCGCCGCAAGGGGTATGCCATCGCCGGCGGCGGCAAGGCTCTGAATGCCACCTCCCTCAAGGACTACTCCTCGGGGCTCACGTTCTTGTTTGCCGAGGCGAAGGAGGATGGGATGCGCGGCGTTACGGCTGTGGTTCCGGATTGCTGCGAGCGGACGTCACCATGGCAGCCCAAGGGGGTGGCCGAGATGGAGGAGGAGCGTCGTGCCCGCGTCGACTCCGGGGGCTACACCGGAAATCCCATGGCGACGGCGGACGTGCGGGACTTCCGTGGCGCCACCAACAAGGAGGCGCGCCACGACGGGGAGACACAGCTGACTGGGGCGGCCGTCACCCCCGAAATGATGGAGCGGTTGTACAACGAGATGGTGCGGGTCCACTCTCCTGTGGCGCGCACGGGCCAGTTCATGGTCAAGGACGCTGTCAACGCCTTAATTGGCGGGTTGGACAAAGACGCGGCCCGCCGCATCGTCCAGGCACGCGCGTCCAAGGACTCGGGCGTCGGCGCGTCCCCGTTAGCGACGACCTCGGCTCGTCGCTGTCTTCCTGGTGCTCTTGGTGGCTCGAGCGCGGCAGCTGCCAACTCCGGCGTCCACTCGGATGGCGTGGGACGCTCCAATGTGGGCATCGGGAGGGACAGTGTCGACGAGTTAGCGGACAGAGAGGATGCGTCGGAGGTTAGCGAGGACGAGAAGGATGCCAGGGGTCTTCCTGCCCTATTCAAGGCCCCCTCCAACGCGCTGGCGGACTTCTTGGTGTATGTCTTCTATGCATTTGCCTTCATCACCATCGCACGGCCGATCACCCTTATCAACTTGAAGTTCAAGGACTTCTCTTTTCCAGACCTGTCTGTTGCGGAGAACGCCGAGTTCTTTAACTTGTACGTTGGCATGAGAGTCAAGCTCCCGTTGCTTTGTTTGCCCCAACGCTCCTTGTGCGTGATAAGCGGTGAAGCGCTCACAGTGTACACTGCTGTCCGGGACTTTGCTTTTTGCCAAGTTTGCAGACGCTGACGCTCCACATGCTTTGCCAATGTCCTGCTGCTGTCGACTGATGCCTCTTTTGCTCTGCTCTGTGCTTGTTTGCCTTTCAGGCATGAGCACCACAGGTTTCTTGAGGTGGCCCTGCGTGTCACCAAGACGGGGGCCTCCACCACGGACGTGCTACACGTGCGCATCTTCAGCTTCTTTGCAGACGTTTCTACAGAAGAGGAGAAGCACCATGGGGTGCAGGTCTTCGTGCAGTGTCCGACGGAGGAGCTCAACATCCCGCAGCTGTTGCAACCGGTCGTCCTCTTTGCCTGTTCTGCACCCGGTGTGCACATGGACATGGGCATCCTGGCGGAGCAACCGGTCTTCCCGAGCCTGTCTCTGCGAACGATGGCGGGCTGTGTCGCCTTTTTCAAGAAGCGGTCGGAGACGGAGGTGAACGGGCGTTTTGTCGCCGACTTGGCTCGAATCGGCCAGGACCTTGTGCTTGGCGAGCGGGCATGTCGCATGTACGGCTTTCGTCGGGGCGGGGCGATGGCGCTCCTCGACCGGACGGGGCTGTACGAGCTGGTGATGAAGCTAGGGGAGTGGAACCCAACCTCCAACTCCTTCCTGCGCAACATGACGCAGATGAACACGCGCGGAACCCTGCGATCAACTTTGCGCACCTTCGCGCAAGACGAGGTGACGCAGGTGGTAGCTCAGCTTGTGGCAACGTACAACTCCTGGGCGGTCGGCCTAGTTAGAGACCTTTGTGCGCACGCCGGTTTTGAGGGCGGTGTGGCGAACCACTCCAAGATGGTTGAGTTTGAGGCCAAGAACATCAAGGTCCTCGGCACCCTGATATGCGAGTGCGTGCTGACGTTGCGCAACGGCAAGGAGGAAGAGGCGTCGTCGGAGAAGGAAGACTAAAGGGGCCGTTGTAGTTCACATGTTCCTTGCCTCGCACTCGCGGCTTTGGCGGCGGCACCGTGACCGCATCTGCATCCGGCAGGCAGCCGGCAAGAGCGCGGGCCGCCTATCCTGCCCCGCCTGACGGCGCCCCCTCTTTCAGCACGGCCATCGTCTCTTCGGCAGCTGCTCACGCACGCGAAACGTCGACTTACCCTCCGTCCCATCCTCTTACCTCTTCAGTGGGTCAGGACTGCCCTTCTGCTCGACCGCACCGGGGATGACGAGAACAGCTGTGAAGCAGGCAAGCCAGCACTTTTTGACGTCTAGTTGCGCTCGACGCTATAACGTAAAAGGACGAGGTGTGTGCCAGACAGATGTTGCCCACTTCATGTCGGGTGCAAGGGTGTCTGGGCTCAGACATCTTCAGACATACAGACACCTGAATGCACCAGACATGTCTGCCTTGGACTTGATTACGCCCAAGAGAAATTGAGAAGTGGGATGTCTAAGTTTTGTAACACGCCTCGTGCTAATCTAAGTAGAGCAGAGGGTTCTTCCCAAGATGATGTTCACAGACCGAGGCAAAGAAGAGTAAGGGAGCAGGAAACACGTAAAGACGAAGACAGAGAGCCCGTATTCAATAAGGAACAAGGGAGTCGTGGAACGAGACCGCAACGCCGTCAACAATAATCTTGTCCTCGTCAAAGCCGACTAGGTGCAGGCCAGCCAAAGAGGGTGTGCGAGACAGTCCCGACAACGCTTGACCAGCAGCCCAAGCCATACTCAAGTCAACCGCGGCCTCGGAGAGTGTCCAGCCCTGCGCACCATGGATCGTCATCGCCCAAGCAAGCACGAGCGGCACTTGAGTCCGCGTGGCAGCCTTCTCCACACCGTCCAAAGCAACCACGCTGGCGGTAACAGGCTTCACATCCACAGTGGCAAATCCCCCAGTCGGAAGCTCAAACCGTACAGTGGGGTACTGCATACACCCCACCCAAAAAAAACAAAGCACCACCCCCCGAGAACCCGCCGGGACCCCGTCCCCCGCCAAGCAGTTAGATGGGACCAGAACAACCGCGCCCACACGCAGCTTCAAGACACGCGCAAACTTCAGTCCCTCATCCAGCAGGGTGCGCGCGCTGTCCAACGTGAGGTACTCCACCTTGACCTTGTCCTGCGCGTGGTAGGTGACGTTCGGTCCCGGTAGCTGCCGTAGCTCCTCCTCGTTTTTGTCCTTGGCCGGGATCGTGTGGCAGAAGAGCCAAATGGCGTTCGGCGGTGGTTTGGCCGACCGCCTTGTTGCCAACAGCTGGATGTCCTCTGTCGTGTGTAGGCCGACCCGCATTCTCAATAACACGTCCAGGAGCTGCCTGTCGTTGATGTGCCTCCAGTGGGTGTCCAGAACGATGGCGCGGTTGTCAAACGCCTCGCGCCACGCCCCGCTCAGGAACGCAAAGTTGCCAATCGGGGGTGCGAGCTGAAGGAAGTCCCCGGAAAACAGCACCACCAGGCCACCAAACGGCAGAGCGCATCGCCACACGTCGCGTAGAACAACGTCCAGCCGCGTGATCAGCGCTGCCGACAGGGTTCCCACCTCGTCTATGACAAGGGCCATGGCAGAGCGCATCCGGTACTTCGCAGCGGGGGGGATGACCTTGGTCAATACCGTCTCGAGCGGCGTCGCCACGTCCGCGTCCCCGTTGACAAACCCTGCCCACGCATGGACGGTCGTGCCGCCGACGAGCGCGGCCGCCACGCCCGAGCTCCCGCACACGCTGACCGACAAGCCAACGGCCCGCAGCGTCTTGACGACATCGTTGACGAGATGAGTCTTCCCGCACCCAGGCGGGCCCGTCAAAAACACGCACTCGTTGCCCGTCAAGAGGCGGCAAACCTTGCGCTCCGCCCCGACGATGGTCGTAGGTAGCTCGACGTCATTGGGAAGGGAGGCTACTGGTTGGCTGCGGGTTCCGTTCTTACTTGCTCCGGCGTACGTCCACGCGATTCGAGGCCGCCCCGAGGAGGTGCTGGCGGCACGTCCCTGACCGCCCAGCTTGACTCGTCGATGAGATGGAGCTGCAGTTGCCGCCAGTGCTTTCCCAAAACGAGCGGGACCTCCCACCGCGCCCGTCCAAGCTGCGACGCGAGATGGAGTAGCCTCCGCAGCGCGCTCGGCAATAGACCGACGGCCAGGAGCACACATGATGGAAGATCCGGCCTCCGATGCGACCCGTCGAGCCCCAGAGCTCGTCGGTCCGATCCGCCGCCGCTTGGCGCCTCGAAAACGAGCAGCGTGGTTGGCGGTGGGGCGCGGTCGGGACCGATCGTTGTCGTCACGGGTGTTGACCAATATCGGTGGAGCGGTGGTAGAGGTGGAAGCCTCCAGCGCAAGCCCGGCTACAAGGACCCCCTCCGCGCCTTGGTGGTTGTGCAGCTGGGTGAAAAAGTTAGAGATGCTCCCTGGGTCCGACAGGTCAACGACCGCCTCCTCCCCAGCAAAGAAGGTGCTCAAAAAAAAACCTTGTGATGGCAAAAAGGCGCGGGGAGGTGGCGGCCGTGGTCGGGCAGACGTTCCGGCTTTACCGGCAGGTTCTTGACGTGAGGCCGCCCAAAGGGCGGCCGCGTCGTGGTCGGAGAACAGGCGTAGGTGCAACCTCCACGGGCGCAGCAGATGCGTCCGCAGGTCGTCCGACGAAGTGGGGGAGGGCCCGTCCAAGACAAAAACGCGGCGCGCCGCGTGAAAGGTTGGCGAGCGGGTGGAA
>ENA-ORXU01002938-ORXU01002938.1-marine-metagenome-genome-assembly--contig:-NODE-2938-length-11066-cov-2.560379_pt1 | contig 11066 bp, 11 predicted proteins | sample MGYA00237869_ERZ511484 | MGnify/ENA metagenome assembly ERZ511484 | reverse complement strand
CCCTCAGCCCCGGGATGCCAGACGAGACCTCGGGCTCGCTCAGCCGGCTGCGGTGGTCGTCGCAGCGGGCTCGGTGCCCGGAGGGCCACCAGCTGCATCGCCGTCGCCGATCGCCGTCTGACCGACCAGGCACTCGATCACCTGGTTCTCGGCTGCAGAGTTGGCGTGGTAGTGGTAGCCGACCTCCTCGGTGGCGTGGCCGTTGCACTCATCGAGATCGCCAGACGCTGCGTCGTCGAGGGGGCTGTGGATCGGGTACCCGTCCATCGCGTAGCCGAACATCGGTGTCTCGCCATCGGCGGCTTCACCGAGCTCTGAGCAACCGACCGCACCATGCATGTGGTAGCCCTCGTTCGGGTTGAAGTGGGCGCCGCAGTCATCGAACGCAGCGATCGTGTAAGCGCCGAGGATCGCGTCGACCGGAGCCGAGGCGGCGATCACGACGCCGTCGAGGGTGACTCCGTTGTTGCCTCGTGACGTCGCCGGGCTGTCGGCGGCAACCGGCACGGTCGGGATGAGCACGGTTGTGGGAATCGGCTCGCCGTTCTCCAACCATTCCAGGGCGCCTTCCACGCAGTGGTTCTGCAACGAGGGATCGACATCGGGTCGAGCTGCGGCTTCGAATTCCTCGGCCGACTCGGTGACCAGGATGTTCCCATTCTCGTCGTACATCTGCCAGGCGTCGTCGCCATAGAGCGTGGGCAGCTCGACGAAGAACTCGCCGGAGAGGTCGTAGACGTCGTTGCCGTCAAACCAGATACCACCGGCCTCGGCGCTGTCGTCGATGGTCTCGGGGCAGAAGGGTCCGACGTCGCGGCTGGCCGGGAACCCAGCCACCGTGATGCTCAGGCAGGTCGTCTCGGCGCCGCCGCTCAGCGTGCAGTCTTCGGTGCTCGCCTCGCCGTCGAGCGCTCCGTCGAAGAAGAGGTCGAGGTCCACGCCCTCGGCTGCGACCACTTCGGCACCTGTGGTGTCGGCATCGGTAGTGTCGACGTCGGGATCGGGATCGCTGGCGACGGGATCACTCGTGTCGGGGGCGACGGTGTCGGGGGCGACGGTGTCGGGGGCGACGGTGTCGGCTGCGATGTCGCTGTCTGCTTCTGAGGTCGGGGTACTCACGTCGCTCTCGGAAGATCCACAGGCGCCGGCCACCAACAACAGGGCGAAGGCACTGGCGGTGAGTCGGTTGGCGGGTTTGGCGAGCATCGGTCGTGTTCCTTCGGCGAGGTGTTCGGGATGTTTCGGCGGTGGGTTGTTGGGCGGGGGTTGTTGGGCCGGGGGTTGCGGCCAGGGCTGAAGACGACGGCGGCAGCTGCCGGCCGGCGCGCCCTCGCCGTGGGAGATCTGGCTCCGGCTTCAGCGCTGGGATGGTACGGCGAGCGCCACACCTATGCGCCGTTGCAGGTCGGGGTGCCGGGGGGCACGAGTTGGGTCACTCGCGCATTGTGCGACACCAACCTGTGCGCTGCCTGTGAGCTGCATCGAGGACCCCGAGCATCACCTGCGTCAGCGAGCTCGGGGTCCCGTCAAGCGACAAACCCACTCCGAGCCTCTTCGAGATCTCGAGCGAAGGGGTCGACGTGAGCGGGCGGGCGAAGCGTTGGGGCTTGCTGCTGGTGAGATTCGCTCCGAACTGGTCGAGCTCGGACAGGTCTCTCGGGCTGAGTGTGTCCACGCCCATCTGGCGGGCAACGGCTTGTCCTGATGGCAGCTGCCAGGTGATGTGGCGAAGGAGGTTTCGTGTCGCGAGCGAGGTCGGTCCGAGCTCTTCGCCACGGGCCCGGTCGATAGCACCTCGAAGCTCGAGATTGGGTGAGCATCAACCGAGGTACCGAGATCTCGATCAACGAGGAAGGTTTCAAGAAGGCCCCACACCGGGTCATGAACCACAGGCGGCGATCCGTCAGGCCTGGGGCGTGATCAAGGCCTTCTCACCGGTCGACACCCGTGCGTATCGGGCGAGGTTCGCCGGGTCTACGGCTTCGGCGAGGGAGACTCGCATCCCGTAGGTGCTGGCGAAGGTCGTCGTGATCTCGTTGGCCACCCGATCGCGAAGCCGGGCCACCACGTCGGGCCCGGCCTTTCCGAGGAAGGGCGTGAGGAGCCAGCCGCCGACCGACCATGTCAGTCCGAAGTTGCGGTTGAGTACCGTTGGGCCGGTGTCGAGCGAGCCGTAGATGTACACCTGCTTGAGCGTGTCGGACCCGTAGCGGCTGAACTCTGCGCCTCGACTCGCCGCCCGTTCCATGCGAGCCAGGAGCGTGCCGGCCAGATCGCCGCCGCCGATGGCGTCGAAGGCGATCGTCGCGCTCGTTGCATCCAACGCTGCGTCGAGGTCGTCGATGAACGAATCGGCGCTGGAGTCCACCACGTGCTCGGCGCCGGCTGCACGCAGCATGGTGACCTGCTCGGGTTTGCGGACGATGTTGACCAGGGGAACGTCATCTGTTGCGCACACGCGAATCAGCATCTGGCCGAGGTTTGACGCACCGACGGTGTGCACCAGGGCGGTGTGGCCCTCTGACCGCATGGTCTCGACCATGCCGAGGGCGGTCAGCGGGTTGACGAAGGATGCGGCGGCATCGGTGGGTTCGGTGCCTGCTGGCATCGCCAGACACTGGCTGACGTGCAGGGTCCGGTATTGGGCGTAGGCATTGCCGGACGCGAACCCCACCGTTGCCCCCAACATCTCTTGGGCAGCTTCGGAGCTGCCGGCAGCCACCACCACACCGCCGCCCTCGTTGCCGGCTGGCAATGGAGTGCCGAAGCGACCAGCCATCGAGCCGAGGCCCGCGGTCACCTCCATCTCGACGCCGAGCACGTCGCCGTTGTCGATCGGGCGAGCTGTCGATGGGTCGGCTCCCGCCGTGATCAGCCCGAGGTCCGATGGGTTGATGGGCGCCGCCTCGATGCGGACCGTCACCTCGTCTGGACCGGGCGCCGGGACCGTTTCGCTCTCGACGGTGAGCGAGAGTGTTCCTGAGGCATCGAGCGTCGATAGCAGCACTCGGGCGGAGGTCGGCAGCGTTTCGGTCATGCGTTCATCATGCACGAAGGCGAAGCACACTCACTCGGGTCGGCGGTCGCCAACATCTTCGACCACGTCGATCTCTGCAGCGCCGTCAGCTGTGCTTCGGCGAGATCGGGGACGAGTTCCACAAGCGGGTGGTCGCGAGCAGATCCTCGCTGGTGGCACAACGTACCGAGTCAGACCATCCGACCGAAGATCTCTTGAAGTTTTGCCTAGAATGCTCATTTGTTTGCGACAAACAATGAGGCAGTCTGGTCAAGTTGCCGTAGGATAGCCAGCGAGCTGATCCAGAGGGAGCGCGGATGGGCCGCAAACCGACACCCCAACGCATTCGGCGGCGCTTCGACGCTGCCGTCGACACCCTGACCTCGATCTTTCCTCCGGGGTGGCAACTTGCGGTTGTCGCGCGCTCCGACGCCGGAGGCACCGTACAAGCGACCAACACGAGCGGTGCCACAGGTGAGTTCGATGTCGTCGTCCGAGAAGAACTCGACCCCCGATCTGCAACCGCTCTCGATGATTCCGCACGGCCGACGTTCGTGTTCGCCCGATGGCTCAGCACGCGCACTCGCACGGTTCTCTCCGACTGCGGTTTCAGCTACGGCGACGACACCGGCAACATCTCGCTACTCCTCCAAGCACCCGAGATCTACATCCGTCTCGACGGAGCTACCCGAGACCCTTCGCCAAAACCGATCAAGGGTCCGAACCTCAAGGGCCCCAAGGCGTGGGCTCTCCTGCGCACACTCATCGAAGTGCGGCCTCCGTACACCGTCAGCGACCTCGCTGCAGCCGTCGACACCGACCCCGGGTATGTTTCGCGAGTCCTCACTGTACTTTCTGATGAGCTGCTGATCACCAAACCTCCACGTGGCAAGGTCGAACATGTCAAATGGGAAGCACTTCTCCGGCAGCTGACTTCGAGCTACGCCCTGCTCGACGCGAGCGAGACAACAAACTGGATTGCGTCGGCAGGGCCCGAACAGTTCCTCGATGACCTGAGCGAAAGCAAACTGACACCCTGGGCGGCCACTGGCTCATTCGCTGCAGCGGCAGCGGTGTCGGTCGCGGCACCCGAAATCGCCATCGTCTACGTCAACGATCCCGAACGGGTCGCCGACACGCTGCGGCTTCGCCAAGTTCGAAATGGTGGAAACGTCATTCTTGCCCGCCCGTACGATCAGATCGTGTTCGATCGCAACAGCGCAACCGACAACATCAGCTACGTCTCCGTTACCCAAGCGACAGTCGACTGTCTCACCGGGCCCAGCCGTATGCCCGCCGAAGGCGAAGCCCTCGTCACGTGGATGATCGAAAAAGCGAACCGTTGGCAAGCACCAGCGCTCGCCAACGAACTCGCAAAGCGGTGACTGGGAACGAACCACGCGTCGAGTACGTGGAAGCTCGGCGGGTGCTCTTGGATGCGCTCACCGCCCTACAGCCACACATCGGAGCGATCGTGCTGATCGGCGCACAAGCCATCTATCTCCGCACCGCCGGGCGGCTCTCGACCTATCAACCATTCACAACCGACGCAGACCTTGCACTCGACCCAGCACTCCTCGCCGACGAACGATCATCATCGGCTACGGGCGCGGCTCTCGGCTTCGTGCGACAACTCTTTACCACCCCTCGCAGTCCGGGCATCGACCTCGCCGTTGAGGCCCTCGCCGGGATCATGGACTCAGCCACCGTCACCAGCGTCCTGACCGGCTACACCAACGAGCTACTCGAGAGCGCAGGCCAGTAGATCAGCCCGGCGATCAGTTTGTCGAGCATTGCTGCGAGCGAAAGCCGGCGGGATCGACGTCACCAGGTCGGCCTGCTTCTACCCTTGGGTGATGAGCGGTACCGATACTGCTGGCTGGAGCCGGTTGGTGGCCAAGGACGCGATTCGAGACGTCGTCTACCGATACTGCCGAGGCATCGATCGTCTGGACCTCGACCTGGTTCGCAGCTGCTACCACTCCGACGGCACCGACAGCCACGGCTCCTTCGAGGGTGGCGTCGATGCATATCTGGCCTGGGTCGAGCCACTGTTGAGCCGGTACGACCGCACCTTCCACTTCATCGGCAACCTCCTGATCGACTTCGACAACCCAACCCGTGGTCGGGTGTCCCCCAGGCTGGCTTCAGCGGTTGCCGATCCAACCGTGCCCACTGTTGCCTGCTGTGAGAGCTACGGCATTGCACACCACGAGTCCGCCGGCGGACCCACCCACGCCAACCTGGTGACGGGGTTCCGTTTCATCGATCGCTTCGAGGATCGCGGCAAGGGCTGGGCCATCGCCTCGCGCACGGCGGTCACCGAGTGGAGCCGCAAGGACGACGAGTCCGGCTGGTGGTCACCCCCTGAGGACTTCGAGCGTGGCAGTCGCAACGGGGCCGACCCGCTCTATCGAACAGACTGAGCTGGTTTCGGCGTGACTCCGACGCCAGTTGGCCGCTGCGCCGACGGCCGGCTGCACCCGACGAGCAACACACCAGCGGCAAGCGGCACCGTGACGGCTTTGTCTGGGCCCGAGTCGGGTGCTTCGTCGAGGTGAGCGAAGACTCGATGTCCGCTGCGCTCGACGTCCCCGACCCACGGCGGCGTCAGCCAGCGGTTTCGCCTGTGTTCGCGAGCCAGTCGTCGATCGCGCCTTGGTCGGTTTCGTACACGCGACAGGAACGCAGCTTGGCGTCCACCACCACGTACTCGAGTCCTCTGATGAGCTCCAGGGTGACCGACGGATCGTCTGGCCGAGTCCACAGCTCGACCACCGTTGCCATCACCGTCGACGCACCGGTCATGACGTCGATGACCTCGGTCGGGCGACGATTCGTCACCGCTTGCAAGCCGAGGAGAGCGTCGATCGCTGCGGCTTGGCCGGCGTGGGTGCCTGCGAAGCGATTGCGACCCGGCCACACCAGCTCGAGGTCCTCGTGGTACAGCGACACCACGGCCATGGTGTCGCCCGCCAGCCACGCATCGCAGTAGGCACGCACCACAGCCGTTGCCTCGACCATGTCTGAGTTCGAGGTTTCGGTCACGAGGTTGTCTCCAGTCCGGCCCGTCCTTGCGACGAAGTCCCGAACGATCATCGCGTCGGACGGTCCGGATCGCTACGACCTCTCCGGTAGTGGGGCCGTCGCGGGGGTCGAACACCGATAAATGGCAGGCGAAACATCCCGTTGTTGGACACGCAACTCGGGATCATAACGCAGGAACGGTTGGGCAACACGTACTGGCCAGAGCAACCTGCGCCAACGGCGACTGATCGGGTCGACGATGTTCACGCCGGTCGACTTCATCGAGCTGGCGCGGATCGCCAACTCCGGAGGGGTCCATCGCGAGGTCGCTGAATCGTTCGCACTCGAGGATCTGCGACTCGCCCAGGAGCGCTTCGGCGCGAAGGACTTCACCGGCAAGCTCGTGGTCACTCCGACGTCGGCCGGTTGAGCGCCCGAGGCTCAGGTCACGTAGCGGCTGCTGAATTGCATGCAGCCGTCGCGATGCCGTCGATGATCCCGACCATTCGCGACGGCACCTCGACGGGAGCGAGATGGCCCACGCCGTTCAGTTCGACGGTGTCGACGGCCCCGCCGGCCCAGTCGCTCATCGCCGGCAGGATCTGTGCCGACGGGGCGATGTGATCCTCCGTTCCGGCGACGACGACGGTGGGGGTCGGGAGTGGGCGTGGATCCGGCGCCGAACGGAACGGGCTGAGCACCCACACCACGTCGCGGACGGTGTTCGGTGATTCAGAACCCAACTTCGCGCCGATGCGTTCCGCTGTCGGCGGCGGGGATGCGTGAAGCATCATCCGGTGCGCCTGTTTTTCGCTGAGTGGTGCGGGCGAGCGTCGGAAAGCGGCGGGGCCGATCGCCGTGAGCATCAGTGGAAGACTCCATCGGTTGATGATCCGCACGCCGCGCGGCGGGCCCGGGTTCACGAGGACCAGGCCGGCGGCGCCGACCCGCTCGGCAGCGTGCATCGCGACCGCCGCGCCCATCGAGTGCCCGACCAGGACGAGCGGCCGATCGCCGCCCACGTCGCGGCACTGCTCGGCGACGAAATCGACGTGATCGGCGACCCGCAGGTCCCGGTGGAGCGGCGTCGGGTGATCACCGTGGCCCGGCAGGTCGAGGGCTGTCACGCGATGACCACGCTGTTCCAGGCCGGCGATCATGTCGTCCCAGATCCACGACGCCATCCACATGCCATGGATCAGCATCACATCGGCGCCGACGCTCACGATCCGACCTCGACACCGTGCTGGTCCACCCACGCGGCGATTCGTTCGACGGCGCGCTCGGGGGTGTCCATCGTGCGCAGCGCGACGTCTTCGACGCCGAGCATCGCCATGCCCTCGAAGGTCTCGAACGGGGTGTCGTCAGGGAGCAATCCGATCAGTCGCAGTTCCTCGAAATCGCGGTCGTGCTGTTCGCAGAACCGCTGCAGCTTGACGATGCGGTCGATGATCGCAGCCGAGCCCCGCTCGGCGACCTCGTCGCCGGGTGCAGCGACGGCCCAGCCATCAGCCCATCGGGCCACGCGCTCGAGCGTGCGGTCGCCGTGACCGCCGAGGATCACCGGGATGGTGTGACCGTCCTGGGCGGGTTGGGGGTGGAAGCCGAGCGCCGGGTGCCCATACCGATCGCCGTCCCACGCAGCCACGCCGTGCTGCCAGGCGTTGCGCATCATCGCGATGTGTTCGTCGAGGCGTGCGGCCTTGCCGCCGGTAGGGAGCCCGAGCGCTTCGAACTCCTCGTCCATCCATCCGGCACCGACACCGAGCACGAGGCGTCCGCCGCTCAGTTGGTCGATCGTGGCGAGCTCCTTGGCGAGAGGGATCGGGTGCCGATATGCGGGGATCATCACGAGCGTGCCGAGGCGAACGCGCTCGGTTGCGACCGCGAGCGCCGCGAGGACAGGGACACAGTCGTAGAAGGGGCGCTCCGGGCTGTGGTGGTACGAGCCGTCCACCGAGTAGGGGTACGCCGATTCGAGGTCGACGGGGGTGACGAGGTGGTCGTGGAGGTACAGCCCGTGGAGGCCGAGCGCTTCGAGGTCTCGCGCGGCGGAGAGGATCGAGGCGGCCTCGATCCCGTCGGCAGCGGTCGGAAGGAGGGCAGAGATCTTCATGGGTGCTCCTGTGATCGGTCGGTGCGAGTCGGAGAGATTCACGATCAATAGTACAGGCTGGACCATACACTGTGGATTGTCGACTCGACCTCGATATGCTGTGACTCATGACGGCGAACGCCCGCGGCGGCGAGACGGAGTCCAGCACGGCGGCGTACGCCATCCTCGGGCTGCTCGCCAACCACGGCCCCCAGACCACCTACGACCTGAAGCGCCTGATCGAGTCGTCGATCGGCTACTTCTGGCCGTTTCCCCACTCACAGCTCTACGCCGAGACGCAGCGGCTCGAATCCGCCGGTTTCGTCGACACCGAGACGGAGTCTCACGGGCGTCGCCGCAAGACCTTGAAGCTCAGCGACTCCGGGCGCGTCCACCTCCGGGCGTTCACGTCACGAGCCGACGATGCGGCGAGCGAGATCCGCGACATCGGCCTGTTGAAGTTGTTCGTGTTCGACCCTGGCGACACCGACGGCATCGTGGCGCTCGCGATGCGACAGCGTGCCCTTCACGACTCCCGGCTCGCCGAATACGAGTCGCTCGCCGAGGGTTTCGACGGCGACCACAGCCCTGGCCGCCACACGCTCCACCTCGGTCTCGCCTACGAGCGGGTTGCGATCGAGTTCTGGGACTCGGTGATCGACGAGTTCGCAGAGAACTGAGCACCGGACAAACGTCCAGTACCCATTTCGACTACGTCTCGGGGGCGCTCACTCGAAGTGCCGTTTGTTGCCTTGGGGGACACATGGCGACAGCGTTTGCGGCAGCCGAGATCGATCTCGGGGTGTGTCGCTGAAGTAAGGGCCGGTCTGGGCGAGGGGTTCGTCGTTCCTCGCAAGGACGCAGGACGCAGTCGCACTCCGCAGCGTGCGCCAAGGACGAGGACGCAGCGAGGGGCGGCGAGGCCGGTTCAGACCGCCTCGCTATTTTGGCGACACACATTGGGCCGATCGCTCGATACTGACGGCGTCGGTGCCGAGATACGACTCGATCACCAGCGGGTCGGCGCGGACCTCGTCGGGTGACCCGTCGGCGATCACGCGTCCGGTTTCCAAGCACACGAGTCGATCGCACACATTCGACAGCATCGCCACGTCGTGTTCCACGATCACCACGGTGGCGTCGAGGTGGTCGCGCAGCGCTCGCAGGATCGAAGGGAACGCCTCGACCTCGCGCTGCGCGAGCCCGGCAGTCGGCTCGTCGAGCAACACCACCCGACCGCCTGCGGCGATCAGACAGGCCATCTCGACGAGTCGCCGGGTCCCAGTGCTGAGCACCCCACAACGCTCGAGGGCGAAGTCGTTCAGCCCGGTCGACTCGATGACGGCGTCGGCCCTCTTCGCGATCCGCTGCTCTGATCGGCTCCAACGAGCCGGCACGACCGCGTCGCGTACGAGATGCGAACGCTCGCGCGTCGCTGCCGCCACCATCACCGTCTCACGCACGGTGAGCCCCGGGAACAGGCGGGCATCCTGGAAGGTCCGACCCAGGCCGTAGTGCGTTCGCCGATGCGGTGCGATGCCCGTCACGTCGTGACCGTCGATCTCGACTCGACCCGACGACAACCGCAAGCCGCTGAGCGCGTCGAGCAAGGTGCTCTTTCCCGCACCGTTGGCGCCGATGATCCCGACGATGCTGCCCGACGCAATGGAGAGCGACACGCCCGCAACCGCCTGCACCGACCCGAACTCGACGCTCACGTCGGAACAACCGATGGCGATAGATGCGCCAAGACCGTTCCCCGTTGCCGAACCGCTCTGGTGCGCGGCGAGCCTGGCGATGGAGGCGGCACCGCCGGTGGCGGTTGCGTCGGCGTCGCGTTCGTGACGATGTGGCAGCGACGGACCGGCGAGGGCTTCCTGCCCACGACGCGCCAGGCTGGCCAAGCCGTCCGGGAAGTAGATGAGCAAGGCGAGGAGTCCGACCCCGCTCACGAGGAGTTGGAGGCTTTCGAGGTCCGAGAAGAACGCGGGGAGTGCGCCCACGTACACGACACCAAGTGCAGCGCCGGCGAGCGAGCCGAGGCCACCGATGACCCCCATGACCACCACCTCGATCGAGTCGCCGGGCGCGAACTCACCGCGACGAAAGTTCACGAAGAGGCCGCCGTACAACCCGCCGGCGAGGCCCGCGACGGCACCCGAGAGGCCGAACGAGGTCAGCCGAGTCCGTATCGGGCTCACCCCCAATGCTGCCGCGGCGCGCTCGTTGTCGGCCACGGCGCGCCAACGGCGCCCGCTCGCGCTCCGCCCGATCGCGCCGAGCGCTGCGAACACCACGCTGGTCAGCGCTAGTGCGAAAAAGTAGTACGCGCGCTGCGGGCGCAGCTCGAAGAGCCCGAAGTCGACTCGGGGGACCTCGAAGATCTGCTGGTCGCCCGTGATGCCCAATCGGAAGAGCCAAGCCGGCGCCATGACGGCGAGACCCAGTGTGGCGATTGCAAGTTGGGAGCCGCGTAACCGTGAGGTCGGGATGGCCACCAGCACAGCCATGATCGCGGCAGCCGCCATCGCAGCGACGAGTGAGAGCTCCCACGGTGTCCCCTGCTCGACAACGCGTGCGGACACGATCGCACCCACCCCGACGAGCGCAAACTGTGCCAGCGACAACTGTGCGGACCAGCCGGCGAGCACTGTTGCGGACGCCACGACGAGCGCCAGCACCACGAGCCGGCTGAGTTGGAAGGTGTTGCCGGCGGACGTGACCACGTAGGGCAAGGCGACGAGCGCGACGACGGCAAACGCGCCCGGGCCGAAGCGAGCGAGCCGCACCCGGAGGGTGTCAGGCCAGGCCTCCCAGGATCGACGTGCGAGCGTGCGGCGCACGTCGCCGTCGGCATCGTCGCGGGGAAGTGCCGCGAGACCGATCAGCACGAGCGCGAACACGACCAGGTTCGTCGTACCCGGATCG
>ENA-ORXU01002934-ORXU01002934.1-marine-metagenome-genome-assembly--contig:-NODE-2934-length-11075-cov-4.161666_pt1 | contig 11075 bp, 4 predicted proteins | sample MGYA00237869_ERZ511484 | MGnify/ENA metagenome assembly ERZ511484 | reverse complement strand
ATCCGAACGATCCTCTTGCGAGCCCTCGACACGACAGGTGCCACGTTGCAGCCTCAGAAGGTCGTTGATGTTCATGAAGCGGCACATGTGGGGTGTTCTTGTGACGCGCCGGGTCGATGCTTCCACTGAGTCACCAGTGTCGGAGGGGGGCGTGTGACCCCTGAGCCTCAATGCCCAGGGCCTGCTCTGGCGGTTGCACGCCCCCTCTGGCCACCCTTCGGCGGCCAGAGAGCGTGCTCCACTGCAGGAGCGCAACCTCCCCCCTCAACTCCCCCCTCATGGGCAGAGTGCAGCGACGCCCACCACGGGCGCCGGCGCGAGCAGCGTGAGCGCCCGCGCGCGCGCACGGCGCGGCGCTCGTGTGCGCAGTCTCTCGTTACACACACTGCCGCACGCGCACCGAGCCGTCAACATTCCCGCCAGCAGGCGGACAGCTCCGCGGGGTCCGTGCCCTCGGGCAGCGCGTGGAGCGCCGGTTCAGCGGCCGCCTGCATCGTGGCGACACGCCACGCCGTCTCATGCGCCGGCATCCCCCGCAGCATGAGCCGCGTGGTCTCCAGCGCCTCCTCACGCTCCGGCGCAATGTACTCCGCGTACTGCCCGGTCAGCCAATCTCCTTGGCGCTTTATGAGGACGGCGCGCGCCCCCATTCTGAACGCCCACGTGGCGCCACCCCGGCGCAGGCTGTGTCCCGCCACCTCAGACGCGGGCACCCCGACAGCGTGCGCCGCTGCCTTCAGCCATTGCACCAGCAGCGCGTGCGAAAGCGCCTGCCAGCGCCCCGCGCCCGTCTTGTAAGCAAACGCGGTCAGTAGCCCCGACGGCGTATCACCAGACGCGCGCGAGTGGGCCTCCCATGCCTCGAAGGGGTCGAGCGGGTGCCCCCGCAGGCCCTCAATGTAGATCTCGGGCGCCTTGCCCGTCTGCCGCGTCTTGGACCCCGGCGGCGTCACGGCCAGGGCGTGGCCTCTGGCGTCAGCCCTCACATCCATGCGCCGGATGCACTTGCCATCCGACCACAGCGAGCCCGACTTTGCCGTCACGTTGGACTTGCGGAAGAAGCCGAAGAACGACACCAGCGTGCACGCCCATAACGCAAGGTGGGACGCCTCAGCAGGCTCCACCATGCGCCGCATTGCCAGCAGCATGGCCGGCGTCACCGGCCGTTTCTTGGACACGTCCGTGCCCTTGACGCGGTCGATGCCCTTCAGCACTTTGTACAGGCGCGGCCAGGCGAGCGCATCGCCCACGTGAGGCTGACCGCGAGCCTTGTACAGGTCCCGGAGGCCTTTCAGGTACTGTCGGACCGTCGCAGCCTTCACAGACCTCGCGAGATACGCCGCGTACGCGCAGAACAGCTCCTCGCTCGGGTCCTCCACCCCGACGTTCGCGTAAACGCAGAACTGGAAGAAGTACCTCACGTGGGCGCAGTACTGGTACACTGTGCCCTGTGCCAGCGCGCGCTTGCGGTACTCGTCGGCCTCGGCCGTCAGGGCTAGCAGCAGCGGCTCGTCCAGCGGCCCTGCACCAGGCGGGCATAGGTGGGCACGCCGCAGCGCTGATGGACGAGGCCGGTCACATGTTACATCTGTGCACGCTGGCCAGGAAGCTGGACGTCTCCCAGCCCCTACTGCGCAGCCACGCCTGTGCCCGCCCAGCGAACAGGCTCACCTTGTCTCGAGACAGCGGGTCAGCCAGCACATTGTCAACGCCCGGCACGTACTGCGGCCGGATGCGCACGTTGAGCCGGACCATCTGACCCAGCACCACACGCGTCAGGTGTGCCATCTCCGGTGAGTCAAGTGCCGCCGAGAAATCCCGCACACACTTGATCGCCGACACACTGTCAGAGTGCACAACCACAAACCTGTCCCGCAACACGTCCGGAAACACGTCCAGCAGCACCGCGAACGCGAACAGCTCCCAGTGGTTCGCCTCGCGTGACGGTGGCAGGATGGCGCCCGTGTCAACGCGGCGTGCTACGCCAGGGCTAGCCAGCGCACACCAGGCCCCGGTGCCCGCCTCGCGGGCCGGGTAGCGTGCGTTGGTCTCTGCGCCTGTCAGCCCCAGAAACGCCCCGTCGCAGAACACCCCCACGCCGCCTGGGCCCCCGCGGGCGTCCAGGAAGATGTCTAGCGCGTCAGCCTCCGCTGTGCGCGCCACGATCGGCACCCCCCGATCACCATTGAGCAGCCCCAGATGGTCCAGCCACCAGCGCATGTCCCGGCGCAGGCTGGAGCTCACGTGCACTTTATGCCACGCACCGCGCACAACGCCGTCAGAGCGGAATCGCAGCCTCCGCACGCTGTGCAGGAAGGCCCGCCCGCCGAACACCACGTTCGCGCAATACTGCAGGTACCCGAACAGCCGGTCTAGCTGCCTGCGTGTCACCTTGGTGGCCACCAGAACCTCCGCTATCACCGCTACCGCCTTTGCCAGCTTCGCCGCCGGCAGCGCAACTGTCATACGCACGGAATCAAACTGCAGCCCGAGGAATATCAACAGCTGCGTCGGCGGCACACTCTTGTGCGGTAGCTCGTTGATCGCAAAGCCCAGCGAGCGCAGCACCCACAGCACCGTGCGCCACACCGCCATGCACGCATCGTAGGTGCCCGCCTGCACTTTCCAGTCGTCGCACACGACGCGCACCGCTGCCCAGCTGGATAGGTGCAGCCCCTCCAGCGCCCGTAGCACCGCCCACTTGACCGCCATGGCAAAGCGGTACGCCACCTCCGGCGCATTGCGCTGGCCGAAATTCAGCCGCGTATCCGTGAGTAGCTCGCTGTGCCACTCAAATGACATGAGCTCCCAGTCGGCAGGGTCGAGCCCGACGTGGCGAAAGAACGCTGTGATATCGATTTTGGCCATATAGCAACCCGGCCGCATGCCGGCAAAGGCCTCATCGATGCCGTCGTAGCGCAGGCGCACGTAATCGATGCAGTTGTTCAACGACCCCGCCGCCGGAGCAGAAAAATCGTGAATCACCCGCACTTTACCCGGTGCCTTGTGCAGCACACCGAGCGCATGCACCCACTGACAGCGCGCCCGCAGCCACGGCGACGGCGCCCACAGCATCCCCTCTCGGACCTCGCCCGCCAGCACCTCTGCGGCGATCGGCCCCCGCACAGGGTCAGCGCACGAACCGTGATTTGGTACCACGAACGGCACCGGTCGCTGCGCCGGTGCACACACCGCCAGCCCATGCTCGAGCACATAAGCGATAAACTCGAAACCTTCGCACCCACCGCACAGCGCCACCCACGCCGCGCGCTGCCGCCTCAGCGGGTTCGCATCGAAGCGGGCCTGCACCTCCTTGCGCACACGCCCCGGCCACGCCGCCCAGCGTCCCGGCATTCGCAGCGCCGTGGTGGCGTCCGCCGCACCCTCGGCAGCCACGCCGAACTGCCGCGGCACGGACCACACTTCCGTGCCCGCCCATATCACCCCCGGCGCACCCCCTAGGCCCAGCTCACGTGTGGGGTGCGCCTCCACGGTTCAGGCCGCCGCCTCGCCATCGCCACGGCCGCCGCCGCCGCCGCCCTGGCCGCGGCCGTGCCCGCGGCCCCCACCGCGGCCGCCGCCGTCCGCGCGGCCCCCAGAGAAGCGCGCAGTCTTGGTCGCGCCGCCGGAGTCGGCGGCGCGCACCGCCTCGTCGACGCGGCGGTCGCGCACGACGTAGTGCACGGTGCTCGACTTGTCGAGCACGTGCGCGCGCACCAGGCCGTCGTGCAGCTGCTTGGCATCGCCGCCCCCGCCGCCACCCGCGCCGCCCATGCTCAGGGCGCGCACCGTCAGCGCGGTCACCATCACCTGGTGGCGGCTGCGGCTGATGAGCCCCCCGCAGGCGCACCACGGCACAGACTTGTCCCAGCGCACACGCCAAAAGTCATTGATCTCCCGCAGCACCCCCAGCCACAGCTCACGTAGCGCGGCAACCGTCACGCCCGCCTGCTTGTTGGCGAGGCGCTCCACCTCGTCGCACACGTCGTCGAGCACGGCGCGGTGCACCTCAAAGCTCTCGCGCTCCTTGGGGTGCGTCTGGCGGTGGCGCTCGGCGAATGCAAACGCCGCACCCACCAGCTCCTTGACCCCGGCGCAGCTCAGCTTGTTTTCAGCCTCGAGAGCCTCTTTCACCTCGCGCGCGTCCACGTCCTTGTGGAGGTTCAGGCGGCCGTGCGCAGTGTCCCCTGCCATCGAGGCCACCTTCGAGCACCCGTAATGGGGCCCGATGTGCGCAGGCGTCGCGGCGGCGGTGCCGTCCGCGAGTACGTACGGCCCGGAGACCGCCGCCACCGCCATGCCAGGCGCCGCGGGGGCCGCCGGGAGCGCCCCGGACGGCTGCGCGGCGCCCACGGGCACGATGCCACCTTCGCCGGCCGCCGCCGCATTGGCGATGCCCGCCGCCATCTGGCGCACCCACTCTGCACACAATGCGGCACCCTGAGTCCTCTTTCACGTCTCGTACGAGATGACTCTGCCAACCGGCAGCCCCCCCACAGCGGGGTGCCATGCGCACGCGTGCCCCACAGGCACGGTGCTCCCGTGCCCACACACTGGGCCACGGCTGCGCCACCGGACACGTGTCTCGCACGCGCCGGCACTCGGCCGCCCTCGGGCGGCGGCCGAGCCCAGGGGTCTGCCGCAGCATGAACAACCCCTCCCGGGTGGGCACGCAGCCACCACGGGCGCGCCACAGCGTCGCGCCCGTGCTACAGACTAGGCAGCAAGCACATATGCAGCAGGCAGTGTGCGGCGCGCATGCCAAATGCTCACGGTGTTGTCAGCACACGTAATCGGCGATGCAGCAAACGACACGTGGCAAGCCGCGAGACGACAGGCCGAAATCACACCACGAATGCAGCGACGAAAAAAAGGGCACGAGCGCACGCCACGTCGCAGCAGGCAGGACACGTCACTGCGACAAGAACGCAACAGCGGCGGGCACGGGCACAAGGTGGCCCTACGAACGCGTGGCCGAAGGCAAGACGGGCGAACATGCGCGGCGGCGGGGAAGCACCGTCGTGGTGCGTGTAGGCGTCCACGCCGAGGATGTCGAAGAGCTGCGCCGCCGCCGTCACGGCGTGCGGCACACAGGCCATCAGGTCGTCGACGCGCTTCTTGAGCGCCGGGTGCGAGTCGAGATAGTTGGCGACGAAGGTCTTGTCCACCAATCGCTGCGCTGCCTCCGCCGTGGGGCCTGCGGCGGGGGCGGCGACGACGTGGCCGGCGGGCCCGGCGGCCGCAGCCGCGGCCGCCGCCTCGACAAAGATGGCGCGCTCGCCATCGTTGAGCTCACCCCATTGTACGGCACGAAGCGCCGCGGGAAGCTGCGGGCGGAAGCCCGCGGGAGCCTCGGCGAGAGCCTCGTTGACGACGTTGCCGTTCGCAGCCATGCTTGCAACACGTCACACAAAAAACCGGAGGAGACCTGTCACGGAGGGGAGCAGGGAGGAGAGCGCTAAGATCTTAGCACCCCCGAGTTATCGCCCCGTTAACTCGGGGGTGTTCGTCAGACGCGGGCCGCGTGCCGCCTCAACGAGTCAGCTCAGTGGCGATCGCTGCGCGCCTCACAGCTGCAGGCTGATAGGCAACGCAGCAGCCGTGATCGGCATCTTAGCGCTCTCCTCCCTGCTCCCCTCCGTGACAGGTCTCCTCCGGTTTTTTGTGTGACGTGTTGCAAGCATGGCTGCGAACGGCAACGTCGTCAACGAGGCTCTCGCCGAGGCTCCCGCGGGCTTCCGCCCGCAGCTTCCCGCGGCGCTTCGTGCCGTACAATGGGGTGAGCTCAACGATGGCGAGCGCGCCATCTTTGTCGAGGCGGCGGCCGCGGCTGCGGCCGCCGGGCCCGCCGGCCACGTCGTCGCCGCCCCCGCCGCAGGCCCCACGGCGGAGGCAGCGCAGCGATTGGTGGACAAGACCTTCGTCGCCAACTATCTCGACTCGCACCCGGCGCTCAAGAAGCGCGTCGACGACCTGATGGCCTGTGTGCCGCACGCCGTGACGGCGGCGGCGCAGCTCTTCGACATCCTCGGCGTGGACGCCTACACGCACCACGACGGTGCTTCCCCGCCGCCGCGCATGTTCGCCCGTCTTGCCTTCGGCCACGCGTTCGTAGGGCCACCTTGTGCCCGTGCCCGCCGCTGTTGCGTTCTTGTCGCAGTGACGTGTCCTGCCTGCTGCGACGTGGCGTGCGCTCGTGCCCTTTTTTTCGTCGCTGCATTCGTGGTGTGATTTCGGCCTGTCGTCTCGCGGCTTGCCACGTGTCGTTTGCTGCATCGCCGATTACGTGTGCTGACAACACCGTGAGCATTTGGCATGCGCGCCGCACACTGCCTGCTGCATATGTGCTTGCTGCCTAGTCTGTAGCACGGGCGCGACGCTGTGGCGCGCCCGTGGTGGCTGCGTGCCCACCCGGGAGGGGTTGTTCATGCTGCGGCAGACCCCTGGGCTCGGCCGCCGCCCGAGGGCGGCCGAGTGCCGGCGCGTGCGAGACACGTGTCCGGTGGCGCAGCCGTGGCCCAGTGTGTGGGCACGGGAGCACCGTGCCTGTGGGGCACGCGTGCGCATGGCACCCCGCTGTGGGGGGGCTGCCGGTTGGCAGAGTCATCTCGTACGAGACGTGAAAGAGGACTCAGGGTGCCGCATTGTGTGCAGAGTGGGTGCGCCAGATGGCGGCGGGCATCGCCAATGCGGCGGCGGCCGGCGAAGGTGGCATCGTGCCCGTGGGCGCCGCGCAGCCGTCCGGGGCGCTCCCGGCGGCCCCCGCGGCGCCTGGCATGGCGGTGGCGGCGGTCTCCGGGCCGTACGTACTCGCGGACGGCACCGCCGCCGCGACGCCTGCGCACATCGGGCCCCATTACGGGTGCTCGAAGGTGGCCTCGATGGCAGGGGACACTGCGCACGGCCGCCTGAACCTCCACAAGGACGTGGACGCGCGCGAGGTGAAAGAGGCTCTCGAGGCTGAAAACAAGCTGAGCTGCGCCGGGGTCAAGGAGCTGGTGGGTGCGGCGTTTGCATTCGCCGAGCGCCACCGCCAGACGCACCCCAAGGAGCGCGAGAGCTTTGAGGTGCACCGCGCCGTGCTCGACGACGTGTGCGACGAGGTGGAGCGCCTCGCCAACAAGCAGGCGGGCGTGACGGTTGCCGCGCTACGTGAGCTGTGGCTGGGGGTGCTGCGGGAGATCAATGACTTTTGGCGTGTGCGCTGGGACAAGTCTGTGCCGTGGTGCGCCTGCGGGGGGCTCATCAGCCGCAGCCGCCACCAGGTGATGGTGACCGCGCTGACGGTGCGCGCCCTGAGCATGGGCGGCGCGGGTGGCGGCGGGGGCGGCGATGCCAAGCAGCTGCACGACGGCCTGGTGCGCGCGCACGTGCTCGACAAGTCGAGCACCGTGCACTACGTCGTGCGCGACCGCCGCGTCGACGAGGCGGTGCGCGCCGCCGACTCCGGCGGCGCGACCAAGACTGCGCGCTTCTCTGGGGGCCGCGCGGACGGCGGCGGCCGCGGTGGGGGCCGCGGGCACGGCCGCGGCCAGGGCGGCGGCGGCGGCGGCCGTGGCGATGGCGAGGCGGCGGCCTGAACCGTGGAGGCGCACCCCACACGTGAGCTGGGCCTAGGGGGTGCGCCGGGGGTGATATGGGCGGGCACGGAAGTGTGGTCCGTGCCGCGGCAGTTCGGCGTGGCTGCCGAGGGTGCGGCGGACGCCACCACGGCGCTGCGAATGCCGGGACGCTGGGCGGCGTGGCCGGGGCGTGTGCGCAAGGAGGTGCAGGCCCGCTTCGATGCGAACCCGCTGAGGCGGCAGCGCGCGGCGTGGGTGGCGCTGTGCGGTGGGTGCGAAGGTTTCGAGTTTATCGCTTATGTGCTCGAGCATGGGCTGGCGGTGTGTGCACCGGCGCAGCGACCGGTGCCGTTCGTGGTACCAAATCACGGTTCGTGCGCTGACCCTGTGCGGGGGCCGATCGCCGCAGAGGTGCTGGCGGGCGAGGTCCGAGAGGGGATGCTGTGGGCGCCGTCGCCGTGGCTGCGGGCGCGCTGTCAGTGGGTGCATGCGCTCGGTGTGCTGCACAAGGCACCGGGTAAAGTGCGGGTGATTCACGATTTTTCTGCTCCGGCGGCGGGGTCGTTGAACAACTGCATCGATTACGTGCGCCTGCGCTACGACGGCATCGATGAGGCCTTTGCCGGCATGCGGCCGGGTTGCTATATGGCCAAAATCGATATCACAGCGTTCTTTCGCCACGTCGGGCTCGACCCTGCCGACTGGGAGCTCATGTCATTTGAGTGGCACAGCGAGCTACTCACGGATACGCGGCTGAATTTCGGCCAGCGCAATGCGCCGGAGGTGGCGTACCGCTTTGCCATGGCGGTCAAGTGGGCGGTGCTACGGGCGCTGGAGGGGCTGCACCTATCCAGCTGGGCAGCGGTGCGCGTCGTGTGCGACGACTGGAAAGTGCAGGCGGGCACCTACGATGCGTGCATGGCGGTGTGGCGCACGGTGCTGTGGGTGCTGCGCTCGCTGGGCTTTGCGATCAACGAGCTACCGCACAAGAGTGTGCCGCCGACGCAGCTGTTGATATTCCTCGGGCTGCAGTTTGATTCCGTGCGTATGACAGTTGCGCTGCCGGCGGCGAAGCTGGCAAAGGCGGTAGCGGTGATAGCGGAGGTTCTGGTGGCCACCAAGGTGACACGCAGGCAGCTAGACCGGCTGTTCGGGTACCTGCAGTATTGCGCGAACGTGGTGTTCGGCGGGCGGGCCTTCCTGCACAGCGTGCGGAGGCTGCGATTCCGCTCTGACGGCGTTGTGCGCGGTGCGTGGCATAAAGTGCACGTGAGCTCCAGCCTGCGCCGGGACATGCGCTGGTGGCTGGACCATCTGGGGCTGCTCAATGGTGATCGGGGGGTGCCGATCGTGGCGCGCACAGCGGAGGCTGACGCGCTAGACATCTTCCTGGACGCCCGCGGGGGCCCAGGCGGCGTGGGGGTGTTCTGCGACGGGGCGTTTCTGGGGCTGACAGGCGCAGAGACCAACGCACGCTACCCGGCCCGCGAGGCGGGCACCGGGGCCTGGTGTGCGCTGGCTAGCCCTGGCGTAGCACGCCGCGTTGACACGGGCGCCATCCTGCCACCGTCACGCGAGGCGAACCACTGGGAGCTGTTCGCGTTCGCGGTGCTGCTGGACGTGTTTCCGGACGTGTTGCGGGACAGGTTTGTGGTTGTGCACTCTGACAGTGTGTCGGCGATCAAGTGTGTGCGGGATTTCTCGGCGGCACTTGACTCACCGGAGATGGCACACCTGACGCGTGTGGTGCTGGGTCAGATGGTCCGGCTCAACGTGCGCATCCGGCCGCAGTACGTGCCGGGCGTTGACAATGTGCTGGCTGACCCGCTGTCTCGAGACAAGGTGAGCCTGTTCGCTGGGCGGGCACAGGCGTGGCTGCGCAGTAGGGGCTGGGAGACGTCCAGCTTCCTGGCCAGCGTGCACAGATGTAACATGTGACCGGCCTCGTCCATCAGCGCTGCGGCGTGCCCACCTATGCCCGCCTGGTGCAGGGCCGCTGGACGAGCCGCTGCTGCTAGCCCTGACGGCCGAGGCCGACGAGTACCGCAAGCGCGCGCTGGCACAGGGCACAGTGTACCAGTACTGCGCCCACGTGAGGTACTTCTTCCAGTTCTGCGTTTACGCGAACGTCGGGGTGGAGGACCCGAGCGAGGAGCTGTTCTGCGCGTACGCGGCGTATCTCGCGAGGTCTGTGAAGGCTGCGACGGTCCGACAGTACCTGAAAGGCCTCCGGGACCTGTACAAGGCTCGCGGTCAGCCTCACGTGGGCGATGCGCTCGCCTGGCCGCGCCTGTACAAAGTGCTGAAGGGCATCGACCGCGTCAAGGGCACGGACGTGTCCAAGAAACGGCCGGTGACGCCGGCCATGCTGCTGGCAATGCGGCGCATGGTGGAGCCTGCTGAGGCGTCCCACCTTGCGTTATGGGCGTGCACGCTGGTGTCGTTCTTCGGCTTCTTCCGCAAGTCCAACGTGACGGCAAAGTCGGGCTCGCTGTGGTCGGATGGCAAGTGCATCCGGCGCATGGATGTGAGGGCTGACGCCAGAGGCCACGCCCTGGCCGTGACGCCGCCGGGGTCCAAGACGCGGCAGACGGGCAAGGCGCCCGAGATCTACATTGAGGGCCTGCGGGGGCACCCGCTCGACCCCTTCGAGGCATGGGAGGCCCACTCGCGCGCGTCTGGTGATACGCCGTCGGGGCTACTGACCGCGTTTGCTTACAAGACGGGCGCGGGGCGCTGGCAGGCGCTTTCGCACGCGCTGCTGGTGCAATGGCTGAAGGCAGCGGCGCACGCTGTCGGGGTGCCCGCGTCTGAGGTGGCGGGACACAGCCTGCGCCGGGGTGGCGCCACGTGGGCGTTCAGAATGGGGGCGCGCGCCGTCCTCATAAAGCGCCAAGGAGATTGGCTGACCGGGCAGTACGCGGAGTACATTGCGCCGGAGCGTGAGGAGGCGCTGGAGACCACGCGGCTCATGCTGCGGGGGATGCCGGCGCATGAGACGGCGTGGCGTGTCGCCACGATGCAGGCGGCCGCTGAACCGGCGCTCCACGCGCTGCCCGAGGGCACGGACCCCGCGGAGCTGTCCGCCTGCTGGCGGGAATGTTGACGGCTCGGTGCGCGTGCGGCAGTGTGTGTAACGAGAGACTGCGCACACGAGCGCCGCGCCGTGCGCGCGCGCGGGCGCTCACGCTGCTCGCGCCGGCGCCCGTGGTGGGCGTCGCTGCACTCTGCCCATGAGGGGGGAGTTGAGGGGGGAGGTTGCGCTCCTGCAGTGGAGCACGCTCTCTGGCCGCCGAAGGGTGGCCAGAGGGGGCGTGCAACCGCCAGAGCAGGCCCTGGGCATTGAGGCTCAGGGGTCACACGCCCCCCTCCGACACTGGTGACTCAGTGGAAGCATCGACCCGGCGCGTCACAAGAACACCCCACATGTGCCGCTTCATGAACATCAACGACCTTCTGAGGCTGCAACGTGGCACCTGTCGTGTCGAGGGCTCGCAAGAGGATCGTTCGGAT
>ENA-ORXU01002930-ORXU01002930.1-marine-metagenome-genome-assembly--contig:-NODE-2930-length-11083-cov-4.440396_pt1 | contig 11083 bp, 13 predicted proteins | sample MGYA00237869_ERZ511484 | MGnify/ENA metagenome assembly ERZ511484 | reverse complement strand
CGCTGGCGCGTCCACGTGAACGGGTTTGCAGTGCGCCGCCGGCGGCGGGCGGTCCCCGCGGCGGCTGCGTGGGTGCGCTGTACCGCCCTGCTTTTTTCAAGCCTGCCTGCGCCGGTGGCCGCCCAATCGTGAACCGACGGGTGACCGGGGGGGCCGTGACAAGGACAGCAAGGCGGGGGGCGCGCGCGCCACACAAACGCACTGGCAGCCGCGCCCAGCGGGGGCCCCAGTGGCCGGATGAGCAAACGTACAATTCGAAAGCCGGAAGGGACGATACAGCGCGTGGCGCCCGCCCGAGCGCAGTGCCGTGCGGTCCGTCAGGACTGGTGGAACACGAGGCCATGGCTGTGCCGCGTACGTAGACGCGTTGAGGCGTCGCGACGCCTCTGAGGCCGAGTCCCGTTTTCCAACAGGGGACAAGCGGCGCGATGAGTGGTCGGCGCAGGCCCGACTCCCCGCACTGTGCGGGGCCAATGCACGATATCCGGATCGGCAGAACATAGCGTCCATAGCACCCCCCCATTCGGCGGTGATCGTGCGCGCACACCGGCCGGAAAGGCATCAACCCACCGGCGCGCGGTCGGGGGGGCATGGCCCAATCGGTGGGGAGCCAATGTCGGATATGTTGGCGAATGGGGGGCTACCGCCCCTTCCACGCCCGCCCGGCGCCGCCCCGCCGCCAATCTGCCCGCCCAGCCGCGTCGGTCGGTTGCGGCTGGGCCACGGGAACAGAGACACCAGCCGCGCGTGACGGCCGTGGCCCGCCCGCTCTTCCCTGCGTTGTGCCCGGCGTCAGTGTGCTGTGGTTTGCGGCGGCGGCCCACCGTTCCGGGGCCCCGTCACGGTCCCTGACGAGGTACAGTATCACACCGCCGTTCCCGCGGCAAAGTGGCCAACACCAGCAATGCACACTGAACCACACACGGCGTGACGCGGGTGGGGCCTCGATTCGTTCAGACCCGGCGCCGCGCGAGCCGCGGGAAAATGCAAGGTGGAGAGCCGCGGAACCAGTTTACAGTCTCCCGCGATTTTTCGGACCGGATAATATGCAAGGCGCAAACAGTGGCGTCGTCGCCATTCATGCGCTTTCGCGCCCTCGCGCGGGGCGCCGATGCACCGAGCCTCGGTCCACGCGGCAGCCCGATTCAAGAGGAAAAATCTATTCGATAAGCTGTGCTCGAAAAAGCCGGGTGCGGTGCGCAGTCCCGGATCGCGAGCTCGGTGCCAAAGACAGTCGGGTCACGCAGGTTCGATGGCCATAATTAGAGGGTCAGAAGAAAACAACTTTGAGAGACACAAGGCAGTTGGCCGCCGCAGTCCCTTGCTAGTACATACATCCTGCTGGGCTGCTCCGTGCTGACCGTTGCAGCCGGTGCTGCACCTCCCCAATGCATGGAAACTTTTGCTCATATCCTCCTTTTCGACGATCAACAGTGCGCTCGATGCGCCTATGCAAATCCCTGTGGACGCAGACACGCCAATAGGACCATGTGAAGAAACCACAGTGACCATGATAGGAGAACGAGCCAAGCACAAGCTGGAATCAGGAACCAGTGAAAGTGCTTCTGGTCAGCCACAGTCAGAGAGAAAAAGACCTCGCGTCACGTGCAGGCGCACATAGCCAGCTGCGCCGCGGTGTCACGGCCGTGAGGCAATAAAACGGTCGGTGCAAGTGGAAGCGTATAGGGAGGGGCACGGGCTGAAGACAGGTGGGGTTGCGGGGAGGAGGCACAAGCGCGTCGAGAGGCAGGCACCAAACGTACACAAGGCGGGGAGCAGCGCCCTCAAAGACTACGCATCCACAGGGCAAGTGGCAAGACAAGGTAGAGGCAACGAGCTGCGCGGGGGCGAGAGGGGGAGGAGGAGAGGGGAGCAGGGCGGCGCCGTTGCAGCGTGCGGCGAGAGCGATGGCGGTGACATCCGGCCAACGACGATGGCGTCGGCGATGGCAGTGCACGTGGCGTGGGCGGCTGCCAACGCGAGGTGCAAGGCAGCCTCCTCGCTGCAGCTGCGGTCTGTGGCCGGGACATTTCACCGAACTGCTTAACCGACACTAGTGAAGATTTTTCTGGACTTGATCGCAGTTTGCTCTTTGGAGACAGGCAGTCGCAGACAGTTGTGTGTTTCACATTGCGATTGAAGCGTACTGGTCACATGCTGCAAGACATTTGTCCATTTCCTTGTTCAACCTGTCGATGTGAGCCGTTACGCTCATGACGGCCTGGCACCTGCATGGGCCCGCCTCGAGAGAGGGTACGAGAGACGCCAAACGGAAACACGCAGTGTTCGGGCTCTGTTTCCCGCATGGATAGACCAAGAAAGCGACATGTGTTTGCCTGTTGCCAGAAAAAGTTTCCTGTTTGGCTTTCCGTTGGGAGGCCGCATGCAGCGACGACAGTGTGGCGGTGAGGCGTCGGCCACCGGAAGCCGTGGAAGATACGGCTGGGTCGCCTCCGCGTCTGCCCGTCGGCCGGCGTTTCTGCCCGGTTCGATTTCGCACCTCGTTTAACGTTGGTGTCGGCGTTGTCGCAGTGACCTTGTCACCAGGGTGACGAGGTTTCCACGACACACGTCAGCGGTGCCGGCGGACAGTGCGTCCGCCGGGCCCTCGCCGCTCCCACGGATCAGCGACGCCTGGCGGTGTCGGTCTGCAGAGCGTGTTGGTGGGACATGCACGGTCGGCATCGTGCTCGCGCCGCACGGCAGGACGCAGACCAGCCTCGGCGCGCAGGGACGGCCGGGTGTGTGCACGGCCGTTGCATGACGGGGCGGAGTGTGGAAGAGCGACCATCGTGCTGTCTGCTGTCCCAACTTTCTGCTGCAGGGACGCCTGCCATTTGGTCCACTTTTGTGGGGTTTCCATTGGGAAAGGACAGTTGACGAAGAGGATGGCTTTGACCGCGTCCACGACAAGAGGCGGTGGAGGACCGCTCCGCATGGCACCTCCCCTGCCCCCTCACCCGGGGATGGCGTGGTCCGACGAGGTACCGTATCCATTGCCACCCGAGCACATGGTGTGCAGTCGAGCAGGGAGTGAACGGTGGTGGTGTCGTTGACGAGACTCGGCTGCTGCGCGGCCGGGAGTCGCCAGTAACGCGAGGGAGGTGGGGCGCCGAGAGAGTCAGCATGGCGACCGCCCCAGCCCTCTCGCGCCCCTCCCAAGGTACAGCTGGAGACGTCGGGTTCGACCGAGAGCAATATTGTGAATGGGCATCACTGCCAAAAACATCTCGACGTGCACCGCGACAAGGTGCGCCGGGCTTGATGCCACGTGGGGGCGCGAGCGGCGGTATCGATGGCGGGGTGGTGCCACAGGGACCGCCACTCAGCCGACCAGCCGCGTGGCCGCCGCACGGGAATGCCTCTGATGTGAGCTGACCACGATCATTGACAGTGGCGTTGGGGGGGAGGGGCGCATCCCCTGCCACGTCGGCGTCGGCGGCATCGCGGCTACTTTGACGGGCGCCACGCCTTCGAGCACGTCGACGCCGCAGGATGTCGGCACAAACACTTCCCCACATGAGCCGTCAGCGACCCGCATGCTGTACATGTCGGAGGGGGTGCCAGTCACTGTGGAAAAAGGCGTTTCTTTGGGCAGATGCGGCTGTGCCCTCGCCACGAACGGGAGAGGAGGTCCCGTGAAAGAGCATCGCGAGTTGAGGCGCATGCTTTCACATGTAATTAAGAGTGGAGGGACAACGTGGGTATTTACAAAAACTCCACAGATCAACGAGAGTGCCGCGCGGCACGCGAGAGCTCGCCAGCCGCAATGGAGACTGTTGTGGGCATCCACAGCTGCTCGGCCGAGCCGCGGCACACCGTGAGTGCTGTCGCTTGTTGCCCCCCGTTCCCTCGCCGTCTTCCTGCCCGTTGTGCCCGCCACCCCCGCTCCATGCCCCCTCTCCTTCCTCTGCCATGCGAGTTCCATCTGACGTCGTCTACGGCGCGTTTGGAGTGACGCTGCTCGTGGCCATCGTTGTCTTGGTGCGATTGATGACGGTCCTACGGCGCCAATTTCTCGCAGGCTTCCTCGGCGATCGGGGGCAGCCCGCAGCCGACGCGCAGAGGGCATCGTTTGACTCTGTTGACAGTGCGTTGGTCTTGGACGTTCTGGAGCGCAGCGCCGCCACCGCCATTACTAGCGTGTCGTCCCCGCCGCGCGTGTCGCTGCCAGAGGAGGAGGCGGCGGAGGCCGCCAAGCGGCCGCCACTACCCGTATCGCGTGCCGAGCTGGACCGTCTCTGCCCGCCGATAGCACTGCCGCAGGCCAAGGGGGGGGAGGAGGGGACCCCAGCGTGTGCGGTGTGCTTAGAGGCAATGGCCGATGGGCACATCGTTCGCCAGATGCCAGCATGCGCACACCTGTTTCACGATGCGTACGTTTTCCATTGGAGGGGGATGGTGCAGTCGCTGTATGGACTGTTTTTCTTTTCGGTCTGCTGGTGGCTTGGTGGTGACGGGTACCAGGTAGTTTGCATGCTAACATTTTTAGTCTGTTCACTAATCCCATTCTTTTCTTGTTCGTCTTCCTTTTGGTTCTATCTGTCCGGGCGGCAGATGTATTGCCGTGTGGGCATCCCGCAAAAACCGGTGTCCCGTGTGCAACCAGGCCATCGCGCCGGTCGACGAAGTCCCTCTTGTGGCCGCATCTGTTGTCCACCAACAGCGGAGGCAGCAGCAGGCGCGGACGCTGGAGCACCAAGCCGCGAACGGCTGACTGTATGATGGCGCGCCATCGCCAACTGTATCGCGCATGATGGTCCGCGCCATGTCGGTCGGGCTCAATACCCGTGGTCCGTGAGACTTTGCGCTCTGTGATGCGTGTATTGCTGCTTTGCTTCTCGTGGCGCCGACGAGGAGTTGTGCAAGAAGCCGGTAGACCCAGACGTGTGGCATGGACAACGTGCAGAGTGGCTTCCCAGCCAGAAGTGACGGCCGTGCAGCCAATGAGGCTACCTGGGTACGGGGTTCTGTTCATCTAAGAGGGCTTACAGGGCACCCTGTCGGCCACACTTGCGGCGATGCCCTCGGCACATGAACCATTTCGTGCGAGTGCGGGCTGGACATTCGAGCTAAGCACCACTTCTCTAGGTTAGTCTGCGCGCCCATCGCCATGGAGCTGCCTGCACGTGAGGGCATTATGTAGCGGAAGTGTGTGGATGACTTTTGAGCATGCGGCATGATGAGCATCTGCCTCTGTACAGACTCGGCTGAGCTCGTACCACTTGGCTGGGAGAGCTCTTTTTCTATGTGTCCATGTGATTCTCGCTTCCTGCGCCGTCATGCGTGGATTGCATCTGCAGAGAGAAGAACAACGCGCCGACTCTCGACGTTTGCATAGCGCAGTACGAGCAGCCGTTGCACCGAAGATCGAGAGGACTTCTGCTAATTACATCTCGTCCATGTCGTTTTTTTTTGTGGGCAGCAATCCCTGTTTTTGCCAAGGCACCCACTCTGACAGCAGCAAAGGGGGCTGTGGCTACCTGGGCAGTCAAGTGGGCGCCAAACCCCACACATTCCAGGAGGAGCGTCCCTGCACCCTGCGGGTGGCACGCGATAAAATGGCCAAAGGCAAGGGCTTGCACATCCTCTATGCCGTCCGCCCAGTTGACTGCTGCCGCCCAACGCGATGCGCTCCTGCCGCGTGGGGCTGTTCCTGTCTATGGACCTCACCCTCCGGCGAGACTACACCACGTATTGAGCTTTGTGCGCAGAGTGTCAAGAACTCTGTGGCGGTCGGCGGCGTGACGGGGCTGCTGTCGGAGCATCGCGCAAAGCTCATTAGAGTCTGGTCGCGGCTGGTACAGGCACCATGAGGTGCAACATGTGCTGGAAGGATGTGTTGGGGCAAGGCTTCCTCACGCGCTGCCGCCACCTGTTCTGTACGTTTGGTCTCCGCGTTTTGTGGGCCCGCCTTGGAGATGCATTTTCGTCTATGGCGGCGGTCGGGCTGCACGGACGGACGGAACCGCGGAATGCATTTCGTCGACGAGCGCCCCTCTCCTGACACTTTCGCTGCTGCACGGCAGCCTGCGTTGCATTTTCTGCATCATGTGCACCTTTCCTTGGTCCCCAAATGCATTCTTGCTGCCATCTCCGTCCCCGTTTTTGGCAGGCTCGGAGTGTGGACTCCAGCGACTCGAGAAGACAGCGACGTGCCCTTTGTGCTCCCAGGTGCTCCCAAAAAATGGGGTCCGTGCTGTTCCCGTCGAGGCGGACGACGCCATGATCCGGTCCCTGGCATCCTCATCCTTCGGGCTTGGACCGGACGCGCTTGTGGACATCCTGCGGCACGGCCTTCAATTCTGGGCCGCGCAACTGAGAGCAGACTCGCTGCACGAAGCCGCACGCTGTACGTGCACAATGACTCTGGCCTTATTGTGCCTTGGTCCTATCGGGGACGGTCGCATATTTCTTCGCTTGCTGACAGGTTCTTGCTTCGCCCGGCTGCGGTTCACTAACCGAGTGGGTCGCACAAGCTTCTTGTATCGCGTGTCTGTACAACCCCTTGTTGAATGGATGGTACATCTGCGGCGTGGCAATCAGCACGGGCGCTGGAAGAACAGCTGCAAAAAGTGAAAGAGTCGGCGGCAGAGACCCGCCAAGCCCTGGACGAAGAGCGCGCCCGCACGACCCGCCTGAAGGAAGAAAAAGCGCAACTCAAGGCGCTCGTGCATGAGCTGAAGCACCCACAGAACATGTACGGGCAGCAAGTCGCCGTCGCTGCGGCACCGGCGCACCCGTCCGCAGCCAAGAGTGCCGCCATCCGGACGCTGCAGCACCCTACGCCGTCCGGGAGCAAGGGCAAGGGCTGGCAGAAGACGAAGAGCCAACGGCACGAAGACTACATCGAGCCCAACCAACGGAGCCTGCAACAGGGGCCGTCGCACTTCACGGCGCGTGTTCAGCAGGAGGACGAGGATGACCAAAGGCGCGAGGAGCCGTCGGGGTTGAAGAGGCTGCGGAGCTCGGCTGCGGGACGGCCGCAGACGCCGAGCGGCTTGCTCGGGTCGACCACATCCCGACGCCGTCTGTCGAGTTACGGACTTCACGTCGATGGCGCGGATGATGAGCAGGGGGAACAAGAGGCGCCACAGGCGCGGAGCTCTCGTGGCCCAGCGGCGAGCGCGTCGGCCTCACCTCGACGGCTGAGCCGTTTTTTCCCGACATCTCGGCCGACACGGTCAAGCTTGCGGGCCGCTTCCGCCCTCATGGTCTATGACGAGCCCGCGCGATCACGCGTTGGCAATCCGAGTGCCCCAGGGCAGCGCCCGCTGCGGCCACAGGCGGCATCACAACCCGCCTACCTAGAGAGTGCCTTGGCCCGTGGCGACTTCAGGGCACTGCCCGCAACCCGCGGCGGCACACCGGCACCAGCGGACAACGACGATCTTGCGGAGCACCTCTTCCCGGCAGCGGGCGCCGCTGCACGCCGACAACCGTTCCAGCCACGAAGATGAGCAAGGAACGCTGCTACCACCATGTTGCGCGCCGCCGGTAGATGAGGGCCACTGGAGGAGTTGGTAGACATGCGGTCCACATTGACAGAAGGAAAGCGTGTGTACATGGATACAAACAAGCACCAACACGAGTACAGAACAGTCGAGAGCGGCCACCAGACCACGCTGCCGAGCGCGCCGCGTCAACATGCCAGCAGAGCAACCTCAAACAAAGTGCGCCTTCAAAAAGGAAAAAAAAGATACATAGGCGACCTCATCCTACTTGCCGCCCGTCGTGCCCAAGCCGAACGCCGTCTTAAAGCTGTCGTAGATGACCCACTGCAGACTGGTCAGGGTGCCGATCATAACAATACGAGCGCCGAGGCCCTTGGTGAACAGGTTCAAGGCGCCGACCTCCTTGGCGATGGTGCCGATCGACTTGCCCTTGTTCTCGGTCTTGCCCAGCTGCGACACCATCGAGTCGGCCGGGTGGGACACGACCGCGCAAATGACACCAGCAGCGTAGCCTGACATGGTCGTGATGCCCAGCTGGGTGGACTTGGAGTAGGAGTCCTTGGGCGCCGTGAAGACGTGGGTGTAAAAGGCACTCACGCACTTCTCAAAGAAGAAGAACTTGGCCACCGTGTACGGGATCTGCCGCGACCACAGAGGCCCCAGGGAGCCGAACGGAAAGCGGGTATCCGCTCTCTGCGCGCTCATCTGGCGCGTGGCATCCCCCAGGCCCGTCGGCCACGTACCAAAGGGCGACGTCTGCACCTTGACCTTGACCATTTCCATGGGGCACAGGGCAATGTCGGCAAAGAACTCAGCCGAGGCCGAGCCCGCGCACCAGATCAGACCGCGGTACTTCTTGGCGTTCTCCTCGCCGGCCATGTTAGCGTACAAGTCCTTGAACACCTCGTACAGCCCAAACTTGAACAGCCCCTGGGCGCTGTAGCCGATAAAGGTCGGGCCCCAGCCCTTCCAGAGGGCCATGCTGCCCTGCTCCGCGGCCATCACACGGAAGCCGGACACGAGGCCGGGGTACTGCTTCGGGTTGACCTGCATGTTGCACTTGACATTGTCCAAACTGCACAGCACAACAGACCAGATAGGATCACCAGCGCAAGAGACGCAACAGGTCATGAAGGTTAGCACCTGTAACGCAGCACAATCAGATGGCACCACTACTTCAGTCAACGAAGAGGAGTACAGCTAAGCTACAAACACAGACACAAACAGATGAAGCCAGAAATGATGCGATAACATACGGCGTGACGGCAGTATGCGTCAGACCGCAGGACAGGACGCCGCCGAGCATGCACTTGAGGTAATAGTTCGTGTCATGCGGCACGTGGCCGGCATAGCGAGCATCCCACTTGCGCTCCAGTGCCGCGCCAGCGACGACCTTGGGAGCCGCCGCGGGCGCCGGCGCCCGGAACCCGGCGGGGCCCGACCGCAGGCGAATGCCGCCATCGGATGGGGCGGTCAGCGATTGGAGGCCAGTGACGCGGAGCGCCGAGTTGAAGAGAGGGCTGCTGGAGTACGCCATGGTGCGGATCAGGGAAGGAAAGTATCGACGAGGATCACACCGCTCGTACGGGCGGCGAGGTCGACGGCGACGGATGGGCAGCTGCGTCACCCGCCGCCGGGCACGACTGCGGATCGCGGGGGCCCGTGGTGGATGAAGTTTTGGGCGACGGCGGCAGCAACCCGTGAGAGGGGGGGCAGACGGAAGGGCCTCGACCGACACAGAACAGGATTCTGACCGCACATTTTGCAATGCTACCGGAAGGTGACCAATAGGCAGCCACGGATCCGCGTGAAAGACAGCGACCGCATACTTGAAAATCCAAGTCGGTACAAGTTTCCGACAAAGGTTCGCTGACAAAAGACAAACCAAGATCGGTAAAAACATTGTCAGTCAATTTTGATGGATGTGTTGGTGGCGCTCAATTGTCCCTTGCGCTGGATCTTCCCTCGTCCGTGCGCCGCACTTTCTGCTTCGGTCTTGGTGCAGTGCCTACCGCGAGTCGGCGCGACGCCTAGACTGCTCTGTCACGCCCGCCCGACATGGGCAGGCGTGGCCGCACGGGCCCTGGTGGTGCCGTCGTCTCTTCGCTTTCCACCAATGCCGGCGGCACTGTCGGTGCCAAAAAGAACAAGCCGGGCACCACGCCCGCCGCCGGCTCGTCGTCGCGCGGCGGCGGCAAGTCCGCGGCCGACGACGTTGACATCGTCTTTGGTGGGGGCTCGAGCAGCAGCCGGGCGGCCAAAAAGGCGGCCGCCGCTGCGACCGCGTCGGCAGTGGACCCAGAGGAGGAGGCCGAAGCCGAAGCCGCTGCCGCATCGGGCGGCAAGCCGCGGGCGGTTCCCAAACCCAAGCCGTCCAAATGGCTCGGCAAGCAGCCCAGTGACTTCCTCAACGAGTGGTGTGAGAAGAACAACCGCAAGCGGGCATTGTATGTGTGGCTTTTATCTTTTTCGTCTGAGTCGGGTGCGGGAGCGGGGAGGGGCCTGGCCGGCCCAGATCCCTCGGGGTTTTGGTGGACGCGGCGCCCGAGAGGAGCTTGTGCCCGGTGTCGTAGCATGGGTGCTATTGTTGAGCGCATTCGCTGACACGTCCTGCGTTGGTGTCCCTCTTCGACATCGTCCGCACCCTTTTTCACTGAGTTCTTTGCTCCTCATCTACTCCGCGCTCCCCTTACGGCTGACCTTGACACCGACGCAGCATCAAAGATGCCAACAACGCCCCCCCTGGTAGCCGCATTTGCATCATTCCCCCTGGGCGACGCAAGCCAAACAAGAAATCTAGCGGCCCCGACGCTGCCAAAGCCATCACGGGCGGCTACCAGGATTCGGACGAGGCGGCCGCGCTCGCCACTCTCCACATTGTCGAGCGGGGCAAACCGCTGGAGCGGGCGCTCCCCCCCGAACACCGGGATGCGTGGCGCAACGCTGACACCGCCGCCGCGGCCGCCGATGCGTCCCGCGCCGTTGCCGCGGAGCGCCGCGAAACGCGCGAGCGCATCACCGCCGCCCGCGAGGCGCGGGAGAAGCGGGAAGTCACCGCGGGCCTCGCCGTGTCGGCCGAGTCGCGGCAGCTCATTGAAGACGTGCTGCTGCGGTCGGGGGGCCCCGCCGGTGGGGGCGCCGGCGTGGCCGGCACTTCCGTCGCGGCCGCCGCTGCGGCGCTCGCCAGCGACGACCCGGCGGTGGCGGCCGTGGTGCGGCGGCTGGGCGCGATGGGCTTTGCCCCGTCTGACGCGCGCGCGGCAGCGGTGGCGACGGCCGGCGCGCCGCTCGGCGCCGCCGTCGAGCGCCTGTGCTTGACGCTTGACGATGCGGAGCTGCCGCCCGCGTTTGCGCCCACCCCCGACGTGGAGGTGGTGCGCTTTGGTGCGGGCGGCGTCACGTCGGCGGCGGCGGCGGCGGCAGACGGAGCGTTGCTCGCGGCGCTCGCGGGCGCGCTCGCCACGTCGCGCGCCAACGCGGAGCGGGCGGTGCGGTCGGCGGGGGGGGTGCCGACCGCCGCCCTCGCGCTGCTGTACCGGCGCCTGGTGGGCGCAGTTGGGGGTGAGGGGGGGGGGGGGGGGGGTGGCGCGGCGGCGGCGGCGGTGGCGGCGGCGGCGGCGGCGGCGGCG
>ENA-ORXU01002929-ORXU01002929.1-marine-metagenome-genome-assembly--contig:-NODE-2929-length-11089-cov-3.037323_pt1 | contig 11089 bp, 6 predicted proteins | sample MGYA00237869_ERZ511484 | MGnify/ENA metagenome assembly ERZ511484 | reverse complement strand
CTTCACGTCGAGCCAACGCGCCAGCATATACGCCAGCACGCAACCAGGTACCGCAACGAGGGCCCCAAAGCCCACAGCCTGCGCGATACTCACTCCAAAAGCATCAGCTACGAGCAGCGGTCCGGGTGTCGGGGGCACCAAAGCATGGGCAGCTGCAGCACCTCCCGCCAAGGCCATCAAGCAAAGCGCATAGCCTGCGCCAGTGCGGCGGTGAAGCGATCGCGCCAGTGGTACCAGCAAGTAAAAGACAGTGTCAAAAAACACCGGAATGGCAAGAAAAAACCCTCCCGCCATGAGCCCTTGAGGTGCACGCCGCTCACCAAGGGTTGCAACAACAGCCTCAACGATACGGCCAGCTGCGCCGGAGTTAAGCAGGCAAGTTCCGATAACGGCTGCCAAGGCAATGACCACCCCAATCTTACCAGCAGTGCTACCAAAACTCTCGAGCACTGGAGCAACTGCTCCACTACCTCCAAAGCTCAAAGCACTCACCACCAGCGCCGCACATAGCAGCGCTAAAAAGGCATGGACTCGGAGTGCGAGCATGAGGATGAGCACCAGCGCCACTCCGATGCCCACCGATAGGTACGGATGAACGGCAGATGTAGCAGTCGACACTTGCGCAAACCCTTCAATCGGGCCGATTAAGGCTAGTAGCCCGAAGCCTGCACCTATAATTTTGATCTTCACGGCGGAGAAAGTACCGCAAGCACTGGGAAGACGCTACGCGGCGGAAAACACGGCTGCTTCACTGAGCTTCTCGGCTGAGCCTCTTGGAAACCGCAGCGTGAATGTTGTGCCCTCACCGTACACAGAGGCCACAGTGATCTCGCCACCCAGGTTGTCCATTATTCGCTGGCACAGCGCAAGGCCTACCCCATTGCCCTCGTAGTCTTCTCGACGCACGAGTCGCTGGAATACCCCAAATACTTGCTCGAGATTTTCCTGCGGAATGCCGATGCCATTGTCGCACACTGAAATCTCATCGTATGCGCCCACTTGGCGAGCAGTCACTCGGACGCAGGGTTTCACTCCGGGTCGCGAGAATTTGAGGGCGTTAGAGAGTAGGTTTTGCAGCAATTGCTGAGCCCAGGTTGGTGTGCAGGTAACGGTGGGGAGTGCTTCAATGCTTAATTCGGCATCAGCATCTTCGAGCCTAGCAATGATATTTTGTTGTACGGTAGCTGCAACCAAGTTCAGGTTCACAGCCCGAGTTTCTACCGTGTCAGTCCCCACTTCTGCATAGCGTAGCAAATCTTGAACGAGGTTGGTTCCGCGTTGGGCAGCATCGGTGATGTAGCTGATATACTCCCGCCCGGCATCGTCCACTACATCAGCGTATCGCCGGCTAAGCAATTTCGCAAAATTGCTCATCGTGCGTAGCGGCTCTTTTAAGTCGTGACTCGCGGCGTGAGCGAAGTTTCGCAGCTCTCGGTTGCCTCGCTGTAGAGCAACTTGTGCAATTCGCTGCTGAGTGACCTCGCGAAATACACAGACCCTAATGTCGGGCTCTGTAGGGAGGGCGTGCGAGTACACTTCGTAGTCGATCAACTCACCGTGCTTGGTCTGTACCGTCCAATCGTAGGCGACATCGTTATCTTCTTTGAGGCGCCGAATGATATCTGCTGTGGCTACCTCCCTGTCGCGGCCATCGCGCTGCTGATCCGGACTGAACGATAAGAAGGGGCGGTCGAGGAGTTCGGCTTCCGTATAGCCCATGCGTGCAGCCATGCGAGAGTTGACTTGAATCGCTCGACTTAGTTCAGTGTTCGTGATGACGATGCCCTCGAAGGCATTGTCGAAAAGGGTTCGATACCGACCTTCTGATCGTGACAAGTGTACCAAGGTGGTTTTGTGAGCCTCTGCCTCGCGTTTCAGATCACGCGTCTGGTTGGCAAGTCTGAGCACTAGGGAGTTCTTCTCCTCAAAACTCTTGCGCCAGCGATTGTCAAATCGTGCTACGGCCAACTCCATACCGTGACACATACCCATGAGGAGAGCGGTCAGAAAATAAGACCGAACGAGACTTAGGGTTAAATACGGCGTCGGTAATACAACTTCAGCATTGGCCGGCTGGCCAGCCAGGGCAATGATTGCGAGACCTACAATCGTGAGGGCCAACAAGACTAACCGACTGCGCCTTTCGGCAAAACAGAGCCACCACATGCACACCGGCAGGCAGAGCAAGTAGCATGCTCCTGTTGCATGTCCACTGGATTGGGAGGCTGAAGGATAGTTGTACGCTACCAAGGTAAATAGCCCAATAACTACGAAGGCACGAAGACCCAATTTCTTGTGGCCCATCAAGGCCATACCATAGGTGGCCCCGCAGCTAACGAGCAAGAGGTAGGAGAGGCTACTAAATTCTCTCCCGCTCAAAGACATGATGACCATGTAGAGCCCAGCCAGCATCCCGCACAATGGCAGCAAATACCTGAGTGCACCGCTACGGAAAAAACGCACGAACTCCTCCGAACCAGGAGATGTCCCACCGAAGGGTATCTCTATCGGTGTTCGTGAAGTTTGTGGTGTGGGCAACATGTCAGTGGCCTCGATCCACAAATCTTGCCGAAGTCAGGATCGATCAGGGATTTACCGTAAACAGGTGAGTAGCCTTCAAGTAGAAGTTGTGGTAGCCATCAACTGTAGGCCTCCGACCTCCTAAACGACGCAATAGGGCAAAAAAAATTCCCCGGCGTAGAGCCGGGGAACGGTAAACAAAAACTATGAACAAACACTCGTTGGAGAAGACCTAGAGCCGCAGCGCTTTCCCCGTGGGAAGGGACACCTGGCGTCAAGGTCGACGATGAATTATTGGCAATCACTATGCCAAAAACATTATTCCTCAGCGAACTACGCATCGTCATCGACTACATACGTAGACACATGATATGATGCATTGTCTCATACGTGCAGCTGGCCGAAAAGATTTGTCCGACCAGGCAGGACTGCTCGTAGCTTCGCCCGCATGAGCTCGCGAGCCTTGCTGTATATGGTCTTCAGCTCAGCAGCTTTTGCATGCATGTACTTGATTGCTAAGCAGTTAGACCATTACGGCGGATATCAGCTCACTTTTTTCCGTGGTTTGGGCACATTCGTGCCGGCTCTAGGCTACTTGCTGGCAAAAGGAATCTCCCCGGTAGGCAATCGGCCCAAACTCCTCTCGCTACGCGCCGTAAGTGGAGGCGTTTCCTTGGTGCTCTTCTTCTTGGCCGTACCGCTCGTGCCCATCACTGCTGCTGTAGCCATCCGCTACCTCGCACCACTCTTTGCGGTAGTCTTTACGATTTGGAGCCTCAACGAGCGGGTAAGGCGCATCCAATGGCTCTACTTCGCCATCGCTTTTGCAGGCGTGGTTATGCTTCGTGGCTTCGATGCCCGAATTGGAGGTTTAGGGCTTGGTCTTATCCTGGCCTCGGCTGTGCTCGGAGGTGTGACGCTCTCTATGATTCGAGCTATCGGCACCACTGAGCATCCGATGGTCATCGTCACCTGGTTTACAGGATGTGTGACACTTTTAGGCGCGCTAGGGGTAGTATTCGTCTCCGACGCCTGGACTACCCCACTAGGCTCGGATTGGATATTCTTTATCGCGATAGGCCTCTTCGGCCTAGTTGGTCAGATATTCATGACGATTGCCGTGCAGACCTCAGCCGCCAGTAAAGTGATGCCGCTTAAATATCTCGAAGCCGTTTTCATCCTGATTGCCAGCTACTACTTTCTCGACGAAACGTACGGGCCGTGGGCGCTGCTTGGCATTGGCCTCATCATTTTCGGAATCGTCGCCAATGTGAGCCTAAAGGCGCAATCTGAATAGCCTGGAGTTGCTAGGCGAACACCTCCGCCATTAGCGCTTCCAGCTCCACGCGGTCAATTTCGTCGAAGCTTCCCGGGCAAGTGGAGTCTATGTCCAGCACGGCAAACAGTTCACCGCTTTCGCCAAAACACGGCACAACGATCTCTGAGCGCGAATTAGGATCGCAAGCGATGTGATCGGTGGCTTGGTCGAGGGCATGGACGTCATGCTCTACTATGGTCTCGCCACTCTGCGCTACCCGACCACAAACTCCTCTGCCTAGCGTAATGCTCAAGCAGCCAAGGGTGCCTTGGTAGGGCCCCACCTTTAATTCTCCGTCCTTGAGATCATAGAAACCCGCCCAGTAAGCGTAGGGCAGGTGCGTTTTGATAAGGCATGCGAGGGTAGCTTGCTTTAAGACGACATCAGTTTCGCCGTAGAGAGTAGCCTGCGCTGCAGCTCGAAGTTCTACGTACGCGGCTCGCTTCAGCGCGGGGCTGAGGTTTTGCGAGGGCTTTATGAAGTAGGGCATGTCCGCCGTAGCACTCATAGTATCGTATTCAGCAAAGAGGTCGTCGGTGTAAACCATATCAATCGGTAGTATGCTATCGAAGCCGCTTGGGCCGCTTGCTTTGTTTTGCCGTAAGGCCAACGCCTAAACACAGCACTTCGCTCTAGGGAAAGGTGAACTTGAAGACTTAGGTTGTTAAGCTGTCTTCTAGGCGACGATTATCCGTCAGGGCAACCGGACGATCTACGCCCCTCCATTTGCGAATTTGAAGCTCGAAGCGATAGAAGAGTAAGTACATCACCGGCACCACCACCAGGGTGAGGAATGTGGCAAATGTCAATCCATACACTACAGTCCAAGCCATTGGGCCCCAGAACGCCGTGTTGTCGCCACCGAGGAAATACTGCGGATCGAGATCGGAGATGAGCGTGAAGAAGTTGATGTTGAGCCCTATCGCTAGCGGGATGAGTCCCAGCACCGTAGTGATGGCCGTAAGCAGTACCGGTCGCAGACGGGTAGCTCCAGCGTTGGCAATGGCCCACTTGATATCCGAGATGCCAAGACGCTGATCTTCGGCGATGCCGAGTTCGCGCCTTCGCTCATCTCGTCGAAGATTGATGTAGTCGATGAGTACGATCGCGTTGTTGACCACTACACCAGCCAGGGAAATGACCCCGATGCTAGACATCGCGAAGGAGAATGTTTGGCCAGTCGCGACATATCCGATCAACACCCCGATTAGGGAGAAGAGTATGCTCAGACCAATGATGATCGGTGCTGAAAGCGAATTGAATTGCGCAACTAGAATGATCAAAATCGCGAAGACTGCTACCGCAAAGGCGGACCCGAGAAAGGCTATGTCCTCAGATTGCTGCTGCTGCTCGCCCGTAAACTCGTAGTCGAAGCCTGCTGGCAAGTCGTAGTTGGCCATGAGCGACTGCAATTCCTGATTGATCTCATTCGAGTTAGCGCCCTCAGTCACATTCGAATAGATGGTGATGACGCGCTTGAGGTCCTTCCGCTTAATAGCAGAATAGGTGCTGGTGTAGTCGATATCCGCCACCGCCGAAATTGGCACCTGTGCAATGCGCCCAGTCGCCGGATCGCGAAACGTCACCGGCTGATTGATGAGCCGCGTGATGTCGTTGCGGTAGGTGGTATCGAGACGCACGAAAATTGGATACTCCTCCTCGCCATCCTTAAATTGACTCACCTCCGAGCCATACACGCTGGTACGTAAGGCCATTGCGATTTGAGAAGTCGAGGCTCCATAGCGCCGCGCCGCTTCTCGATCGACGTTGACCAGTAGCTCAGGCTTACCGAGCTGGACGTCTGTTTTGAGTTCTTCGATACCCCGAATTCCCGCATCGTTGAAATAGCCGATAATGTCTTGCGCGAGCGGAATGAGCCGATCCATCTCATCACCTCTCACCTCGAGGTTGATCGGCTTGCCGGTGGGTGGCCCGTCGGCGTTCTTATCGACGACTATTTGCACGCCTGGATACTCACCGATAGCCGAGCGTATATCGGACAGCGCCTCTGCGCTGCTGAGCTCGCCACGTTGGTTGCTCGGCACAAATGCAACTGAAATCCGCGCTTTCTGCGGACTTACGCCTGGCTCTGGAGGCCCGCTAGGGTCGGCGGTATTCTCACCGATTTGCGCGAGTACGTTCTCGACGATTGGCTCGTAATCATTGAGCGCCCCCTCGAGACGACCCTCGATTTGCTTGACAATTTTGTCGGTAGCAACGATGTCGCTACCAAGCGGTAGGTCGACGAAGATGTTGACGTACAGCGGGTCTGCAGTTGGGAAGAATTCTGTGGGCGGAGGGCTTGCGGCAAACAGCATGATCGCACCAATAAGCGCAGCCACGGTACCCCCGAATACCAGCCATGCAGAATCGAGCGCCCAATGCACAAAGGAGTCATAAACTCGCTCTAGCCACGGCAAAAAGGAGTTTTGAAAAGCGAAGCTGGCGGGGCGCAGCAGCCAGAAATAAAGCAAGTTGACGATGAGGGCAATCGCGAAGAGATTGCGCATAGTATCTGAGCCTATCAGCGCACCAATGATCGACAGCACCAACAGCACCGCACTTGCAATCAGGTTGTTGCGCACTTTTTTACGTCGCCCTGCAGGTGTACCCGCCTGCTCGTCGACACTCATGAAAGTGGCCGTAAAAACGGGGTTGATCACCAAAGCCACAAAAAGGCTCGAACTGAGCACGATAATGAGCGTGATGGGCATGTACTTAAAGAACTCCCCTACAAGGCCCGGCCAGAATGCCAGCGGCACAAAGGCAGCCAACGTGGTGAGCGTACTTACGATGATGGGTACTGCTACTTCGCCAGCGCCCAGCCTCGCGGCAGTACGCGAATCATAGCCCTCCTGCATGTAGCGGTAAATGTTCTCGACTACTACTATACCGTTGTCGACCAGCAGGCCTAAGGCCAAAATCAGGCTGAACAGCACCACCACATTCATAGTGGTACCAGTAAGGTCGAGGATGAGCACGCCCAGCAGCATCGACAGGGGAATGGCAAGGCCAACGAAGCTGGCATTTTTCAAGCCGAGGAAAAAGAGCAGCACCAGCACCACGAGGATGACGCCTGAGATGATGGAGTTTTCGAGGTTGTTGACCTGGTCGCGCGTCTGCACACTGAGGTCGTTGAACATGGACACCTCGAGTCCCTTAGGCATACGAGCCTGAGTCTCGGCAAGCACGACCTTGATCTCATCGGCAGCGGCAAGCAGGTTGGCGCCCTGCCGCTTGATGATGTTTAGTGAGATGACCGGTAGACCGTCGACACGACTAATCGAAGTGGGGTCTTCGAATCCATAGGTGACTCGCCCTATGTCGCGAAGGAATATGGGACGCTGCTTCTCTGCCTTTACGATGAGGCCCTCGATTTCGCGCACAGTCTCAAACTCGCCCACCACCCGGATGCCACGTCGAAAGTCATTGTTAACGATCTCTCCGCCAGAAATGGTGAGGTTTTCGGACCCGATGGCTTGGCTTACGTCGTTAAAACTCACCTGCAGAGACTGCATGGCCGGCAAGTTGAGATCGACCCGAACTTGGCGCTCCTGGGCACCTTGTACTTCGGCTCGGGCTACCTGGTCTATGCCCTCGAGCGCCTCTTCAAAATCCTCAGCGTAGTCGAGCAGCACATCATTCGGGAAGTCACCCGCAATGTTTACCGTGACGATCGGAATCTCTGCAAAGTTGATATCCTGCACCAGCGGATCGGATGGCAGGTCGTTTGGCAGCTCGCTCTTGGCCTTATCGACTGCATCCTTTACGCGATCTACAGCCTCGTCGATGTCTTCCCCGCTCTGAAATTCGGCGATCACCACCGAAAAGTCCTGGACACTAGACGAAGTGATATCCTTAATACCCGTTACGCTCTGCAGCTCGCGCTCTACGGGTCGCGTCACGAGGTTCTCGATGTCTTCCGCAGAGTTGCCGGGGTAAGGGGTGTTAATGAAGACGGTCGGCAGGCTTACTTCCGGAAATTGCTCCTTGGGTATAGTCTGATACGCTGCCAAACCGAAAAAGAAGATCATCAGCGTAAGGAGGAAGACGCTGGTGCCGTTGCCGACGGCGAGTTCAGTAATCCCAAATGTCCGCTTCACCTCCTCGCTCGGCGGTGTGGTGCCGGGGCTGGCGACTGGCTTGTCAAGGCGCGGCGTAGACTCGTCGTCGGGGCGGATTGTAGCCATGGTACAGGTTGCGAGTTGCGGGATTAGCCTTTCGGCAAAACGGTGGTTACAGTTTGGATTTACTGCAAGTCCCGTACGGTTGAAGCCTAAAGGCTTAGCGTACGGCTACGGTGCTAGGGTTGAACTGGAGGCGTACGAGTTCGCCGTCGGTAAGCGAGCGCATGCCCTCTGTAATGATGATTTCGCCGTTGCTAAGCCCGCCGTCAATTTCACGTCTCAGGGCATCGTTTTCACCCGTCTGGACCACGCGCTTGCGTGCGGTGTAAAGGTTTGGACCTGCATCCGAAGGCTCGGCGACAAACACATATTCAGTGCCACTGACTTCTTCGAGAATTACTGCTGCCGGCACCACGATGACGTTCTCGCGAGCATAGTCGACGAGGTACACGGTAGCCAGCATATTTGGCTTGAGTAAACCGTCGCGGTTGGGCAGATTGAGTTCGACCTGGAAGGTGCGGTTGGCAGGGTCGATAGTGCGCCCGATCTCCGAAATTTTTGCCTTCCGCTCTTCATCGAGGGCAGGTAACTCAACGCGTACCTCCTGACCGCGCTTCACCGACTTGAGGTAAACCTCCGGCACATCAGCTACGACCTTCACAGTGGCTGCGTCAAGGATCTGCATCAAGGGCTGGCCCGGGCCAGCGTACTCCCCAGCATTAATCGCTTTGGCTTCGACCGTCCCGCTAATGGGCGCCTTTAGCGTCGATTTGCCACGTTGCAGCTCAATCTGAGCCATGCCTCTCTCGAGTCGCTCGACGGCGTTCTTAGCTTCCAGGTACTGTACTTCTGTACCGATCTCTTGGGCCCGTAGTCGCTCTTGTCGAGAAAGGATGTCGCGGGCTAAGGCGAGTTGGGTCTCGAGCTCTGCACGCTGCAAGTCGAACTGTTGCAGGTCTATGCTCAGCAGCGATTGGCCGCGGCGCACATAATCGCCCTCCTCAACCAGTACAGCATTGACGCGCCCTGGCACTTCGACGGTCACCACTGCTACTTCGTCGCTTTCGAGGCTTGCCTGAAGCTCGATCTCTCGTGCGAAATCAATGCTACCTACGGTATCTGCCAGCACCAGCCGAGAATCAGGTACCCGTTCACTATCGCCCGAAGCATCTTCGAGGGCTTTGATCTGACCTTGCAGTTCGCGAAGCTCGCTCTCTTTGGCGCTCAGCATGTCTAGCTGCTCTTCACGTGTCTCCGGCACAGCAAACTCCTGCTGGCCACAGGAGGCAAGCACTGAAACAGCGAGCACTAGCGCGAGTAGGTATGTGGTGTATTTCATGGTAAATCTTTGTGCAATGCGCGGCGTTCGGGCTGTGGCTGACGAAGTCCAGTTCGCGCCCGACTCACGACGGACCTCTTCAGCCCTTTCTCGAGTATTCAATCCTAAGTTTCTCATTCCCAATTCCTCGTTTCCTCATTCCCAATTCCTCATTCCTCATTTCTCCTTCCCCAATTCCTCCTTCCCAATTCCTCATTCCCCAATTCCTCCTTCCTCCCTACAACTCCCCCAGCGCATCCTCATAATCGGTGTACGCCACGGCCAAATCGAACAGCGCCTGCGTTAATGCATCCTGCGCCTGAAACAGTTCTCCTTGGGCTTGATTGACCTCTAGACTCGACCCAACACCCTCCCGAAATTTGATTTGTGAGACACGGTAAATGTCTTCGGCAAGGGCTACTGAGTTTTCACGCAAGTCAACAGCCAGCCGGGCATTGCGTACCGCAGCGCGCGAGTTGGCGAGTGCCAAGCGCGAAGACTGTTCGAATTGCGCTAGTTGAAGGCGGGTTTTGTCTGTCCGAGCAATCGCACGTTGCTTTTGGGCGCGCTTCTCGAAGCCGTCGAAAATCGGCACGTTGAGCGTGACACCCAATGCTGACTGAGGCAGCCAACCTGCTTCCTCACTATCAAAAAGGTCGTTGCGTTGGAGCGTTCGAGAGATGTTGGCGAAGCCTATCAGATTCGGATAGTAGCCAGCCTGGATACGCTTGAGATCGATCGCATTGAGGCTATCTGCAACTTGGAGGGTTGCGTACTCAGGTCTGCGGGAAGGATCAAAGTCCTCGTCGCCGAGTAACTCCGAAACTCGAGCATTGCCGAGAGCTTCGTCGAGTGTGGTGCTGAGTGCAATCGGATCGCTTTGCGGGTAGCCCATCTGAAACTTGAGCAGGTTGAGCGAGATCTCGATTACCTGCTCTATATTTTGACGCTGTGCAGCCAGGTTTTGGGCGGTAAGCCTCAGACGATCAACGCTTAGCTTTTCAGCAAAACCGGCTTCGTACAGGGCCTCAGTTTCGGTGAGGGCTTGCTCGAGGTTGGCTACGTTGCGCTGGAGTGTCTCTAAGTTGCGCTGCGCGATAAGCGTCCCCAAATAGGCTTTGGCGACTTGGACGCGCGTTTGGTAGGAGGTCTGCTCTACCTGCTTCTGGGCCAGGTTTCTGAAGAGCCGTGATCCTCTGAGTGCGATGAAGTACGTCGCATCAAAGATCAGTGAGTTGAGGTTGAGTCCTGCTTGAAGTTGATTTCTCTGGCCAAACGCAACTGGGAAAAAGGTCTGTGGACCCGTAGGGGCTTGGATCAATCGCCCCGTATTATCGGCCACACTTTCCTGTGTAAGGACGCCGTATACCGCAGGACTGATGAAATCCGGGAAAAGCTGCTGTGCGATCTCCAGGTTGTGCTGGTAGCCAACCGATCCGTTCAGCTTTGGAAGGCCAATTGAGAGTGTCTCGTCGATTTGACCTTCTGCTTCCGCAAGATCTGCCTGCGCGATGAGCACGTTTGGCGACTCGACCTGCGCGTAGGTCATTGCGGCTTCGAGGGTAAACGAGCGCGCGGCCCCGAGAGGGGTGTCCTGACCGCTAATGCTGCCTGAGGCCAATCCAAACAGCAAGGCAATGGCCAGTACTGCACCCGGTATATGTTTTTGCGTAAGCATAGGACTAGGCGGTAGGCGTTCGTTCTAGGTAATCGGTGAGGCGCTCTCTTCCAGCGGGGCTGCACACGCCTAGAAGATGGTAGAGCATCCACTGCTTGAGCATGGTGGGCGAGCGCTCCGGTGTGAGG
>ENA-ORXU01002928-ORXU01002928.1-marine-metagenome-genome-assembly--contig:-NODE-2928-length-11090-cov-4.122310_pt1 | contig 11090 bp, 10 predicted proteins | sample MGYA00237869_ERZ511484 | MGnify/ENA metagenome assembly ERZ511484 | reverse complement strand
GGCGTCCCGCTCCCGCTGAGAAGGCCGCCGTCGATAGCGCGGAACGCGACCGCCATCCAACCCATCGCAGCGAATGCCACCAGCGAATAAACCGCCATGAAACCGCTATTGCCCAAAGCCCGCACCAGCGGCGCGCGCAAGGGGTGGGACAGCGCAAAATGGGTGCGGACAAAAGTCAGGCTGGCTGCGGCAAGCGATGTATAGGCAGCGTCCACTATTTACCGCCGATAGGCAGGCGGCAACTGGCTTTCATCCAGAGTGCGATAGCGTTCGCGCAGGCGCGTCTGATGATTGTCGAGCGGCTGTTCAACGCCGTCAATAAAGACACGCAAAGGTGCAGAGCTGACTTCCAGCGGGTCACCATCCCAAATCACCAGATCGCCATGCGCGCCTGCCGCCAACACACCGGCGCGGCCTTCCAGCCCGCCAATGCCTGCTGGCACGGAAGTGATCGCCGCAAAGGCTTCACCCCAGCTCAGCCCGCTTGCACCCGGAACGCGGTTAAGCGCGACCATATTGCCAGCCTGCTGCGGCAGATTGCGCGGGTGATCACCGCTGCTTTCATAACCGCCAATTGCGACCGTTACGCCTGCATCGACCATGCGGCCGACATTGCTTTGGGTCGCGGCAAGCTGTTCAAAGCTGGCAGGCAGATCGGTCAGCGCACCGGTAATCACAGGCACTCCTGACGCGGCAATCTGACTTGCCACCATCCAGCCCTCTGTCGCGCCGATCAGAACCAGATCGAGGCGCGGAAATTCATCGCGCAACGCCAGCACCGAAAGGATATCTGCCGCACGGTGGACGGTGACATAAAGCTTCTGCTGTCCGGTCACGACAGGCACCAGAGCCTCTGCATCGAGGCGGGTGAGCATACCGTGTTCGTCCCACGATCCCTCACTGGCGTAATGACGCGCTTCGGATAGTGAATTGCGCACCATGGCGTACACAGAGGTTCGGCTTCCGCCTGCTAGGCTGGCACCGCGTTCGCCCATTTCGACCACTTGGAAAGCGCGCCGCTCGGTCACGGCATCGAAATCATCTCCAAGGTCAACAATGGCGCCTTGCCCTGCGAAAATGTTAGAGCTGGCACCTGGCGTAACCGAGGCCCGCGTGACGCCGCCTGCGCGGCTGTAACCGAAATCCTGCGCTGCGGGATTGATTGCCGGAGAGACATCAAGCGCCGCGTGATAGGGCGAATTGCCTGCCCTGATATCGTTGCTATCGGAAACTGCGCCCACATCGACCAGTCCAAGATTGGTGATAGAGGCGAAAATCCCGGGCGTCACCCATGTGCCGCTGCCATCCAGCGTGGCCATACCGGCAGGAACGGCAACGCCTGTGCCTGCGGCGACCACACGTCCGCCCTGCACAACGACAGTGGCGTTTTCTATCGGATCGCTGCCGTCACCCGTGGCAACGGTTGCGCCGGTTATGGCGATATCTTGCGCGGCGATTGGCGTGCTGATCAGTGAGAGCGCAGCGGCGGAGAGTGCGAAAAGGCGCTTCATTTCACGTCTCCTTCACCTGGCTGGCCGAGCTCAAAATCGCTCACCGGACGCATCATCGGAATGTTCATGTCATACATCAGCGCACCGTCGATCCAGACCATTTCAGGCCGCGAGTAGATGCTGAGCGGATCCCCATTCCACAGCACGACATCGGCCATTTTGCCTGCCTCCAGACTGCCAGTCATGTCATCAATGCCCATGGCGCGCGCGGCGTTGAGAGTGATCCAGCTGATCACATCGGCATCGGCAATCTCAATCCCCATGCGGCGACCGTCGGCCTGCGCTTTGGCCGCTTCCTGATTGAGCCGCTGGATGCCGTTTTCGTCATCCGAGTGAATGACAACGCAGGCCCCCGCATTGTGGATCATCGCTGCGTTTTCGGGAATGGCGTCATAGGCTTCCATTTTGAAGCCATACCAATCCGCCCACACGGCCGAGCAAACTTCGTTCTCGCGCAGCAGGTCGGCGATCTTGTAGCTTTCTACCGCGTGGTGGAAGGCAGCGACTTGGTAGCCAAATTCGTCCGCCATATCCATAACGAGCGCCATTTCATCGGCGCGGTAGCAATGGTTCTGGATCAAAATTTCGCCCGCCAGAACGCCTGCCAAAGTTTCCATGGCGAGGTCGCGATCGGGATTGTCTTCAGCGGCATATTCCTGCGCTTGCAGCCATGTCTCGCGGTTGACGGCGAAATTCCCCATGCGGGTTGAAGGCATACGGCCCCGTCCGCCATAAACGCGCTTGGGGTTCTCTCCGCAGGCCATTTTCATGGAGTAGGGCGCGCCGGGGAATTTCATGCCCTGCACGGTGCGGCTGGGTACGTTCTTAAGCGTAACGGTGCGTCCGCCCATCAGATTGGCGGAGCCGGGCAGAATTTGCAGGCTGGTAATGCCGCCATTGGCCATTGCCCGGCTGAAGCCGGGATCTTGCGGCCAGACCGAATGTTCGGCCCAGACTTCGGGAGTTGTGGGGCTGGTGGCTTCATTGCCGTCGGCGTGCGCGCTGACCGAAGGGGTCGGGTAATTGCCGAGGTGTGAGTGGATGTCGATAATGCCGGGAGTGACATAGCGTCCCGTCCCGTCGATCTGCGTATAACCATCGGGAATGGCGAGATCGGCCCCGCCTATGGCGACAACTTCACCATCGGCAAACAGCACGGTGCCATTGTCGATCCTGCCGCCCGCGCCATCATAGATAACCGCGCCAACCAATGCCGTGGGCACGCCGGGATAGCGTTCATAGGTGGACGCGTAGGGCGAATCCTCAGATCCGGACGTATCCGCTGCGCTTGCGCTGGCGCTTTCCATGCTGCTGCCGCCGCTGGCAGTTGTGCAGCTGGCAAGTGCCAGCGAGGCGATGGTAACAAATGCGGCGGCTGGACCGCCCTTCAGGAATTGACGGTCCATAGTCTTTCTTACCCCTTGGTTTCCGGGTGAGTACCCGCTTCTTGCGCTTCGAGCCCGGCTCCGGACTGGCCGAGAAGGTCATCGCCAACATTGTCGTCTGTCAGCGTGTCGAGATGCATCATCTTCTTGACCATCGGGCTGACAATCATGACCACCACACCGATGCCGACTGCATACCAGCCGACTGTGGAATACACATCGAGCACAAGCTGCTTGCCTGCCTCTTCGCCGACGCCTTCACCGCCGGTGGCCGAGGCAATCAGACCAGCGGCAAAGTTGCCGGTGGCAGAGGCAAAGAACCACGTGCCCATAATGAGCGATGCCATGTGTGCCGGCGCAAGCCTGTTCATCGCTGAAAGACCAACGGGGCTGAGGCAAAGCTCACCCGTGGTATGCAGCAAGTAAATCAGGAAGATGAAGATCACCGGCGTTGGCACGTTAACGCCTGCGCTTTGTGAACCCCAAACGAGTACCAGGAAACCGAGGCCGACCTGAATAACGGCAAGGCCGAATTTCATTGGTGTGCTCGGCTCTGCCCCCTTGCGGGCCAGACCTTGCCACAGCATCGCGAAGAGCGGCGCCAGTAACACGATGTAGATCGCGTTGATGGACTGGAACATCGAAGCATTGACGCCCTCTGTATTAACGTGGCGCTCCGTGAACAGATTGAGCGAAGAACCCGCTTGCTCGAACAGTGCCCAGAAGACGATTGAGACAAGGATCAGGAACATCGCCGCAAAGATGCGGTTGCGTTCTTCCGGGCTCAGCTTCGTGACCGCTGTGAACAGAACGAAAAGAACCAAGCCGCCGCCAAACGCGCCGAGCACATAGCCAACAAGCTGCTGATACTGGATCGCAGCCCAGCACAGGGCCACCATTGCGAGGCCGAGGCCGTAAATGAGCCATTCCTTGCCGCCCGCAATCCGCTCCGGATGCTTGGATTCGCCTTTGCCGCGAAGCAGCGGTTTGCCGATCACAAAGAATATCAAACCGATCAACATGCCAAAGCCCGCAAGGCCGAAGCCGTATTGCCAGCCCACCGTCTGACCAAGGTAACCACAGATGATCGCTGCAGTCGCCGCGCCGACATTAATGCCCATATAGAAGATGGTGTAGGCTGGATCGCGGCGGATATCCGTACGCGAATAGAGCTGCCCCACGATCACCGAAATATTGGCTTTCAGGAAGCCCGAACCCACAATGATGAGCGCCAGCGCAAGCCAGAACACATTGATCATCGGGTTGTCCTGGCCCAGCGAAGCATCACCTTCAAAGGCCATGAAGAAGTGGCCAAATGTCAGCAGGACCGCGCCGAACAGCACCGCCTTGCGCTGGCCGAGATAACGGTCAGCCAGATACCCGCCGACAACCGGCGTAATGTACACCAGCGCAGTATATGCGCCGTAGATGATGGAGGCCTCGCTGTCTGAGAACAGCCAGTGCTGCACCAGATAGAAAATCAGCAGCGCGCGCATACCGTAGTAGGAGAAACGCTCCCACATTTCGGCCATGAACAGCAGGAACAGGCCCTTTGGGTGGCCGATCACTTCTTCTTGGGGTCGGGTGATTAGAACCACGCCGCCAATCAAGAAACTGACAAGTGCAATCACAGCGAGCCGGAAGGCCCACATTTCATACACGGACCCAAATGTGAAGAACGCGCCTTCGACCATATCTTTTGCTTCCCTTCCCGTGCCGCCTGCGCTTTCGCGCGGCGCCGGTTATCCCTGAAAGGCCGCACCGTAACGATTGTTTCACCATTGTGAAGCCGTTTAAGTTGCCGATGAAACTGCCTTGCCGTCGCTACCAAGCTTGACCTGACGCGCTGTATTATGGCACTGAGGCACCGGTTATGGTTGATACCCGCCCCGTTTATCTGCGCCTGCGCGAACAGATTGCCGCTGCCATCATTGATGGGCGCTATGCCGAGGGCGCGATACTGCCTTCGGTGCGGGCCCTTGCTGCTGATCAGGGGGCCAATCCGCTAACCGTCGCCAAGGCCTATCAGCAATTCCAATCGGACGGTCTGATTCGGGTCCAGCGCGGTGTCGGCATGTTTGTGCGTGAAGGCGCTGCGGCGAAGCTGCGCGAAAGCGAGCGGGCTGAATTTCTGCGAGAGGAATGGCCTGCGATTCGCCAGCGTATGGACCGGCTGAGGCTTGATCTTGGCGACTTGATCGAACAGGCATAATTGCCGAACTGATCGGCTGAACCTCTCTCTACCTAAATTTTCTGGCAAGTATCTCGTGATAAAATTGCTCTTGCATTGCGTCTGCCATGCGTTTCTGGCAACAACTACTCGATACCGAGCGATGGTGCTCGGCGATTGAGGTAATGCGGGTCGCACCCATACCCGATCGGGGAAAAAATATGATCAGGTCTGAACTTTTGCAGGCATTGTCGACAGACAATCCAGAATTGCGCCTCGAAGAGGTGGAGCAAGTCGTCGATATCTTCTTTGACGAAATCGCGTCGCGTCTGGCCGAAGGTGGCCGGGTGGAGCTGCGCGGTTTTGGCACTTTCTCTACCCGTCAGCGCGATGCCCGCACCGGGCGCAACCCGCGCACAGGCGAGACTGTGGCCGTGCAGGCCAAGCGCGTGCCATATTTCAAACCGGGCAAGGAAATGCGCGAGCGGCTCAACGCCGACTGACCGCAAATTCTGCTTCGTGCGCAAAATCATCCGGCACACCGCATTCCGACCATTGGCAAACACCCGCCACAGCCGCTAGGCGCGTAAAGCTGTGCGGGCGTGGCGGAATGGTAGACGCCGGGGACTTAAAATCCCCTGATCCTATAGATCGTGTGGGTTCGAGTCCCATCGCCCGCACCAGTTCTTGTGACTCGGAACAGTCCGGGGGACTGTTCCGAGTCACAAGAACTCCCAAGCGAAGCGCCGGGTGCGCCTACTCATCAGTCCGGGGGACCGCTCCGGCCAAAAACTCCCAAGCGATACGCCGGGTGCGCCAACAAAACAGTTTGGGGTGCTGCATTCGCATAACCCCTTAAGAGGTAAACGCGAAGGTCATATTCCTTTGCGGGTTTCCCCCATTCCGGCCTCGCAGAATACTAATCCCGTTTCAGTAATCCCCCAGCCAAGCGACATCGGAGCCGATCCATCAGGACGTTCCACGCGAAGCAGGGAAGATCATGGGAAACGTTCGGCCAAACGATGAATTCAAGACAGCGCGCGCACCTCAACCGGTGAACGTTGCCGAGATGCGCGATGCACCGCGCTTTACCTTGCTCATCCGTGCGGCGAAGCTGGTATCCCGGCGCGGCGAGTTTCTGTGTGTTATTCGCGATGCTTCGGACACTGGCCTTTCCGCACGCATTTTTCACCATTTGCCCAGGTCTGACGCGCTTGTGGTCGAGCTGCAAAATGGTGAACGCTATGATGTCGAACTGGTTTGGCAAGAAGACGATCGTGCAGGCTTTCGCTTCAAGACCCCGGTTGACGTCAAAACGATCATCGAATGCCCAAGCCGCTTTGCCAAACGGCCGGTGCGGATCAATTTAGCAGCACCTGCCCAGATCGAGGTCCTTGGGAAAGCCGAATACGCAACCATTCAAGATATTTCCCAGCAAGGCGCCAAAGTCGCCTGCGTAGGCAGCTTTGCGATTGACCAGCGCGTAAAGCTATTGGCAGCTGGAATGCGCGATACGCACGCAAAGGTGCGGTGGCGGCGCGATGGCACATGCGGGCTGGTGTTTGAGGAAACCTTTCAGTTTGGCGAACTGGCCCGGATCGCGCGCAGCCTGCAGGGATATTCATAGGCAAGGGATATTCATAGGCAGACAAGACCGCGCGAACGCCGCGCGTTAATCATCTCCTAACCATTTTCCTTCACTCCCGGTCAGGACGAAATTCCGGGAGCTTTCATGCACGACAGTGGTCAAATTCAAGGCGCGACAACCACCAGTGAGATTACAGTCGACGTTGCCATTATTGGCGCAGGGCCAGCTGGCCTGACGGCCGGCTATTTGCTGACCAAGGCGGGCAAAAGCGTCGCGATCATTGAAAAAGACGCGACCTATGTCGGCGGGATCAGCCGCACGGTCGAACACGATGGCTATCGTTTTGACATCGGTGGGCACCGCTTTTTCTCGAAAAGCCAGCAGGTCGTGGACCTGTGGGACGAGATACTGCCGGATGATTTCATCCAGCGTCCGCGCATGAGCCGCATCTATTACGAAGGCAAATTTTACTCCTACCCGCTGCGCGCTTTTGAAGCGTTGGGCAATTTGGGTCTGTTGCGCTCTGCCATGTGCATGCTTAGCTATGCCAAGGCCAAGGCCTTCCCCAACCGTAACATCAACAGTTTCGAGGATTGGACAACCAACCAGTTCGGCAAGAAGCTCTATTCGATCTTCTTCAAGACCTACACCGAGAAGGTGTGGGGAATGCCGTGCAATGAAATGAGTGCGGACTGGGCGGCGCAGCGGATCAAGGGCCTGTCCCTTTGGAGCGCGGTGATCGACGGTTTGAAGCGCTCGCTCGGCCTGAACAAATTGAACGACGGAAGCGGAAGCCAGGCCAAGACCCTGCTCGAAACCTTTCGCTATCCGCGCCTTGGTCCCGGCATGATGTGGGAAGCCGCACGCGACAAAATCCTGGCCACTAGCAAGGGCAGCGTAATCATGGGGCATGAGCTGAAACAGCTGGCCGCTGACGGCGCGAATGGCTGGCGCATGACCGCCAGCGGCCCCGAAGGCGATGTCGTGGTGAAAGCCGATCATGCGATCAGTTCAGCCCCGATGCGTCAGCTTGGTGCGCGGCTCCATCCGTTGCCCGAAACAACGCTGGAAGCCAGCAATCTGAAATACCGCGACTTCCTGACAGTCGCGCTGATGATCAAATCCGACGATCTTTTCCCGGACAACTGGATCTATATCCATGATGACAAGGTGCAGGTTGGCAGGGTGCAAAACTTCCGCAGCTGGTCGCCCGAAATGGTGCCTGACAGCCAAGTTGCTTGTGTCGGCCTTGAATACTTCTGCTTTGAAGGCGACGGACTGTGGTCGATGACGGATGATGATCTGGTGGCGCTTGCTACCAAGGAAATGGGCATTCTTGGCCTTGTTACTCCCGACAAAGTTATCGGCGGCGCAGTCGTGCGGCAGGAAAAGGCCTATCCCGTCTATGACGAGGATTATGCCGCCAATGTCGATGCGATGCGTCAGGAATTGGAAGCCAAGCATCCCAGCCTGCATCTCGTCGGGCGCAACGGCATGCACCGCTATAACAATCAGGATCACGCCATGATGACCGCCATGTTGACGGTGGAGAACATCATCGCGGGCGAGCGTCTTTATGATACGTGGTGCGTCAACGAAGATGCTGAATATCACGAAGCTGGAAATGAAGGTGCCGAAAAAGCCCTTCCGGCTCGTGAAGTCACCGCCGATCAGGCGGCTGCCTTGGCTTCCGTGCGCGATGTTCCGCGCCGCGTGACCAGCGATCAGAAGGCTGCCTAAGCATGACGGCGGCCCTGCTACGGTTCGTCGATAGGCGGATCACCCGGTACCTGCTTGCCAGTGTTGGCGCGCTGGCGGTTGATGTGGGCGCGTTTCTTGCGCTTCTGTCACTCGGCGTCTGGGCCGCAGGAGCCTCAGCCATCGGCTATAGCCTTGGCATTGCCGCGCATTGGCTGATGAGCAGCCGCGCGGTCTTTGTTGGCAGTGTTGCGGATAGAGGCGCTGCACGAAACCGCCAAAAAGCGCTCTTCGTCATCTCCGCATTGGTTGGCCTTGGGCTGACCACGGGGATCGTCTGGGCGGGCGATGTTTCGGGCTTCGATCCGCGACTTGCCAAGCTTTTCGCCATCGCAGTGAGTTTTACTGCAACTTGGCTACTGCGCAGCCGCGTCGTTTTCCGCTAGGGACCTCGCCGTATGGCAAGGTCAGCTACAAAACCCGGTACGTTTTTCCGCACCGCATGGGCAGTTCTGCTCGTGTGGGCGCTGTATTGTGCCATTCGTCTGGCTATCCAGCCGCTGCTGGGGTGGGAACCGCCAACTGCGGATGACTGGACACGCCTGCTGCAAGTCCGCGCCATGCTTGACGGCCAAAGCTGGTGGGATGTCACGCAGTACCGGATGAACCCGCCGGACGGCTTTTCCATGCATTGGTCGCGGCTGGTTGATTTGCCGCTGGCACTGGCCATACGCCTGTTTGGCGAGCGATGGGGCATGGCCATCGTGCCATTGTTCTGGTTGCTGCCCGCCCTGTTCGCGCTGCGCGCCATTATGCTCCGCCTGAATTTTTCGCGCATGGCGCATGGCGTTGGACTGGTGATCTTTCCGCTATTTCCACTGCTGCCCGGCATTTTCGCGCCGTTCGCGATCGACCACCACTTGCCGCAGGCGGTCCTGGGATTGGCCTGTGCGGCGCTAATGCTGTCCGAACGGCGTTGGGGCGCCATTGGTGCCGGTATGTTTGCCGCCGCGTGGGTGGTTATCTCGCTGGAGGCTCTGCCGATGGTTGCGGTTATCGCCGCGCTCTATGGGCTTCGCTATCTGGGGGAAGAGCGGCGCTTGCTGCCGTGGTTTCTGCTGTCGCTCACCGTGTTCTGCACCTTCCTGTCGCTTGCCACGCGGCCTTACAGCGAACTTTTGGGGCCTTGGTGTGACGTATTGAGGCCTGGCCATATGGCTGCTTTCGGGCTTGCTACGCTGATGGCGGGGATCGGTCCTTTTTTGCCTTTCCAGCAAAACGCTGCCGGACGTCTGGCGGCGCTGGTGCTGGTACCAGTGGCAAGCCTGCCATTCGCTTTCGTGCTGCTGGGCCAATGTGCAACCAATCCGATGGCGGCGCTCGATCCGGTGCTGCTGGAATGGTGGCATGGCTATATCACAGAGGGGCTGCCGTTCTGGAAGCAGCCGATTTCCAGCGCCGTCATGGTCATCTGGACTTTGATACCGATTGGCGGTGGCTATTGGCTGGCGGCACGTGGAGGAGCTTTTGCTGAAGGTGCTGGCGTTCGCTGGCTGATGCTGTTTGTGCTGGCGCTGAGCGCGTGGGCCTATTCGCTGTATCTCATGCGCGCCGCTGTGTTGGCGCAGATGCTGGCTGTTCCTTTCGCCGCAGTGCTGCTGGCTTTGCTGCTGCCGCAGGCGCGCGCAATTGGCAGTATAGTGCCGCGCATCGCGGCGACGCTGGGTTGCTTCCTGCTGGCGACACCGATGTTTGTCACTGCGCTGACAAAGCCGCTTGATCCACTATTGCCGACGGCAACAATGGCGCGCGGTGCGGCGGCGCCTATTGCCAGTGAGACATGCGATTATGGACGGCTTTCGGGCCTTACCCCGGGCCTTGTGTTTCTTACGATGGATGATGCGCCGCAGCTGCTTGGCCTGACAGACCATTCGGTCACCTCCGCCAGCTATCACCGCAATCAGACTGCGATGGCGGATGTCATCACGGCCTTCACGTCTGCACCTGATGAGGCGCGGGCGATTATCGAATCCTACGAGGCGGATTACGTGGTCGCATGCCTCTCTGCGAGCGATTTTGCGCTGTACCGCACTGCTGACCCAGAAAATTTCGCCAACGCCATCGCCAGCGATTCACCGCCGCGTTGGCTTACGCCAGTGGGCGGTTTTGAAAGCGGGTCTTTGCGCGTTTACCGTGCCCGCTAACCGGGCCGGAAATCCATCGCTGTACCGTTGATGCAATGCCGTTTGCCAGTCGGGCGCGGTCCGTCGTTAAAGACGTGGCCCAAATGCCCGCCGCAATCGGCGCAATGCACTTCCTGCCGGGCATAGCCGAGATTGTAATCGGTGGAGTAGGCGACTGCGCCTGAATCAATCGCCTGCCAGAAACTTGGCCAGCCCGTGCCGCTGTCAAACTTATGCGCGCTGGAATAAAGGCGGTTGTCACAGCCTGCGCAGATGAATGTGCCGCGGCGGCTTTCATTGTCGAGCGGAGAGGAGAAGGGGCGCTCTGTCGCCGCTTCGCGTAGCACGCGAAATTCCTGCGCGGTCAATCGGCGGCGCCATTCGGCGTTTGAATAGGACACACGAAAGTTCTGCTGTGCGCGGGCTTCATTGCCGCCGCATGCTGCCAGCACTGGTACGGAGGCCCCGGCGCCCAGCCAGGCGAGTACAGAGCGGCGATCAGTCTTCGAATTTTTCATAGTCTTATCTCTATGCAGCAGGGGTCGAACTGTTCCT
>ENA-ORXU01002923-ORXU01002923.1-marine-metagenome-genome-assembly--contig:-NODE-2923-length-11100-cov-3.474281_pt1 | contig 11100 bp, 8 predicted proteins | sample MGYA00237869_ERZ511484 | MGnify/ENA metagenome assembly ERZ511484 | reverse complement strand
GGATCACTGCGCAGTCCGCAGTGCTGGCGCCTGTCACCATGTTGCGGGTGTATTGTTCGTGCCCCGGCGTATCGGCGACGATAAATTTGCGTTTTTCGGTGGCGAAGAAACGATAGGCCACATCGATGGTGATGCCCTGCTCCCGCTCGGCTGCCAATCCATCGACCAACAGCGCGAAATCAATCTCCTCCCCCTGCGTTCCGGACTTCTTTGAATCGGCCTCTAGCGCCGCGAGCTGATCTTCAAAGATCATCTTGCTGTCATACAGCAGCCTTCCGATCAGCGTGGATTTGCCGTCATCAACACTGCCGCAGGTGATGAAACGCAGCAGGCTTTTATGCTGATGCTTCTCCAGATAGGCGTCGATATCCTGCGCGATCAACGCATCGGTTTGATAGACGGTGTCATCTTGCGTTTTGCGGTCCATCAGAAATAGCCCTCCTGCTTTTTCTTCTCCATACTTGCCGCCTGATCGTGATCGATTACCCTGCCCTGCCGTTCCGAAGTCGTGGTCAGCAGCATTTCCTGAATAACGCCGCTAAGATCACCCGCCTCGCTCTCAACCGCGCCGGTGAGCGGGAAGCAGCCCAGCGTGCGGAACCGCACCGAACGTTCCTTGATTTGCGGACGGTGACCCATAACCTTTTCCAGCCGCTCAACATCGTCAGCCATAAATAGCCCGCCTTCATATTCATATGTCGGACGTTTGGCGGCGAAATAGAGCGGGACAATGGGAATGTTTTCCAGTTGAATATACTGCCAGATATCCAGCTCGGTCCAGTTGCTGATGGGAAAAACGCGGATGCTCTCGCCCTTTTTCTTGCGCGCATTATATAAATTCCAAAGCTCTGGCCGCTGGCTTTTCGGGTCCCAGCCATGCGAAGCTGTGCGGAAAGAAAATATCCGTTCCTTGGCGCGTGATTTTTCCTCGTCACGCCGCGCGCCGCCGAACGCAGCGTCAAACCCGTGTTTGGTGAGCGCCTGTTTCAACCCTTCAGTCTTCCACATATCGGTATGCAGCGATCCATGATCGAACGGATTGATACCGCGATCTATCGCGTCCTGATTCTGATGGACCAGCAATTCCATCCCGCTGTCCCGCGCCATTTGATCGCGCAGCTTATACATTTCCTGAAATTTCCAGGTGGTATCGACATGCAGCAAGGGGAACGGCGGCGGGCTGGGATAAAAGGCTTTGCGCGCCAGATGCAGCATCACTGCACTGTCCTTGCCGACGCTATACATCATGACGGGCTTGTCAGCCACGGCGACCACCTCGCGCATGATATGGATGCTTTCTGCTTCCAATCGTTCCAGATGCGTCAGCTTCTTCGTCATGAAATCCAACCTTTTCCTGCGGCCTGTCTTGCGGGGCACTTCTACCATCCACTTGTTCACTTGATATATCCCATATGGGGTATACTTAACGACGCATGATAATTTCAAACTTCGCACAATCGGATGTGACCGCATCGATCTACCACGGCCTGCTCCATACGCCGGAATGGAGCGGATTTGTGAAGCTGCTACGCGCTGATACCGGCGCGGATTTGTGCCTGCTAGCGCGCCAGCACGCCTTTGGGGATATTCATATTCTACGCTGCGCAGAAAGCCCAGACGAAATGGGCGAGCAGATTCTGCCGCGTTTCGCGCCAAATGAAGCTGTGCCCTTCGCTGCGCTGCGACCCGAACGGGTATATGCGTTCAGCGAGTTTGCGTTGGCGCGGCCTGCCAAGCGGAATAAGTCGTCGCATATTCTAACCGACGCTGCGCATTCTGGCCGCGTGGTGCATGTCGTAGCGCCGCATGGCCAAAAGGCGTGGATTATCATAGCGCGCGAACGCGGTGATTTCTCCGCCGCGCAGGCTGCCCAGCTATCGAGCACGGCAGCGCATTTCAAAATTGCGCTACAAATACACGGGCACCATGCGCGCGCGCAAACGCGGATCGCGATGACGAACCCGGCAACCAAAGGCCTCAATTTTGCATGGATTGCGCTTGATAGCGGCGGGCGAATTTTGGACAATAATGCAAAAGCCGAAACTATGATCGCCGATCAAACTGTTATTCGGCGCGGACGAGATGGCAGGCTCCTATTTGATGCACGCGCGGCTAACGCCCGGCTGGCCGAGCAATTGGCCGCTGCTGCAAATGGCCGGACGGTTGCTGCCGCATCATTGCTTATCCGCGAAAATCCCCGTCTTGATTTGCTGCTGACGCCGCCATCGAGGCAGCAAAAAGCGCAGCTGCCGTCTGCTGCGATAATTTCCTATCTGCACGGGGACGAAGGCGAAAGCATGGCGCGCGAGCGGCAGATTTCAAGCCTGTTCGCATTGGCCCCGCGCGAGGCGCGGCTTGCACTCGCGCTAAGCCAGGGACGCAGTATCGCGCAGGCCGCACAGGATATGGGGATCAGCGTTCATACCGCGCGGCTGTATTCAAAACGCATTTATGCAAAAACAGGTACGAAGGGTCAGGCCGATCTCGTCCGGTTGCTGCTATCCAGCTTGCTGGCGCTGCAAGGATGAGCGCGGGCTTGCTTGCCGCACCGCCAGCGATTACAGCGCATGGCAGCAGCAGTTTAGGGACAGCAAATATATGAAAATCGCAATGATTGGTTCAGGTTATGTCGGCCTTGTTTCAGGCGCATGCTTCGCCGATTTCGGCCATGATGTAGTGTGCGTTGACAAGGACGCCAGCAAGATCGCGCGATTGAATGACGGGATCATGCCGATATTCGAACCGGGCCTTGCCTCATTGGTGAAGAAAAACACCGATGCTGGTCGTTTGACCTTTTCAACCGAACTTGCCGAATCAGTGCAGGGCAGCGGAGCCGCCTTCATTGCGGTGGGCACGCCATCGCGCCGGGGCGACGGCCATGCCGATCTCAGCTATGTTTACGCCGCAACCGAAGAAATCGCAGCAGCGATGGATGAAGGCACCGTCATCGTTACCAAATCGACCGTCCCTGTCGGTACTGGCGATGAAGTGCAGCGTATCGTCAGCGAAAAGCGGCCCGGCACAAAATTTGCCGTGGTATCAAACCCCGAATTTTTGCGCGAAGGCGCAGCTATCGGTGATTTCAAACGGCCAGACCGTATTGTGGTGGGCACCGAGGTGGATTGGGCCCGCGACGTGATGGAGGCGATCTATCGCCCGCTGTTCCTGAATGTATCGCCGATGCTCTACACCAGCCGTAAATCGGCCGAGGTTATCAAATATGCTGCGAACGCTTTTCTCGCCACGAAGATTACCTTCATCAACGAGATGGCCGATCTGTGTGAAGAGGTCGGCGCTGATGTGCAGGATGTGTCGCGCGGCATCGGGCTTGATAACCGGATTGGCGCGAAATTCCTGCATGCCGGGCCGGGATATGGCGGGAGCTGTTTTCCAAAAGATACGCTGGCGCTGCTGAAAACCGCGCAGGATCATGACGTGCCGATGCGCATTGTGGATGCTGTGGTCCAGACGAATGACCGGCGCAAACGGGCCATGGGGCGCAAGATCATAAAGGCGCTGGGCGGCGATGCGCGCGGCAAGAAGGTGGCGCTGCTGGGGCTGACGTTCAAACCGAATACAGATGATATGCGCGATTCACCCTCAATCGCGATCGTGCAGACGTTGGAAGATGCCGGTGCCAAAGTAGCCGCGCATGATCCCGAAGGCATGGAAGAAGCCGCTGAGCTGCTGCCGAATATTACGATGGCGAGCGACGCATATGCTGCCGCCGACCGGGCCGATGCCGTGGCGATTGTCACTGAATGGGACGCATTTCGCGCGCTTGACCTGGCTAGACTGAAACAGGTTATGGCAGGCGATGCTCTGATTGATTTGCGCAACATCTACAGCGCCGATGAAGCCGCAAAGGCCGGGCTGTCCTACGTCAGTATCGGACGTTAGCGACGGCGAAATATCAGCGACAGATTATTAGCTGGCATGGCGGCGATCTCCTCCAGATCAAAGCCTGCATCCGCGGCAATATCGCCCACTGCCGATACCGTGCGCAGGCCCCATTCTGGGTTGCGCGATTTCAGCGACTGATCGAATGCAAGATTGCTGTCTGCGATGACCACGCCGTCCTGAATAAATGGCCCGTAGACGTAGATCGGGGCGCCCGGCTGCAGGTGCAGCGCGGCATTGGCAAATAATAACTCTGTTGCCGCCCATGGGCTGATATGCAGCATGTTTATACACACAATCGCGGTGGGGGAGATATCCGGCCATTGAGATGTCACATCAATCTGAACCGGGGCCGCGAGATTTGGCAATCCCGCCTCCCCGCGCCATGCCGCAATGGATTGCAGCGCGGCAGGATCGACGTCGCTCGGCTGCCAGTTAACCGCCGGAAAGCTGCGCGCGAAACCAATGATATGCTCTCCGGTTCCACTTGCAATTTCGAGAATATCGCCATGCTCTGGCAGGATCCGGCGCAACACCTGGATGATGGCATCAAAGTTGCGCTGTGTCGCAGGCGCATGCCGTTTGGCGCTGCTGTCGTAATCACCGTCAAAGATATAGGGATCAGGTTTTTTCATGCGTCGCCATCTGCTTCATGTCGTCATTTTGGTGGACGAAGCTGCCACGGTTAACACCGGCTTTGCCAACCAGTGCCGCCATTGCGCTGGCGACAATATCTGCATTTATCGAGCGAAATTTGCGCAAGTTTCCGTGGAGCAAATTATCAAACAAAGGAGACAGCAGTATCCCGATATGTTCGCCGAGACGAAATTCCCGGCGCGGGCCTTTTAACAGGCCGGGTTGCATAATATCGAGCCGGGCAAAATCCATATTGCGCAGTGCATCCTCCGCCTCCCCTTTGGTTTTCAGGTAGAAACTGCGCGCCTCGCTGTTTGCCATCGCCGATGATACGGTAATAAATTGCTGCGCGCCTGCATCATGCGTTGCTGCAGCAAAATCGCGTAACAAAGCATAGTCTATTTCGCGGAATGCGCCTTGCGAGCCAGCTTTTTTTATCGTGGTGCCAAGGCAGGATATGCCGACATCAAAATGCGCTCCGGCGATGGCGCTGGCCCATTGATCGGGCGGCGCGGTGATCTGATGCGCGTCATCGGGAAAATCCGCGATCGTGCGGCGGGCAATCGTGGTTACCCTGTGGCCGCGCGCGATCAATATAGGCAGCAACAGGCTGCCGGTCAGCCCGGTTGCCCCTGCCAAAATAACGTCAGCCATCGCTATTCCCCATAAATCGCAGCATGCTGCTTCTCGGCATATCGGTCCGTCATACCGGCCATGAAATCGGCGATATGTCTGCTTCGCTCCGGCTCGTTTTCTGGTAATTTTTCCAGCCATTCGCGCGGCAACCGGTCGCTGTCCTCGACATAGGCCTGATACAAAGCACGCACGATATTTCTGGCGCGTGATGCCGCCGCCACCTGATCGGGATGGTTGTACAGATTATCATACATAAACTGTTTTAACCGGCGCTCCTGCTCCGCCATCTCACGCGAAAACCCGGCTATCATCCGGCCTGCATTACGAACGTCCGAGACCGTTTCAATGCCAGCATCGGCAATGCGCGCGCGGGTGGCCCCGATCACATCGTTTACCATCGCCCCGATCTGTTCACGGATCAATTCTGAATGCAGCTGCTGCGGCGCAACATCTGGATACCGCGTCAGGATCGATTGCCATCGCTCCGCCACAAAAGGCAAAGCGCATAGCTGCTCCATTTTCAGGAAACCGGCTCGGATGCCATCGTCGATATCGTGATTGTCATAGGCGATGTCATCGGCAACCGCTGCAACCTGCGCTTCCAAAGTTGACCAGTTACTAAGCTGCAGATCATATTGCTCATCAACTGTGCTGAGCGCCCAATGCGGATGTGCAACCGGGCCATTATGCTTTGCCAGACCCTCCAGCAATTCCCAGCTGAGATTAAGCCCCGGCCACCGCGGATACGGGGAATCAAGCTGCGTCAAGCTGCGCAGTGTGTAGGCATTGTGATCAAAGCCGCCGTGCTGCGCCAGCGCCTCTTGCAATGCATCCTCCCCTGCATGGCCGAACGGCGGATGCCCGATATCATGCGCAAGGCACAGCGCCTCTGTCAGATCTTCGTTCAGCCCCAGCGCGCGGGCGATCGTGCGCCCGATCTGTGCGACTTCCAAACTATGCGTCAGCCTGACGCGATAGTGATCGCCATCGGGCGATACGAAAACCTGCGTTTTATGCCGCAAGCGCCGAAACGATATCGAATGGATGATACGGTCACGATCGCGTTGATATATATCGCGCGGGCCGCGGGTGTGGCCCTTTTGCTCATCATAGAGACGGCCCCGGCTGTTCTCGGGTTTGCAGGCATAACTCGCTGTCATGGCCACGCTATGCAATAAACCGGCCTTGCGGGCCAGCGCCTATTTGCGCTTTAGCGGGACGACCTGCGTGCCCTTTGCACTCTTCCATACAAAGCCATCGCCGCCCGCTTTTATAAGGGCATCATACCATTCATCGGCAGCAGTGAACCCATCAAAGGGGCCGACGACCAACCGTCCGGTATTGTTCCAGGCTGAGGACCAGCCCTGCTGCCCCTTAAATACTTCAGAATATTTGCGCGACAGCCGCCGATACTCGCCGGAATGCGCAGATATTGGCCCCGTCGCAATCTGCACCCAGAAGCGCGCGGCAGCCGATACAGGGTCATCCGGCTTCGCTTGTGCAGCTGGCTTTGCCGCGGGCGCAGCATTCTGCTTTGGCAACGCGGCGAGATCAACAGGCTGAACCGCGCGCTGCTTTTCAGACTGCGGGATATTTATCGATTCGACGATGTCCCCCAAATCAAAGCTGCCTGCCGACGATTGGACGCTGGCGGATGGCGAAGCGGCGGCGGGTGAAGCGGCCGATGCAGACGTCGCAGGCGTAACAGAGGCAGCGGAGCGAGCCGCGCCTGACTGGGCTTGCGCGCTATTGGCCCCCGGCGATGGTTTGAAGATAATTCCAGGTTTCGCGATTTGAGCCGCAGCAGCAACATCGCTCGCCGAAGGCAGAGGGGAAGCGGGCTGCGTTGTCGGCGCCGGTATCGCTGCTGCCTTCGGAATCGCATTCGGTGTAACCGCCGTAGTTGCAGATGCCGCTGGCGGACGTGCGGACGAATTTAGCGAATCGAACCCCGCTGACGTTGTCGTTACGGCGGATGATGCGACGGGGGGTGTAACCGGTGGTGCAACTGGCGCGGCGGCGGACGGTGTCATTTGACTAACCGATACGGCGGGCGGCGTTGCAGCGGATATTGACGGTGCCGCCTTAGTGATAACAGGAATGGCAGGAACCGCAGCGACAGCAGCCGAAGCCGGAGGTGCCACCGGTTCATTACGTGTGGTCAATATCTTCTTCGGGGTGATCCGCGATGGCAACGGCGCAGGGGGCGAAACCGCACGAACCGGTGCCGCCGCTACGGCGACGGAGGAAGCCGCCGGCCTTTTGAACGCAGGTGCTGCGGTTGGCTTCACATTTCGCGCTGCTACAGCGGCCTCTGCGATCATCCTTTGGGCCACGCTTACTGGCTGTGCAACATCGGTGGGCGGCGCACCAAGCGGCCTGCCTGCCGGGGTCAACCGATCCGATCCGCTAACGCGCACAGCGCCGGGCAAGCTGCCCTGTGCCGGTATCTGAGCCGAGGCAACGCCAATACGCGGATTATCGCGGCCGATATTGCGCGTGGGAAAATGCCCCAGATGGATGGCCGCTGCCTGCTGCGCCGCTGTGAGATTGGGCATGCGTCTTAGAAAGGGTTCAACCTGCTGCGCTGCCCGCACATTCAAAAATCCGCGCGCCACTTCACGCGATTTGCGGAAATCGCCGCGCGCCGCCAGCATGAACGCACGCGCGCGCCATGCCGCCGGGTTGTTGCGCCGTAATAACGGGTCGAGCATATTGTCGCTTTGTTTAGCCTTGCCCGATAACGACAGCGAAATCGCGTGACGGATGGTCAAGGCATCTGAATTCAATGCGGTGCCAGCGATGGCGTAATCCTGTTGCGCGCGATCAAAATTACCGATCAGATCAAAAGCAAGCCCGCGATCCAGCGCGATCATTCGCGAATTGACGCCCAGACGCGTGGCGGCGTCGAAATACTGAAGCGCATCAAACGGATTTTCGAGCCGCACCATCGCGGCCCCCATCCCGGCCTTAACCCGGCCATCGCTCGGCCGCAGATTTTCCGCGCGGCGGAAAAAATTAAGCGCCGCGTCCGCATCATCAAGAAGAAGCGCCGCATTGCCTGCATCCATAAGCGCGTCAACATTATTGCGGTTCTGGCCCAACCGGCTAAGCGCGCTTTTCAATTCACGCGCGCCCGGCTGCTGGCCAGACGGGATAGATGCGCTACCGCCGCTTTGCGCTATTGCCGGAGTTGTTCCGGCCAGTAACGCTGCCGGAAAAGCCGCCGACAAGATTAACAGACCAAACCGGTATTTCAGCATCAATCAATCGCCCATTTGTTATAGCATCGCAGTGGCAGCGTTAAGCGCCCATGCCTGAGCGCAAGCTGAATGCCCCGCAATGCCGCCAGACAAAGGCTGCTGTTCAGCTATTGCTCTGGCGGTCCAGAAAGCGCGGTATGTTCAAACCGCTCGATCCTTCGTCGCCCTTGTCATCCTCCGGGCCATCCGCTTTTTCATCGTCGTCCCTGTTCATTCCGCGCGACAAATTCGACATGCGTTCAAACAAAGTGCCGCCGCCGCTGGCGATTTTCGGCGCGGGTGCCGCGGGATCAGGCGAAACATCCGGCGTTGCTTTAGGCGCAGGCGTGCTGGGTTGGGGATCAGCCGGTTCCTGCATGCCGCCCAATTCCAAGGTATCATCAGACCCGGCATCGCTGTCCTTGGGTGCCGGATCAGCAGGCGCTTCCTCGGCAGCCGCTGGCGATCCGAATGATAATCCTCTCGCATCGGCGCTGGTTTCGACAGTATCAGTATCTGCCCCGCTGTCATCGGTAGTTGATGCAGCACCAAATGGTGCAACTTGCGGCGGGCTTTCCGCAGCATCCGCCTCGCTAGGCTCCGGCGACGCCGTGAACAAGGATGATGAGGTTGCCGCAGGTGCAGGCTGCGCGTCGGGGGCGCTGCTGTTGGCAAACACGCTGCTGCTGGGCGGCGGTGCAGCGACGCTATCAGCATCAATACCAGTGGCAACCACCGACACGCGTATCCGCCCGTCCAGATTATTGTTAAACGCCGAGCCCCAGATGATATTGGCATCCTGATCCACAAGCTCGCGGATATGGTTCGCAGCTTCGTCCACTTCCATCAGGCGCATGTCCTCACCGCCGGTAATGGACACGATAACGCCTTTTGCACCCTGCATCGAAACACCGTCGAGCAGCGGATTGGCAATGGCTTTCTCTGCCGCTTCAAGCGCACGTCCGTCGCCTTCCGCCTCGCCAGTGCCCATCATCGCCTTGCCCATTTCATGCATCACGCTGCGCACGTCAGCAAAATCGAGATTGATGAGGCCGGGCATCACCATAAGATCGGTGATACCGCGCACGCCCTGTTGCAACACTTCATCGGCCAGCAGGAACGCTTCTTTGAACGTGGTGTTCGGATTTGCGACCAGAAACAGATTCTGGTTCGGAATGACGATCAAGGTATCAACATGCTGCTGCAATTCGTCGATGCCGGATTCAGCCGAACGCATTCGCCGCGCACCTTCAAACAAAAATGGTTTGGTCACGACGCCTACGGTCAGAATATCCATCTGCCGTGCCGCCTCCGCAATAACGGGCGCAGCGCCTGTGCCAGTGCCGCCGCCCATTCCTGCAGCGATAAACACCATATGCGAACCTTCGATCGCGGCTTTGATCTGATCGATCGTTTCTTCAGCAGCAGCGCGGCCAACCTCCGGACGCGAACCGGCGCCAAGGCCCTGCGTAATATCGCCGCCAAGTTGTATCCGTTGTTCAGCGGCAGAACTGTTAAGTGCCTGCGCATCGGTATTGGCGACAATGAAATCAACGCCATCTACCTTTGCATCGATCATATTGCCGACAGCATTGCCGCCAGCACCGCCAACGCCAATTACGGAAATTTTGGGTCGTAACTCGTCTACCACCGGTGGTCCGATATTGATGCTCATTAGAATAGCCCCCTTGCCGCAATGGCATATCTTGAATTTGCGACAATCAATGCCACAATTTTATGAGAAAAACAGCCGAAAAAAGATGGTTCGCCCGCTATATCGGTTAAAAATTTTCTTTGATAGTCCTTTTAATACGATCAATTAGCCCGTGGCCGCTGCCCCCCATGCCGCTATCCGCACTGCCGCCGGGATCGCGCAAATCGATCTGATCCGATGCAGCATAATGAACCAGTCCGGCAAGCGCGGAGAATGCAGGGCCTGCATGTGCATCGGGCAGCCCGGCGAGACCCACCGGCTTGCCGATACGCACAGACCGGCCCAAAGAGCTTTGGATATGTTCTGCCACGCCCTTTAATTCCGCGCCGCCACCTGTCAAAACGACCTGATGCCCGGTTGGCCCTTCAAAGCCCATAGCGCGCAGCACTTTACCTACATCTGCCACGATTATGTCGATACGCTGGCGTATTACGGCATTAAGCTGCGCCCTTGTAATTCGCGGTAGATCGGCGGGATCTTGCCCGTCTTCCTTTAATTCCAGAACGTCCTGATGATCGCGCGGAGTGGATTGTGCCGATCCATAATAGCATTTTAATCGCTCCGCCTGCGCGCGCCGGATCCCAAACACCGATGCAATATCATCCGTAATATCAGCCGCGCCCTGCGGCACTGTTTGCAGGCCCACAAGCATGCCGCCGATAAACACCGAAACATTAGTCACCGCTGCGCCCATCTCCACCATCGCAACGCCAAGTTCGCGTTCCTCCGCCGTCAAGCAGGCAAGGCCGGTTGCGATAGGCGATACCACAATCGCCTCCACATCAAGATGCGCAGCACGCACCGTCATATCCACATTGCGCACCGGCGATTTATCGGCAAGCACCACATGGATATCCACACCCAGCCGATCCGCATGCAAGCCAACCGGATCCGCAACGCCGCCCACGCCGTCAAGCGAGTACAGCGTCGGTTGCACATGCAGCGGAACCTTTCCGCGCATGTCCAGATTGG
>ENA-ORXU01002922-ORXU01002922.1-marine-metagenome-genome-assembly--contig:-NODE-2922-length-11102-cov-2.483719_pt1 | contig 11102 bp, 7 predicted proteins | sample MGYA00237869_ERZ511484 | MGnify/ENA metagenome assembly ERZ511484 | reverse complement strand
TACGATTGAACCTGATTCTGTCGTCAATCGAGCTTGTGAGAGAGAAGCGAGAACGACCAACACATTAGCTATCGAAGGCAAGGGAGGCATCCCACCTATACCAACAGAACCTTTTCAAAGTCTAAACATTTTAGGGAATGTTGATAATTTTGGAGATCCAGAAATTAAATCTAGAAAACCGCCTTCTCTTAAGAAAATCGTTCCTGCCCGAGGAGTAATTGTCAGAGAGGATGGTACTGTTACCTTAACTTCTTATCCTACTTCTCAAATGGCATCCCGAATACCGCAAAATGGTGAATGCCAAACTGATTCACTTTCCGAACACAAAGATTTGCACCCCCAGCAAAATTAGCACTTTCAACGTTAGGCGATTGATAATCTGCCTCTAATTTTGCAGGAAATATAGATTGCGATCGCAATTCCTAACCTATTTTTATTTGGGTAATTTATTCGGATTCAGAAATATTTTTGAAACAGGAGTTAAATATGATGACTGAGAACTCAACTGCCATTCAATCTTCCTTAGATTTAGCAATTCCTGAAGTCAAGCAATCATTAAAAGATTTTCTACTCGATCCTCAATTCGATCGCAAAATCAGCCTAGCTTTCGGCTTATCATCACCACAACAAAGCGATCTCGTTAGAGACATTATCGATCGATGGTTAGCAGCAGAAGGAGTATTACCAGGAATAGAAGTTGTGTCTAGTGCTTCGATTAACGGCGCATTAGGTGCATACGCTGCTGAAACTAACACTATCTACTTATCCCAAGAATTTTTAATCCAAAATAAAAATAATTCTCATGCAGTTGAAAAGGTTCTCTTAGAAGAATTGGGACACGCTTTTTCCGAGGGAGTAAACCCAGAAGATGTACCAGGAGACGAAGGAAATTTGTTTGCTAATTTGGTTCTGGGTAATAATCTCAGCAATGATGAAATAGAAAGCATTAGATTAGAAAATGATACGGCGAAGGTTATTTTAAATGAAGAAATAATTGAGATAGAACAAGCAGAACTAGGAGCAAATACAGCTTTTGACTTAATTGGACTCACGGCTTTACGTAACGACCCCAATTTTGCCGATATTGATGGTACTGGTTTTGATGTAGTAGTTATCGATAGTGGTCTAGATCTTACTCATCCACTGTTAGATGATAATTATCAGTTTGGACTAGATTATATAGATGGGGACAGTAATCCTAATGACTTAAATAGTCATGGAACTCATGTATCGGGGACTATTGGGGCGGAAGACGAAAACATCGGCATAGCTCCAGATGTTGGTTTAATTGGTTTGAAAGTTGGGGACGAGCGAGGAGTATACTCTGAAGCAGTAACAGCAGCTTTGGAATGGGTACTTAATGAAGCTAGAAATCCCGACTCTGAATATAATATTGCTGCAATCAATCTATCACTATTGCTAGGTAATAATTTTTTTACATCGCCTAACGAACCAAATTCGATAGATGAGATCGAACGACGCAATTTAATTAAAGATTTAGAAGCGGAAGGTATTGTGGTAGTATCTTCGGCTGGTAATGATTATATTGGCGAAAAAGACAGTGAAGGAAATTTATCAACCGATTCAGCAGGTAATATCCTTTACCCCAATCAAAAACCGAATCTAGGCTCGCCTGCAATATACAGTACTATTGCCGTCGGTGCAGTATGGCATAGCGATCTCGATCCACTTGGAAATTACGATACAAAACAAATTCCAGGGAAAGACCATGTTGCCGTATTCAGCCAACGACTAGATGCAGACAATTTTCTTTTTGCACCAGGAGTAAGCATTAAAAGTACTTATCCACAGGAAAATATAAATCCACAGGAAAATATAAATGCTTTAGATGGTACGAGCCAAGCATCTCCCCATGTTGCGGGTTCGGTAGCATTGTTACAAGAAATTGCTGCTAATTATAATGTTAGGCTTACACCCGAACAAATCAAATTTTATTTAATCGATAACGCTGACATTATAGAAGACGGGGATGACGAAAATGACATAGTTATTAATACCAATACAGCTTATCCCAGAATTAATATCCATAGTTCGGCGATCGCTTTAAGAGCAGATTTAGAAAATACATTTGCTCCATCCGACCCAGAAGAAAATGCAGTAGAAGACCTTAACGGTACAATTAGGACGGCAATTCTAGGGCCAACAATCCGCGATTTTCCATCATTTAGTTTTCCTGAATTTGATTTTCCTGAAAGACCGACAGGAGCATCATCCAACTTTCCATTCCTTAATTTTTCCGATAGATCGACAGAAGCATCGTTACTATCTTTGGGTTTTGAACCTACTACTTTACAAGAAAGTATTGGATTTGATAATGAAGAAGTTTTGGTTGGTAATACAGATGTAGATCTTTATAGATTTACTGTTTTTTCTTCCAGCAATATTTCTTTTCTACTAAATCCTCTCAGCGATGGTTTTGTCGGCAACTTAAGATTATTTGACCTTTTTGGTAACGAAATAAATTTAAACAGCAATAGTAATAGAGCAACTGCAGACTTGGATTTTGGTATATATTATCTGGGGGTGAGCGGAAACGAAAATATTAACTATAATCCGAACGTTGCTAATAGTGGTTCTGATGCTACTAGTACTGGAGACTATTCATTAACATTCGATCTCAGCAACGTTAACGATCCTAATGGCATCATTGATAATGCAACAGATATTAATTTGGGTAACAGTCGCGAACCATTCATTTTGGGGGGTACTTTAGGTGAAGATTTTGGCGAAGAGGTGACTTCTGCGGATGTAGATTTATATCGCTTGACCGTTCCCGATGATGGAAATCTCCGCATTGATATCGATACCCCTTTTCTAACCAATTTTCCCGATACTTATTTACGACTCTTTAATGACAATGGAGAAGAATTATTTTTTAGTAGTAACGATCTATTAGTAGCTAGCGATGACGATCTCGCTCCAGGAGAAGTAGAAACACAGTTAGAGTCTACTGGAGAAACAATAATTCTCAACAATGAAGACATTTCTAATGTATTCGATGGAGTTAGAGATGAAAATGGTTATCAGCCTGGGAATTATGGACATCCAACAGATAGTTATATAAGTTTTACGGCTGAAAGAGGAGCTACTTACTACATTGGCGTATCAGATTTTAGCAATCAGCAATATGACCCGACAACTCTTGAGGGTCGTGGAACGTCAGCGAGTGAGGGAGAATATCAATTAACTGCCACATTTATCAACAACGATCTAGATGGTAGTATCGATCGGACAACGGATACTATTCCTCTCCCTACGACAGGCTTAAAAGGCAATATTGGAATAGATGGTGAGTCTGAAGTAGGGAATAAAGATGTTGACTTCTATCGCCTCAATTCACCAGATGAAGGTATTTTAGAAATCGATCTAGACTCAGTATCAACAACAGCAGGAGCAAGCATCAATAACCCTGTTGACACCGTAGTAGTATTGTTTGATGCTGACGGAAACCAAATTGGTTCAAATGATGATGTTAATACTACCGATTCTCTGCTAAGAGTTTCAATTGCGGCAGACACAGATTACTATGCAGCAGTAACAGGCGCGGGCAATCAAAATTTCGATCCTTTTGCGTTAGGTAGTGGGTCTGGGGGAGATACAGGAGATTACATTCTCAACAGTCGCTTGCTCAACTCTAATGCCATAAATACCATTAGTAACAACAGTATTGGAAGTGAATTAGTTCAGGATCTTACCTTGGGCGAAGAAATTTCAGGGCGCATTGGTGAGGATGCTGGTTATCTTATTGGTGCTACAGATGTAGATATTTATCGTTTTGTTGCTGCCGAAAATGGCACAATTAATATCAACGTAGAAGCCAATCGAGAGTTTAGTGCCGATACATTTTTGCGAGCATTTGACAGCCGTGGAAATGAAATTGCTTTTAATGACGATCGAAACTCTTTAACTAAAGGTAGCTTTTTAGAACTTGACGTTCGATCTGGCACTGAATATTTTATTGGAATTAATGGTTATAGTGAAGAAGCAAGAAACTACGACGCTATAACTGGATTGGGTTCATCATCAGGTAGCCAAGGAACTTACAATCTTTCTCTTACCGATATCGAACAGGAAAACTTTAAATTTCTTTCATGAGTACAAATATTAAATGCAACAGAGAATATTTTGGTTTGGCTTTACTGGATTGGGGCATAATTTTGCTAAAAATGCGATCGCCCAATCAAATCCGATCGTTAAAATAAAGGTTTAGCTTCCGTATTTGCTTCCGTAGATTCCTCGGGTGTAGCAGCAGTTTGTCCCTGCTGTGCTTTTGCCTCAACCACCTGCTCAAAATCAACATAGACTCGGCTGCTTGTCTCATTCAAAGAAGTGCCAGAAGCGCCAGATCTAACGTCTAAAAGCTGTTTTAAGGTTTCACTAGCATTGCTGCCTTTTTTGAGGGTATAAAGCATGCTCTCTCGATTGCAGGGCGAACTTTGGCTTGCCACCGCGCAAATAACAGGACTACCATCAACCGAACCCGTAGTGAAGTATTTTAAAGTCCCTGCCTGGGCATATTTTTGAAACTTTTCTGAAACTATCTCACAACGGTTTTTAGGATCGAATTCGCTTCCGAATTCCGTAGTCTTCCATTCGATAATTTTAACCGTACCGTGTTCGGGAGATTGAACTACAGTTGCGGGAGTTCCACTAGAAACATCACAAGCAAAGGTTGAACCTTGACTGCGAGCGGGGCTAGCACTAACCAAAGCACTACTAACAGTAAGGGCAACTGCACCGAAAAAAGATAGTTTGTTCATGGTTAAATTGAATGGCTAGGACAAAGAGCTACAAATATGTTATCAACTTTTGCGGTTGATAAACAAATCAGATCTACAAAACTATAAAATCCTTGACTCAGATTTAAATTTTTGCTGATTCGATCGCCCTATTATCGGTTAATTAAATAGTGTCTTTACTTATGCCTACTAGCTTCAACTCTAGAGTTACTCGATCGCCTCTAGGTTCTCAATTGCGGGCTGATAGTCTGGGTTAATTTCCAGCGCCGCTTCAAAAGCCTGTTTGGCATCATCCAGGCGTTGCAGTTTATAGAGCGTGAAGCCTTTATTTGTCCAGGTATTGTAATCGTTTGGATCTAATTCTAAAGCGCGATCGTAGGCGACTAAAGATTCTTCGTTACGATCCATTGTTTCTAAGATTAAACCCTGGTTGCGATAGGCAGGAGCAAAATCGGCATCGGTAGAGATCGCCTGTTCGACATCTGTGAGCGCCGAGTTCAAGTCTCCCTGCTGGAGTTTGACTAAAGCACGATTGTTATAGAGCAAAGCGGAATCTGCTAACTGCTGAGTCTGACGCAAAGCCACAGCCTTGTCTAAAGATTGCAAAGCTAAATCGTATTTACCCAGGGCAAAGTTTAGCTCTCCCTTCAGCATTGAGTCGGCGGGATTGCTGCTGTCAACTGCGAGGGCATTGTCTAAAGCCGTTAGAGCTTCTTCAGGGCGATTTAGCTGCTGTAATGCTCCTGCTTGGCAACGATAGGACTCGTATTTAACCTCGTTAGGAGTAACGTTTAATTCTACTGCCCGACTACAGGCTGTTAATGCTTTGTCATACTGTCGATCGAATCCGAGGGTGAAACCTTTAGCAAACCAGGCGAGATAGAGATCTTCTTTTAAAGCGATCGCCTTTTCAAATGAACCCCTTGCCTGGGCTGGTTCGCCGACGCGCCAGAGTCGATTACCTTTTTCGAGCCAATGATAGGGATTCTGACTGTCTGTAACTAGTAAGGGTGCGTCAGTTGCCTGGGTCTTTGCCAGTTCGCTTTTGGGCGGGGTAGTATCTTCTATTTCTAAATAATTGCTAATTCTCTCCCCTGAAGGAGAATTTAAAAATGATTCGATGGGTAAGCCCAAACTCAGACCAATTTTAATTGGCAGTTCATTTTTACCAACCTCATCTAAATAGCGACTCATAACCTCATCTTCCCGCCCGATGTTGCGCCCATCTGCTCGACCGTGAATTCCAATTAAGCGACCCTGAGTATCGAAAACTCCCCCACCGCTCATGCCTGGATAGGTCAGGTTGGTATAAATCAATTCGTAGCCCCCAAAATTATCTTTGGGATTGGAAATATCAGGTTGAGAAATTGCCGTAGCCGAATTATCAAATAGCGTTCCCCCACTAAACACGGGCTGCTTACAGAATGGGGCGGGTTGCTGACTCTGACAGCTTTTCCAAGCATCGATATCTAAAGGCCAACCAGCTACAAAGACAGGATTAGCAGAATCATCGGCAGCTTTAGTAGTATTGTTTTCATAGTCTCGGTGTTCGTAGAGGGGATAATTATACTCCGAGATCGTAGCGGTGGCATATTGGCGATCGCTTTTAAACTCGACCAGTGCCATATCCATGTTGTTGGGCAGTTGCTCAACTGTTTTAGGTTCTACTATTATTTTGTGTTCGTGATATTTCTCGCCGTCAAAAGCCGTGATAAATAATTCCTCTGTGTCAAACACATCGCTGACCACATGGTAGGCAGTCAATACATAATAAGTATCGCCATTTTGTCCGACAATTACCCCCGAACCCCATTCCCCAGAAGGAGGCATGATTTTTACGGTAAAGTCTTTTGTTTGCTGTTTGAGTTCGGGTAGGGAAAGGCTTGACTGGGCTTGGGTAACTTGCAACGGTAAAAATGCGATTGCGAAGCTAGCCAAAGGCATCGCTGCTACACCGATAATTGTTGAAATAAAATTTTTCATAGCTATTTATATTTAATTGTTCGCAGATGAAAGACAAAAGGAAAAAGAAAAAAAAGCGACCGCCTGAATATTATCTTGTCTGAAAAAGGCGATCGCTTTAGAGCTTAGAATAAAGCCCTTTACTAACTAGGGAATACCGCGTGATAGGCTTCTACGCCTTCAAATCCATAGCGGTTATAACCTTTGTTTTGAATTAATTCTTCTAGATACTCCATACGACTAGCAGGGGCAGGATGACTAGAAAGCAGAGAATCTTTAAAGCTAGACGAACCCTGAAGCTGATTTAGCTTTGCCATGACGTTATATAGTCCGTCGGCTGAATAACCCGCAGCATCTAAAACTCTTAATCCCAGTACGTCTGCCTGCTTTTCTTTACCCCGACTAAATTCTTTGTTTAACAGTACTTCCCCTACTTGGATGACCTTTGCAGCATCGCGACCCATCAAACCCGAAAGTAGGTTGCTGGTGGAACTAGTAATTGCCGATTCTCCTAGTTTTTTGTAACCATGGGAAAGGACAGAATGAGCGATTTCGTGGGACATAACTCCCGCAAGCTCGGCTTCGGAATCCATTAACTCCAACATGCCCGTATGGAAAAAGATTTTGCCTCCTGGCAAGGCAAAAGCATTAGGAGAAGGGTCTTCGATAATATTAAACTCGTAAGTAAATTCGTCGCGACCCATTAAGTTGGCTAGCTTTTGACCCACTGCTGTAACGTATTGCAGTTGCTTGGAATCTGTCACCATAGTTGACTGAGACTTATAGTTATTAGCGATCGCCAAACCCGCACCAGATTCACCTTCGAGTAAAGCCTGTCCTAGATTTAAGCCCGCTTCACTATCACCCGCAGCAGTTTTACCTACACCACCAAGAATTGCCGAAGCTGTAACTTTAGACTTCAGTTTCTTTTGATACTGTTGGAAATATTCATCCGCAGCCGCCTGATAGGCAGGGGTCTTATGAAAATCGGGATAGCTATAGGCAAATTCCCGCGCGGCAATCGAGGCTTCTAAAGGTTTGCCATAGGCTAAGAGCAGATCTAGCCGCTTGTCTAGGACATCATCACGACCAGGATATCTTTGAGCAGACCATTCGATCGTATCGAGAGCCTCATCTTTATAGTTATAGAGATCGTAGGTATCGGCTAAGAGAACATGACCAGGAACAAATGCAGGATTATTATCTACCAAAGTTTCTAACGGTTCAAAGATTCTTAGCTCCACTTCCTCATCCGATTCTGGATCTTCGGAGATCGCCTGTTGAACGCTCTTCCACTGCTGTTGAGCCGTAGCATCGAGCTTGTTAATCTCACTTTGGGCTGCGGGAATCGCTGCGGGAATCGCGAAATCTGGCTTGACCTGCTTTTGAATTTTCCTAGCAGTCTGAAAGTCTCCTTGTTTATAAAAACGATCGGCCTCGATCATCTTGCCATAGTAGTTGCTGTCGTAATTAGTGCTTAAGAAGTTTTGCGCTAGAATCGTTTGCGAATTGCTGGCTCTACCCAAAAACAAGACTAAGACAGAGGTAGCCAGAAATAACAATAATGGTCGGCGAAAAAGGTAGTCTGGTTTCATAGTATGCTCGGAAATATAGTTAAAAATTTAGTTCGGAAGTCGTTACCGATTTTTAACTAGCTAAATTAATCAATAGCTCGGTTTTTATTTAGCTAGTTACCAACAATTCTCGTAATATCTAATTTATCGGTCAAGATCTAAATAGATAGTCAAAATAGGCAGTCATCTGGTTTTGGCTCGATCGCACAAAGCTGAAAATTATTGATTACGTTGCCGACCTGGATCGCCAGATCGTCATATTCTGCCAACTTTGTTTGAGCCTGAGAGTAAACTGAAGCGGATTCGGGAATAGTTGCCAGACCTTCAATCGCAGAATTAAGGTGGTTTTGCGCCTGCTTTAAATCTTCTACCGAACGATAGCGACTGATGATTGCCTGTGCCGAGTCGCCATCAGCGATCGCCGAATCGTGAACTTCTAAATAAGGATCGACACATTCTTCGGCAACTTTTTTTGTGCCTTGAGGGCAACCATCACTAATCACCGTGCTAGCGACAAATCCGATCGCTACTAGGGCAGCTAATAAGCCAGCCACACCTAATATCTTTTTCAGGGGCAGTTTGCTTCCAATTAGCTCTGTAGGCGCAGGAGTCATTGACTCTTTAGGCAAACCGCACACTTCGCAGTCTGGACTATAGTTAGTATGCGGTTCGTGAGCTTCAGCCTGGGGATAAGATTTTCCGTCTTTGGGAACCCCATCGCAGATCCATTCAGCCATTGAATATCTTAGAAGTATTGAGTAAATATGCTGTTCATGTTACTACCAGTTGTCATGACTCAGAATTACCCGCAGCATTTTTTTAGATTTGCGATCTAGTAGATCGATCGAGCAAAACTTTTTATATTTGGAAACGATGCGCCTAAAATATAATTGAGATCGAGACTTAGTATATATATATATCGACCATGCCACTAATTACCACTGGAAAATCTTTTATTCGCGCTCTAGAAAAAGAGGGAGCATTGGGGTTATATATGCCCTTGGAAGGAGGAGCAGAAGGTCGTTACCAAAGACGTTTACGTGCTTATGGCTACCAAACGATTAATATTACCGCCAGAGGATTAGGAGACTTAGCAGCTTATTTAACGAGAGTGCATGGGGTTCGTCCTCCCCATCTAGGAAAAAAAACCATTGGACAGGATGCTAGCGTTGGCGATATCTACTACATTCCCCCGATCGCTACCTACGAATTAAATTCTTTGCCTGCTAATGCTAAAGGTTTGGCGATTTGGATGATCGAGGGACAAATTCTCTCCCGCCAAGAAATCCAATATTTGATTAATTTAACCAAAGAAGAACCCAAAATTAAGATCGTCCTAGAGATGGGTGGCGATCGCTATGTTAATTGGAAACCTCTAGCCGACACTTTGAAGGCTGCATAATCTAGACTATAAATAATAATTCAAGATTGTGAATCGGTTACGGGGTGGTATTGGTGTCGGATAAAAATATGGATGATTTACTGGCTCAGTTAAACGCATTTGAGCCAAATCGGGCTTCTAACCAGAATAAAACGCCACCCCAGGCTGCGCAAAAACCTTCAATGGAGCAAATGCTAGCCGAACTTAGAGCCGATCTAGAATCTGGTCGAGGCAGACCTAACTCTACACCCAAGCAACCTATAAATCCTATCCAAGCAAATAGAACTAGCGTGGTTAATGCAGCCAAAAAACGCGAGCGCCTCAACGCTTTGATCGACACTGATTATCGCCGTCAGGCACACAAGCGCGAACAAAAATGGGCAGAAATCAAGCGTCAAGCCGAAGCCAAACTGGCAGAGCAAAAGCGCCAGGAGGAGGCAAAGCTGGCAGAACAAAAACGCCGTCAGCAAGAGCTAATTGCAGCCCAACAACAGGAAGAACTCAGAAAGCGCAGACGCAAAGAAGCCTTACGAGAAGATGCTAAAGAATGGCTGGCAAGACTCGACCCCAAAAGCGAAGAAGGAAAATGGTTTCAAGAATTCTCCTATTCCTACGAAAATAAACTTCAGGCGGCAGTCGACTATCTCGAAGCCCTGCGAGAGACTGGTTTATAGTTTCTTGTCTACTCGCGATCGCCCTGAACAGCTTTTGCAATTTAATAGCCCCCTAACCCCCAAGATGGGGGGAACAATGCGATCGTCCTTGATACTTTTCAGATTTAATAGCCCCCTAACCCCCAAGATAGGGGGAACAATGCGATCGTCCTTGATACTTTTCAGATTTCAAAGCCCTCTAACCCCTAAACATGGAGGAATAATGCGATCGCACTTTGTACTGTTCATAATTATTAAATCGTCCGTAGTCTGTAGGGTGGGCAAAAAATAACCTGAATCAAAATATTTTAAATTTAGTCCTTTGCCCACAATTTAAAGAAACAATTAGGGGGAACAATGCGATCGCCTAACTCGAAAAATTAAAACAAGGAGCGATCGCATTCTCCAGCAAACGAAACATTAGCATAGTGCTATCTAAAATCTAAACTACCGAGCATATTGTTTAGAATTGCAATTCAATATACAGATTCCACACTTCTTTGATACGCCGACCATCGTTTGCAGAAATAAATCCAATTTTAGCTAACAATAAAGATTGTTCTAGACAATCTAATCTAGAAAGTCGCACTGTGGAAGCAACTCTTAAACCAACATCGCGCCAGTCTTGTAAAGCTACGTCGGTTTGGGTGCGAGGAGAAGCAGAAGTAACTACTGCAACTACTGCGTCATTACCATCAAGCCAAAGTATCAACACGGGGCGCTTTTTTGAACTCGTACCATCGGTAAAGGGAATACGAGCGATCCAAAATTC
>ENA-ORXU01002921-ORXU01002921.1-marine-metagenome-genome-assembly--contig:-NODE-2921-length-11102-cov-2.526712_pt1 | contig 11102 bp, 6 predicted proteins | sample MGYA00237869_ERZ511484 | MGnify/ENA metagenome assembly ERZ511484 | reverse complement strand
CTCGTAGTCCAGACTGGGGCGCGGTCCGACCAGCGACATCGAACCCGTCAAGACGTTCACCAGCTGGGGCAGTTCGTCGAGACTCGTCCGGCGCAGGAACCTCCCGATCGGCGTGATCCGAGGATCGTCGACGAGCTTGAAGACCTCGCTGCCGTCTTCGGCGATCACCGCATCGCCCTCACCGGCGAGAAGGGACTGGACATACTCGCGGTGAGCGCTCTCGTCGTTGTGCACCGACATGGTCCGGAACTTCCAGATGGTGAAGGGCTCCTCCCTGAACCCGACGCGCTCCTGCTTGAACAGCACCGGACCAGGACTCGTCCGTTTGATCGCCGCTGCGATGAGCAGCAGGATCGGCGAGAGGCACACGAGCAGCAGGGCGCTGAGCACTACGTCCATCGTTCGCTTCATCAGCCGCCCGACGGGGTGGTGACGTCCGTCCCCGAAGCGCCACGCTTCCAACACCCTTCGGCTTGCCTTGGGGCGAGGTGGAGCCGGCACTCCGTCACCACCCGGATACTCAAGCCCCCGAGGCGAATCGACGGCCTCCCAGTGGGATCCGGATCGAACGCGGGGTGAGGTGACCCTCGGGCGAAAGACCGTTGGTGTTCCTGAACTCCGCAGCTGAAGTGCTGCAGAGTTGCCGACACCGGCCGGCATCAGGGATCGAGCGCTCGATCCAACGAGTTCCACACGACCGAGCACACCCGCTCTCATTCGCCGGAACGACGCATCTGACCAAGTCGCCACCGAACTCATCGGGCTCCGACTCCGACTCCGACCGCCGACTACATCGACCGAGCTGATGGCGGCGTACCCGGCACGAACACCACCAGTGGACTCAACCCGTGACTCGGTCGCAGGACCGCGGAAGCTGACCGCTCCGGCAGTGATTGCCATCAGGGCGAACATCAGATCTGACATGCCCCTGAAGGTGAGGTGGGGGTCGAGCATCGTCAGGGGAACCAAGGCGCAGATCCCGGCGTAGGTGGCGCATGCAACGGCCGCCACCCACCGGTCGGGGTGCTCCACGGCCCGCCGGGCGGTGCGGCCTGCGACCACGAGCAACAGCCCGAACGCAGCGAGCAAGACCACGCCGCCGACCCACAACAGCCAGAGATAGCCCTGCTCGAGGTAGATCTCACCGAACTGACTGGTGGCGAGGTCGATGGAGGTGTCGGGCCGTACGCCGAGCAGGATCGACGAGGGAGATTCGAACTCGGTGAGGTAGTGGCGTTCGAGGTTGCTGAACCGCACCTCCCAGCTCTTGGGTAGGCCCGAGGTGCGTTGGAACCCCTCGAGGCGGGCTGCCACCACCGGCCACAGGGCCAACAGACCGACACCGCCGGCGATCGGCGCGCCGATCAAAGCAGGAAGCGATCGAGCGAGTGCAACAGCCACCACAGCGCAGATCGCAACGGCCAACAGTCCTGAGAACTGGCCCGATCCGACCGCACCCAACCCGAACCCGACAACCGCAAGGCCAGCCCACCTGCGACCGCTCAAGCTCGTTCCCCATTCCGAGCGAGAACCTGCCCGAACGGAGCGAGAACCAGCCCCGTGCGGGTTCCCTGCCTCGCCGCCAGGTCCGAACTCGACCCGCTCCGATGGGTGGGTGGCCATTGCCGTGGTGAACCCGGGTCGACTTCGCCTTGCACCCGACCTGGCTCCCTCGCGTACGCGACCGTCGGATTCGTGGTTCGCTCCTGGCTCGGCCGCGGCATTGCGCCTGTTGCGCCCCAAGAAGATGAACAAGACCAAGGCGAAGTGAACCGCCATGACGTCGCCGAGTGCGATGGGATTGCCGATCGTCGCCGCTCCTCGACCCGGAGCCGGAAACGCCGGATCCCAGTTGGTGAGCAGGATCTCTGTGACGATGCCCACCCCCATGGACTGGGCCAGGGCGATCGCAGCGACCGGAAGCCCGACGGCGATGGTCGTCAGCGCACACCACTTCACGTGTCGGCGACGGGTGACAGTGAGGCGAAACACTGCGTACAACACGGCGAGCTTGAGCGGTACGGCTGCCTGGGTGACGTCCTCGCTGTTCAGATCGACGCCTCGCCCGGCGCCCACCAGCAGGGGCAGGATCGTCCCGGCCACGCCGAATGCCGCGATCGCCACATCGAGAGGCTGGAATCGAGGCCTGGGTCCATCCGGTCCGATGAACACCAGACGCAACACCAGAGCCACCACGACGATCGCAAGCAACGCCTCGTTTGCCCTGAGTAGAGGCACGAAGGTGCCACGGACCATCCCGACGATGATCGGAGTGGTGCCCAAGAGCGCCAGCGGCGCCACCACGGGCCGCCAGACGATGCCTGCGATGAGCCCGATGCCGAGCGCGGCGACCGCCCCGAGCGCCCCGAGAAAGACCGCTACCGCTCCGGCGGCGGCAGCTACCACCATTCCCAAGAGTGCGAGGAACCCCGCATCGCTCGGACGACGGCCCTCGACCGGAAGCTCCCGAGGGCTCATCGCCCACTTGTTCCCCAGCTCGGCCAGGCGGGGCGAGACGGACAACTCACTCGCATTCCGAACCAAGGGCATTCCGGCACCGATCACGGCGGCGACAACGCCGCCGCAGCCCACTGCGACCAGAGCCGACACTCGACCCTGGTCGGGAGCCTGGCCCACCAGCCACACCACCCAGGAGACGGTGGCCCACACGAAGCAGCCAGTGATCAAGTGAGATCCGACCATGGAGAGAAACTTGTTGCGGGGCCGCCCTGCCACCGCACTCACCAACCGGGCCGCTCCAACGGTGTCCGACAACGCCATCGACAGGCCGAGTCCGATCAAGAGGGCCGGGCCCTCCAGCATGAAGGCCGAGACCGCTGCGCCGAGGCCGAGGACCACTACTCTCGAGGCCATCGCCACCAGGGGCGCTCGCCCGTCGAGCCGAGCGTAGGAAGCCCCGGCTGCGAGCGTCTGGAGTGATTCGCCCGGGATGGCCATTGCGGTCGAGCCGATCGCAGCTGCCGCCAAGACGGCGCCACCCCCGCTCATCTCGCCGAACGCGACCAGCTCAGCGATCGGTCGAGCGAGAGCGATCAGGCCTGCGGTCGCGGGCATGGCCAGCATGAGCACCAGTCCCCCGGCCTTGATGAACTGGGTCCGAGCGGCGGCTGAACGTCCCGCTTGTTGCAACCGACTCAGGACCGGAACCGCCGCAGTGGTCACCGGCTTCGCGATGATCGCCACCGGCAGGTTGAAGAAGTTGAGACCGAACTGGAAGGCGACGATGCCTCCCTCGACCAAGCCGGCGACCACCAACATGGCCAAGAGGCGCGCCACGTTGAGGGCTGTGTAGCCGGCCGCCGCACGGGCGCGCGTCAGGATCTCGCCGACCTCGGGATCTCGCCAGCCTCGTCTCGGGCGCAGGGTGACGCCGCAACGCCGGGCTCCGAACCATTGGAGTGCGGCGTGGAGCACCACCGCCGTCGTCGTGCCCCCGCCGAGGAAGAGCACCTGGGGGAGGCTCACCTCGGACACCGGCGTACCCGTGCCCCAGACCCCGGCGGCGACGAGTACGACCCCGATGATCGCAAAGTTCTCCACCACCGGAGCTGCGGCTGCCAGACCAAAGCGTCCGTGGGCATTCTGGACTGCCGCGCCCACTGTCGCGATCCCGTAGAACATGACTTGGGGAAGCAGCAGAGCGAGGAGGGGCCAACCGACCCGGAGGAGGTCGCTCTGGACCTCAGACCCGCTGGCTCCGAGCGAGAGCAGGGGAACCACGAGCGGCCCCGCCGCGATCACGAGCACGCTGAGCGCACCGGTGACCAGTACCAGCGTGGTCAGGAAGCCACTTGCGATGCGCTCGAGGGCTGCCCCGTCGCCCCTGTCGAGGTGAGTGACGAGGTGTGGCATCAAGAGTGCGGTCAGGAGCGACCCGGCAACGAGCTCGTGGGTGTAGTTGGGCAGTAGGTTCGACCCGAGGAACAGATCGCCGAAACGCGTGGGCCCCAGCACAGCGGCGAGAGCACCGACTCTGACGAAGCCACTCACTCGACTCAGCAGCGTCCACCCGGCCACCGCCGCCGAGTTCCTCGCTAGCCCGCCGCCATCTTCCCCGCCCGAGTCGGACTCGTTTTCATCCGCGAGGGGGTACGTCTCCGTCACGTCGCCACTCACCAGTTTCGAGCTGCGGCGCTCACGAAGAGGAAGCCAGCAGCAAGCACCAGGCCCAAGGCGAGGCCAGCGGCCGCGGCAAACAGTGGTCGCGGCTCCACCGGGTCGGGAGACGCGAAGGCGGCTCCGACGCTCGAAACGCTCACGGTGGGGGGCGATGAGTCCAATGCAGCTCTCAGCGAGGTCTGGACTTCGATGTCCCGGAAGATCTGGTCGACCCTCTGTTGGGTTCTCTCGACCTCGGCGATCGACCCGCCACGGGCTCTGAGGATCTGCAGGTCGGTGAGGGCGTCGCCCCGCGCCTCGAGCAGGGACGCGATGACCTCGTCGGTTGCCTCGACGAGGTCGCCGTCTTCGCGCTCGGGCACGCTGTCCACGTAGACGAGAACTTGGGCCTCCAAGAGACGCTCGGCCAGCGCAGGAGAATCGGCGCGGACGTCGAACCGCAGCACCGTGCTGGCAGTGTCGTCGATCGGTTGGGCGAGACTGACCTGACTGTCCTCGACCAGGGCGTCGACATCGACACCTTCGAGTGCCGCCGCTTCTTCGAGCACCGAGCGGCTGGTCGCTCTGAGCTGCTGGTTGGCCATCAACAGCGCCGTGCGGCCGTCGCTGGCCTCCGTCACGACGTGTTCCACGTCGACCGTCGCCTCGAACCGCTCCGTCTGTCGGCTGGCGAGGAACCCGGCGATCACGGCGGGGACCAAGGTGAGCAGGACGGCGATCGGGATGAGCCGTGACCATTTCAAGGCGCCGGAGGGGTCGCCCTGGGGGCGAGCCCAAGCAATGGAACTCGCATTGGAGCGCTCGGAGTCGAGGAGGGCTTGCTCGACGGCCTCCGACACCGACCATGTGTTCGTCGACTGATCGCCGACGGCACCAGACTGTCCATACAACTGCTCGTCACCTTCGAGGTCGTCGAGGGTGAACTCGCCCTCGTCGTCGTCTTCGTGTGCTTGTCCGGGGTCATTTTCATCGACGCTGTCGTCATAATCAACCGGATCGACGAACTCGCCCTCCTCGTCACCATGGACGTCGAGCTCGTAACGGTTGTCGCGGTCCACACGCTCGCCTCGGTCCGCATCGAACCGGCGCTCTTCTGCCACCTCGTCGTCGAAGAGGCTCGACAGCCCCTGACCGTCAATGCGTTCGATGGCCATCTTCACTCCGCCCGAGCCGTCCGTTGCTGTCTGGTGATCCGCCGAGGGGTCGCTCCGCGCGACATCCCTCGACCCCTGCCATCACCGCCGTGCCATGCGACCTCACTGATTCGCTCCGGCCGCTCTGAGGGGGTGTCGCTCGTCCATCCGGTTCTCGATGGGTTCGAGTTGGTCCACCGGGCGCAGCAGTCGGGCAGGGTTGCCGGCCACGACCATCCCCGGAGGCACATCGTGGACCACCGTCGATCCGGCTCCCACGATCGCTCCTGCGCCGATTCGAACCCCCGGTAGCAGGGTGGAGCCAGCACCGATCTGCGCCCCCGCCTCGACGATGGGCCCTGCCATGAGCGAAGCAGACCTCTCGTCGCCCGGGTACAGGTCGTTGGCGCAGGTGACCCCAGGTGCGAGGAAGGCTCCCTCCCCGATGAAAGTGAACTGGGCGACGTACACCTTGGTGTGGATCTTGACCCCGTCACCGATGACGCAGCCGTAGTCGATCACCGAGTGGGACCACACCGCGACGTCGTCGCCGATGAGATTCTCCTCGCGAACCACGACGCCGTGGCCGGTGGTGAAGCGCTCACCGATGGTCGTGCCCGTGTAGAGGACCGACCCGGATCGAACGGTTGCACCCGCCCCCAGCACGAGGGGCCCCGGGCCGCCCCGGCCGGCCTGGTAGCCAACCAACGCTCCCTCGTCGACCGTGAGGTCGGCACCCGCCTCGAGCCGGCCGGGTTCGGTGGAACCCGCGCTCATGACGGAAGTCTCAGCGCTTGGAGCGAAGCCGTCAGGGTCTCCACCACCCGGTCCACCTGTTCGACGCTCAGGTGGCCGTACATCGGTAGGGACATGATTCGGCCACTCGCCCGCTCGACCACCGGACATGCGGGATGCGCACCCATCGCCGGGTGTGTGTGACAAGGCTGTGGGTAGTGGATCCGCGTGTCGATCCCGGCCTCGGTCATCGCTGCCATCACCTCGGTTCGGCGGTCCACCTGGACGACCGCCAAGTGCCACACACTCGTGGCTTGCGGGGCCTCCGCGACCGGACGCACAGCGTCGTCGTTCCACCGTTGTCGATAGTCGGCCATGACCCGTCGCCGCCCGGCGTTCTCCTCGGCCAGATGAGGCAACTTCGCACTCAACGCAGCTGCCTGGATCCCGTCGAGACGACTGTTGCGACCCACCAAGCCGTGCTCGGTGTGCGAGGCGCTGATCCGACCGTGGTTGGCCAGGCTCCTCACCGTTGCCGCGAGGTCTGCGTCATTGGTCACCACGGCTCCGCCGTCGCCGAACGCACCGAGGTTCTTCCCGGGATAGAAGCTGAACGTTCCTGCGAGACCTCCGGTGCCCACCGGGATTCCGGACCAGCTCGCGCCATGGGCCTGGGCTGCGTCCTCCAACAGGGCGATTCCGAGGCGGTCGGTTGTTCGTGAGATCCCCTCCAGATCGCACGGCTGCCCATAGAGATGCACTGCGATCGCCGCCACGGTCTTTGGTGTGACGGCGGCCTCGATGTGCTCGGCCGTGATGAGCAAGGTGTCGGGATCCACATCGACGAAGACCGGAGTCGCCCCCGCGGCAATGACGGCTTCAGCGGTTGCGATGAAGGTGTTGGCGGGCACGATGACCTCATCGCCCGGGCCGACCGGCATTGCTCTCAGCACCAACTCGATGGCGTCGGTGCCATTCGCGACGCCAACGACGTGCGAGGCGCCGCAATACTCCGCCCACTCGTTCTCGAACCGCTCGACCCACGCGCCCCCGACGAAAGCTCCCGCATCGACGATGTCTCGCCATTCCTCCTCGACCTGACGCCGGATCCTGCTGTGCAGCGGATCCAGATCCAGAAATCGGATGGGGCCGGTCGAGGACTGGGGTGCCAAGTCTGCGAGATTGGTGCTCGACAGCGCGACGCCGTGAGTGCGAGTCAACGTGCTCAAGTCGAGATCGACCGCCAAAATCTCGTCGATCTCGACCGGACGACCCTGGCGCAACGATTTCTCCGCCGCCGCCATCGTGGCGACCACCTCCAAGCCATCGCGGCCGGTCGCCTCCGTGGCTTCACCCCTCCTCAGGGCCTCGACGAAGGCCGTGTCCTCCAACACCAGCGGTTCGGAGAACGGGATATGCGGACTGGTGATGTTGCCATAGCGATAGCTCATCGGCGGGTTGTAGCTCTGACCAGCCACCTCCGGGTCCACCACGCCCCGGTCATGGATTCGGAGTCGCTCGTCGGCTCGGGTGTCGTCGTACACCGCCATGCGCTCGCTGCCGACGACGGTCACCTCACGCACCTTGGACGGATCGAGCCACGACACGTTCACGTGCGCCTCGGCACCGACCGAGGGGTACTCGACCCGAAGCATCGCAACGTCCTCGTGTTGACCATGGGCAAAGCAAGAGGCCCATGCGGTCACTCGCTCGGGACGTGCGCCGAGGATGAAGTTGATGATCGAGACATCGTGGGGCGCGAGGTCCCAGATCACGTTGACATCGGTTTGATACAGACCGAGGTTCAACCTGTTGGACCTCACGAGTCTGACCTCACCCAGCTCGCCGTCCTCGATCCGCTGCCTCAGCGCCTGCACGACCGGGTTGAACACGAAGGTGTGGCCCACCATCAAGACCTGCCCGGTCTGGGCCGCGAGCGAGACCAGCTCGGCCGCGTGTTCGACCGAAGCCGCCAAGGGCTTCTCGATCAGCACCCCCCAGCCCCGCTTGAGGGCCTCCAACCCCAGCTCGAAATGGCTGGTCGGGTGGGTCGCCACCACCATTCCGTCGACTTCGCCTTGGACTGCGTCGAGATTTGCTGCAGTCCCGATCCCGGGGAAGCTCGAGGCAAGCGCCTCCCGCTTCCCGTGATCGGTCTCGACCAAGGTCACCCGGTCGACCTCTGGGAGGCCCGACAGCACACGCACGTGCTTCGAACCCCAGTATCCGCCACCGACTACCGCGAGATGCACAAGACCTCCACCACGTTGGGTGCCGACGAACCTACCCAAACAGCACCGTCCGTGCGAACGGTCGATGAGATCGGGGAGGCGCCGACAGCTTCGACTCCTTGCTGTCGCAGTGGGCCCGGATCCCGCAATCCGAGTAACCGTCCCGCTCCGACGTCCGGGCAACTCTGCCAGAGAGTCCAAATGCCCACACTGAGCAAAACCACCCTCCGAGGGTCTCTCATAACGTTGGGTCGACCACCACGGAGGTCGATGACCACCGCACGCACGCCCGAACCGCTTCCTCGAAATAGGCGCGCCAGTTCCATGAAACAGATCGATCTGCGTGGAGAAGATCCACCCAGAAACTCTCCCGCTCGTGATGACCTGTCGAACTCACACGTTCGAGAATGCCGACTCGAGGTCAACGAGCAAGCGGGAGACGGCTAGCGCTTCAACGGGAGCATCGAGTGGCGACGAAACCCCCGGCCAGCAACGGCTGCGCTCACTCAGTGGGCGCAGTTCCCAGGCCCTCTCTGTGGAGAGAATCAGCTGCGACGCGGTGAGCGAGCAGATCGTCCCTCCACCTCGGTGAAGAACTGGGCGGCGCACTTCTGCACCCCGATCGACCAAGTGGGGTAGGCGTGGGGTAGCTGTGCCAGACGACCGGTGAACATGCCAGTGGCAATCGCGAGCGCGGGTTCGTGGATCATCTCTCCTGCCCGCTCGCCCACGATGGTCGCGCCGATGAGTCGACCACCGCCCAATCGGTTGCCGATGAGCGGCTGGGGACCGCTGATCAGCTTGATGAATCCGTCGGTGAGACCTTCGGCGATTGCCCGATCGTTCGCCGCCATCGGCAACTCGGCCACCCGTACGCCATCTTGGCCAGCGACCTCTTCCTCGATCACTCCGACATGGGCCACCTCAGGTGCAGTGAACACACAATCAGCGATCGCTGAAGTGTCGAATGCTGTACGGCGAAATCTGAAACCGTTCTTGACAGCTATCCGGCCCATCTCGTCGGCCGCGTGTGTCAGCTGGAGCAAGCCGGTGACGTCGCCGACGCCGAACACTCCTTCGGCGGTGGTCTCCAGATGCTCATCGACCACGAGGTTTCCGCTCCCATCGACCAGCGCTCCGACCGTGTCGAGCCCGAGATCCTCAGTGTTGGCGGTGCGGCCGGCCGCGACCAAGAGGGCATCGACCCCGATCGTGCGTGGCGGCTGGTCACCCCGGTCCAGCTCCACTTGCACGCCGAGCCCCCCGGTGGCGCTCACCCGCATGATGTTGGCCCCTGTCAGGATTTCGACCCCATCGGCGGCAAGAGCGTCAGCGACCAAGCTCGACGCAGCAGACTCGGACCGACCGAGCAGGCGGTCGGATACCTCGAACACGGTGACCGCTGAGCCGAGTCTCGCAAACGCCTGAGCCATCTCGACCCCGATCGGCCCCCCGCCGATGATCCCGAATCGGGCCGGCATCGTGTCGAGGTCCCAGAGGCTCTCGTTGGTGAGTGTCGGCACCCCGTCAAGACCCTCGATCGGCGGCAACGCCGCCCGCCCTCCGGTGGCCACCACGATTCGATCTGCTCGCAGGATTCGACCTTCGACCTCCACCTGTCCCCGACCACGCAGCCTGCCGCGACCAGTCAGCACCTGGATGCCCTCGGACTCCAAGACGCCAACGTCCTCGGTGGATGCGATGTGGGCCACGGTCTTCTTCACCCGGCTCATGGCAGCAGCGAAATCGAGCCCGTCCGCAGCGCTCTTGATCAAGGTCTTCGAGGGCACACAGCCTGTGAAGGTGCAGTCACCGCCCGGTGGAGAGTCCGTGATCATCATCGGTCGCTTGCCTTCTCGTAGGGCTGCCCGCGACGCGCTCAGACCACCGGCACCGCCCCCCAACACGATCAGATCCAACGCATCACTCATGATCTACTCCTGCTCTGGCGCCCGGCTCGTGTCGATCGACGCTTGCCCTGCGACTCGGGTCTGGCTCCTGAGGCGTGCGGCTCTGCGGCGCCCCTGCCCGACCCTATTGCCGCACCAGCGCCAGATGGTGCCCATCACCCTGCTGGCCAGCCCGCTTCGGATCGAAACAAAGGGATCCAGAGCACGCCTGCACAGCCGAGCCGGCAACGGCTGGCTAGTGGAGCGCCCTGAGTCCGAAGCATGACAACACGAACACCCAGATGCCGACGACGAACAGCCGATGCTCGTGCCCCTTGCGCCACACAACGGCCAGGGCCAAGGGGAAGGTGATCACCCAGGCAAGGAACTGGGCCAAGACCCCAGCATCGGTTCGGGGAAGGAGGATCTCGAGCAAGAGGCCGGCGAACATACCGCGTCCAACCGGGTTGGACCTGAACACATTCCGCTCAGGTCACGCTTGATCCAATCCAGCCCTCAGCTCGCCAACGAACCTCTGGGCGCCCTCGGGGCCGCAACCTTCGAGCAGGCGCCGGACGAGGGCCGAGCCGACCACGACCCCATCGGCCACAGCGGCAGCCTCAGCTGCCTGGGAAGGCGTGGATACGCCTACGCCGATCAGTACGGGTGTATCGGTCACCGCCGTCAGGCGCGCTGCGATCTCGACTGCTGAATCTGCGAGCCTGTCGCGTTCGCCGGTCACACCGAGGAGGCCGACGCCGTAGACGTCGACGAAGCCGGCGTGGATCGAGGCGGTGGCCGAGAACTGATCGTCGAGAAAGTCGCTCAGGAAGTAGACCCCCTTGGTTGTCGCATGCTCGGTGGAGAAGAGGGCAATACCACGCTCGGTGACCAGCCCCTCGAGCTCCGGGTCGAGTCGGTTGCCACCGGTGAGGATCAGACAGGGGACGTCGAACTCCAGAAGGGCCGCAACC
>ENA-ORXU01002919-ORXU01002919.1-marine-metagenome-genome-assembly--contig:-NODE-2919-length-11116-cov-3.356735_pt1 | contig 11116 bp, 6 predicted proteins | sample MGYA00237869_ERZ511484 | MGnify/ENA metagenome assembly ERZ511484 | reverse complement strand
TGGGTTTTGGCTTTTGGCTTTTGGATTTTGGCTTTTGGCTTTGGGCTAAATAAAATTAGTCTGTTAGTTCTGGATAAATTTTGGAGGCCTGATTCGTCTCTCATTGATGGTTTCAACGAAGATAAAATGAGGAAGCTCTCTTATGTTACATTTTCGGTAAGAGAGCTTCCACATGTATAAATTTCATATCTATTATCCGATATAAGAAATGTACTTTTCCTTGATCTCAATTCTATTTGTTAATAAATAAGAAAATTATAAGTATAATAAATAAACATATGACACCATAAACTGCAGATTTTTTTAACATTTCATTCCTATAAACCGTTTTATAGTGGCAATAATTAATAGCACATGTAATATATAAAACCAATATACTTACACTCTTAAGAATCGGCACACTACAAATAATACCCAATAAGAGCATAACTAACGACAACATTGGCAAATAGTACTTCAAAACAGGTGGCAATTCTGACCACTTCGAGACTCTGTTTTTTGGTTGTATGATAAAATTATTCATGATTCGTTATATTTAGTTTTAAATTAGCCGCAATCTTGACCATATGAAATTACGTTATCAGCAGCGTCTATAAGAGCCACTCCGCATCCAATAGGTCCTCCAAGTCCACAACCAACTGCCGTCGTGATAGCCGATCCAAAAATAGCATCTGCAGTATTGCAAGCATTGCAAGGATCATCACCACATAACCAACCCCAGAGACCTGCCACATCCATATCTTCACATACGCTATCATCTAGTTGATCGGACAATACATTTATTAGGGTGCCATTATCACAGATATACTCACCGTAACCGTCAACAAACGCAGGTGTAAATTCTCCTTCGCTGTCTATGTAGTTGTCCCATTCAATTGATGTGAATTCTACTGCCAAAGAATATGGCACTCCGAAATCTTGAAGAAAATCTATATTACTGGGGCTTGGATCGTTGTCCGCTCTGCTTTCAGCTGAATTGATATTTAGCAAAAGGTCTTCCTCTGAACTATTCCATAAAATACTCAAAGTTTCATCCATAATACTATAATCAGAGCTGATGGACCTTTGTTGCGCGGGCTCTGAATCAAGAAATTCAGCAGTATTTTCTTGACTGCAAGATGACAATAAAAAGATAGATGTCAGAACCAAACAAAATAAAAAATTTAAATTAAATAACTTCATGTGAAAAAATTATAACCGACCGTCGGCTGAACGTTTAGAGAATATCTCCATGAGCACTCACAACTGTTCAGAAGTTAACTCAAGTATAGTTGCTGTTCAAAATAATACCAGTTGTGTCCTCCAGCTAGTTCATTTCTTTCAATCATCAAATCTACTATAACTGTGCATTCACTCCAGATGCCTATCTTGATATTGTACATCTGTTTAAAGTTTTTTCTTTGCCGCATGCTATTTCAATGGATAAAATCCCAAACGATACTAACCATACTATTGGCCATTTCACTAAAACATTTACAACGAACAGGCTATATCCGCTTGTCAATCGTAACTTCTATCCACGAAAATTTAGTAATTTGGATGTATTAAATGACTCATAGTAACCTAAAGATAAGCCATCTTTTATAAATATCCTAATTTTCGATAATTAAATAGAGGAATTTCGAGTTGCGTCAATAATAGAAGAATATGGAGCAAGTCATTAAAAACTAGCTACAATGGGATTAAAATTAATTTTTTAAATCCAATCACGACGAATATATATATACTAAATCTTGATGTATCGCTTTTTGTGTGACCAAAAGACGTGCATACCGCGCGAAGGTATGATCTCGGCACAGAAAATGTTTAAATTGTCGGTCTGAATCGTAAGGTTTAAATACTCATTCAACTTTAGTTCTTTTCCCTCTTGATTTTTTACCAATTTCTTGATTGAATATTTTTTATTATATTTATGGTTCACTATTAAAAAGAATTACTATGAACACTAAGTATGACTTTCGTATAATTTTAATCTCTTCTCTAATAAAGCTCTACTCAAAAAGACTTGTTTTTTTACTTATATTTTGCTTAGCAGCGATTCAAGCATCGTCTCAGTATAATTGTAATGGAATCTCCCCTTGTGACAATCTCGTTTGTTTCAACGGATTTGAAGATTATCCGCTCGGGCAACAAGCTAGCATTCATTCCGATCTAGGTGGATACTGGCTTGTAGATGGATATGATGAAAATTTACCCACTATTTGTGGCGATGAGTCCAATCAATATGTATTATTTAAGTCCGAAGACGGCATCAATCGACCCGTGCTTGTTATCCCACTTTTAGAACCTATTCCAAGCGGTTGCCAAGGGATTGTTGAATTTCGTGGTAGTCGCACCTACAGAACATTTGAAACCCTTGGTCAAGTTCAATTCTTGGGCAGCGAACATTATCCATGTCTCGAATCTTCTATAAAAAATTCAATAAATTGTGATGAGCCAACAGTGTGTGGATTAAACCAGTTTACTCCATTATGTATAGGTGAACATGCAATTGCTGTGCCAGAACAGATGAATCAATCCTGTAATTTGGGCGAAGAAATGTTCTCAGAAGAAACCTTCCAGTTTACCAACACATATGATGTACCGCTGAACTACCTCATTATAACACATGTCGATTGGCCATTTACAGATTGGATCGCCCTAGATGATCTAGTTGTACGCAGAGAATGCGAAATTGACGCAGAGTTTTCTTGGAATATCCAAAGCTGTAATGTTCGATTCGATGCCAATTTTCAAGCTCGCGGATACAACCATGAGTGGGAATTCGGAAATGGACTTGGAACAAGTACCAGTGCAAACCCTGATTTTACTTTTACTGAGAGTGGCACTTACGAGATAACTCATACGCTATACACGGACTGCGGCTCAGAGACCCATACAGCATCTATAACTGTTGAATGCAACTCTGATCGTTTATGTGCTTGTGAAGACCCTGACTACAACATCGGATCACCGGGTGAGATAACGTATATCAGTGACCTCCCTTTGGATTCTGATCCAGACCCTTCAAGGTATTGGATTAATAATGTTCCGTGTTTGAGTATTGAAGGGACATTAATCATCGATATTCGAACAAATTTTGGTACGATTCCTCACATCAACATGGGGCCGGGTGCCCTAATCGAGGTTGAGCCAAACGTAGGCAACTTCGTTATTTCTGCGTGTCATTTACAAGGTTGTGACAAACTCTGGAAAGGAATTAACGTCCCTGCCAATGCTAATTTCTCACTTATTTTTTCCTTTTTGGATGATGCTGAAATAGGTGTTAATAGTAGATCTGGTTCAACTTTTTCTGGATTTCATAGCACCTATAATAACAATTACATCGCACATCAAGTTGAAGGGTTTGTCGGTCCCGGTGATCAAACGACGGGTCCTGTGAACAATATTTATATGAACGATGATGAATTGCTTCCACATTATAATATGTCACCCGGTTCATCTCCTGAAAATTCATTGGTTGGTATTAAACTTCTAAATGCAAGATTTTTTTGGGTAGGCACCATATTGTATCCAGGAGGGCAAAATCATTTCATTGGTTTACCTGGTATACATGCAGATAAGTCATTATTTTCTGTACACAATAATGAATTTACGGATATTGTTTGGACAAATTGGGCTCTCAATAATAGAGATCGTGCTATTGATGTCAGAGACGGAATAATTTCCGGAATTGTTGAAAATAAGTTTGATAATTGCAGTCGTGATATACGCGGAGTCGGATCGAATCTCAGCGTTTCCAATTGTAATTTTATTCAAGATGATGTAGTTGTGCTTAATTCTCCATCTTCGATTAACATAATCAATTCTCCAATTAAACAAATCTCGGTCTCTGATTCTTATTTCAAAAATTATGAAACAAAATTGAGAATTCAGAATAGTCTATCTCTCAAGAAAATAAATTTTATCGGCAATGAGATTCGATATCTTGGAAATACGAACGTATTTAGTGCAGAAATTGGGCATCCTCGATATTTTGGTGATGGACTTATCACTGACAATGAAGTTTATAGAACCGTTATGCAAAACCCTACTTCGTTTTTCAACAGTAATGGCGGTCGGGATTGGATTATACGAGATAATTATACTGAGTTGAGAATGTATTTAAGCGGTATCGATAGGTCGCTTATTAAAAATAATGTGATGGACTTAATAGTTCCTAATTTCTCATTTTCATCCTCTATATTTCTAAATGGTGCTATGGATAACTTACTGTGTTGTAATTCTATTGACAATGCTGGAGAAGGAATATCTGTTTTACAGATGTCGAACGCGACATTAATCCGCGGGACTACTTTTAAAAACAATGTTACCGGTATGATTTTGAGAAGTGGAGGTACTTTAGGGCCACAGACACATGGTGGCAATGATTGGTCACAGTCTCCTAATCTCGACGCGAGAAATCAGGGTATTACAGCAGCATCGATGTTTATCGTACATCCTAGTCTTCTGCCTGACAATGTTATTCCGGCCATAAACTGGTTCCTACCAAACCCCGATGCTGCGCTCAATACATGTGCCGAGGCCCCAGATTGCAATGAATCTAATTGGTTAGAACAAATTGAAGAAATGGATCGTATGACAGCTGAAGACGAATTCATAAATCTACCTGATGGTATCCAAATTCAATGGACGTCAGATCTACGGCTATACACTAAAGTTGCAGAAAACAATTCATTTCTTCTAGACCAGCAAATGCAGACCTTTTATCAGGAAATGCAAAATAGTGAGGTAGCCCAAATTTATGAATTACAACGCAGTTTAGAGGCGGCTTACGCCGAAAATTCATTGACCCAACAGCAAGATTTATATTTCGCACAACTAAATGATATAAAATCAACCATATACGCATTATATCAAGATTTAGTTATTGCTGCAGAAGAAGACGTGCAATCGATTTTGAATGAAATTAACGACTTAGGGATCAATAGTGAAGAAGAGTGGCAATCGTACGTTGATTTGAATGACGAGATTAATGCGAAAAGGAAAAATGACCTAGACGCATTATTAGGTCAGATACAAACTAGCGAGATGTCTACAGAAATGGGACATACGTGGAAGTCAATTTATTCTTACTACATTCGATATCAGCTTTTGGAGTCATTTTCAACAAGTGAAATTAGTGACATTTCTGACCTCGCTCACTTGTGCCCAATGCAGCATGGTAGAGCCGTATATATAGCACAAACTCTCCATGACTTGCTGACCAATCAGACGCAAAATTGGGAGAACATGAATTTATGTTCTGGTTCAAATGAACGTAGATCAGACTCAGGTCTTGATGAATTACACGACATTACAGTAACACCAAACCCTGCCCGAAGCCAGATTGATTTATCTTGGGGGTTGAGAACTGGACATGCGGAATTACAAATTTATAACTTTAATGGAAAACTGTTGTATCATTTAGATATAATAGGCCAAACTCAAGAATCATTAGACATCTCGAAATGGCAAAATGGCAAATATCTCATTCGACTGAGCGGTCCAGACAAAGTATCGACTGGCTCGTTCATTAAAAAATAATAATGAAATTATTGATCCATTTCATATTATTTACAATCTTTTCAACGATTAGTTATTGTTCATTTGGACAACAAAACGATGAACATTGGATTTTCGGATATAATTTTCCAAGTAATCCTACGATTGCCAATCATGTCAATTTATTATTTAAAAATAATGAATTGATTATTGGAGACACCCTCAGTTATTTAGGTCTCCCACTTACAGGATTTAATAACTCATATACCAATGCCAACGGAGATTTTCTTTTAGCAACTAACGGTATCAATATATTAGATTTTACAACTACAACACTTGTAGGGTCGGAAGATTTTAATGATAGTCCTTTTCATCGATTGTACAAAGAAACTGGATTATTCAATATACAAGGCGGTTTAATATTGCAGATTGGTGATTCACTAGGTAGTGACATTCACATAATACACGGAAAACTGAAAGCGACAGAAGAAGGTGGGATCGGAGTCATTTACACCAAAGGCTTGTATCATAGCGTGGTTTCAAATCGAGCTGATACAGCATTAAGCATGACAACCAAAGGAGAAATCTTGCAGGAAGAGGATTTCGTCAGAAATGGACTAACAGCATGCAAACATGCGAATGGACGCGACTGGTGGATCGTCATGCCTAGGCGTGCGTCGAAGATGTACCATATATTTCTATTGGATCCACTTGGAGTGCGCCTACATCATATTGATACCGTCGACACGCCGGTGCCGCCAACGGATCGGTTTACTCAGGCCGTTTTTTCGCCAGATGGCCAACACTACGTGCGCAACATGATGCGAAATGCTCCGGGTGAACAAGGTACCATCGCCGTGTTTAAGTTTGATCGCTGTACCGGAAATTTATATGGTCAACAACAGTTTGAGTATCCCCCATTTAGTATTTCTGTTGGTGCTGCTATTTCACCCAATAGCAAATACTTGTATACACATGATGGGCAGTTTTATCACCAGTACGACTTATTAAATGAGGATGTGAAGTCTTCCCGTAGATTGATCGCCGAATTTGATTCTGTTTCGGATCAGGGATTTTCAACGCGACCATATATGATGCAGCTCGCACCTGATGGCAAAATATATGCGAATACAACATCAGGTACGCATTTTCTCCATGTGATCCATCAACCCAACGAAGCCGGTATAGCGTGTGACTTCGAGGCGCGTGGACTCGAACTGCCTGTGTGGAATGCCACCATACCCAGTATGCCCAACTACAGACTAGGACCGGTCGACGACAGCTTTTGCGATAGTTTGGAGATTGACAACGTTCCATTGTGTGGCTGGAGAAAGGACATTGTAGATTTTAATGTTCAGTTCACTGACGTATCCTGGTATGAACCCGACACTTGGCACTGGACATTTGGCGACGGTCAAGTGAGTGCGGACACTTCTCCAGTACATACTTATGCAGATACTGGCATCTACGAGGTATGTCTCGTTGTTAGTAATGTATTCGGATCAGATACCATGTGTAAAAATGTAATGATCCGCGATTCGTTTTCTTCAATAATTGAAAGACAAAGCGAAGATGAAATTCATATTTTTCCGAATCCTGCTCGTCATGAAATTCAGATTTCTTGGGGCCCGCAGAGTAAATATTCAGAATTGAAAATATTTGATGTGCATGGAAAATTAATGGTGTTGGATGACGTGAATGGTCAAAATAGAAGTGTTCTCGATATATCGAAATTACTTGCGGGCACCTATTTTATTCGATTGGACGGCCCTGATAACGCTGCGACTGGCTCGTTTATTAAAAATTAAAAATTTACCATATTTCATTTATTCATACCGCGACTGAGTCTTGCTTTTCAACTCTAAAGTTTACCGTTGCTTTCAGTGCTTTGAAAACTTTTAGTAGCGTTCCAATAGTGACATTGGAGGTATTGTTATCTAATTTGGAAATTTGCGCTCTTTGGACGCCTACTAGGTTTCCAAGTTGTTCTTGAGTTAGGTTTCGTACTTTCCTAAGCTCTTTTATTTGTTGGGATAGAAGTTCATAATCATCTCTTCTTGCTGTTCCAACTTTACCGAGAGATTTGTCCTTGAGATCATTTAAACTTATCGTTTTCATTTTCTCTTGTTTTTGGTATCTACGTATTTCTTCTTTAGTATATCACCCCAAACTAACCAAGCTCTCTTCAATCACACGCATACGCTCCTTGCCATCTTCAAGCTTCTGACGCTCTTTGTTGACAACTGCTTCAGGTGCATTTTGAACAAATCGTTCGTTGGATAATTTTTTCTCTACTTGGGTTATAAATCCTTTGACGTAATTGAGTTCTTCTGTTAGGCGCGCAATTTCTTCTTCGGAATCGATTAAACCACCCGTGATTAAAAAGAACTTTTCTGTGTCGACTAAAAAAGCGAGGGCGTTGGCAGGGATTTCATCGCTGATTTTAATTTCAGATAAATATGCCATATCTGCCAATGCTTGCTGGAACCCTTCGATTTTAAACAATCGATTAATCGTATCGCCTTGTTGGGCAACTAACTCCAATGGTTCTTTTTCCTTGATGCCGTTTTTATTTCTAAGGTCACGGATATTGCTCACCGTGTTTTTGAGGTGTTCGACGTCATTGACGAGCTGTGAATCAGCCGCTGTTTCTTTCGGATACGTTTGTATCATGCAATCTTCGCCTTCCTGTCGATCTGCAAGTTCGTGCCATATTTCTTCTGAGATAAATGGCATGAACGGATGCAATAACCGCATCAAGACTTCAAAAATAGATTTACTTTTTTCGAGTGTGGCAAGACTGATCTTCTCTCCTTTTGCTGGTTTGATCATTTCAAGATACCAGCTACAGAAGTCACTCCAAATAAGTGAATACAATTTAATTAAGGCTTCGGATAATCTGAACTCTTTAAATTGACTGTCAAGATCCTGAATTTCTTGATGAATTTTATTTTCGATCCATTTTATCGCTAATAATTCTTTTTCAGTTGACGGCGTGTCGGCTGTTTCAAGGCTATTTAATAAACGCAACGCATTCCAAAGCTTATTACAAAATTTCGCGCCTTGATCACAGAGTTTTTCATCGAATAATAAATCTCCTCCCGCCGGCGAGCATGATAGCATACCAAAACGTACACCGTCTGCCCCAAACTTTTCAATTAACTTTAATGCATCGGGAGAATTACCCAACGACTTACTCATTTTCCGTCGTTTCTGGTCGCGGACCATTCCAGTAAAATAAACATCATTAAAAGGCTTGACATCCTTCCACTCCAATCCCGCCATAATCATACGCGCGACCCATAGGAATATGATATCCCAACCTGTCACCAAGACATTTGTTGGATAATAATAATCCACTTCAGATTGATCGCTATCCGGTTTCATAAATACGGAATAAGGCCACAACCAAGAAGAGAACCAAGTATCCAAAACGTCTTCGTCTTGTTTTAAATCAGATAATTTTATCGCGTCATCCTTAAAATGTGCTTGCGCATCCGCCAAAGCTTCTTCAGGCGTGGTTGCGACAAACGTTTCATCGTTATAATAATATGCAGGAATGCGATGACCCCACCACAACTGGCGCGAAATACACCAATCTCGGATGTTCGTCATCCAATGTCGATATAAATTCTGTTGGTTTTTAGGAACGAAATTGATATCCCCTGACTCCACAGCTTCTAATGCCGGATCCGCTAGGTCTTTCATTTTCACGTACCACTGCAGCGAAAGTCGCGGCTCGACGATGGCATTCGTGCGTTCGGACCGACCGACTTTGTGGCGATGATCTTCAGTTTTGACTAAATCACCTGATTCATGGAGTGCTTTTTTCATCGAAACACGCGCTTCAAACCGATCTTGTCCGATGAAAAATTGAGCCTTTTCATTTAACTCACCTGACTCGGTGAATATGTCGATCAACTCAAGTTTATGACGTAGTCCAATTTCATAATCATTCGGATCATGTGCGGGTGTAATTTTCAAAGCACCTGTTCCAAATTCAGGATCAACGTAATCGTCTGCTATAACTGGCACCTCGCGATTGATGATTGGAACAATAACCGTCTTCCCAATAAATTTTTGATAGCGCTCATCATCGGGATGCACAGCAATCGCGGTATCGGCCAGTATCGTTTCCGGACGTGTCGTGGCAATCACGATGGCATCAGACCCATCACTCAATTTATAAGATACATGATATAGCCCACCATTTTCTTCGTTGTAGATGACCTCTTCGTTTGACAACACCGTTTTGGCCTGCGGATCCCAGTTCACCATACGCCAATCGCGATAGAGTTTTTCTTTTTTATAAAGATCCACAAAAGCCTCTATGACTGACTGTGAGCGGACTTCATCCATGGTGAATGCCGTTCGTTTCCAGTCACACGATGCACCCAATTTTTTTAATTGACTGAGAATAATACCGCCATACTTTTCTTTCCATTCCCAGGCGTATTCCATGAATTTTTCACGTCCGAGCTCCCCTTTCGTCAGACCTTTTTCTTCACGCAACCACTTGACCACTTTGGCTTCCGTCGCTATCGATGCATGATCCGTACCAGGCACCCAACAAGCATTGAATCCTTTCATGCGGGCATGCCGAATCAAGACATCTTGAATCGTATTATTGAGCATGTGCCCCATGTGCAATACGCCTGTGACATTAGGTGGCGGGATCACGATAGAATAAGGCGTGCGTTCATCCGGCTCCGAATAAAAGTAACCGGCATTTTCCCAATGGGCATACCACTTGTCTTCTACGGTAGAGGCATTGTAATGTGAAGATTGTTCTTGCTGCGACATATCATAAAAATTTAAGGCCGCAAGATACGCAGCTGTGAGTCCTAGGTCTAGAAATTATTAATATTTTAGGTAGGCATAAGAAGAGGTTGATTACTCATCGGATCCGCATGAAATGATATTTGGCGCACTTCACTCTTTTATACGCCTATTATCTAGCAATCGGCGCACGCTATACTTGCCACTCCCATGCGCTACAATCATCAGGAGACCGCCTGCTACGGCAATATTACGCATGAAAAAGATGGATTGAATACGACGGATGTCCTCTGGATCATTCCAAAACGAATGCGCGTAGAATGTCATGGGGACCCAATATAAAATGAGAAGAAAGGCGGCAAATTTCGCTCGATATCCGATGACTAAAAATATAGCACCGACGACCAGGAAGGTCACTGCCCCGATGAACAAAGTGTCCTGATTCCATGTGATACCCACTTCCGTCATTTTCTCCTTCGTGAGCTTGCCAAATGCGATAGAATCATAGGCCTCGTAGAGGAATATAGTGGCGATGCACAATCGGGCAAAAAAGTCTAGAATATCTTTCATTCATTCATTTCAATCAGCGGGCGGCGAAGATACCAAATTAGCAGCTTTACGCAATACGCAGTAAGCAATACGCAGTAAGCAATACGCAGTGCCCATGGAAAACCATTGAATCTTTTCTTCAATTCAATGGTTTCCTTGCTATGTCCACTAAGAAACAATCCGCTTCATGGAAAGATAATTTTGTAGCGGTAAAGAATATTCCGCGATTTTTTTCCTTGGTTTATAAGTCAAGCCGAACCCTTTTTGTCCTCAATGTTGTGCTGAGATTGATAAAGGCGTTTGT
>ENA-ORXU01002915-ORXU01002915.1-marine-metagenome-genome-assembly--contig:-NODE-2915-length-11126-cov-2.918997_pt1 | contig 11126 bp, 4 predicted proteins | sample MGYA00237869_ERZ511484 | MGnify/ENA metagenome assembly ERZ511484 | reverse complement strand
GTTCTCAGTAACAAGATCACCGTAATGAAAGGAGATCAGTCCTCCCCCATCATTGTCATGAGAATAATTATATTGCATAATGCCGTTTTTAGATCCGCCATCAAAGTTAAAGCCAATCCCATCTGCATTACCCGTTTCATTATGATGAGATTCATTATACTGGATAATAACATTTTTGCTATCGCTCGACCAGATGCCGCCGCCGCCACCTCTACCTACAATGTTATTATTACCGCCATTGTGATGTGCTTCGCACCCTTGTATAATTCCATTTAATACATTTTTAAGGTGAATACCAGAACCAGCTGCAGAATCAGCCCAACCTTTGTTATTATAAGTCAAACAATCATCAATTAATACATTTTTAATGTTATATTTTCCGGAATTCTGCGTACCTTTTGTCATAATCCCTACATATCCATTATTATGAGCAGTTGAATTTAGTATGTCTAAGCCATTAATTGTATAATCGTGTCCTACATTCACTTTTATACCAAACCATTGAAATTTTGACACTTCAATATTATCAATGGTAATATTATAAATATTTTTGTTATTGGCATCTATTACCAGGCCAGCATTAGTAATTACATCATTTCGACTACCATCTGTAGAGGCTACATAAATCCCGATAATTTTAAGATCTTTAACAACAAAATGAGAAGCGCGAATAGTAACGGCTTTTGTTTTTGTAAAACATTTAATAGTTGGTCTCACACCATTACCATAAGCATTGAGGACGATTGGATTAGACATGGTGCCATTGTCATCAATAATCAATTGTCCATTAAATACCGCTCCTCTTTCCAAACTAATCATATCTCCCGGCTGAAAGCTCAGGCTGTTTATTTTGTAAAGCGTTTTAAATGGTGTAGCTGGAGAGGTGCCATTATTGTTGTCATTTCCGGTTGGACTAACATAATAACGGGCTGCATTTACATTCCCCAATATGGAAACGAGCAGGATGAGTAAGGTTAGTAAATTTTTCATAAGTAATCAGATTTTAGATGATTTTGTAAAAAAATTGTTGTATGAGATCCTGAAGAAAACAACTTGCTTCACGATCATCACAATACAAAGGTGGGATAAACAGGGAGTGATAAAAAGTACAGATTTGAGAGTTTCTAGAACAGGTTTTTCAGGAAAAAGGGAAAGTAAAGGGTGGAAAGGATGAATTCTAGAAAAGATGAGTTATGAAAAGAATAAAAAAATTTATTTCTTTTTTTCTATTTGTTCCAAAAACCATTGGCGTAAACTTTGGGGTTGCATTTTTTCTATTTTTGCTCGTAAGCTCTTTATTTTATTAGGTTGATAGGGAGGTAAATGGACCAGGCCTTTGGTGATCTGAATGACATTCTTATAAACAATTTTATGATAGCCCAAATTTTTTGCTCTTTGTAAATAAATACGCATACTTTCGAGTAAGGCATCCAGTGTTTCTATCTCATCGAGTTCATAGAGCATTTTTAACTGAATGGTTTTTCCGCTTAACATTAATAGTGGATCGTTGGATTCCAGAGTTGCCAGGAGTTGCATCGCCTTTTTGTACTTTTTCTGTTCATAATACAACGCGCTTTTTCCGTATTTTACGTTACTATCCCGAAAGGAAGGATTGATTTTAGAACTATATTTTTTGATAAATTTTTCCAGAAAGTCGAGCTTGCCCAGTTTGATACTCGCAGAGATCATATTTAAAAATGTGAAAGGAGGTAGTTCATCATTTTCGAGTAGTACGCCTTGTTCAATACCATTCTTGTAAAATTCAAAAATTTCCAAAATATAGGTTATCCCTCCTTTATTCGCTCTTCGAATACATATATTAATTGCGGCTAGATAGATATCTCTAATCTCGGTAGTAGAAAAGTGCGACTTAAACTCTTCAATTTTTTGTCGAAATTCTGTAAAATTAAAATCCTCTTGTTCGGAGATAATGGCTTTATAGTAGTTAAAATAGATAGCGATAGGAGGATAGGCTAAATATTTTGGATTGTCATTGACGAATTGAATGACTTCTTTCATCAAGGCAGGTTGGTACTCTTTTTTATAGACGGCTTGATGAGAAAGTTGAAAACAATAATGACGTATTTTTTCTGAAATATAATATACGTCAAATATATGGGTTAGTTCTTCGAGGTTATTTTCCTTTGATCGCTCTTTACTTCCAATAAAGTTGTAGAACCCATTTTCTAGATCATACATCAGGCGAAAATAATCACTATTTCTGAGTTTACCTTTTGACAAGATCGTTCTGGATTCTTTAACAGCTCTGGAAAATGCAGGAGCCATTTTGAGGTTTTTGTAAGATTTTGCCGTGTACATTTTTATCAAGGCCTTATCGCTTTTAATTGTCTGGATAGCCAAAAATTCTTCTAATAATTTATATAGATAACTAAATAAAAGATCTACGTCTTTATCTGAGAACGGTCGGTCGGGATAGACAGCATGAAATGCCAGTTTTTTACCATTTTCCTTAGTCGCTTTTGAGGGAAACTGTTTTAAAAAATGAAATAGTTGAATGACATCCTCCCTTTTATTAAAATAAGGAGACATCAGGAATTTTTCCAAATGATTAACATCCCACTTGGAAAGCTGCGTAAATAGCTGGTATAGTCTTGTTTTTACCATTTTATAACTTATCAATAAATGTATCAATTTTTTCTAGAACTATATCATTTTTATGTTTAATTATTACTCTTTTTATAAAATTCTCCTCTAGAAAACTAATTTATTGTACTATACCAAATGGAATAAGATGGTTATCTTTATTCAACGCAATCAAATATAATATGAACAATCCTCGCTACTCTTTTTATCTTATCTTATTCCTATCTCTAATTTTAGGATCACAAAAGGGATCTTGCCATTCCTTTTCGTCGAATAATTCAGCCTCCGATTCGCTAGCCTTGGTAGCTTTTTATAATGCAATGAATGGGTCTAACTGGACTAATAACGACAACTGGTTGGTCGCTCAGCAACCGATCAGTAACTGGTATGGAGTGACCGTTGATGGAAGCGGATGTGTGGTGTGTCTGGATTTTGACGGACTCGATGATTGTCTGAATACGCCTGAGGGTCTGGGAAATAATCTAACAGGAACGATCCCTGCAGTACTTGGCAGTTTAAGTAATTTAACAGATTTATATTTAGGGGATAATCAATTAAGCGGTCCTATTCCTAATGAAATTGCGAATCTTTCTAACCTACGAATCCTCAATTTCGATGGCAATCAGATAAGCGGAATCATTCCTATAGGAATAGGTAATTTGACCAACCTCGTGCGATTAAATTTAGAAGACAATCAGTTATCAGGTGGGATTCCAACCGAGTTAGGTAACCTGACTAACCTGGAAGTTATCATTTTAAATAATAATCAATTAAGTGGCAGTATTCCAGTAACATTAGGCAACCTGACGGGTTTACAAGCAATAGCCCTGGCAGAAAATCAACTCACCGGAAATATTCCATCAGTACTTGGCAACTTAATTAATTTAGAAGAATTATACCTTTTTAAAAATCAACTTACCGGAAATATTCCTTCCACACTAGGAAGTTTATTGAACTTAAATACCTTGATCTTATTCGACAATCAATTAAGCGGTCCTATTCCATCCGAACTTGGCGATTTAGAAAATCTGATCACTTTGTCTTTAAATAAAAATCTACTGACAGGGAATATTCCTCCAGCAATAGGAAATTTCCCAGTCTTGGAAGAACTAGACTTGAATGAAAATCAACTCAGTGGAACTATACCAACAACACTTAGTAACCTGCCTTCCCTACAAGTTCTACGACTGAATGTCAATCAATTAACTGGAGCTATCCCTACGGAATTTGAATCCTTAACCGCTTTAACCTTGCTCAACTTAGGGAATAATCAACTCAGTGGAATCATTCCCGATGAGCTGTCTAATCTGCCTAACCTAGAGATTTTACGAATAGGTAACAATCAACTCATTGGTTGTTACCCCCTATGGCTATGTGATATTTCAACAGTCGCTACTGACAATAATCCTGGATTTCCCAATGGTGGTAATCCTGAAAACTATACTAATTTTTGTAACGCTCCTTCGACACAATTTGGTTTACCTTGCGAAGATTACGATCCACTAACAACTGGAGAAAGCATTCAACCCGATTGTTCTTGCGCGAGCGTCAATAGTTTTACAAATTTTGTAAGTGGAGAAATATTTTTTGATACTTTAGAAAATTGCTTGTTGGATGATGGAGAAATAAAGCTGGAAGGATGGATCGTTACTGCTTCGAACGGAAGTGAAACCTATTACAACGTAACAGATACCTCAGGCAACTATCAAATATTTACGGATACTGGAACCTACGAATTTCAAGTAGAAATACCCAACACTTACTGGGAAATATGTCCGGAGATACAAGGTACAATCCTCGATTTTACTAATCCAGATTCATCGGCAATAATCAATGCGCCCATCCAGGCTAACTATCATTGTCCCATCTTGAATGTAAATGTGGGGACTAGTTTTCTTAGACGTTGTTTTGATAATCAATATGTGCTAAGCTATTGTAACGAAGGAACTGCCACTGGTGAAGATGCCTTTATTGAAGTCAGCTTTGATAATGATCTGATCATAAATGGTAGCACGCCACCCTGGACAAGTCAAAATGGGCAAACGCTAACTTTTGAACTTGGTGACGTTCCGATTGGAGCGTGTGGAACATTTCTTATTGATGTGACTGTAGATTGTGAAAGTGCGATACTCGGCCAGACACATTGTGTAGAGGCGCGAATATTTCCAGATTCCATTTGTCTTCCACCAAATACCTTATGGGATGGATCTACGGTTGAGGTCGATGCCAGATGTGAGGCAGATTCTATCAAGTTCTATATTCACAATATTGGAGATAATGATATGACTACGGCATTAAATTATGTCATTATTGAAGATCATCTGATATTGAGAGGTGATAGCTTTATAGTACCTGCTGGTGGAGTCGATTCTACTGCTGAAAAAACCAATGGATCAACCTTTAGAATGGAAGCAGAGCAATCTCCTTTCCACCCTACGAACACGGCTCCAGGGATTTCCGTTGAAGGATGTGCAGAAGATGGAACTCCGATTAGTTTAGGACTAGTCAATGTTTTTTCAACCGATGATGCCGATCCGTTTGTAAGCATTGATTGTCAGGAAAATATTGGGTCCTTTGATCCTAATGACAAAACAGGATATCCGAAAGGACTCGACCCAAACAACTTTATTGATACCTCTACAACGTTAAATTACAAAATACGTTTTCAAAACACCGGAACAGATACCGCTTTTACGATCGTCATCAGAGATACCTTATCGCAATTTTTAGATCCGGCAAGTATTAAAATGGGAGCTGGCAGCCATCTTTATAAATGGGAAATTTTAGGATCAAATACGCTGCAGATTATTTTTGAAAACATTATGTTACCCGATTCTAATATCAACGAAGTTGCCTCACATGGTTTTGTAAATTTTAAAATTGATCAGCAACCTAATGTTCCTCCCGGAACAAGTATAGAAAATAATGCCGCCATCTTTTTTGACTTCAATGAACCCATAATCACCAATACGACCCATCACATGATTGAGGAAAAACTGGTTTTTTATGATACCGCCTATCAGACCTATTGTGACCACTGGTTTTATGAACAGGATACGATGTTCAGCAGACACAGCAATTTTGAATACTTCGAAATTTTTCAAACCATATTCGTGGATATAACTGCCATTGACCTTACCGTAATTGACACTTTATCCTTTCCGGGCATTCCCTATCAAGGAGTCGTCTATGACCAAGACACTACTCTATTTTTTGAATTTGTGGCAGTGAATGGTTGTGATAGTATCGTCCAGGTCAATCTTTCTATGCTGACCAATTTGGAAACTCAGAATGGCATAAATGAAATTCGAATATCTCCAAATCCTTCCAGTGGAGATTGTTATTTGGTTTTGGATTTGAGAAAGGATACGAGGATCGAGGATATTAAAATTCATGATATTCATGGTCAGTTGATTCGGACGATAGGTGTGAATAGAAATTTCTCAGAGGGGCAGCATGTGATTTCGATGTCGGTGGAAGATTTGGCGAAAGGGGTTTATTTGGTTGGTTTGGGAGGGGAATTAAGCTTTAAGGGGCGGAGATTGATTTTGTATTGAACAATAGCGAAATCTACTTTCTGGAATGCAGGCAACGAGAAAATCAGAATCGCGATAGAAGACGGACGAGTACACTCGAGTTTTTATTTTTCATCCTTCTGCTTATCCTTAATTATTGGTTTATTTTTAAAGTGTGTTTCATTTTGGCAAGCAGCCAGTCCGTTGAGTAGTTCGGGTTGTCGATTGATGAGGGCTTCTTTTTTCTTCCTGCTCCAGCCCTGTATTTGTTTTTCCCTGTAGAAGGCCCGATCTATGCGATCGTATACTTCGAAGTAGATCAGGGCGACGGGTAATCGTTTTTTAGTGTGATTGGCTCCTTGTCCGGTTTGGTGTTGTTTTAGTCGGCGGAGAAGATCTTTGGTGCTGCCGGTGTAGTAGGAGCCGTCGGCGCAGAGGAGTATGTAGGTGTATCCTTTCATGTATTTTTTAGTTTGCTGGCTTCGGCTTCGCTCAGCCAGCGAGGGAATCCTCCCTTGACAGACCAGCCGTACTCATTTTGACCGCTGCCTGAGCGTAGCCGAAGACAGTGGTCAAGACTGACGGTTAAATTTATTGCTGATTTAACCGTTTTTAATTCGGTAATAAAGCACTTTTCAAAGGTATTGATTGAACTTATCTATTCTTATTTTTAATTTTATTTTGACGTATTAGGAATATTAAAATAAGACAGGTAACCAATAGGAATAATAGAATTATCGCTTCTCGCTTTATAAAAATGTTATATAGTTCCAATTTATCGGTTTATTTTTACTACTCATTTTAAAATTGAAATTTCGCGAAGTTGCTTGATTTTGTAAATTTCATCGGGATAGTTAGCTTTAGTTTGGGGTTCTATCTTATGAATAGGTTCAGGATTATAGAATCCGGAACCTAGTGGTTCTTCAGGCATTTCTATGATATTTCATTAAATTAATTCTACTTTTTTGTGAACTAGCTGAAAGTCACCCGTCTCGGCTACCCGTCTTGGCTGAAAGCCAAGAAAAACCGACGACTACTCCCCCACCTTATTCACCTCCACAAACTCCACAAACTCCCCAATCTCCCCATAATGCTTATTCCAGCCAAAAAAGAACTGCCGCATCATCGGTACATGCTTCTTATTCAGGAAATTTATCTCCACCTTTGGCTGATATTTATTCAGCTCTTTTACAAAATCCTCATTCTGAGAAATAATAGATGGATAGGATTTAGTACCCACGTATATCAAAAAAGGTGGTGCTTTTTCGGATAGAAAATAAATAGGAGAAGCATCTTTCCAGTTCTCCTCCTCCTCGGTCCAGGTAACATCATAATGATGATCTTTGGTCGGAGGATTTTCTTTTAAATAGGAATACATATCCAGCGCGGCCGCGTCATTAAGGATGATCCCTTTGATCAAATCTGTGTTCTGTAAATATTTGGGATTGGTACCAGCCAGGGCGATCAGATGACCACCAGCGGAGTGACCCATTAGAAATATTTGATCTGGATTTCCGTTGTATTTTTCAATATTATCGTACGTCCATTTTACTGCTGCGATTACTTCTTTGGTCATCGTATCGTAATTTCCATCGGGACTTAAGGTGTAATCAGGAATAACCGTTACAATATCTTTTTTAGCAAAATTACGACCTAGAAAGCTATAGATACCTTTATTTCCTTCGTCCCAATAACCACCGTGAATAAAAATGACAACTGGATTGTTTTTGGATTTACGAGGCTGGAAAACATTTAATTCAGGAAAAGATTCTACTAAAGCTAAGGAATTTTCAAGATAAGATATATCTCCTGTTTTTCTGGAGGCGCAACTGGTCAACAAAAAAATACAAATGAGCGGTACTAAAATTCTAAATACTTTTATCATTGGTGTGCGGTATAGTTTTTAGTAAAATTTAATTCAATCCTTCATTAAAATTATCCGCCGGGTGATGGCATCCGTTTTCCGTTTTAGCTGTATCAGGTAAACACCATTTGGTAACTTAGCTAAATCAATTGTTGTATCAAATTGCCTCGAATTTTTGACATAATTTTTCTGATAAACCGTTTGTCCAACGCTATTTGATAATTGAATATCCAATACACCCTGATAGGTAGCAATCCAGTTTACATGAATAAGATGAGTAGTTGGATTAGGATAAATAATTAAATTTTTATTGTCAATTAATTCATTCGTTCTTACAACCATAATATCAAAGCCATCCATGACCGTACATCCGTTAGCATCTTGTACGGTTAATTGATAAGTTCCATTTTCAAGATCATTAAAAAAGGAGGAAGACTGAAAATTTTGACCATCAATACTAAAACTATACGGCGGGATACCACCCGTGGGTTGGATAGTCACGTCATTTTCGGTTACCATCAGGTTAGACATTAATGGTGACGGATCTAAAAAGACAAACGGGCCGATAGTGAAGATATTCCCATCGCTGTCCTGTATTGTGATTTCATAAGTTCCAGTTGATAAATTTATAAAATGATTATCCTCCTGAAAGCTTTCATTATTCAGCCTATACCTATATGGTGGAATGCCACCATTAGCTAAAACGGTAATTTCACCATTCGAATCGCCAGCACACTGAATCTCATTTTCGACAATTATTTCTGCGGAAAGCGGAAGAGAACCGATGTTGAAATTATAAAATTGACTGGCCAACCAGGTAAAGTTCTGATTCACTACATCAAATTTGAAATCGTCGGTAACAGCACTAGACCCATCGTGCAGATAGGATAACTCATTATCATTGATTTGTGTTTGGGTAAATTCATCTCCCGGATAAACGGGAACGCCATTCACTGATAACACACCACTAGTCGGTGTTGTCCTTACTACATAACGCAACTCTTCCGGATTACTAATGTCGCAGGTCGCCAGCAGATCCATATTTGAAATCATAAACGACTGCCCAAAATTTACCATGCCGGTATTATTATTTTCCATAACGATCGGCACCTCCGACGATCCCGTACAGGCTTCAAGCGACCAACTGGTCAACACTCCTTCAAATTCACTTTGCGCGTCCACTATTTTCAAGGTCCAGTCTCCTGCTACTCCCGATGCGATTAGCTCGGACAAGGTTCCATCGCCCAGGGTTTGATAGGTTCCGATCAGTGGTTGGTTATTTTCAGGAATGGTATCACAATCGAGGTCCAGTACCTGACCATCATAGATCGCTTCATCATCAAAGGTGAGTATAAGTGGCGATTGATTACCACAACCAAAAAAGGTTTCAGGGTGACCAGGTCGATCAAATAAAACCAGCCGTTCACCTTGTGGAGAAATCAACGTTGCAATAAGATCACCAATAAAGATATGATCAATATTGAGATAAACATTAAGATCAACAACATTCCCTATCTCGGGTAAGGTAATTACCGAAATCATCGAGTCCGTACTGGAATCAGGAATGGGTAAATCCGTTTCATCATTTGCATAAATTGAACACACATTGCCATTTACTTGAAAAGCCCAAACGGTTGAGTAGTTACCACCGCCACAACGATCAACAGAATTTACTCGCCAATAATAAATACCACCCGCCAGCGATTCCGGAACAGAGAAACTATTCTGGTTGATCTCTTCATTTATAATAGTATTTATACCAAATGAAGGATTAGTCGCCACCTCCAGGTAGTGGGAATAGCGGTCATCTTGTAGATTCCATTGAAACGTCAAATCTCCATCTTCAAAAATAGCAGCATCGTCTGGCATAGCCAGAATGGCTGGTTCTATGGTCTCATTTATAAAGTCGATGGTAATCGGTCGGGATTTACTGAGGCTACTAGTTGTAGCTGTTACGCTCATTGGATAATTTCCGGTATTCACTCCCGTAAAACTTATACTTAAGGTGACAGAACTATTCGGATCCACGACATTAGAAGGACTGAAGACGGCCTGTCCGCCAGCTGGTAGTCCCGCAACATTCAGGGTGACCTCTTCCGAAAAATTGGCAATACTTGTCAGCTGAATATCAATGTCAACACTTGATGAGGTAGAACACAGACTATCAAATTCAATACTGGTTTCAAAGTTTACATCCGGAATATTGGTACTGATATATCTTGCTGTCAGTACCGCAAAAGCACCATTGGGATATTCTACTCGACCGACGCCTAAAATTTTACTATCTGGCTGTACGGCCATACCGAAGAAAATGTCATGATCTCCATTGACATCTGTTTGTACAATTCCACCTTGACCAAATGAAGGGTCCAGTGCTCCATCTAAAAGATAGCGAACCAATGCCAGATCATTATTTGTGCTACTATTTCTACCAAAACCGGCAGCCAGTATTTTTCCATCATTCAAAATCTCTAAAGCTCTCAACCCTGCAGTACCTTGTCCAACTACGGTTTTTACAATACCGTCGTTTCCAAAAGAAGGATCAAGCGAACCATCCGGTAGAAATCTAGCCAACGAAAAATCATTAAATGAAGAATTTTGCTGGATGTCACCAGCGGCTAAAATTCTTCCATCCGGATAAATATCTACATGGAAAAATTCATCCTTACTAGTAGAAATATCAAGATCGACTATTCCATCTTCCCCAAAGGTGGTGTCTCGCACACCATTCGGTAAAAATCGCATCACAATAGATCGACCAGTCGGATTAGTACTGCCAGCACATACAATCTTGTTGTCTTCTTGTATGACAACACCGTAAAATGATTGACCCCATCCAGTCGGATCATAAATCATAATTCCTTCATCGGCAAAACTGGTATCGATGCTACCATCTGGTAGATATCTGATAATCAGATAAGCTTCATCAAAATCTTCCGAATGAGCACCAACCACCACAATTTTACCATCATCCTGTATCGCTAAATCTAATCCTTGTGCATAATTTCCAGGGATATATTGCCGGACCATCCCATTTTCTCCAAAGGAGCTATCCAAGACACCATCGGCAGTTAACCTAATGATGAAGAGATTACTCCCACTACGACCACTACATAAAATTTTATTATCACTTTGCAAAATCG
>ENA-ORXU01002914-ORXU01002914.1-marine-metagenome-genome-assembly--contig:-NODE-2914-length-11127-cov-3.664615_pt1 | contig 11127 bp, 6 predicted proteins | sample MGYA00237869_ERZ511484 | MGnify/ENA metagenome assembly ERZ511484 | reverse complement strand
TGGCGAAATTGCATACCCTATTATTATATCGACGGTTACTACCGTTGCGGCATTCGTACCGTTAGGACTTTGGCCAGGTATTTTCGGGCAGTTTATGATCTTTTTCCCCATTACATTGTCCGTGGTATTAGGCTCATCGTTGTTCGTTGCCATTTTCATGAATTCCATGTTGGTCTCACAATTTATGGAAGTGGGCGAAAAAGAACTAAGCCGGAAACAACTCATCAGAACATCGGGCATCTTGGTCGGCATCGGTATACTTATTTTGGTGGTGGGCGGACCAATTAGAGGTTTAGGTACCGTCATGATTTTTACCGCCCTTATGTTCTGGGCCTATAAATATGCCATTAAAAAATGGGCGACCAGCTTTCAGAACAATGCGATGGTCCGTTTTGAAAACTGGTACGAGCGGCGCATTAAACATGCGCTTCGGGGCGGTAATGTCTATTGGTACTTCGGAATCACCTTTTTCTTATTAATAGCTGTATTTTGGTTATTTGGAATGTCGGTAGGAAGCGGTCGTACCAAGATCGAGTTCTTCCCCGATAATAAGCCCAATGAGATTTATGCATACATCGAATATCCACAGGGGACATCCATCGAAAAAACCGATAAGCTGACCAAGGAAATCGAAAAGAGGGTATACGCCGTTGCCAATCGGGATAAATATACGAGCGGAGAACATAACTACTTGGTGGAATCTGCGGTATCGCAAGTCGGTGAAGGTGCCGGTAACCCGATGACCGACGGAGGATCTGCGGCAGAAATGCCCCATCGCGGTAAAGTGACCTTATCAATGCGGGAATATAAATATCGGAATGATCTCGATACCGAAGAACTGCGCGCTTCGATTCAAGAAGAACTGACCGGCATTTACCCGGGAGTGGCGATATCCGTCGAAAAAGAAGCAAGTGGCCCACCGGCAGGGTATCCGATAAATATCGAATTGGAGGGCAAGGATTACTCCGAGCTGATTCAGTCGGCAGAGGATATCCGTAATTTCATAAACACAAAGAATATTGCGGGTATCGAAGAATTGAAAATCGACGTGAACAAAGGCAAACCCTCTATGCAGGTTGTAGTCGATAGAGAAAAAGCAGGCGAACTTGGGGTCACGGTCGGTCAAGTGGGTCAGCAATTGCGTAGATCCGTGTTCGGTGAAAAAGCCGGGGTCTATAAAGTTGATGGTGAAGATTATGATATCAACATCCGTTTTAACGAAGACATTCGCTACAATAAAAGTGCCCTTTTTAACCAGAATATCATTTTCAGAGATCAAGCATCAGGTAAGATCAAAGAGATTCCGGTTTCCTCGGTTGCTTCGCAAAAAAACTCTTCAGGTTTTAGCGCTATCAAACATCGCGATAATAAAAGAGTGGTTACCGTGTATTCACAGTTAAAACCGGGCTTTAGTGATGCAGGCGCCATTGTGGCCGAAATCCAAAAGGAAATGGAGAATTATAAAGGGCTTCCGGCAGATGTAAAAATCGATTTTACGGGCCAGATCGAAGAGCAGAACAAGCAGATGCAATTTTTGGTCGGCGCGTTTTTCTCGGGTCTCGGGTTGATTTTCTTGATATTAATCTTTCAGTTCGGGGGTATTTCCAAGCCCTTTATCATCATGATTGCTATCTTTCTGAGCTTTATAGGCGTCTTTGGGGGGCTGATGATTACAGGCTGGTCTTTTGTAATTATGATGACCATGATGGGCATTATATCACTTGCGGGAATCGTGGTAAATAATGGTGTCGTACTTCTGGATTATACCCAAATTCTGATCGACCGTAAAAAGGTCGAATTGAATCTCGATGATAAAGACCTGGTTTCTATGGAACAGGTGACGGTAATCATCACAAGAGGCGGTAAGGCAAGATTACGCCCTGTGATTCTCACAGCGATAACTACGGTCTTAGGCTTGATTCCTTTGGCTATAGGGCTTAACATCGATTTCTTTTCGTTGTTTTCCCAATTCGACCCAAAGATTTATATCGGTGGAGACAACGTTATTTTCTGGGGACCACTGGCCTGGACGGTTATCTTCGGCTTAATCGTCGCTACCTTTTTGACCTTGATTATAGTACCGGTATTGTTCAATATTACATACCGGCTCAAAACTCGATTACGAAGAGATAAGCGTAAGGAAAAAAAGGATGACAATGAAAAGGCACTGGAAACAGCAGCTTAGACAAGAAACAAAAAAGCCTCGCTATAAGAAGAAGCGAGGCTTTTTTTCAGTTTATTACCTAATTTATTGTGCATTTTCTGACAATGGAATCGGTAATGTATTGAATATTCTATCTCCGGCACGATCTATTGGTAAGCTCTCCGAGAGTCCGTATCTTCTTAGGTCGAACATTCTATGATTTTCACTCCATAAAGAATAACGCCTTTGATTTATTAATTCCGTAGTTAGCGCCTCGACATTTTCCATGCCGCTATAATCGGGCAAAGCCGCCGACGTGCGAATGGCGTTCAAGCCAATTACAGCATCTGGCAAACTATCTGCCAAAATATTTGCCTCCGCATAAATTAGAATTAATTCTTCATTCCTCAAAATGTCAACTGGGGCTACATTTGAAGCATATAACCTAGTTTCATGCGTTCCCGTTAATCCATCTTGTGTAGATGGGTCAGGTCTGGCGGCCGCTTTTGCGGTCACACGTGCATCTCCTGCCTCTGCGTCGATTATCCAACTATTATGTACAATTATTTGGTCACCGTTATTTATGTTTCCCTCGGTCGATGGCACCCTAAATATTGGATTGGCCACATCTCCGCCTCCCAAACCGAAAATATGTTTTGGCCCCAATTGCAAATCTCCGTCCAAATCGAAATAAGAGTTGGAGAGCGCGGTTAAAGCTGCGTCACCATCTCCTGCATAAACTGCGGCAACGGATGCCACCGCCCTATTGAATTGGGTAAAAGTGGCAGGGGTATCAAAACCGTCAAATCCACTACTTAAGGGAAAAGCAAAACTACCTCCGGCGCCACCTAGATTCGTTTGCGCCTCATCAAGCAACGAACGAACTTCCGCAATTGCCCCATCAAACTCTAGAATTGGCCCAAGATTATCGGGATCGGCCACTTCAAGGCGTGCCCTTCCATAAGACTTTAAAATCTGTATAAGTTCGTATGCCTTGAATGTTTTTGCAACGCCCAAATAACCGTTCGCCTCAGATTCAGAAACAAATTCTGTATTTACGGCGGCATCGATAAGAAGATTTGCGTTTTTGATGGCCCGATAGCTACCGTTCCACTGTGCGGTGCTGTAAAAAGAGTTGTTGTCAAGACCTATTCCTTCCTTTCCGAGCACATCGCCCGTATTACGGGGGTCGGCATCAAACAGGTACAGTTCTCGAGCTATTGAACCGCTAGCGGTCACTTCTGTGCCGAGACCGTTTCTCAAAGTGGCCTCGATACCGACCACCAATTCATTGAGTTGCCCCTTTGCCGCATTTTCTTCGACCCCGTTAACACTGGGTCCGTTCGGGTCGACCACTTCTTCGATAGTACATGAGCATACCATAACAATGGTCAAGGCCCACATCGAATTCACTAACTTTTTTATTTTATTTTTCATCATCAATTTTTTAGAAAGTTACGTTTACATGGAAATAAAACTGTCTAGAACTTGGAAAAGGTGTTACTTCGATTCCACTCGACAATCCTGTACCTCCGTTGACCGATACTTCCGGGTCATAACTGCTGTAATCGGTTATCGTGAAAATATTTCTTCCTGAAAATCCGAATTTAACGGCCTCTACGGTATCCCCGAAAACATTGTCCATAATTTGCGAGGGCAGTCGGTAATAAATGGCAGCCTCCCTTAGCCTTAAATATCCTGCCGGTTCTACGAATCGCAATCCGTTTGCAGGTGTACCCAAGCGTTCTTGGCCTGCAGCCGTTTCTAAATCAGGTGTAACGCCCCCTAAATCGGTAAGGAACGCAGAAAGGTTTAGGTTGTCGCCGCCTTCCTTCAACTGAAAAAGAAATGAAACGTCTAAATTCTTGAATAACGTCAAATTATTGCTAAAGCCCATTTGAAAGTCAGGTTCAACATTACCTATTTGTGTTGGTGTGGAAACCCCGTCACCATCTTCATCTAAATTCGTGACCAATTGGGTTACCGGCTGGCCTTCCTGAATATAAAAAGTTCCCAAGCCAAGACCAAAGCCTGCGCCCGGTTGCGGAAACGCGGGTACTTCGAGCCGAGTTACCTCCGATCGGTTACGGTACCACTGAATGTTCGTATTCCATCTGAAATTTTCAGAATTCACGATTTCGGCCCGCAGGGCAAGCTCTATACCCTTATTCTGTAAGTCACCTAAATTGGTAGTCTCTTGGGTGAACCCCGAAGATGCTTCCAAGGCCCTTGTCAAGATCAGGTCTTTTACCTGCTTGTCATAATAGGTAGCTTCCAATGAAATCTTATTGTCAAAAAGACCTAGGTCAAAACCTACTTCAAATTCTTGGGCGGTTTCAGGTTCTACATCTGGGTCACCTTTTGTACCAAGAGCCCCCTGACCAATATTACCTCCAATGTTGTTGGTGCCAAGGCTGGTAAACGTAGAACCGAAGTTTGCCGGGCTACCGGTTTCTCCATAAGCAGCCCTAAACTTTAATTGGCTTACCCCTTCTCCGCTCCAAAAATCAAAATTAGCCACATTTACCGCTAGCGAAGCCTTCGGAAATCCGTAGAACTTATTAGGGTCTCCGTTTCTACTCGATTTGTCCAAACGATAGCCTACGGTGGCAATGATTTGATCTTTATAATTACCTTCAAGTTGACCAAAGTATCCAAAGTCCTCTTCTTCGGTGCGCCGCTGATCAATAACCTGATTTACCGATTGGTCGACGCTCGTCTGCCCTGCGGCCAATAAAGAACCTCTACTGTTGACCAAATTCGATTGTTGGGATAGGTAGGTAATACCGCCCTGTGTCGTTAATGCGAGATCACCTTCTAGCGCATCATGGTTCCATACCATAATGGCCTGAGAATTGAACTGTGTGAAATTATTTTTTCCGACTCCGACAAAGCCTCCTTGACCCCCTATTTGGGCCTGATGTGTTTCGGGAACATAAACGTAAGTCTGGTTCGCCAAATAATCGAGGCCTCCGCTTAGAACAAATTTTAACCTGTTCTTTTCAGTAGTAATCAACTTTGTATTTAAGGTCATACCTTGAACAAGGCGGTCATTACTTTCTTCGTTTTTCGCATTATCCCTTACGAATACAGGGTTACCTGAATAGTTCGGATTGTTAGGATAGTTGCCGTTGGCATCAGGGAATAAATCGTTCCATGGGCGGGTAAAGGCCAATGTGTAACCGTAACTTAATCCACCCTCGTTTTCATTGCCCGTAAAACTTCTGCTCGAACTACTTCGCGTATAGTTCGTTGTAGAAGTAAAGTCGAAGATGTCCGATATTTTGTGTTCGATATTCGTTCGAAGCGATAGTCTATCGAACCCTGTGTTTTTAATGATTCCCGCTTCATCCCGGTAACCACCTCCTACGTAAAATTTTGTTTTTTCATTTCCGCCTGTAGCGTTTATACGGGTATCGGTTATAAAACCAGTTTCGCCATATATAATATCCTCATAATCAAAGAGGCTGCCGCGAGACCCGATCGTCGCATCATATTTTGCCCTTTCGGCAGCATTAAAAGTACTCTCTACGGATTGTGCCGTCCACGGCCGAAGCCCCAAGGGGTTTGCAATTTTGTTTACGCCAACATCTTGGCTAAAGCTTATCTTGGTCTTACCGGATTTACCGCGCTTTGTCGTAATAAGTATGACCCCGGCATTACCGCGCTGCCCATAAATGGCAGCGGCCGATGAACCTTTTAATATCTCCATATTCTGGATATCATTAGGATCAAGGTCGGCCAAACGGTTACTTGAATTTTCTTCGTTACCGGCGTTCGCCCCCGAAGCGAATCGGAGTCCGGAAGGTACTTCTACATTATTGTAATAGACCCCATCAACGATGATTAGCGGCTGGTTGTTTCCGTTAATTGAAGAAACCCCTCTTAAACGCAGTGCGAAACCACCACCGGGCGCTCCCGAACTAGAGGTGATATTAACCCCTGGCACCTTACCATAGAGTGCACCGTCGACCGTACTCTGTCCAGTAGTACCGACCAGTTCTTCCGAAGATACCGTAGCTACCGCATTGGCCAGGTTTTCACGTTTTACCGAACTCGCCAGACCGGTTACCACTACTTCATCGAGCCCTGTTACGGATTCTTCTAGATTAACATCTAATGTTGCGGCACCTGTTACCTGTATTTCTTTTGGTGAATACCCTAAAGCTGAAAAAACCAGAATAGCAGGAAAGTTGTCTACTGTTATTTCATAATTGCCATCAAAATCGGAGGTTGTTCCATTTGTAGTGCCTTTGACGACCACATTTACTCCGGGGGCAGGTAAATTGTTGTTGTCGGTAATATTTCCTTGAATCGTTTCTTGTGCAACCATCAAAATCGGTACAGCAAAAAACAATAGGAAACATACCCTTTTGAATAAAGTTTGTCTCATTTTTTTAAGTTTTGAATTAGCTATTTCTGCTGCCAAGTTACAGAAGAATTATCGTAAATCTAAAATTAATGTTAAACTTTAGCATTTTTGATAGTGTATTTACCCATAGTACTTACTGGAAAATGATACTTCCGAATTTTTAGATGATAACGCCTTATCTTCTTACATTTGCCCTTTAAATCAAACGACCGATGTATAGAAGCCATAGCTGCGGAGAATTGCGCGAAACCCATATCGAAACTAAAATCACCCTATCGGGATGGGTACAGAAGACCCGTGACAAAGGTTTTGTCGTCTGGGTAGATTTACGAGACCGTTATGGCATAACCCAGTTGGTTTTCGATGAAGATAGAACTTCATCGAAACTACTGGACCAGGCACGGAATCTAGGTCGCGAATTCGTAGTTCAGGTCGAAGGCGAGGTTATCGAAAGAGCCTCTAAAAATCCCAATATCCCTACCGGTAATATAGAAGTTCTGGTCGAAAAGCTCACCGTTCTTAACGAATCGAAGACCCCACCATTTACCATTGAAAACGAAACCGACGGTGGCGAAGACCTGCGCATGAAATATCGCTATTTGGATATCCGCAGAAATCCCGTAAAAAACAATCTTATTTTCCGGAGCAAAGTCACCATGGAAGTGCGCAAATACCTTTCAGAGAAAGGATTCATTGAGGTGGAAACGCCCTACTTGATAAAATCGACTCCCGAAGGTGCACGCGATTTCGTCGTACCCAGCAGAATGAACGAAGGACAATTTTATGCGCTTCCACAATCGCCACAGACCTTTAAACAATTGTTGATGGTAGGCGGTATGGACAGATACTTTCAGATCGTAAAATGTTTTCGGGATGAAGATTTGAGGGCTGACCGACAACCTGAATTTACCCAGATCGATTGTGAAATGGCCTTTGTTGAGCAAGAGGATATTCTTGATGCTTTTGAAGGATTGACCAAATATTTGCTAAAAGAAATTAAAGGCGTCGACATCGAATCATTCCCGAGAATGACTTTTGATGAAGCCATGAAACGCTATGGAAACGACAAACCCGACATTCGGTTCGGAATGGAATTCGGCGAACTGAACACGGTGGCGCAGCACAAAGATTTCAACGTTTTTAATTCCGCTGAATTGGTCGTTGGCATTGCTGTTCCCGGTGGGAATTCATATACTAGAAAGGAAATCGATAAATTGACCGATTGGGTCAAACGCCCTCAAGTTGGAGCCTTGGGTATGGTCTATTGCCGCTGCAACGACGATGGAAGCTATAAATCGTCGGTCGATAAATTCTATGACCAAGACGATTTGGCCAAATGGGCAGAAGTTACGGGAGCCAATGCAGGGGATATCATTTTCGTGCTTTCTGGGGAAACTAATAAAACAAGGACACAATTGAGTGCGCTTCGTATGGAATTGGCCAAACAGATGGGCTTACGGAAAGCGGATGAATTCGCGCCTTTGTGGGTCTTCGACTTCCCTTTATTGGAACTTGATGAAGAAACGGGAAACTACCACGCCATGCACCACCCCTTTACCTCTCCTAAACACGGGCAATTGGAATTGCTGGAAACAGACCCAGGCGCTGTTCGGGCAAATGCGTATGACCTTGTATTGAACGGTAACGAAATTGGCGGAGGCTCTATTCGTATACATGACAAAGAAATACAAAGCACCATGTTCAGACATTTGGGCTTTACCCCTGAAGAAGCAAAAGCACAGTTCGGTTTTCTTATGGACGCCTTTCAATACGGTGCCCCGCCACATGGTGGTATCGCTTTCGGGTTAGATAGATTGGTCGCCATTCTTGGCGGACAAGAAACGATTCGTGATTTTATCGCTTTCCCCAAAAACAACAGTGGCCGTGATGTAATGATCGATGCCCCTGCACCTATCGATAGGCAGCAGCTAGAAGAATTGGGGTTGAAGTTGGATGTAAAAAAAGTCGGTAGACGGTAGACGGTAGAAAAAGCATGAATTATCGTCTTACAGGATGAGAACTAGATATAGTAATCGTTCACCTTTTTGCCAGTCTAAGCGTGTCACATTGAGCGCAGTCGAAGTGCAGCGATGAATCCTGAAGATGTACTAATTGGGCAAGTGGTTTTTATGAGATAGCCACTTATAATACAGTTATTTTTATCTTTTAGCGAAGTGGTCCTCCCTCGTTTAAGCGCGGTGGTCTTTTCTCTAAATTTGAACGTATGAAATACCTCATCACACTTATTGTATTAGTATCGTTAGGCGCCATCATCTACGGTTTTTCACTTCAGGAAGAAAATACCGTTCTGGCCGATAAATATATCGGTTCTGGTACAATAGGCCTTTTTTTTGTGGCCATGCCCCTTTTCCTTATAAAACATAGCAAAGGGAAAAAGATGAAAGATTATATGCTGACCGAAGAAAACATTAAAAAAATGCGCGAGAAAAAAAGCGAAAAGCCTGAAAATCAATAATCTCCATTCGAAATATTCTCAATTTTCGATCCAACCTTTCCAAAAATTCTTTACATTAGTAATTCAAACAATTTATCAATTAATATATATCGGCATGACTGGTACAGTAAAATTTTTTAATGGTTCTAAAGGATATGGATTCATTACCAACGATGACACGGGAAACGACATTTTCGTACACGCAACGGCCCTCAACGGCCTAGAACTGCGCGAAGGCGACAAAGTGGAATACGTTGAAGAAGAAGGTAAAAAAGGAACGGTAGCCGGCCAAATACAAATGGCAGGCTAGAAACCGTTCTTTTTTGGAAAATCAAACCCCAGCTAACGTTGGGGTTTTTTTGGCCCCATCTCGACCTTCCTTCTGAACAGGAAGGAGTTTCTTAAGATTTTTTGCTTAGACACAGCTTAATTCAAGTTACGTTTTTGAATAAAAAACCGTTTTAACAGATTGCTGGCCTCGTTTTCGAGAATACCACCTACGATTTCAGTCTTTGGATGCAATTTTGTTCCAAGTACACCGCAGCCTCTTTGCGGGTCTCTGGCGGCATACACTATTTTTGAAAGTTGGCTCCAATACAATGCTCCCGCGCACATTTGACAAGGTTCTAAAGTGACATAGAGCGTACAGTTTTTTAGGTATTTACCTCCTAAAAAGTTGGCTGCCGAAGTTATGGCCTGCATTTCGGCATGGGCCGTTACATCGTTCAATTGTTCGGTAAGGTTATGGGCGCGGGCAATAATCCGCTCTTGCACTACGATAACTGCACCAATGGGTACTTCTTTTTTTTCGAAAGCAGCTTCGGCCTCTTGCAGGGCCTTTTTCATAAAGTAGTTGTCGTCGTAGGGGAGTATCATAGCTTCAAAAATACGATTTTGGTTTTCGTTTGGCCGTAACAAAAAATGATTTGTGGTACTTTTGCGCCAAACCATGAGTTACCTACAAAAAATCGAATTCCCCGAAGACCTTCGCAACCTAAAGCCCAGCGAACTGCCGCAACTCGCCCAAGAACTACGCAACTTCATTATCGATATCGTTTCAACAAAAGAAGGGCATTTGGGTGCCAGTCTTGGCGTGGTTGAACTTACAATTGCACTACACTATATTTTCGATACCCCGAACGACAAATTGATTTGGGACGTGGGCCATCAAGCATACGGCCATAAAATATTGACCGGCCGAAAAGCCATTTTCGACAGCAACCGACAATTGGGTGGTATCAGCGGCTTCCCGAAACGGAGCGAAAGTGAATACGACGCATTTGGTACTGGACATAGCTCAACTTCTATCTCGGCAATTCTGGGTATGGCCTTGGCATCGCAGTTAAATGGAGAATCCGAAAAACAGCATATTGCTGTAATCGGTGACGCTTCCATCGCCAGTGGAATGGCCTTTGAAGCACTTAATCATTTAGGTTCTACACATGCTAATGTGCTTGTTATCCTGAACGACAATGCCATTGGTATCGACCCCAGCGTGGGGGCATTGAAAAAATACCTGACCAATGTGAAAAAAGGCACGGCCAAAGATGAAAATATTTTCGAGTGTCTGAATTTTAAGTATACCGGGCCTGTAGATGGTCATGACCTAAATATTCTTCTTGAAGCATTGAAACGCTTAAAATCGGTGAAAGGGCCGAAATTACTACACGTGATTACGACCAAAGGAAAAGGACTTCGAAAAGCAGAAGAGAATCAAGTTACCTACCACGCTCCGGGGAAATTTGATAAAAAAACTGGGGAGCTTCAGAAAAAGTCAACGGAGAATGAGCCTTCTAAATATCAAGATGTCTTTGGCCACACGATAGTCGAACTCGCAAATAAAAACCCAAAAATAGTGGGAATTACGCCTGCCATGCCTACCGGTAGCTCACTAAAATATATGATGGAGCGAATTCCAGATAGGGCCTTCGATGTGGGTATCGCAGAACAGCATGCGGTTACCATGGCGGCAGGTATGGCCACAGAGGGTTTGATTGTTTTTTGTAATATTTATTCCACCTTTTTGCAACGCGCCTATGACCAGATAATTCACGATGTTGCGCTACAAAACCTACCTGTTATTTTTTGTTTAGACCGTTCGGGCATCGTGGGTGAAGATGGTGCGACGCACCACGGGGTATTCGATATAGCATATTT
>ENA-ORXU01002911-ORXU01002911.1-marine-metagenome-genome-assembly--contig:-NODE-2911-length-11131-cov-2.774742_pt1 | contig 11131 bp, 11 predicted proteins | sample MGYA00237869_ERZ511484 | MGnify/ENA metagenome assembly ERZ511484 | reverse complement strand
ATCTACGGCATCAAAGATACCGCGCTTGGCTGGTGCGCGTCCTACTGCTATTGTCATGTAAATAGATCTCCGAGAGTATATTTATAAGATCGTTGGAATAATTACGATTTATCGATTCTTTCCGAACACGGATCGAACCAATTGTGAGAAAAGTTAACTTTTCTTTACTTATATTACACATAATAGAATAATTTTCCTAAAATATCTAGGGCAAAAACAAAGAAAAAATAAAGAATGCCCAGAATTTAATTCAAACAAAGATGGGAATTTACGGGAATCTGGAAGATAATCAAATAGTCGTCAATTACTGAGAAATAAGATTCTATGTTCACTATTGATATCGTCCTTCAGGATATGCCCCTGCCAGTACAGATACAGAGAAAAGAGGCTGAAGCAGCACAAAATCTCTACCAGCAGATTATGGATGCTATGGGTTCTGGAAGTTCGGACATAATCGAGCTGACTTGTGAAAAGGAAGAAGACAAGAAGGTAGCGATTAAGGGTCATTTAATTTGCGCGGTGAGCGTCAATAAGAAATCAGGTGGTATGGCGGAAGGAAGAGTGCCTGGATTCTTTGCTGCTGTCAATCAATAATGACTTTTACCACCAACATTAAGTCTAATAAGTTGCCAACTATCAAAGTAGAAAACATCGGTTTTAGCTGGTCTTCAGGCGCAGTAGTTCTACAGGATTGTTCGCTCCAAGTCCCAGAAGGGGAATTTTGGATGCTGTTGGGAAACAATGGCAGCGGCAAATCTACCCTGCTGCGTTTATTAGCGGGACTGTTAATTCCTGATGTTGGCTCGATTGTCATGCCTCACAAAACGGGTTTTGTCTTTCAAAATCCCGACCATCAGCTTGTGATGCCTACGGTAGGTGCAGACATAGCTTTTGGTTTGGTCAGCGAGAATTTGACCCAGGTAGAGACTCGTCAAAGAGTGAGAGAAGCTTTAGATGCCGTAAATCTATTAGAGCTAGAAAGAAGACCAATTCATGCCCTCAGTGGCGGTCAAAAACAGCGAATTGCGATCGCTGGGGCAATTGCTCGTAACTGCGAGGCGATTTTGTTTGACGAACCGACTGCCTTGCTCGATCCAGATACACAGCTAGAGTTAGTAGCTCAGGTCAGAAGTCTGGTCAAAGAACGCGGCTTAACCGCTTTGTGGGTAACCCACCGTCTGGAGGAGTTGGACTACTGCGATGGCGCATTCTTGTTGGAAGGGGGTCAGGTTATTGCGAGGGGAGAACCGCAAACTCTTAAAGCCAAATTGTTGGCAACAGAAAATAGATAGTAAGGCTTATTTTTAGTCTTGTTTAACTTTTTGTTAACAAATTTGCTTAGAATGAGGATAATTCATTACCCAATCCCATTCAGGACTCACCATTGAAATGTCTTCCTCTTCCTACCAGGCAATACTGCTCGTCGATGGTTATAACATCATCGGCGACTGGCCCAACTTAAAAAGAAGCCGAGATCGTCACGGTTTAGAAGCTGCTCGTTATGAGTTAATTGAATCCTTAATTAACTACACCGCTTCTGTTTCCTATCGCACAAAGGTCGTGTTTGATGCTCACTATCAAGACACCCCTCGCAGTACGGAAACCCATACCAAAGCCCTGTCGGTACACTATACTGCCTTCGCCGAAACCGCCGACACCTATATTGAAAAATTCTGCGCCACCTTTGCCCGTAAGAAATATCAGCAGGAATCAACTCGGCTAATTGTCGCCACCAGCGACCGCGCCCAGCAACTAACGGTAGTTGGCTATGGGTCAGAATGGCTTTCCGCACCGATGCTAGAAAGAGAAGTTCGGCAAGAATTTCAAAAAATCAAAAGTAGAACCAGAAAGCAGACCAAGACTAAACCTCCTGGTCGTTTTTTATTGAATGCTCTAGATCCCGTTGCTCAACAGAGATTGAGGCAAATGCGCCACGGGCTTTAAGAGAAAGATTGGGTTTGGAAAAAAAGTTTTTTGCCAAAAACGTTGACAGCGTCAAAAATATTCGATATATTTAGAAACGTTGCAGCTAACAAAGAAACAAGCGACAAACCTAAGCCCCCATCGTCTAGTGGCCTAGGACACCTCCCTTTCACGGAGGCGACAGGGATTCGACTTCCCTTGGGGGTACTAAATAAAAAATGAGAGTCAAGCATGTCGCCTGGCTCTTATTTTTTTGGCAGCATTACATGCGATCGCTTTTTACCCCAGTCCAAAAAGCTTCGATTAAAGGACTACCCAATTTTTTTATGGATTAGCCACAATACGGTAAAAAAAAGCTTAAAACAAATATTTCGGAAACTGGCAGTCAAATCTCGCATCGAAATGGCAATGCTACTGAAAGATTAGAATAAAAATCAAGTTAACTTTTTGCTCATTATGCAGTTACAACCTCGTACCTACACTCCAGAAGAATATCTACAGCTAGAAGAACAAGCCGAATACAAAAGCGAATATAGAGATGGAGAGATCATTCCCATGACAGGAGGTACAACGAATCATAATGAAATTAGCCTTAATTTGGCAACGGAACTCAGATTCAGGTTGAAAAAGCAAGATTACCGCGTTTATATGGCTGATGTGCGACTTTGGATACCACGCCATCATGTATATACTTATCCAGATGTGATGCTGATTGAAGGCGAACCGATTTATGCCGACAACGGTACGACAACGGTGACAAATCCTGTGATGATTATCGAAGTTCTATCTCCCTCTACTCAAAACTACGATTTGGGAGACAAGTTCACTTACTATCGTTCTATTCCCCAGATGCGGGAATATATTCTAGTTTCTCAGCAGCAGCATCATGTTATTCAACACACTAAGACAGAAGCGGGATGGTTGCTATCTGAATATGAAACTGAAGAGGCGGTAATTCAATTAGGTTCGGTAGATTTAGAATTGGAAGTATCGGAAATTTATAGTGGCGTTGATTTTGACGATACGGAATGATTTTTTCCTACACTATAGGGGCGAAATTCTTGACACGTATTGGTAGCCATTTATGTTTAACAATCTTGTCAATAGTTTTTGTCTGTAGCTCAATAGAAATAGATATTTCTGTTGTAACTTCTTCTTTTCTGTAAAAATCAAAGTAGAATGCTGGTTCAAATAAATAAGTCTTATTTTTAGATCCACCATCGCTTGCCAGCCGTACTGGAAAGCTAACGCTATGTAAAAACGAATATTTCTTGCCTAAACTAGAGGTAATAATTACATCTTGGATCGCAATAGAACGGAAATTTTTGTTTTTTGCTTCTACCTTGATAAATAATTTGTAGGGTGATTTATTAATTATCTCGTTATCGTAAGTATTCCACTCAAGAAATAGGTTAACATCTGCAAATTCTATTAATGTGAATCTGTTCCGAAGAAGTTCCTGTAAATCTTTATCTATTGCCGACGCGCTTTTGTATGCTTCTACATCATAAGCATTTGTACAACTTAGTAAGAAAAATAATAAGATGATGATGCAGTAAAGCTTTTTCATATATTTCTCAAAAATGTAGAAACACTAGCGCGATCTTAATCTTCGTAGGTTGGGTAGAGGAACGAAACCCAACACATTTTATTCTATACCTATCTTTAAATCGAAATCTATTGGTGTACTTCCCCAGTCAGCATCGTAAAGACCGTGCTGTATATAGCGATGAATACCTGAATATTTCCAATCTTTAGGCGATAAAACTAAACCAACTTTTTATCAAACGCCAACGAGTTGAAAAGTCTGCATCTGCACTGGGTAGTGTCCATATGCAATGAAGATGATCGGGCTACATCATAATAGCCTCGATCGCAATTATTCGTGACCAGCCATCAAAACAATCTTCGTTCCAAATAAATTCTGCATTCGGGAAACTGTGTTTAAACCAGTCTGAAGCGTCTACGACAAATTTAAAGATTGAAAAACTTTCGTCGGCAAAAAATCTGCTGTCGTTGAGATAAAAGCTTATATTGGCATCGATAAAATATTCAGGAGGAAGATCGGGACGGTAGTTTGGTGCTACTTGCTTACCATATATATCTTGAATACTCAGTAATTTATATTCAATGCTGAATAAATCTCTAGTACTCATCTTGTTATCGGCAAAAATGATAGTTAAGGCGATAATTAGCGAAAGCACTGATAATAAACTAAATCTAGATCGCCCATTGTGTCTGTTATCGGCAAAAATGATAGCTAGGGCGATAATTATCGAAAGCACTGATAATAAACTTTCCAATATAGATATCGCTACCCAGCATCAACTCATAATTAATGAGATGCAGCCTCTACTGCAACAGGCTGAAGCAGGCTCAAAATACTGCCATCGGGGGTACGCATAGCTGCAACCTTGCCAAAAGAAGGTTCTCTCAATCTTCCTTCCATAACTGCACCTCTCTCTTCTAATGCCGCGATCGTTTTATGAATATCGTCTACATGGAAACTAAGAATAGGTGAGTTTCCTGACTGCCCATTTTCTGGCGCAGCGTGTAAAGCGATGGTAGTACCGCCTGCATCTAATTCAGACCATCCAGGACTAGATTTGGTAACTTCTAGACCCAATCCTTCACTATAAAACTTGACGGTGGCGCTCATATCTTTAACCATGAGCATAATATGTTTAAATTCAACTGCCATTGATAGTTAATCCTTGCGATAGCTTCTATTTTCCTATTTAGTATACAAACTTCACATAATTAAAACTCTATCTGTCGGCTTAAACCAAGTACAGTAAGTAACGTTAGAGGAACGAAACTCAACTTTATTCAATAGTCTCGATCGCTTCGCTGAAAGTTAGGTCTAAAGAGCGATCGCCAGATACAGATGTCAGCATTACACAAATGCAAACTGGACAAGTATTAAATGCAACAAGCGTGTACCAAATTCTGTTGCTAGATGAAATTTTAACGGTCTTTTTGTTCATTATCTTTTTCTCTTCGATCGGTTAGAAAGCAAAAATAATTTTATTTTATTGATAATTCACGAGCCTATCTGTGATTTGCTGAGTTGGTAAAAACGATCGCCCGTAGCATAAAATCGCTGTAACTTTATAACCCAAAAAAACTATTTAATCCTTTCCGCTCAATCAATTCACGATATAACGCTAAAATAATTAAGAACTCTTAAGCATTCTTAGAAACTGTCTGTATGTCTCCTTCCCGCAACAGTATTAAAGCCAACGGTAAAGTTAATAAATTGCAGCCAGAATCTTTAGCCGAGAATGTAATTCGGATCAAAGGTGCCAGACAGCACAATCTAAAAGATATAGATTTAGACATTCCCCGCGATAAGCTGATCGTCTTTACAGGGGTTTCGGGTTCGGGTAAGTCTTCTCTAGCTTTTGATACGATTTTTGCTGAAGGGCAGAGACGGTATGTTGAGTCTTTAAGCGCCTACGCTAGACAGTTTTTGGGACAGTTAGATAAGCCCGATGTAGATGCGATCGAAGGCTTGAGTCCAGCGATTTCTATCGACCAAAAGTCTACCTCTCACAACCCGCGTTCGACTGTAGGTACGGTGACCGAAATTTACGACTATCTCAGACTATTATTTGGACGTGCGGGGGAGCCTCATTGTCCGAAGTGCGACCGCTCGATCTCGCCACAGACAATCGATGAAATGTGCGATCGCATTATGGAATTGCCAGACAAGACTAAGTTTATGGTGCTTGCGCCAGTGGTGCGGAGCAAGAAGGGTACGCATAAGCAGCTACTTTCTAGCTTGACATCTCAAGGATTTGTAAGAGTCAGAGTCGATGGAAAAGTATTCCAGCTCGACGATAATATTGAGTTAGATAAGAATCACAAGCATGATATCGATGTAGTGGTCGATCGCTTAGTTAAAAAGCCGACTATTCAAGAGCGTTTGGCGGATTCTTTAGGAACTTGCTTGAAGCTCTCCGATGGCATTGCGGAGATTGAAGTCATTCCTGCTGCGGATGCAAAAGAGAAGCCAGACAGTATTACTTTTTCAGAAAACTTTGCCTGTCCAGAACACGGTGCGGTAATTGAAGAACTATCTCCCCGCCTGTTTTCGTTCAACTCTCCCTATGGTGCTTGTCCCGACTGTCACGGTTTGGGTAGCCATCGGACTTTTGCGGCTGAGTTAGTCGTACCAGATCCCAAACAGCCTGTATATAGTGCGATCGCACCTTGGTCGGATAAAGATAACTCTTATTACCTTTCCCTGCTACACGGCGTAGGTCAGGCTTTTGGTTTTGAGATCCAGACTAAGTGGGAAAATCTGACGCAAGAACAGCAGGACGTAATTCTTTTCGGCGCAAAGGAAGCGGTATATTTCCAGTCCGATAGTCGAGGTGGTCAGCCCAAAGGTTATCATCGCCACTATTCGGGTGCGCTAAAGATGTTGCAGCGTAACTATCGTGAAACTAACTCTGATTCAATTAAGAAGAAGTTAGAACAATATTTGATCGACCAGCCTTGCGATACCTGTGGGGGGGAGCGTTTGAAACCGGCTTCTCTGTCTGTTAGTTTGGGTCAATATCGGATCAATGACCTGTCGGGAGTGCCGATCCGCGAATGTTTGGAAAGAGTAAACGACCTTAAGTTAACTAATCGTCAGGCGTTAATTGGGGAATTAGCACTCAAAGAAATTCGCTCTCGCCTTAAGTTTTTGCTGGATGTAGGCTTAGACTATTTAACTCTAGATCGTGCGGCTATGACCCTCTCGGGAGGGGAAGCACAGCGAATTCGACTAGCAACCCAAATTGGTGCGGGTTTAACGGGAGTACTTTATGTATTGGATGAACCAAGTATCGGTTTGCACCAGCGAGATAACGATAAGCTATTAGGTACGCTGGAGAGGCTGCGAGATTTAGGCAATACCTTAATTGTCGTCGAACACGATGAAGATACGATTCGCAAGGCGGACTGTATAGTTGATATTGGTCCCAAAGCAGGGGTTCATGGCGGTAACGTTGTAGTTAACGGTAGTCTCGACGATTTGCTCAAGTCAAAAACTTCCCTGACAGGAGCGTATTTATCGGGTAAGAAGCTAATTGCGACACCAGATGCACGACGCAAGGGTAAAGCTTTTGGCATTACGCTCAAAGACTGCTATTTAAACAACCTACAGCATCTCGATGTTAATATTCCGTTGGGCAATTTTGTCTGCATTACTGGGGTATCGGGTTCGGGGAAATCGACCTTAATCAACGAATTACTGCATCCCGCACTCAAACATCATCTGACAAAAAAAACGCCCTTTCCTAAAAAGTTAGGAGAGGTAGAAGGTTTGGGCGCGATCGATAAAGTAATTACTATCGATCAATCTCCCATCGGTCGTACTCCACGCTCTAATACTGCTACCTACACGGGTGTATTTGACGCTATCCGCTCGATCTTTACCGAAACTATCGAAGCCAAAGCCAGAGGTTACAAGGCGGGTCGATTCTCTTTTAATGTCAAGGGTGGACGCTGTGAAGCCTGTAGCGGTCAAGGGGTAAACGTCATCGAAATGAACTTTCTACCCGATGTTTATGTCCAGTGTGATATCTGCAAAGGGGCGAGATACAACCGCGAAACCCTACAGGCAAAATATAAAGGCTACTCGATCGCCGATGTGTTAGACATGACTGTCGAGGAAGCATTAGAAAACTTCCAGAACATCCCCCGCGCCTCTAACAAGCTACAAACCTTAGTCGATGTTGGCTTGGGCTATATCAAACTCGGACAGCCAGCACCTACGCTTTCGGGTGGAGAAGCACAGCGGGTTAAGTTAGCCTCGGAATTATCTCGTCGCGCCACGGGTAAAACTCTTTACCTAATTGATGAACCAACTACAGGCTTATCTTTCTATGATGTTCATCATCTGTTAAACGTCCTGCAACGTTTAGTAGATAAAGGAAATTCTCTAATCGTGATTGAGCATAACCTCGACGTAATTCGCTGTTCTGACTGGATTATCGATTTAGGACCAGAAGGTGGCGATAAAGGAGGCGAGATTGTTGCTATGGGTACGCCAGAAGAAGTAGCCCAGAATCCGAAATCTTATACGGGTCAATATCTCAAACACGTCTTGCAGCGTTATCCTTCGACGGCTGAATTAAATTAAACGTAAATTGGATCGTGTTTATTGTGAATGTATCTAAAGGGCGAATGACCATTCGCCCCTACGAGTGTGAAATGGTTTTAAAATTGCAATTACCCTAATGTAAAAATTATCATCCGCACTTAATTTAAATTAATACGTAAAACTCTTTGCTACTCTAAATATAAAGCAATGTTAGAACATTCAATTAAATTGCTGATTCATTATCTTAAGTTTGAGGATGTTCCCACGCCGTGTACCACTAAAAGCGATCGCTTTTATAATGGGTCATACCTCAATCTAGCAACGCCATTTTTCTTTATTTAAAAATCGCTTTTTCCAGTTGAGCGATCGCCTTTTCTAGATCGTCATTAATAATCTGTACGTCAAACTCTGGACTAGCAGCAATTTCCTCTCGGGCAATTTTTAATCGACTGGCGATCGACTCTTCCGTATTTGTACCTCTATTTCTGATCCGCGCTTCCAATTCCTCAACTGAGGGAGGCAAAATAAAAATCCGTTTGGCTGCGGGAAAAATATCGGCGATCGCTCTCGCACCTGCTAACTCAATTTCTAAGATAATATAGTTACCTTGGGCAATCTGTTCGACTACCTGTGCTTTAGGTGTGCCGTAATAGTTACCAGAGTATTCTGCCCATTCTAAAAGTTCGCCGTTGAGGATGGCAGTCTCAAAATCTTTTTTGTTGAGAAAATAGTATTCTACGCCATCTGTTTCTCCTGGGCGGGGTTCTCTGGTAGTTGCGGAAGTAGATACTTTTAGCTGAGAGTGACGTTGTAAGAGCAGGTTAACTAAAGTTCCTTTACCTACTCCACTTGGCCCTGTAATAACAACGAGTTTGCCTAACTGTTCGGCTGACATTAGTGATAATCTAGTTGGGTTACGAATCTTTACCGTCTTTATTAACCACAAAGCGATGGGCTACGGTTTCTGGCTGAATTGCAGATAATACTACATGAGAAGAATCTGTGATAATTACGGCGCGGGTACGACGACCATAAGTAGCATCAATTAGCAGGCTCTTTTCTCTTGCCTCCGTAATGATGCGTTTTATAGGTGCGGATTCTGGACTAACAATAGCAATAATACGATTAGCTGAAACAATATTACCAAAGCCAATATTAATTAATTGAATATCCATAATTCTTTATTTGCGATGTTTTAGACTGCTTCTCGTTAAATTTAAAACTTTAGAAAATATAGTCTTAATACTATAGTTTTACAACTTGATTTACAAGGATAAAGCTAGATAAACAAAGCTATTTAAGGAAATTTTCGCTTTTGGCAACGATCTAAATAATTTGTTGCCGAAACCATAACAATTTGATGCTTAATATCGAATCTTCTGCTTTTTACAATTATGCAACCAGTTGACTACACGACCCTCATAGCAAGCTGTACCGAACTCAATCGAGATTGGATTCCCTCGCGGATCGAGCAGGTATATCAGCGAGATCGCTTTACTATTTCTTTGGCTCTGCGCACCCTCAAAGCAAAACCCTGGCTGACTATCTGCTGGCATCCAGAAGCAGCCAGGATCAATATTGGCGCGCCCCCTCCACGAATTAAAGATACTTTTACTTTTAGCGATCAGCTACGTCATCAACTCAAAGGATTAGCCTTGATTGATATTAAAGCGATCGCACTTTGGGAACGAGTCCTAGATCTGCAATTTGCCCAACGTCCAGGAGAAGATCCCGTCTGTCATCTATATGTAGAGATTATGGGTAAGTATAGCAACGTAATTTTAACCGATGGCGATCGCCAAATTATTGCTCCAGCCAAACAGATTAGCGCCTCTCAGTCTAGTGTTCGTCCAATTCAAACAGGACAGCCTTATGAACTTCCTCCAGCCCTAACTGGCACTACTCCTAAGCTCGACGAATCTTACGAACGTTGGCAAGAAAGAGTGAGTCTTGTTCCTGGTCAACTCAAGCGTCAGTTGCTCAAGTCCTATCATGGTTTGAGTCCGAGGGTAGCAGAAGAAATTGCGATCGCTGCTGGTTTATCTCCCCAGCAAAAAACGGACACTCTACAGGCAGAACACTGGCAAGAATTATTTAGCTATTGGCAGAAGTGGCTAATTGTATTGTCACAAAAACAGTTCGATCCAGGCTGGTTGAGCAACGGTTACACAGTATTAGGCTGGAATAAAACAAAGTCGGTAAAACAGGTGCAAACTCTTTTGGATCTTTACTATACAGGAGAGGTAAACCGCCAGCAGTTTAAACAGATTCACCATCAGCTCAATCAGAAGCTGATTAATATTCTCAAAAAGCTGAACGTCAAGGCAAATGCCTTTCGCCAAAGATTATCTCAGTCTGAAGATGCCGAAAGCTTTCGCCACCAGGGAGATTTGTTAATGGCTCATCTCCACGAATTAAAGCCAGGAATGAAGTCCATTACCCTAAATGACTTTGCTACAGGAGAACCGATCGAGATTAAGCTTAATCCTGAGAAAAACCCCGCGCAAAATGCTCAATATGTTTATAAACAAAGCCAAAAGCTAAAAAGAGCCAAGGATGCCGTTGTACCCCTTTTAGCCGAAGTAGATGGAGAGATTAACTATTTATCCCAGGTGCAAACAGCGTTAAATCAGCTAGAAGCAGAAAATACGGGTAGTTCCGAAGACTTACAGGCTTTAGCGGAAATCAAAGAAGAATTGATTCAGCAAGAATATTTACCTGCTGAACGACAAGAAAGCGATCGCAAAGTTGATCGCGATTCTCAACCCTATCGCCTCAAAGCACCTTCAGGATGCGAAATTTGGATCGGGCGTAATAATCGTCAAAATGATATTCTCACTTTTCGGACTGCGGTGGAATACGACCTCTGGTTTCATACCCAGGAAATACCAGGAAGCCATGTATTACTGCGTTTAGAGCCAGGATCAGTGGCTAGCGAGCAAGATCTTCAGTTTACGGCAGATTTAGCAGCCTACTATAGTCAAGCTCGTGAAAGCGAACAAGTCCCTGTAATTTATACTGAACCACGACACGTATATAAACCCAAGGGAGCAAAACCAGGAATGGTGATCTATAAACAGGAAACAGTTATTTGGGGCAAACCACAGGTAG
>ENA-ORXU01002910-ORXU01002910.1-marine-metagenome-genome-assembly--contig:-NODE-2910-length-11136-cov-2.824216_pt1 | contig 11136 bp, 13 predicted proteins | sample MGYA00237869_ERZ511484 | MGnify/ENA metagenome assembly ERZ511484 | reverse complement strand
CAACGCCGACGATGCGCTCCCCGCTTCTCGCGTGCTGACCGATGGCTACGGCCAGTGCAATACGAAAGGAGTGCTCCTCATGGCACTCCTGCGAAGCGTCGGGATTCCGTGCCGGTTCCACGGCTTTACTATCGACAAGAGCTTGCAACGCGGCGTCGTACCCGAATTGGTCTATCCACTCGCTCCGCGCAATATCCTGCATTCATGGGTCGAGGTGCTGCACGGGGGTGAGTGGATCGAGCTCGAAGGTTTTATTCTCGATGACGGGGTTCTAACCGCGCTGCGAAGCCGCTTTCCTGATCGCGACAGTCTCTGTGCCTACGGCGCGGGGACCGATCATCTACAAGCGCCGGGTGTCGAGTGGAAGGGTGAGAGCACGTATATCCAGAAGACCGGTATCAACCATGATTTCGGCGTCTTCGACGCGCCGGATGACTTCTATGCCGACCATCGGCAGCTTTCCGGACTGCGAGGCTTCCTCTATCGCGCCGTCGTGCGCCATTGGATGAATCGGCGCGTGGCGGCGATACGGGAGGGGCATGTCCCGACGATCCCCGGCGGTGAGGCGAAGCTCGTGCCTGCCGAACCCTATATCGGCACGGATCTTCGGGCGTCGTCGTGAAAGGCCTCCTGATCGTCTCGGGTTTGGGGATCGCAGGCTTGACGCTCGTCGCAATCCTGTGGTCAATTGCCATGCCCTCCCGCCGTATCTGGCCACCACGACGTTTCGAACCACTCACGCTATTGCTCGTCTGGGGGCCGACGTTCACCCTCTTCGGGATTCTCATCGCCTTGGGAATTCATGGCTGGGGCGAACTCGAGATCGCAGAATGGCTCCGCTACGGCATCGGGATTTCGATGATCATCCTTAGCAATGTCGCCGTCTGGTATGAGGTCAGCCACTTCGGCATCGCGCAGACCAGCGGGTCGGAAGGAAGCCTTCGTACCGCAGGCCTCTACCGATACTCGCGAAACCCTCAATACGTCGCCGATACCGTCATGGTCCTCGGCTGGTGCCTGCTGTCCGCTGCATCCGGGGCAATGATCGTCGGCATGGCCGGCATCACCGTTCTTCTGGCCGCACCGTTCGCCGAAGAGAGCTGGATGCGGGAACACTACGGAAGCGATTATGATCTCTATGCGTCGCGGGTTCGACGCTTCCTCTGACCGGAAAGGGTGGTGCCCGGTCATCAGGCGTCGAAGGACCTTCTCGATCAGGTCTGGTTGATCTCGACTGTCGCGTGGACCATCCCGAAGGACGTCTCCAGAAGTTCCTTGATCGAGGCCTTGGCAGCGGACACATCGGTTCCCGGTGCCACATCCGCCTCCAGGGTAATCATCGGACGCTCCTGCGTGATCGACCAGGCGTGGATATGATGCGCCCGTGAGACGCCCGGCACCTTCTCCACGATGGCGTCGGCGACGGCCCGACTGTCCAGACCTCTCGGTGCGCCTTCGAGCAGGATATGCCCGCTCTCACGCACTACGGCCCATGCCGACTTCAGGATGATGAGGACGACGAACACCGACAGCAGAGGATCGATCGGCGTCCAGCCCGTGAAAATAATAACGAGGGAGGCGACTAGAGCGGCCACCGAGCCGAGCAAATCGCCCGCGACATGGAGGGCGGCGGCGCGGACGTTGAGATTGTCGCCCTCCCCGCGGGACAAAATCCAGAAGGCGAGGATGTTCACGAGAAGTCCGCCGAGAGCGACCCAGAGCATGACGCCGCCCATCACCTCGCCCGGCTCGTTCAGGCGATGATAGGCCTCCACGGTAATCCAGATCGCGATGGCGAAGAGGGACAGGCCGTTGACGAAGGCGGCGAGTACCGAGAACCGGTCGAACCCGTAACTGCGCTTCCAGTCCGCCGGTCTTCGCGCGAGCCGGAAAGCGAACCACGCCAGAACGAGCGAGGCGAAGTCGGTGAGCATATGCCCCGCATCTGCAAGAAGCGCGAGTGAGCCGGAGATGATCCCTCCGAAGACCTCCGCGAACATGAACGTGCCCGTCAGGAGTGCGGCGATCCCGATCGCGCGTTCGTTACCCGCACCGTGACTGTGACCGGCGGCGCTATGATCTTGATCGTCCATGCTTCTTTCCTCGCTCGCCGGGCAGGCCTTCGCAGGCTCAACGGTCAGTTCGGCCTTCGGCAGAGCCGTATCCAGCAAACCGTCGTATGCGCTATAGGTTCCTCATCAAATGCATTTCACTTCGATCAGCCCGGACTGCCGATCGTTTCGTGGTCGGTCAGGCATTCGGAATGATCGCGCAGGACTTCGAGCACCCGGCAGTTCGCGGTCTTGCCGCCACTGCACTCCTCCACCATCCGCTTGAGCTCGGTCTGCAGCGCCGTCAGCCTCTCCATCTTCTGCTCGACTTGTTTCAGTTGCCGCCTCGCGATGATGTCCGCCTCGTCGCAGGAACGGTCGGGGTGATCGCTCAGGTCGAGAAGTTCGCGGATCGCGTCGAGCGAAAAGCCCAACTGGCGTGAGTGGCGGATGAAGGAGAGCCGATCCAGTTCGGCTTCGCCGTAACGCCGCTGGCCGCCCTCCGTGCGTCCCGGTTCCGGCATCAATCCGATCTGCTCGTAGTAGCGGATTGTCTGAACCTTCGTTCCCGTCTTCTTCCCCATCGAGCCGATCGTAAGCATTCTAGCCTCCACCAAACATACAGCGTTGGTAGGTTTGATGAAGCAGGTTTGCAAGGCACCAAGGCGATACGTCAAATCCGCACGATCACGAAAAAACGTCTTGAACCTACAGTGGCTAGAGAGTGTATGACCTACGAAATTCCGGTTTCATGACAGGCGGTTCGCATTGGATCTGAAGCTTCTTCGTAAGTCTCTCTGGATACTCGTTGTCATCGGGGGCGTTGCTCTCGTTGCGCTGAAATCATGGGTGAACGACGCTGCTGTAACCCCGGAACATCAGGAAGCCGCCTTCCGTGCGGATTTCGAACTCACGGACCAGACGGGCGCGGTGCGGACCGACGAGGACTTTGCTGGCCGGTGGCTGCTGGTCTTCTTCGGCTTTGCGAACTGTCCGGACATCTGTCCGACGACGTTGGCGGAGGTGGCAGCGGTGATGGATGGGCTCGGATCGGATGCCGCCGAAGTCCAGCCCCTGTTCATCTCCATCGATCCAGAACGTGATACGCCGGAAAGCCTCGCAGAATACGTCCCGGCATTCTCACCGACGATAATCGGTCTGACCGGAACGCCGGAACAAATCGAACGCACGTCGCGCAAATTCTACATCTTCTACGAGAAGATCGAGGAAGCCTCGGCACCCGACGGCTACACGATGGGGCACTCGTCGCAGCTCTTCCTCTTCTCGCCACAGGCCGAGTTCGTGACCTCCTGGAGTTACGGCACTCCTGCGGAAGAAGTGCTTGCCGATCTGAAAAAGAGAATTTGATCATGACATCACGAATTACGGGCGAAACGGCCCTTGGCCTCGCATGGGCAATCGCGTTCTTCGCATCGCTGGCAGTGTTGTTCATCGGCGAGGTGCTCGGACAGACGCCGTGCTTCCTGTGCTGGTTTCAGCGCGTCTTCATGTTCCCGCTCGCGATCGTCCTCGGGCTGGGGCTGTGGTGGCGAGACCGAAGTGTCGGTCGTTACGGTATCGCCCTCGCCCTCGGCGGCGGCGCGGTGGCCTTCTGGCATATGGGCCTCTACACCGGCCTGATCCCGGAACGGATACAGCCCTGCACCGCCAATGGCCCCTCCTGCACCGACGAGGGGCAGCTCATCTTCGGAATTCCGATCCCGCTTCTGGCGCTCGCGGCCTTCGCCGCCATCGCCATACTTTCCGCCCTGTCATTGAAGGAGACGCATGAATGAACCGTCGTGGTCTGATTATTTCCGTTCTCGCCGTCGGCGTCGTCGGTTTCGGCGGCGCAACCTGGTATGCGACGCAAACCGGTCCTGAACACAAACCGCAGCCTGTCGCACCGGAGATGGCAGAGGGCATGATCCGCCCTCACTCGCCGATTCTAGGTCCCGCGGAAGCGCCCGTCACGATCGTCGAGTTCTTCGACCCGGCCTGCGAAGCCTGCCGACGGTTCCATCCGGTGGTCAAGGACATCATGGCCGAGCATGGTGACGCCGTGCGCGTCGTGGTTCGCTATACGCCCTTTCACGGAAAAGCGTCCGAAGAGGCGATCCGGGTGCTCGAAGCGGCTCGGATGCAGGATCTCTTCGCACCTGTCATGGACGTACTTCTGAACGAGCAGCCACGATGGGCTGCGCATGGAAACCTGCGGCCCGATCTGATCCTTGGCATCGCCGGCAAAGCGGGGCTGGATGTCGAGAAAGCACGCGATCAGATGCGCTCGCCCGGAGTCGTGGGTGTCATCAATCAGGATGTCGCGGACGTGAAGTTGATAGGCGTGCGCCAGACGCCGACATTCTTCGTGAACGGCAAGCCGCTCGATCCGTTCGGAGCAGAGGAACTCCGGAAACTCGTCGCCGCCGAAGTGGCTGCGACCGGTGCCTGAAACCAAATCGTGGAACGAGGATACGGGCAGATGAAGATAAGACACACCATCGCGTTTTGCGGATTGATGGTTTCGGTCATGTCGGGCGTAACGGCCCATGCTGATTCCAGCGAGGTCGCGGTCAAGAATGCGTGGTCCCGCGCATCGATCGGTACCGCGCGTCCGGGCGTCGCCTATATGAAGATAGTCAATGGTGGTGACGAACCGGTGATCCTGACAGGGGTACGATCCGGTATCGCCACCATGTCTCATGTCCATATGACTTCTACGAATGCGGAAGGCGTCAGCTCGATGGCTCCGGCCCATGACATCAAGATCCAGCCGGGCAAGGCTTTTGTGCTGGAACCGGGTGGATTTCACGTGATGCTCATGGGCCTGAATACTGCCATGCGAGAAGGCGAGAGCCACGAGCTGACACTCCTCTTCTCGGATGGTGATCCCGTGATGGTCGAAGTGCCGATTCTGGGTATCGCTGCGCGTGGTCCGAAGGACTGATGCGAAAGCGGTTTCTAGGCTACGGTGTCGCGGTCCTGGGCGCAGTCACCGTCACGCTGTTCGTCGGTTGGTGGCGCGTGGATGGACCGGGTGCGACGCGGCCCGAACCGTTGCTACCTTCGGCACTGACGGCAATGGAATTCGGGCTGATCGATCACGACGGCGATGCCGTCGGACCCGATGCGCTCATCGGGCGTCCATCGATGGTCTTCTTCGGCTTCACCTATTGTCCGGACATCTGCCCCACGACGCTGTCGGATATTTCGGGGTGGCTCGACGCTCTCGGCGAGGACGCGAAAGATCTCGACACGATCTTCATCACCGTCGATCCGGAGCGCGATACCGTCGAGGCGATGGCGGAATATGTCGGGCATTTCGATCCATCGATCCGTGGTTGGACTGGTAGTCTGGACGAGATCATGCGTGCGGCAGAAGGGTTCCGGGTTAAATTCGTGAAGGTCGCGACCGAGGGTGGGGACTACACCATGAACCACACCGCGAGCGTCTTCCTGTACGATGCTTCGGGATCGTTCGCCGGTACGATCGACTACCACGAGCCGGAGGAATTCGCGGTCCCGAAGCTGCGCCGCCTCATGGCAAATGCAGCGGCGGAAGCAGCATGAAGATATGGGTCAGCCAGAGTGTCGCGATGCTTGCGATAGCGGCCACTATGCCTTTCTCGCCCGCACTGGCAGTGGAACCGGGTCTACACGAGCCTGCGCTCCCTAACCGCTCTCCCTCCGCATTGATCAAACCTGCAACGCTCGAAGTACCCTCCTTCCCCTCGTCGCCAAAGCCTGTCGCCGATGTCGTTCCCGATCCCCCGGAAATCTTCGAACGGACTTCCATCCTTGATCCGGAGATCGCCCGCGACGAGATCGCGCCCGTCTTCGACGCGTTGAACAAGCGATGGTCGCACAAGATCGGAAGCGGAGAGACGCTCGACGGCGTTCTCGCCGAAGCGGGACTTGCGGCCGGGCAACGCTCGGAGGTCTCCCTCGCCCTCGGGGCGGAATACGACCTGCGCCGGTTGCGCCCCGGACACGAAGTATTCGTCACGTTCGCTCTCGACGGTCGGTTGCGCGAAGTCGTGCTTCGCGTCGAACAGGGTATCCGTATCGAGGTTGCCGTCGACGATCATCTGGCAGTGCGTGTCTTGTCTCCGGAACCAGATATCGTGTTGCTCGCTGGCGATGCCGTGGTCGAAAGCTCCCTCTTCGTCGCGCTGGAAGAAGCAGGAATGCCGGCGCGTTTCGCGGTCGATCTGGCACAGATGCTCGGTGGTATCGTGGATTTCAGGCGCGATATCAAAGGGGGCGAGGCCCTTCGCCTTCTCTGGCAGGAAGCGCGCGTCGGAAAGGATGTCATTGGACCACCCGTCCTTTCCTTTGCAGCGCTTGAAACAGCCGATGCACTGTACGAGTTGGTCTGGCCGGAAAAGCATAGCGGTCGAGCCATGATCTATCTTGACGGAGAACTTGTACGTGTCTTCGTACAACCGGTCGATGGGGCACGGATCAGTTCCGTCTTCGGTCGCCGTCGGCACCCTGTCTATGGCGACGTGAGGATGCATACGGGGATCGATTTCGCTGCGGCACACGGAACCCCGGTCAAGGCCACGGCATCCGGCCGTGTCGTATTCTCTGGATGGCGGCGCGGCTATGGACGTTTGGTCGAGCTTTCGCATGGGACCGGCACACGAACCCGGTACGCGCATCTCAGCAAAATTCCGAAAGATCTATCGAAAGGACGACGGGTAGCGGCCGGAGAAACCATAGGCCGAGTCGGGGCGACGGGCACTGCGACGGGACCGAACCTTCACTACGAGGTTCTGGTCGATGGCCGACCGACCGACCCGCTCTCCGAAGAACTCGCCATAGCCGCCGAACGCGAAACGTTGAGCGCCGAGGCGCGCTCGCGCCTTGGCAAGGCGCGAGCGCTTGCGGGGGCGAGACTTTCGGAACCTGTCGCGCCCGATGCCGGAGGGTCTGACTCATGAGACTTGGACTACCAATACTCTTCTCGAGTATTCCGCCATGCCGTTCCGGCTGTCGTCATCGCCGACGCTCACATGGTCGATCGATGATGAAGGGCTAGACGAATGGAAACCATGTCACCGATCATGCTCGGCTTTCTCGGCAGCCTCGCGGCGGGTCTGATGACCGCCGTCGGGGGGTTGCCGGTTCTTTTCGGGCGAGTACCGTCACGGTCGATGCGTGACCTGTCGCTCGGCTTCGCAGCCGGTGTGATGCTGGCGGCCTCGTTCTTCTCCCTGATCATTCCGGCCCTCGATGCCGCCGGACCACGTTTCGAAAGCGAGGCGGCTCCAGCCCTGGTGGTCTGCGTGGCGATCCTCCTCGGGATGGGCGCGGTCGCCCTGATGAACGAATGGCTGCCGCACGAGCACTTCAAGACGGGGCGCGAGGGCCCGGAGGCCGCGTCGCTTCGACGGGTCTGGCTCTTCATCATTGCCATCACGATCCATAATTTTCCCGAAGGCCTTGCCGTCGGCGTGGGCTTCGGGTCGGGAGGCATGGAAGGCGGGATGCCGTTGGCCATCGGCATCGGGCTTCAGAACGCACCCGAAGGGCTGGCGGTGGCGATATCGCTCCTCGGCGAAGGCTATTCCAAATTCAGAGCATGGGGTATCGCGGCACTGACAGGCCTCGTCGAACCGATCGGCGGGCTGATCGGTGCGGGCATCATCACGCTAGCCGAGCCCCTCCTGCCTTGGGGGCTCGCCTTTGCGGCTGGGGCGATGCTGTACGTCATCAGTCACGAGATCATTCCTGAAACCCACCGGAACGGGCATCAGAACAAGGCGACGTTCGGTCTCGCGATTGGCCTCGTCGTCATGCTCTTCCTCGATGTCTGGCTCGGGTGAGGTCATGTATCGACCGGTATCTCCATCCATGATCGGCGCATTCACGGCCATCACTGCTTTTGGCATCGACCAGGCGACGAAGGCGCTCGTCATCGCAAATGCGGCGATCCTGAATACCGGGATCACCGTCTTCCCCGGCTTCAATCTGATTCATGTCCGAAACTACGGCGTGACGTTCGGGCTGCTGAACGGCGTGCCCTGGTGGAGCCTTGCCGTGTTGGCGCTCGCCGTTTGTATCTGGCTGACGGTTCTGCTCGTACGCTCGAATAGCCTTATCGAAAGCCTTGCTTACGGCGCGATCATCGGCGGTGCGCTCGGCAACGTCCTGGATCGTGTGAGATATCGCTCGGTGACGGATTTTCTCGATTTCTACGTCGGCTCCCTGCATTGGCCGACCTTCAACATGGCCGATGTGTTTGTGGTCTGCGGCGTCGGGGTGCTGCTCATCGCGCAACAGCGAGGTGCGCAATGACCGAGTTTTCACCCAGAACAAGCCGTCCTGCCTGGCATTGGGCTTTGGGCATAGCGGTACTATTGCTGATCGGATGGACCGCTGTGTCCATGCTCACCACCCCAAGAGGTCCGATTCAGCGTGAGGCTGTACCGCGCGGCGCGCTCGCCTCCAACGAACAGGCGACTATCGAGCTCTTCGAGAATGCAAAGGGTTCCGTGGTCTCGCTCATGACGTCGGAGCGGCGCTTCGATGTCTACACGATGAATCCGGTGGATGCGCCGCGTGGCACGGGATCAGGCTTCATCTGGGATGATCGTGGCCACATCGTCACGAACAACCATGTCATCCAAGGCGCGACGGGTGCGACGGTACGTTTGGCTGATGGCCGTGCCTTCAAGGCCGCTCTCGTGGGAACGAGTCCCGAACATGATCTTGCGGTATTGCGTATCGGCGTCGCTCTGAACCGACCGGCACCGGTGCCTTTGGGGACGAGTGCCGACCTGCGTGTCGGACAGGACGTTTTCGCCATCGGTAATCCGTTCGGGCTCGACTGGACTCTTACCACTGGCGTCGTCTCTGCTCTCGAACGTGAGATCCCAAGCGAAAAAGGCGGCGTGATCCGGGGATTGATCCAGACAGATGCTGCCATCAATCCCGGCAATTCAGGCGGTCCCCTGCTCGACAGTTCCGGTCGGTTGATCGGAATCAATACCTCGATCTACAGCCCGTCCGGCGCCAGCGCAGGTATTGGCTTTGCAGTCGCTGCGGACACGGTGAATCGCGTCGTACCGCAGCTGATCGCGCGTGGGCGCTACATTCGCCCGTCGATCGGTGTCGAAATCGACCTCCGCCCCGACTCTCCATTGGTGCGGCGTCTCGGCGTGAGCGGCGTTCTCATAACCCGTATCGTCGCGGGGTCCGGTGCCGAGCGCGCAGGGCTTCGGGGTGTGCGCTATGGGGCGGGGGGCGAAGTAATCCCCGGCGATGTTATCCTATCCATCGATGGCGCTCTGACGCCGAGCGCTGAAAAGCTGCGCGCAGCACTCGATGGACGTGAGATCGGCGAGACGCTGACTTTGCGCCTGTACCGCGACAGTGTCGAACGTGAAGTCGTCGTGACATTGCAGCCCGCAGCTTGAGAAATGCCTCCAGTGATTTTGCGGCGGCATCGGTTCGACAATATTTGAGGCGTCCCGTACCGGCCGGGCCCTACTCGCTGTCGCGAGCGGCACACCCGCCCTGCCCTGCCAAGTCTCGCCAATCGGTTCGGGTCATGAATGCCCCTGCCCTTCAGGCGCGTCTACGCAGCGCAGGACGTGCGAGCCGTCCTTCGGATGACGATCCCATGACGCTCGGTAATGTATCCGTTGCCGATACTCCTGATCATCTTACCGGCGAAACTGATGCCGAGCGATGTTTCCATATCGGCGACAGGCGGCAGGCTCCCCTCCCCGATTGGCCTTAGCGCGCAAGCCGATTATCGGCTGGAGATAGGTGCCCGAAATCCCGGACAAGATCGATAATCGACCCGCTTGTCCTTCGGGAGCGAACGTGGCGGCGGCAGGGGCGGACGAGACAGGGGCTTGGTGCTTCGATGCTTTCGACCGTGCGCATCGACCGTTCATGTTCCAGCGTTGTCGAAGGGAGCCGTCTCCTGCGCGGTGACAGCGGCGCTCGTGATCCGGGCCGAGCCGACAACGATGCGAGACCGTCCGTCCTGAATACAGGCAGGGCCACTCGGTTCTGGTTCTCGTCCTCCGAAGGGCTGTTTCTCTTAGCTGGCTTCTGCCTTCAGGGTCGGCTTCCACGATCAAGCAGAAAACCTCTCCCCTTCGGTCGTTACGGTTTCCACCTGCGGCGGACCCTCCGTCTTTCGGCTTGATCGCGCCTCCCCTTCCGGCCGGGACGAAGCCATCGAAACAACCAACCGGAGGACTACACCATGCGTGGCACTGCTGAATTTCAGATCATCGGACGGATCGGCCGCATCGCAGAGGTCGGCACGACCCTCAAGATCAACATCGCCTCGGACTATCCGCGCAAGCAGGACGACGGCAACTGGGACGACAACACCTACTGGAACACCATCACGGTCTTCGCCGAGCGCACGATCAAGTACATCTCGGAGAACACCAAGCCCGGCGATCTCGTCCGCGCCACGGGCCGCCTTCGCAACGGCTCCTACGAGAAGGACGGCGCGACGGTCTACACCGTCGATCTCATCACCGAGGATTTCCACATCCTCAACAAGCACCAGCCGAAAGGCGACGCCGACGGCGACGCCTGACCGGCAGCCGGGGCGGCTCTCGCCGCCCCGGCCTTCGGCCCGTCTAAAGGGTGCGATCAATACGAAGAAAGCCGCCATGCGACAGCAGAAGGGCTTCACTCAACGGCGAGTACGATTTCGACGAGAAACGAGTGGGGTGGTTCCTCGACGCTCGCGCTGCATCACGCCACTCCCCGGTACGAGCCACTTGGAAGGAAGTGTTCAGTCGGATCCCATCTCTGAGATTCCGACGAACAGAAATCCCTGCTAGACGCGGGGTATAGTAGGCGGTATATTGTAGGGTATCAGGTTGAAGGTAAAACGATGAATGCAGTATCCGAGAAGATCGTGGGATCCAAGGGCCGTCGCAAGACGAGCGTGACCCTCGACGAGGGACCGCTGAACGAGGCGAAAGCACTTGGCCTCAATGTGAGCGATGTCTGCAATGCTGCACTGTCAGAGGCCGTCAGGACGGCGGCACGGGCGCAGTGGATCGAGGACAACCGGAAGGCCTTTGCAGCACAGGCTGCGTGG
>ENA-ORXU01002909-ORXU01002909.1-marine-metagenome-genome-assembly--contig:-NODE-2909-length-11137-cov-4.265552_pt1 | contig 11137 bp, 9 predicted proteins | sample MGYA00237869_ERZ511484 | MGnify/ENA metagenome assembly ERZ511484 | reverse complement strand
GTGATGCCATGTGTGCAAATGTGATATTCCAGCGTGAAGAAATATTAAATCATACAAGAGAATACAAGCCTCTACCGGATTGTCAGCAATTAGAGGTTGTCCGTCCGCTCATGCGTGACACCTTCAACAGCAATAATTCAGAATTTGTATGGAGTGATATTCCAAATGTGGATTATTATACCCTTCAGATTTCGAATACTTTAAATTTTTCCAATTTACTTTATGATCTACAATTAAATGACACCAGTTTTATTGCCGAAGGATTAGATTCCGGCCGATTTTATTTTTGGCGTGTCACTGCTTATGCAGCTCATGCGCCTTGCATACAACGTAGCGGTAATTTATGGGTGTATTCAGAAGAGAGCAGTGCTACAATTGATCTAGATAACGATGAAACGATTGTTACATATTTTGATGACGATGAATTAATTATCAGTGCAACTGAATCTATTCTGCAAAACAATCAACTTTATGTATTTGATATTACTGGAAAGCAAGTACATCAATCTGAGCTTGGCGTATCAAACAAACAGCGAATTACGCTTCCCTCATTGCGTCATGGCGTATATCTGATAAAAATTGCAGGGCATTCATTTGATCGAACGGCGAAGGTGATTAAGTATTAATTTAATTCTATGAGGTAGCGTTGAATAATTTTTATCTCGTTCAAGAATAAATCATTTCACTTCTTTTATCATGTCGAAATATTGGACTAAATTGAGAATATTGAATCTCTTTTCATTATGATAAAATACGTTCCTTTAATTGAAGTATTCAAAATTCAGCAACTAAATCAAATCAAGTTTGCCTTAGATAAGGAGAATATTATTTTTACTACGTTTTTTGAACAGACTTTACAAACGGCAGATGCGTATGCACTTGGCGGCAGCGGAGCGAGGATTGATGTCGAAGAAGATCATCTCGAACGCGCTAAAGACGTACTAAAATCATTGGATATCACTGTCGACTATGACCCCAAAAAAGATGAATTTGGTTTCATCGAAAAACTCGACGTGCTGACTTCCAATATTCCTATCATCGGAAAATGGTTAGTGATTAAACGGTTGCTTTTTATTGCCATGTTGTTTTTTGGAGCGTTATTTTTTATCGTCTATCTGGGTTCAAAATGAATTCGTCTTCCAAAAAGAGAGTTGGCCATCAAGTGCATGACTTAAAGCAACTCATTATAAATTTGCGACTTTATTTGCCATATGCTTTACTTCTCAAGCAAGTTTATATTATGTCGCGCAAAAGGTAAAACGACTATTACCAAATATCTGCTTCTCCATTTAGCCATCTCCTACACTATGCTTACTTTTGGCGTCTGTTTTTCACAGTAAAAATTAAATGATCCATGAATCTACACGAATATCAAGCTAAAGATCTTTTAAAGTCATTTGGAGTCGCTATACAAAACGGTGTAGTTGCGGAATCTGTTGACGATGCCGTCGCAGCCTACAACAAGGTGACTGCCGAATCAGGAAACTCATTTGCAGTCGTCAAAGCGCAAATACACGCAGGTGGTCGCGGGAAAGGTGGCGGGATCAAGGTGGTGAAAAACGAAGCTGCCGCTCGTGAAGCTGCGGAAAACATTTTGGGCATGATGTTGAAAACTCCTCAAACACCGGGTGGAATGGATGGAGAAGGAAAACTTGTACGCAAAGTCTTGATCGCCGAAGATGCGTATAAGCCTGACTTTGATAGTTGTAATGAAATATATGTGTCAATCCTCATGGATCGCGAGACACGCAAGAATGTGATCATTTATTCTACTGAAGGCGGTATGGATATCGAAGCTGTTGCGGAAGAAACACCTGACCTCGTACACAAAGAATACATCGATCCAACACTGGGTATTCAGGGTTACGAATTACGCAAGATTGCTTTTAATCTTGGACTTTCAGGTGCGGCCTTTAAGGAAATGACGAAATTCATTTCAAATCTATACAAAGCCTTCACGCAATCTGATGCATCGCTAATCGAAATCAATCCATGTCTCGTCACCGGAGAAGATAAAGTAATCGCAGTGGATAGTAAAATATCAATTGATGACAATGCGCTTTCCCGACACAAAGATCTCGCCGAAATGCGCGATACAGATGAAGAAGATCCGGCAGAAGTAGAAGCTAAAGAATTTGGGTTGAACTATGTCAATCTGGATGGAAACGTAGGATGCATGGTGAACGGCGCAGGGCTTGCTATGGCAACTATGGACATTATCAAACTTTCAGGTGGCGAACCAGCTAACTTCCTCGATGTTGGAGGTACTGCAGATGCAGAGCGTGTAGAAAATGCATTTAAAATTATACTAAAAGACCCTAAAGTCGAGGCTATCTTGATCAATATATTCGGTGGTATCGTACGCTGTGATCGTGTCGCACAGGGCGTAGTCGATGCTTATAAAAACATGGGGAATATCAGCGTTCCGATCATCGTGAGATTGCAAGGAACAAATGCAGATATCGCCAAAACAATCATTGACGAATCCGGATTGGAAGTGCGATCAGCTATACTACTGCAAGAGGCTGCTGATCTTGTCAGTGAGGTAGTTTCGTAAATTGTATTAGTCGGTCGAGACCAATGGCTAAAGCAACTGCCGCGTTTAACGACTCGGCATGTGTTCTTCCGACTTTGGCAAGATGAAGCGCAAGATCTACATGTGATCGAATGGCTTCAGAAAGCCCTTGACCTTCATTACCAACGATAAGCATGGCAGGTGACTCAGCATACGCCGACGGAAACTCTTGCACGCCATCCATATCTAAGGCGACTTTTATATGATTTTTGAGCAACTCGGAAGCAGCCTCAAACTCCGCAGCATAGACCATCACATTTGCATGACTTCCCATCGTTGCCTGTAAGACCTTCGGATTGTATGGATCTGCACATCCTTCATTGCATATAATATGTTCGACCCCATACCAATCTGCTGTCCGAATGATCGTTCCCAAGTTTCCCGGATCTTGAATACGATCAAGAAATAACAAATGTTGGTTAATGCCTTCAAGATCTTGGAGTTGCGGTGCTGCTGGCATTTCGAATAGCCCTATAACGTCTGGTATCATCACAAAAGATGTCAGTGACTTCATCGTTTTTTCGTCGGCTACATAGATATCTTGATCGTTCAGCGATGAAATATCGAGGCCAGAAAGTTGAATCAGATATTGGGGCCGAAATCCGGCTTCGATCATCGTCGAAATAGCCTTTAAACCTTCTATAACAAAAGCACCGTGTTTTTTACGATACTTTTTACTTTTCAGGGACTTAACAAACTTTATCTTGGCGTGCGAAATTGACGTCATGGCAAAACGAAACGGTATTTGAGGTTGCAAAGTATTCATATTAAATGGAATCGTCCATTACTGCTGTTCGTTTTGTACGCGCTCATCGCTAGTACTACCCTATCCTGCAGCAGTAAAAAATTCTTGCTTGAAGACGAGTATTTATTAAAGAAGAATGAAGTGCAAATCGAGAGCAATACCTTATCTCGCGATGAAAAACTACGACTTCGCGAATTGGCATATGCTAGTATCTATTTAAAACCCAATTCGAATTATATATTATTCATTCCGAAAGAAAGAGCACCGTTAAAATATCGTTTCGCGTCCGACACACCTAAAGTCGCAGCCTTTTTCATGCGTATTGACGGTGAGGCTCCTGCACTGATTGACAGCAGTGGTATACAATCAGTAGCCAATAATCTTGTCAATACATTGAGATCGGAAGGTTATTATGATGCAGAGGTGACCTACTCGATAGATTATGGTGACACGACAAAACGGAATCGTAAAAAACTAATTCCGGTCACCTACAACTTATTTCCAAAACGAGTATATCGTTTGGATACGGCACAACTCATCAGTCGCGATACCGGGCTAATCACATCTATAAAATCCCTGCCGTCGAATACGAAGTTGGTTCGTGATGCTCCCGTATCTGCAAATCTCCGAAACTCTGAAATTCGCAGGATATCTGAAGCGTTGAGAAACGATGGATATTATGATTTTTCTCCGGCTCAGTTTTCGAGGTTTATAGCGCGAGATACAACCGCACATATGGTCGATTTAGATTTGGTGATTTACCCGCCGGATGTCGATTCATTTTTTAAACAATATACAGTTGGGGAAATATATATTTATCCCGGATTTGATTCTGAAAAACCAGAATCCTCATATCGCGACACGATTATTGGCCTTCATCACTTTCGAACACAGACTGGGAATTTCATTGTCAAACCAAAATTTATTTCTGAAAAAATAGCGATTCGGTCAGGGGACCTCTACAGCTACACTGTATTTCGAAAAACAATTTTGCAACTTAACACACTGGATATCTTTAGGACACCACGTATTTCTATCCGCAAGCGGAATGATACTTCGGATGTGCTTGACTATCATATTTATTTGTACAAAGAAAAAAAATATGAGGACGAGGCCGGTATAGAGAATTTTCTTTCGTCGCTCTCTGCTAACCAACTGTTACTAGGAGCCAGTCTGAATGCCGGCAGAAGAATTCGAAATGCGTTCGGTGGCTCTGAGACCGTCAGTCTTGGATTGTCAGGATCAGTCGAGACAGCCTTTGCAGGAAGTTCAAATGATAATGATATCATCACGCTAGGTATTGACGTTGGGCTGGCGACACCCCGTTATAAAGACATTTTATCGCTTAGTATTCCACGATTAATTCCTGCAGTACGCAAATATATATTGACAGACAGCTTTATGTCAGACCTGAATTCGCTTGGAGCTCAAACGGTCAGCTTATCTTATGATTATGTGGATTTTGAAAACTTCTTTACTTCCACGAGTATTCGATTATCACGTGGAGTCCGCGTTGTTCGTGCAAATCATCAGTTCGGTTTTGTATTCCAAGAGTTTGATTTATTTTCTCCTACGCAAGGGAATAACTTCGACACACTTATTGGTGATAATCAAGTCTTTAAACAGAGTTTTAATGAACAGCTAATTACCGGTTTGTTATTTAGATCATTTGACTACGCGTACTCATCGCCTATTCGAAAAAAGAAATCATACGATGTGTTTTTTAGTTTTGAAGCATCTGGCCATGAACTATCATTATTTAATTATGTGAGTGGTGCAGATTTTCAAGGAATCAGATTCGGAGATAGTTTATTTCAATTCAGTCAGTTTATTAAAGTTGAGTTCGAACCAAAATTTACGTACTATATTAATTCTCGATCGTCTTTGGCATTTCGCCTGGGAATCGGAGCCGCTGTACCATATGGGAAAAATCAGCAAATTCCGTACGGTGAGCTATTTTCATTGGGCGGGTCATATTCTCTCAGAGGATGGCGAAATCGTGATATCGGTCCAGGCTTTATTAATACGAGTGGGACGACCATTCCTTTTGCAGCGGATCAAGCCAAATTTGAATTGAGTGCAGAATATAGATTTGAATTGGGCTGGATCATCGAAGGTGCCTTGTTTGGAGAGACAGGTAACGTATGGGCCATTAGGGATCCGACACCTGAGACTCAAATCAGTCTCAAATCTTTAGCGGTTGATGTAGGTGCCGGAATTCGATTTGACTTGACGTTTTTCTTATTTCGATTTGATATGGCATTTCGTGCGCGGAATTGGTTTCCGGATGCAAATGGAAAACATTGGAGGACGTCATCACTTAGTCAATTCACAAGAAATCCGAATTTCACCATTGGGATTAATTATCCATTTTAATTTTTATGTGAAAAGCGTCTTCCTTCCATACTTGGAACAGATCGGACAGGCGGTCGGATTGTGCCCACGGGCAGGACAATATTCACGACCAAAAAAAATAATTTGCAGGTGCACTTTGTTCCATGCGGATTCTGGAAATACTTTTTTCAAATCGTTCTCAGTTTTGACCACATTTTTACCCGTACTTAATTTCCATCGATATGCCAATCGATGAATATGCGTATCAACTGGAAATGCCGGAATTCCAAACGCCTGAGAAACGACTACGCTTGCTGTCTTATGCCCTACTCCGGGCAACTGCTCCAACAATTCCATATCGGCCGGAACTTCGCCATTGTATTTATCAACAAGTATTCTAGATAAATTGACAATCGCTTTTGATTTAGTTGGGGACAAACCCACGGGCCGAATAATTGCACGCACCTCTTCGGGATCTTGCTGCGCCATATCGAAAGGATTATCCGCCAATTGAAAAAGTGCCGGCGTCGTTAAGTTGACACGTTTGTCAGTGCTCTGTGCTGATAACAACACGGCAATCAAAAGCGTATAAGGATCATGATGATCAAGTGGCACGGGTACCGTTGGGTACAGCTCATCAAGTATGACGCCTATTTCATCAGCTAATTCTTTTTTCGTCATGCGGACTCATTTAATTCTAATAAAAAACGCAGGACATCTTTTTGATCAGGATAATCTGCCAATCCGGGTTTCTGTCCCCGTCCAGGTTTAGTTGTATTTAATCCATCAATTTCATGTGTGGAATAAATGACTTGAAGCTGAGCATCTATTTCATTTATATGACTGGCGACATTCGAGATTTCATCATATTTTTCATAATAAATAACGGATAGCGGCGCGTGTAACTCTTCTGTCTCCAATAAAATAAATAAATCGTTTGTAAAATAATTTACTTTATTCATTTGGAATAATGCCGTATGATAGATGAAATTATTATTGTATTTACTATGTAATTTGTATTGACCAAATGAAACGGAGGCTTCAAATAAAATATCTAAATCAAATCCTTTAGGAATTAATAATTTCGAAATATTCCGGCATCCCAACCCAAAGTGGATAAAAATATCTTCCGCCATCGGCTTTAAATCCTTAACTGTATCAGTCGCGTGTATGATACCGATTGACGTTCGGTTATTTCGAAAAATATGCGGCAGATGCCCAAAGTAAGACTTAAAGTATCGCAAGCTGTTGTTAGATCCTGTTGCTATCACCGCATCATGTCCATTTAATTGCTCAACAAACTCAAAATGCGATTTGACCTCTGGATATATTTCTACCAATACTTCCATCACAGCAGGGATCAATAAGGCATCCTTTGACGATAATTTTATAAGCGCTCGATGACCGGAAGTCAGCACACATATAATATCGTGCATACCGACTAGCGGTATGTTTCCTGCGCAGATCAATCCGACATTTAATGGGTTTGTGACCGCTCCATTCATTTCATAATTTTGCAACCATGTCCGTACCGCATTTTCATTCAAAAACTGTTCAGTAATTGCATCAAGCGCATATGCGATATGTGCAGCTGTAAACCATGGATTTGTCTGTGTAGCGCGAACTTTAGCCACTTCCAATCGATTCGGTTTCTTTTTTATCCGATCACCGAGATCACCCCATATTTTAGGCCAATCCAAATTTTTCATTGGTGCGATTTTCTATTCGATAAATAACTTCGCCACTTTTTCATCAACTGATCAAAACCCTCTGGTAAATCCGCTTCAAAGTGCATACGCTCTTTCGTCACAGGATGTGTAAATGCCAACTCAGCGGCATGTAAGGCTTGCCCTCGAATTAATTCAAATGCATTAAAAACGAATTGTTTGTATTTCGAAAACACGGTACCCTTGCGGATAGACTTTCCATCATAGGTCGCGTCATTAAATAGCGGGTGACCTAAAAATCTCATATGTACACGAATTTGATGCGTACGTCCTGTTTCCAATTGACAAGACACCAAGCTCACATAATATAAATCTTCTTCAACCTTGTAGTGTGTGATGGCATGCTTGCCTTGATCACGATCTTCAAATACAAATTGCTTGGTACGATCTTTTGGATGTCTGCCAATGTATTCATCAACGGTCCCTGCCTCAGGATCTGGACAACCCCAAACAAGAGCCAAATATTTGCGATGGATGGAATGGTCAAAAAATTGCTTGGCTAGTTCCGACAGGGCATAATCGTTTTTCGCTAGCACCAACAATCCGCTCGTATCCTTATCAATCCGATGTACAAGTCCCGGCCGATCATTTGCGCTTCCCGGCAATTTCTCACCACCGTTTGATTCGATGTGATAAGCTACCGCATTGACTAGCGTGTTGTCGGGATTTGATATACCCGGATGCACGACCATCCCTGCAGGTTTATTGACCACCAACACATCGTTGTCTTCATAGATGATGTCCAATGGAATGTCTTGCGCTTCAATACCCTCGTCGGAGTTTCGAGAAGGCGGTATGACAATGGTGATAAGATCTAGCGGTCGCACTTTGTAGTTGGACTTGACTTGCGTTTCATTGACCAGCACAGAACCGTCCTTGATGCCATTTTGGATTTTATTTCTGGTCACAAACTGCATGCGATCTATCAGATATTTATCTAGTCTAAGGGGTCTCTGCCCTTCATCCACAATGATTTCCCGTATAGAACCCTCGTCTTCTTTATGCTCTTCCATGTCCCAAAAATAGCGTTTATGAATCGCTTGACGTGGTTGTGCTTTGTGCGCGGAAAAGCGAAACAATAACCAGACCCGAGAGCTGCTTGACGAAGGCAAATAGACCTCGGAGCTGGATTAAAAACGAAAATCTCTATATCTCGAGTAAATCGTAAGACTTAATGAATCAATTGAATTGAGTATTCAGCAGAACGAATTAAGATCGTATTTCAAGGCGGGCTCCGTGGTTTGGCTTGCTGAGCAACCCGACTCTCGGGTCCCTTTTGATTTCGTTCAAGCCTCAAAGGGAACGTAGGCTTCAGCCTGCGCTGCCCAAACTTCTTCAATGTTTTCTAACTTAATTATTAATCGACGTTAGAACTCTTCTTTATTAAAATCAACTTCCTCAGGCTAAAGCCCGAGTTCCCTTTGTTCAAACTTACAACCAGACCCGAGAGCTGCTTGACGAAGGCAAATAGACCTCGGAGCTGGATTAAAAACGAAAATCTTCAATTCTCGAGTAAATCATATTACTTTACGAATCAATTTAATCGATAATTCAACTGAACAATTCAAGGTCATATTTCAAGGCGGGCTCCGTGGTTTGGCTTGTTTCACAACCCAACTCACGGGTCCCTTATAACGCACGATCGAACAGCCAAAAAATAGCTTCAATCAATACATTTTTATTCTGACGAAGCAGCATATGCTAGTGATGGGCATCTCATATACTAAACAAAGATTGAACACCGTTTAGTAGTCGCAATCAAGTGTTAAAAATAACTGAGCATAAAATATTACAAAGCCGTACTTTTGTGCCCTCAAAGTCTAAAACAAGTATGAAATTTAATAAATCATCTCTATTCGCCCTTCTTGCTGTCGTCATGATAGTTAGTCTTTCCAGCTGCAACCGTGGCGTTGGATGTCCTAGTGACTTCTCTATCCTCGACCCGCTCGCTGCCCTCATGAATTTGCTCTAGGCAGCAGCATTGACGTATTAGTCAACTTTGGAGGATTTCTATGAAATCATAATGACATCTGATGGTTCGCATACCGTCAGATGGAACGCTGGCGATGTCACTTATCACTCCATGCACGGCGCTATCCAGGAAAGTCAACACGTTTTCATGGCCTCTGGATTGGACTATTTTCCCAAAGATAAATCACTACATATATTTGAGATGGGTTTTGGCACTGGGCTGAATGCCTTGCTGGCACTGATGAATGCCAATCATTATAAACGCCACATCCATTATACCACAGTTGAATCACGTCCCCTAGATTCTGAGATCACAGACAAACTCAATTACCCAACATTACTTGATATTCCAGAGCAGACATTTCATACGCTCCATACTGCTGTTTTCGACAACGACATATTGATCAGCACGTACTTTACCCTGCATAAAAAAAAGTGTAAAATCCAAGAATTTGCGCATCAGCGGAAGTATGATCTCATATTTTATGATGCCTTTGGCCCAGGGACACAACCGGGACTATGGCAAGAAGAAACCTTGCGTCCACTTTATAATCAATTGAAGACCGGCGGCTTACTTGTTACGTATTGTGCACAAGGTGCATTCAAGCGCACATTGAAAAAAATCGGGTTCGAAGTTATTCCATTACCCGGACCTTCTGGAAAGCGCGAGATTACACAAGCATGGAAACGTTAGTGGGCCCCAGGTGCATTTCATTTTATCGTTTTTATCCATCTCCAAATATGCATCCTTGATGAGTCACCTCCGTTAAGTCGACAAACCAAAAATGGCTCTTTCATGAAATTGGCTCTTTACTTAGTTGACTCAGTCTGGATTTTCTGTATTCTATCGTAAGCAAAACCAGGAAGATCAAAAGATTTTAAAATTTCTTTATTACCGATGGGTATATTTTGGCAGTTGGCGACACTTACCAGTAAAGTATTTTATATGATACCTATCAAACAAATGCAAGCTGACCAGATTTATCTAATTGAAGGATCGAGTGTTGCCAATTCTCCGTTCTTCGAAATTGAGGCTGATTGTAAGCTCTTTTTATCTCTCGCGGATAAATATCTAGCAGATTACTTGTCAATCAACTGCTTTCAAAACAGCAGAGATGGCTGGGTTATGATTGTTAATACGAATTCAGCTCAAGCGATTCGAACCGCTTATGAAAACAGAAGAAAACAATCGAAGAAATGTAAAGAAGACTGTGCTCATCATGAAATTTGGAGAATGTTGTCAGATCAAATCCGGATTCTATTGAGCACCTATGTCAAAGCCACAAATGAAAGTACTGGACGGACAGGTGGTAAGGTAAGCGGTAAATACAAACGCTTTGTCTTTGAATCAGTCGAAGAAGCGGAAGCGGTCAAGGAAGAACTATTGCAACTGAAATATGATCAAGCTCAGGAGTTGGAAATATATCGGCCGTCGAATGAATTGTATCGTGTGAAAGATACGGAGCGAGAACAATCAATTTTTATGGGCTGCGCCCGGTTGGAATCGAGTGAATTGCTTCGTGAATTGGGGATGAGGTGCCTAGATCTCGTGAGGCCGGCGATTGACGTACTACGTCAATTAGTCAAAACAACACTTGACTTCCATTTCCCCTTAGAACCACCCATTTTATTCATAAGCTGAGCACATATCAGCTAAAATCTACTCAAAATCCTCGAGTTGAACAATCCAAAAACGTAATATATAAGTAAATGATCTCATTTTCTCAAAACCGCCTTTGTCCTAACAGTGAATTAATTCTTGATACGGTTGGTGTATTCACTGTC
>ENA-ORXU01002907-ORXU01002907.1-marine-metagenome-genome-assembly--contig:-NODE-2907-length-11141-cov-3.808568_pt1 | contig 11141 bp, 10 predicted proteins | sample MGYA00237869_ERZ511484 | MGnify/ENA metagenome assembly ERZ511484 | reverse complement strand
CGGAGAACAAATAGTCCTATTGAAAACAAATTATTTAATTACGTCGTGACTCGATGATTTTGCTGTCGAGTTATTATCATTTGAATTTGAAATATCAACTAACATCCGTTGATGCTCTGCTAATTGCTGAGTCAAATCCTGAATCATTGCTTGCTGTTCCTGAATAGCTTTTGTGAGTACAGGGATTATTTTTTCATAATTCACTGACCAGAGTGAACTGTTTTCATCCTCTGGTATGATGACGGCTTCCGGCACAACATTCACAACGTCTTGCGCCACAAAACCAATTGTTTTTTCGTAGCTTTCTTCATCAATGACTAGGTCATCTTCCACAAAATCGGAAGTATGATGGAGATAACTAACTGGCTCGAGTTTCATGATTTTATCTAGTCCATTTTCTATTGAGGATAGCTGACGTTTTACTCTTCCATCAGAATACGTTACCCAACCAAAGGCTCGGGCCACACCTGTACCTATCGCTCCGCTATTAGGCAATTGAAACCGGTAAGTTGGGGTGGCGGACGTCCCGACACTGATACGACCATTATCGTGTATCATAAATTGGGTGCTGCCAGCAATTTGAATTCGGAATGGATCATCTCCAGAATCAGCGTTTGCGTGTAGTGTGGCAATTGCGTTCGTTGTATTTATACCAACCATTTTATTGTCGAATTCACCTAATATTAATGGATTAGTAATGTTTGTGTTCTGGTTAGCAATACGCAATTGATTTGAGACGCCGGTAAGTAAGCCTCCAGCATTATTTCCGATAAAAATATTACCATCTCCTTGATTATTGACTCCAGCTTGTTTACCGATGTAAACATTCCTATTTCCGTCATTTTCCTGTCCGGCTTGGAAGCCTATGCACACATTGTCTTTCATGACTTGATTTGTATTATTTTGGTTTTGTCCGGCCTGGTATCCAATCATGACATTATTTCCATCATTCACTAATTGTCCGGCTTGATACCCAACCAAGACAGAATATGAAGCCAGATCGGCACTTTCGCCCGCTTGTCGACCTATGACCACATTTTCTGTTGAGTTATTATCCATATTTTCGAAAGCTTCACTACCGATGACCGTATTGTGATTTGATGATCCGGAATTTGCAGCTCTGTAGCCGACGATGGTATTATGAACACCATTGTTAGAATACCCTGATCGGGTTCCAAGGCATGTATTATATGATCCGGTGGTAGCTGAGTATCCAGAAAGCAATCCTAGGCAACTGTTGAAATCTCCCGTTGTGAGTTGAGATCCCGAGGCGTTGCCCACAAAGGTGTTGTCTGTCGCTCCAGTAATCATGGCATCGCCCGCATTGTTTCCTACACACATATTGTCTGTGGTATTGAGGAGTTCGAGTCGAAGATCTCCCGCGCTGTTTTTTCGAATTTGCAATGACCCACTAGATCCCTCCACCTTGGCTTGAATATAGTCGGCGGTGCCGCTCTCGATTGCTTGCACGTATGTGTCGCCATCACCGTCCCTAACAAGATTTGAGGCCGGTGCCGTAGACCAGCTGGTGCCACCTGAGCCGTTGCTAGTTAGAACCTGATTGGCTGAACCACCAGAGATAGGAAGTGTATAGCTGTTTCTAATTTGCACAACTCCGGTGTTGGAAATCGAGAGGCCTTCTACACCATTGGCAAACCGCATTTCGTCACTTGCACCGTCATGATAGATGAATGATTGTGCTGTACCATTTATTGAAAATCCCATAAATGGTTTCGTGGTCGAAGTTCCGCGGGTGTCCACGTACATCCCCCCATAATTTCCAGGCGCAACGTCAGCGCTTATGCCGAAGTATTCGGCTGATGTTACAGGTGTTGCCCGATTGATAAAGAGCCTGTCGTTTTCTATGTCACCATATATAAGGGGATTTGCATTCAGTTCATTGTCAATGACTAATTGGTTAGACCCTGCGAAATTTCTTCCGGCATTAGACCCTAGAAAAATATTACCTGTACCTGTATTTGTTCGACCCGCGTTTCGACCGATCATGGTATTTTCTGATCCAGTATTTTGATAGCCGGCTGCGGTACCAATAAAAGTATTCTCATTACCTGTATTTAATTGACCAGCAGAAGCTCCGAACATTGTATTCGCCGTCCCGATTTCATTTTCTTTACCGGCATTATTTCCGACTTTGGTATTGAATATACCGGTTGTGTTGGAAATTCCCGCATCATCACCGATATTGACATTTCCTGAACCATACATTTCAAGTCTGGCACTGCCGTCTTCGTTTTTAAAGACAGACATAAGGTTAGCACCTTCCGCTTGAAAATTAATAAAATCATCACCCAAGCTTTCGATAGCTTTGGCATACGTGTCATTGTCTACACCGTCTTTAATTTCATCACTTGCACCGCTGCCTCCGGAATCTATAGGTTGCCAACTGCTACCGTCCCAATATTCGAACCGTGCATTTGTTGTGTAGTAGATGACCTGACCGACATCCGGACTGGCAGGATATATCGCCAGATTTGGAAAAACCACTCCATCGCCTTTGAGGTCGACCTCTCCTTGACCCATGGATGTAAAACTACATAACATGAGTAGGCTCATTAAATAAATTAAGTATTGCGTTTTCATTTGATAAAATTTTTTGATTGAAATAATAGATCAAAGTTCGATCAGGCGAGGTTCCTACGCTAGATGCAAAAGCGGTAAATGGGAATATCCCTGTTTTAGGGGATAGATCAGAAAACGGAAGATTCAATTGTGCATGTGCAATATTTAAGACCGTCCCAAGAATAGTGGAAGTACGACGAGATTAAAATCAATAAAATAAGGATGAGTTATTTAAAAATAATCCATGCTCACCTCATACAAGGCGCTTGTCGGGATCGAATTGTCACATGATAAGATGGATTTTGCCATAACAATTCAATCTTGCTGACATGTAAAAATTGTAATTGTTTATGAGAGACGAGTATTTTGAAAGGCTGTTATATGAATCCTTTTTCCATTGCCTTACGAACCAACTCAGCCGTATTTTTTGCGTTGAATTTGGCCAATAGATTTTTCCGGTGACTGTCGGCTGTATGCTGACTGATAAATAATAATTCGGCAATGACTCTATTGGAATGTCCTTCAGATATTTTTTGTAGAACATCTTTTTCGCGTCTGGTAACAGCCGGCATTTCAGGTTTGTTCGATGAAAAAAGCGAATCAAAAATCAAATCTTTTAATTGCTTGCTGTAATATTCTTTGTTTGCAAAAACCGAGCGGATGGCTTCCACTATTTCTTCTGCTGAGTCGTCTTTGAGCACATAACCACGTGCCCCAAATGAACGCATACGTTTGACATAACTGGCCTCCCGGTACATGCTCAGTGCGATGACTTTAACATCAGGATAGAGTCTTGAGATTTTCTTGCAGGTTTCTACACCGTTGAGTATCGGCATATTGATATCGAGTAGAGCTACGTCTATATTTGTTTGTTCCAGCAAGTCGAGCACTTCCTGCCCGTTCTGAGCCGTGGCCACCACCTCCAAATCGGGCATAGACTTGAATATCGATGTAAAACCATCTAGCAGTAATTTGTGATCGTCAGCTATGAGTATTTTTATCATCGAAATCGGTAGCTTGCCTCATGGCAAATTAATGAAAATTTTCGAGTAGGGGGTTTTAGTTTCATTCGCGTTTGCAGTACGGGTAATTCCTATTTTGATGTGCCATTTTTGTTTCTGATTCTTAATTTTCATGCGATTCAAATTGTGTTGCGGAAGCTCATCAGCAACGATTAAGTTTTCTTGACATGACTAGGGTTTTTCTAATTTGGATAGAAGGGTGAGTATAATTGATGGAGCTTTTAGAACTTGTTTATTTGTAAACTTAACATCGAAAGACTTACCTGAAGACGATCGATTTGCAAGGATAGACGACGCAGTAAAGAAGTGCAATTTTAATTATGACGGATCCAACAACAATAACAACTAGCAGACGTACTCGAATGTTAATTCTCGCTTCGCAACTGATATTTTCTCCTAAAACGCGTTAAATACAGTGAATCGGACAAAACCCGTATATTTGCTACATCGATATGACAAAATCGAAACCAAAACCAAGACTAATATTTTTTGCACTGTTGGCTGTACCTCTTTTAGTGCTATTAATGTTTATGCCCAAGCATGAGGCTATCGTCGAGGAGGAAAAGGAAGTTACACGTTCTAGAGTATCTCTTCCAGAAGATAAAATCGTCAAATTTGTTTTGGACAAAGTCTCAGATGTATTGAAGCTGTTTCCTCAATAATCCATCGTTACAGAATTCGCTTCCGGTGTGTATCCATTCAGTAAATGCTTGATTTCCATACGCTTACGGCCAGAGAGCTGTCCTTCTAATATATTTACGACGCCATCGGCACAGCTAATACGCATCTCACCTTTTTGCGATAAATCGATTGTTCCGGGGTCTCGAGGTTCAACATCGTCGGCGATGATGCTCCGGTGCATATTGAATTGTAAATCGTCAAGCGTCGTCCAAGCACCTGGAAATGGGCTTAGACCTCGTATGAAATTGTGCACATCGTGGACTGGTTGATTGAAGTTTATCTGACAATTTTCATGGAACAACTTAGGTGCATGACTGATTTTCGATTCATCTTGCGGTGTTTCCGAAATTGCATTATGCTCTACCGCCTGGACTGTTTTCAGAACCAATTGAGCACCAAGTGGCATCATGCGGTCATGCAATTCACCGGCAGTCTCGTTCGGTCCGATGGGCAAAGACACTTGATCGATCAAGTCACCTGTATCGATGGCATGCTTTAGTTTGAATGTGGTCAAACCTGTCTCTTTCTCACCGTTGATCACGGCCCAATTTATAGGTGCCGCTCCACGATAGGCCGGTAGTAAGGAACCATGAAGATTGATGGAGCCAAGCGGAGGCATATCCCATACGACTTCTGGGAGCATTCTAAATGCAACGACGATTTGCAAGTCAGCTTCTAACGATCGTAATTCTTCCACAAACGATTGTCGTTTTAGACGTGGCGGTTGCAAGACTCGCAATCCTTCTGATACGGCATACTTCTTTACAGCTGATTCGAGCAGTTTCTTCTTGCCGCGTCCGCCATATTTATCAGTGCTAGTGACGACACCGACAATTTCATATCCGTGATCAACCAGGATTTTTAAACTGGGAACGGCAAACTCCGGTGTTCCCATGAAAACAATTTTCATACTGATGGTATTAACATTATTATAAGAATGCGGCCGCAATATCGCGTGCTTTGATGGAATTATATCTACATATGAGGTGTATTGATGTTATTGAATACATTTTATTCCATTACTCCTATTTTTAAAAAAATTATAAAACGATGAAATTTAGCTTACTACCAATTCTGCTGTGCTTTCTGTGCGCGAGTATGACGCATGCACAAGGCGGCATGATCGAAGGCTACGTCTATGAATCAGACAATCGAGGCTTTTTGAATGAGGTCAAGGTCGAAGCCATTGATTTAAATGCCGAACGTACGGTTGCAGAAGCATTTACAAATCAGGATGGGCTTTTCAACATAGACTTACCACCTGGAGCTTATGAAATAAAAGTGACTAAAAACTTATTTCACGAGCAGACATTAGCTATGACCGATGCTGCCACAGTGACAAATGGCAAATATTTTTTCAAGGTAACAATGAAACGAAAACCGGGCTATTTGTTCGACATCACGTTAGCAAATAAGCGAGATAGCGGTGCTGTGGAGGTAGATGCCATTCATAATTCAAGAATTGAAGTGTACAATAACTCAACCGAAGAGTCAGAATATGCTAATGAAAATCACGAAACACCAAATTTTCGATACACGATGACGAAGGGTAATCATTACACATTCATGATCAGAAAAGAAAACTATTTGACGAAGCGTATTGAGGCTTTCGTCGATGTAGAAGGCTGCATACTTTGTATAGAGGGACTCGATCGGTTGACGCCGGGTGTGACTGATAACTTAACTGAAGGACATTCTATGGGTACATTACTTGCCAATGTCGAGATGGAAAAAGCAGACGTGGGTACGAAATTCAAAATCGAAAATTTGTATTATGAAACGAGCAAATACAAATTAAGCGATGATAACAAAATTGAATTGCAAAAGGTAATCCAATTGATGCGTGATAATCCTCTCATCGAAATTGAAATTGGGTCGCACACGGACAGCCGTGGCAAGGATGAATTGAATATTAAATTATCTCAAAAGCGCGCCAACGAAGTAGTTGAATATTTAATCGAATATGGAGAAATAGAAGCCGACCGCATGCGTGCCAGAGGATTTGGTGATACACAAATTCTGAATAGATGCATCAATGGAGTGGAATGTAGCGAGGCCGCGCATGCTGTCAACAGACGTACAGAAATTCGCATAACGGGTATTCGCAAATCTAATATGGCAGGTAAAACGCTCGTTGAAATAAAAGAAATGGAGAAAATGGATCGTATGATCAAAGAATTGCAAAATCAAGAAGTCATTCAAGTGAAAGAAGGCGACGAGCTTCCCGATGAAATTAAAGAAGAAATAGAGAAGAAGAAAAAGGGTGATAAAAATTAAATGATGGTATTTTTTCATAATTAAAAATTAGTAACAGAGATAAATCCAGTGAATACTATAAACAACACCATATTAAATTCAAGTCATTACATGTTGATCTTTGCTCTCCTTTTATTAACAAGTGGATGTATGCAAGTAGTGAGATCGGTAAGCGGATTTAAAAATCCGAAAGTGATGAATGTGGAATCAATTCAAAACAGTTACGAAACAACTGGTTTTAAGGATAATGATGTAATCGACTTTGTCTACAAAAATCGAAGTGACACAGCAGAAATATATGAAGTGTTGAAGAATGGACTGGGAGGTCAATTTGATGTTTATGATCAAAATGGGAAACGACGCTGTTATGCCAATAAAAATACTTGTGGAGATATAGTTGTCGGAGAGTATAGTTTTGAATCGGGTTTAGGGGAATGTGACGGTCTGAAAGAGATTAAAAGTCCTTCGAAGTTAAATAATGAAATAGATGAATTGCTAATTAACTTGAAAACAATCAGTAATGACGACTTAAAGCTGACAGACTTGCCTGAGGCTGATTATTATTATGTGTATTATTGGAGTATTTTTAGAGAGAAAGAAAAATGGCGTATTCAAGATTTTAATAATTTGAAAGATGAATTGTCAAAAGCCAATGAGAAAATAGTCATGTTAAGGATAAATTGCGATCTTTTAGACGAATGGGGGCTAAAAGAATCGAAGCGTGTTGCAATAAAATTTAGAAAAAGAAGTAAGCAGGAGTATGAAATGACATTTGGGGCGATTCCATTTAAGTAGTCTTTTTAAAATCTGATTAAAAAAAACATTATAACAAATAAGTACTAGTATGACAGCGAAAGAATTCTTATATAATTTAAAAACAACAGTCGATCCAGCGAGTCTGGAAAATAAAGAAACTAAATTTCATTTTGACCTTGACGGTGAAGGTGGGGGAGCTTACACCGTGAATATAAAAAATGGATCACTCGATATCACGGAAGGAATGGACGGCGAGGCGAATTGTAAGGTGACGGCCAAGGCAGAAAATTTTATGAAAGTTATTCGTGGAGAACTTAAACCACTCAATGCCCTGCTTTTTGGTAAGGTCAAAGTGAGTAATCAAGCTGAGCTGATAAAATATGCAAAGGTTTTTGGGTTGATGAAATAACCACAGGTGTGATTCAGAACGTCAAAGATATTCCGATGGCTGGAAAAGGTTGATTAGTAAACTCCATCGTATCACCTAGTTTTAATCTGCCAGTCAGTAAATCATCTTCAATATTAAAAGAAGATAAGTGGGCTGACACAAAAGCATCTGCCACATTTAATAAATAGACGATCCCAATCCCAAAATAGGCAAGCTCTTTATTTTTACGTGCTTCTTCACGGCGGTTTGCCAATAATTCATCAGGAATTTGAGCAGGAAATTCAGGTGTGTCTTCTCCAGCGAGCCTTGCCCGATAGGCTTCATCAAATCGCTTAAATTGTCTAGAATTAAAATCCACCACATAGATCATCGCACCAAACGCGCCATAGACTAAATGTAATTTATAATATTGTCTATTATAAAATTGTCCTGCACCTGGAAATGCTGCCGACAATAAAGTGGCTTTTATAGGGATCGTAGGCTTGCGTAATGTGATCGTAGAATCCAAAAGTTTGTGAGCCAATTTTTCATCCCATTTCATCTGTGCAGAAACCTCGGTCACCCCCAAAAAGAGAAAAATAAAAGTAATCGGGATGACCCATGCGCGAACGCTAAAAGTCGTTGCCTTCAATTTTTGAGTATATTTTATAGGATGAGAGAGATACATGAAAGATTCTCAGAAAATAATTTTATGGTGGATATTAAATATCAATCAACAGAACGTACCAGTTGGATGATGTGTTGCAACTCGTCATGATCATCGAAATGAATCACCAGTTTGCCACGTCCTTCCTTGTTCGAAGTTAGATTGACTTTTGTGCCAAATACACCGCTCATTTCATCTTGTAGTCGCTGCACATCGGTCGACTTCTGAATGCTGCCAGCCGAAGCCGAAGATGAAGAGCCACCAGACCGCAATCGTTTGATAAATTGCTCTACTTGACGCACGCTCCACGATTGCTCGATAATGGATGTTAGGATGTGTAACTGGTTGGCTAGTTCGTCCACTCCGGCGATAGCCCGCGCGTGCCCCATGCTGATTTTTTCTTGTCGTACGGCATTCTGAACAGCAGGAGGAAGTTTCAGCAGACGAATGTAGTTAGATACAGTACTCCGATTTTTCGACACACGTTCAGCTACTTCCTCATGCGTAATGTCACATTCTTCCATCAATCGTTGATAGCTAAATGCGACTTCCAACGGGTTCAAATCTTGGCGTTGAATATTTTCAATCAACGCCATTTCCAGCATACCTTGATCATCTGCGATACGCACGTAGGCCGGTATATCCTTCATACCATTCATTCGACAGGCACGTACTCGACGTTCTCCACTGATGATTTGAAAGGAACCAGCGGCAAGTCTTCTCACCGTGATTGGCTGGACTAAGCCGTGGATCTTTATGCTCTTTGCAAGTTGCTCAAGTGCATCGACATCAAATTCCGAACGCGGTTGATACGGATTGATTTCAATTTCAGAAAGAGGGATATTGGCAATTGTATTGGACAATTCTTTGATCAACAAATCATTGCCATCGTTCGCGTCGGAGTTCGTCGAACTCAACAGCGCGCGGATACCTTTTCCCAGATCTTTCTTTTTCATTTTGGCCATGTCACAAGAGCTTTATACAGATACAGCTGAGGGCTGTGGAGTAGTGTTATTTTCGAGAAATTCTTTTGCCAAATTTAAGAAATTAAACGCCCCTTTGCTGCCAGCATCATATAGAATGACAGGTAGGTGAGCACTCGGCGCTTCACTTACCTTACTATTACGGTGGATGATCGTTTTGAATACCGGATCAGTTGAGTGCTCGATGACTTCTTCCACCACGATATTGGCCAACCGTAGCCGACTGTCATACATCGATAGCAATATACCTTCAACTTGCAAATCTTTGTTGACCTGCTCCTGTACCATCGAAATAGTGCTACGCAATTTTTTCAATCCTTCAAGCGCAAATACCTCACACTGCACTGGAATCAACACACTATCCGCCGCCGTCAGCGCATTGATGGTGATCAAACCAAGAGAAGGAGCACAGTCGATGAAAATGAAATCGTAATCATCTTTAATTTCTATCAACTTCTTCCGTAAGACGAACTCGCGTTGAAGTTTGTTGATCAACTCTAGTTCAGCGCCTACGAGATCGATATGTGCCGGCAATAATGATAGATTTGGCACGCATGTCGAAATGATTGCATCACGAGCATCGGTGTTATTAATCAGACAGTCGTAAGTCGACAACTCTACATCGGATAAGTTGATGCCCAATCCTGTCGTGGTATTCGCTTGTGGGTCGGCGTCGACAACCAGAATCTTTTTCTCCAGCACAGCTAGGCTGGCTGATAGATTGATAGCTGTGGTCGTTTTACCGACACCGCCTTTTTGATTTGCTATTGAAATGATCTTACCCATATATTAAATGTCCAACGAGGATCCTATATCCAACAGATGTAGTGTTTTGTTTTTTTCAGCAAAAGCCTGTTTGGCTTCAGCATGATCAATTTTGATCAGTGCAAAGGTATCATAATGTGCACCAATAATGGTGTCACAAGCGATGAAATCACTCGCAATGACCGCATCATTGACGCCCATGGTGAAGTGATCACCGATACAAAGTACAGCCGCGTCAAGGGGTTTACATGTCATGGGGATTAATTTCATGTCCATGGTCAAGGCCGTGTCACCCGATATATAGAGAGTACCTGCTTCATCTTCAAATACAAACCCACCCGGATCACCACCATAACTTCCATCTGGAAGACTACTGGAATGAATAGCCGCCACAAATTTGACACGCCCACCTTCATAGGAGAACCAACCGCCATGATTCATCTGTTTTGCATCGAGATCCTTTTCCGCAAAATAGGCCCCGACTTCGTAGCCTGCGAGTATGGGTGCCTTAGTTCGTTTAGCGATTGCTTCCACGTCAGCGACATGATCTTGATGACCATGTGTGAGCGCGATCATATCGCATTCGATATGGTCTATGTTGATATCCTTAGCGAGTTCATTATTTGTTATGAATGGATCGATTAAAATTTTCTGTTTGCTACCGTGGATTAAGAAGCATCCGTGGCCGTAGTACGTGATTTTCATGATTTAATTTATGTGATTGTTTAGAATTTTTTCAGGTATAAAACTTCATATGGCTTGTAACTGTTCATATGCTTTCGCTTTGTGTTTCATATGGACTTGTAAAAAAAAATAAAAATTTTTGTGTGTAGATGGGTATATTTTGGTAGTTGGTGACACTTACCTATAAAATAATTAATATGATACCTATCAAACAAATGCAAGCTGACCAGCTGTACCTAATCGAGGGAGCCAGTGCGCCAAGCACTAAGTCTGTATAGTATTATTTCTAAATACTTTGGGATGAATCGAGGCGCGAAGAAGGAGAATAGCCGTAGCTCTGCGACTGATAAGCAACGAAGAGTTATCACAAAGGATGACGA
>ENA-ORXU01002906-ORXU01002906.1-marine-metagenome-genome-assembly--contig:-NODE-2906-length-11141-cov-4.703362_pt1 | contig 11141 bp, 7 predicted proteins | sample MGYA00237869_ERZ511484 | MGnify/ENA metagenome assembly ERZ511484 | reverse complement strand
TGCACATATTTTGTGTTTCTTTTTGTACTAATTGTGTATGCGAATTTAGTTCCTACCAAATAGGCTCTGTCGCATGCACAGTGCTTGACGAGCAAGGCGTGCATTGATATATGGCACCCTTTGGTAGTGGCGGCTCGGTCACCCGCGCCAAAGAGAACGTGACGCAGTTGATGAAGAACACAACGAGCGCCATGAGATGGCGCACCCCATACGTCTCGCTAGCATTGCACAAGCAGCTTCCCCCACCAATCCACCATGAGGCACCATCTTCAATTCTGCACACAGAACTCCAACACCTTGCCACCGCCGTCCTCCGTATGGGACTCGGCCCCCTCCGTCTCCCCAGTATCAGTTTGCGACGCAGCAGCATGAAAACACCGCACGCACGCCCCCCACCCGTGCCGCACCCCACGCCGCCCAGTTCTACTCTACACATTAGGCACAGACTCCTCGCCAGTCCCCTCCTCCTCCTCACCCTCCCCCCCGCCCGTCCCACGCAGGGCGTCAAGCTTGGGAACTACCTTCACGAGGTCCGCCAACCACTTCTCCCATGGCACACGAACCGAGCTTGCCTCGCGGTCCCGCTTCAGCTCGAGGTAGTCCTTGTCCTTGAGTGCCACCTTGAGGAGCTCGACCACGTACAGACGAGGTGTATCGTCGCCCTCGACCCCCGGCTTGGTCTTGGCGAGCTCGACGAGCTTGTCGTACACTCTTGTCTTCTTGTCGCTTGCCTTTCCCCAACGCCAGGAAGAGATGATCGTGTTTAAAGAGCCGGTCGAAACGCCGAGTTGTGACTCCGACATCACAAGCGGCTGCATCGCGGCAGGGGTCGGCAACGACCTCCTCTTGACGTTGTAGTGCTCCGTGTAGAGCCGCGCGGCCACCGTCATGCGGCGGTACGTGAGGTCGTGGCCATCAATCGCCTTGTTGTCCGGCGCCTCGTCTTGACACGCAACATCACCGGTGTCCCCAGGCCCCAACTTGGGGGCTTTGCGCCTGTCCGGCCCCTTGCCGCTCGCGCCCCGCTTCCGCTTCTTCGTTTCCGGCGTACTCGGGGGAACGTGCAGCGCCTTGGAGAGCGAGGAGTCCGCCCGCGACGAGGCCGAAGACCGCATCGGGAGGTCGAAAGCAGCCTTGCGGGCCCCCTTGTCGTTCGACCCGACGAATGACACCGGAAGCTCGTTGCCAAGCTTGTGGTACGCGGACGATATGACCGCGTGCACCTGGCCGCTCGTGACGCGATCAAGAGGGGGCGCCTCGTCTGGCGGCGCGCCGCAAACAGCCGAGCTCAACTGCCGGGAGAACCACTCGGTGATGGCGTGCCGCGTCGCGGGCGGATTGGACTTGGTGCAGCCCGAAGCGTAGAGCAGGATGAAGGACGGGTAGACACCAGGAGCCGCTACAAAAATGTCGATGATGGCTTCACGCAGGTCGTCCTCAAACTGCAGGTTCCAGTCGACAAAGGCCGCCTCCCAGAGACGTCTTTTCTTGGCCAACTTGGCTGCTGGCAGACCTTGGTCCGCAGGCACTGCGCCAGACGAGGGCGCCGGGCGGTTCAAACGAAGGGCATCTGCTGGCACGGCACTCGAGGCAATGCCATCACCCCCTAGGCCTCCAACGTCGACAGGGAGGATCACGCCACCAGGAGGATGGTGGGCTCCGTCATCGGCGTCGTCGACGGGCTTGCCATCGTCAACATTTTCGGCGGCGCCGGATCCGCCCACGACCGCCGCATCTCCCGCCGGTCGCGCACCTCCTCGCGCTGCCGCCAAGCCGTCGTGTGGGTCGCCGATGGCCGACAACGGGGCTGGCGGAACAAGGCCCGCCCGCTGCTTCTGCGCCAACAGGCGAAGCCGCCGCGCCTCCACCAAGGCCACCGCAGCCACACGACGGTGCCGCATGGCCTCTGCCTCCATCCGCGCGAGAGCCTCTTGCGCCTTGACCGCAGACGCGTCCACCGCCGACTGCGCTCCCGCCACGGCGGCAGCGCCTGCTCCTGCCGATGGCGGCGGCGGAAATGAGGATGATGACGTACGTCCGCCAGCGGGAGGAGTCAGCGACGCCGGCGGCACATGCCTGCCGATGGCCGTCGACGCGGTTTCCGCGGCCGGCGCTGGGAGATGTCCACCGGGGGGCGCTCCCGGTGACTTGCTTGGTGGCGAGTTGTGCAAAGTGGCAGGCGGCGCGCCTTTCGGCGCCTCCAGCGGCGCCTCGGCCACCGTCACCCCCGACGCACGCTTAGAAGCAGGCGGAACGTCCACCACATCTTTTTCCTTGCCCCCAGTCAGCGCCTCGAAAGCCGCCGCCACAACACCCGAGGTCGTCGGTGGAGTGGAGGGGAGGGTGGGGGCGTCTGCGGTGGCGGCCAATGGCGGGGGCGCAGACGGCGGGGGCGCGTCGGTGAGAGCCACCGAGCCCACAGCGTCCCGTCTGGGGCTCTGCGCGTTGGGCATGGAGGGGGCCTCCCCGCGCGCCGGCGGTGAGCCCGCGACTGGGGGCAAGGCCGCGTCATCTGCCACATTTGTAGACGGCGCCTCCAACGCCGCCGCCGCGGCTGCGGCAGCGGCCGCCATGAGAGCAACCGACGACGTCGCCGGCGTCTTGTCTGTCGACGTGTTGCCCGTGGAAAACCCGGGCTCGGAGGCTCCCCCCGTGTCGTTGGCCGCTGCCTCGGCCTGCTTGTTGCGGCGCATGGTGGCCAGGCGCTTCTCGACGGCGGCCTTGTTCTTTTCCCTGGCCGATTGGGCGCGCCCCTTCGGCGCGCCCGACGAGTTGGCCGCTTTCTTGGAGCCGCCGTCCTTAGGCGCCATGTACTCGTCCGCGTCGTCGCCGGAGTCGAGCCGCAAATCCAGGTAGGCGTCGGCCGCGTCTGGGCTGCTGATCGCCAAGGACTGGGCGACTTCAGCCACACAGGCCCGAGAATCGTCTGTAACCAAGATGGAAAAGAGAAGATACACAGAAAAAGGAAAGATACAACCGCATGGCAGAGACGAGGAGGGATGCAAGTGCATGTCAGAACTCGACTGCCAAATGCGCGCTGTAGACGGTATCCCACGCCACGTCCCCGCCCCGCGCAAATGCGGGACGTCGAACCCATCGCACTATACCCACTAACAGGTCACAGATCCGTCTTCCACCCTTACCAATCGTCCACAGGCACGAGGAAGCGTTGCTAGAGGTTGGTTGTGCGGCCGGATCCACTCTGGGCTCGTTGGGAGGGGCGCGACCTGCAGCGAGAGGACGAAGGGTCGCCATGGTGACAGCGGTGTTGCGGGACCGTGCTTGGAGACAGCAAGCCAACTTCTCAGCCCAAGTGAAATCGCACAGCCAATTGAGCACACACGTGATGTCAATTAGCTATCAAATATTGAAACTCGCATAAGGTGTGCAATTATAAAATAGAGAAATTCCAAGTCACAATCTTGAATAGTTCTTTGACGATCTGCACCACCTGATCGAGATGGCAACAGAAGAGGCTTCTAAGGAGAACTCGGAGAAAATAGGATACACAATTTGGTACCTCATCTTGGGTTCGCCAGAAAACCGTGGGTCCTTCGTGTCTCATGTGGAAGCTGTAGGGCGGGACATGAAGCAGCATTCTCCTTGTGTTCATCAAAGAAGCTGTCTCACTGCTCTGTAGATGTTTGCATGTCCGTCTCCCTTCTGACTCATTGCCTCTCGTGGTGGGCTCAGTCCCGGCTGTGTGGGCGTTTCGCGACCTGTTGTCTTGTGGGGAAGGTGGCACTGACAAGAACGTTGTGATTTGCACGCCACGGCCGTCAACATGTCTTCGGCGTGGATCCTAACAGCTGCGTGTCGCGCCAGGGCAGGGACTTCGAGTCCCTCTGATTTAGCCCATCAGATTGTCCATCCACGAAGACTGTCGTCACATGCGCGGGCCACGTATCACAAAGCAACAGTGCGGTTTCGGTGCATGACTGGTCACGTGTGTCAGGTGGGCGGCACGGTCCCCAGCGACGCCCACTCTGCCAGTCTATGTGTGCCCCTGCACTGCTCGTCCTTGCTTGACGCGGTGCGTGACACCACACTCTCCGTGGCCCCGCGACACAATATGCGTATCCAGATGGCCGAGATGAACCTCTGCTTCAGTGTAAGGGGCACATGAGACAGCGGTCTCGCTTCAAGTCGGAGGAGCCGGCTGACAATAGCAACCGGTGTCAACGGCGGGCGCGGTCCCAGCGTGCCACCAGCTCTCCTCCCACAACAAGAAGACCGGAAAGCTGACGCACAGAGGCCAGCGGTGAACTCCACCTGTGACCTGCAGCGCAAACAAGTGAATAAAGTGTGCTGTGAGAAGGGAGCTGATGAGAACCGCGGGGGCGCGGGGCTATGTACGGTGGGGCTTCTGACACTTGCACGAGTCAAACATCGCGCACCATAAGTGGATCCTGAGAGGTATCTGACAACGAGTGGATGACGAGCACCCCTTGGCGCCGCAATGCGTCACCAGGCGACAGCGGCCGGCAGCAGGCACAATGACTGACTCAGTGACACTTGGTCCCAGTGCTCTTGTGGCGAAGCACATCCACTGACAGTTTGCCGAGATGGTGGACCCCGCAACTTGAGGCCGGGCTTTAGTGGCATGGTGGTCACAAATCAAGAAAACCATGGCGGGATGCGCTGTCACAAGAAAAGTGGTTTCGAAGGATCTCAAAGCAGAGCACGGCGCAGGTACGCACCGAGCTCCGCGACAATGCAATCCAGGATGCTCGTTGGGCTTCAGCAAGGCGGCTTTCATGCCTGTGCGAGAACAGCACCTGACTGATTGCGCGGCTCTCAGCAATCAATGGTCGTAGACTGGCGAGCTCGTGCCACGCTGGGCCAAATGTCGTGGTCACCCCGAAATGCGAGAGCGAGTGGGCAGGAGCACCTGCTGGCAGCGCTGTGTCAACGGCTTTGTCTACGGCCTGCTGTAGGATCTGGGCTCGCTGCTCGCGTTCGGTCTGGGGGGGAGTAAGGGGGCACAACCTGCTGAGCCTCCAACTGCATGGCGGGGACTCTCTCTCAAGTCCAATCAAACTCTGAGGAGCGGCATACTTCGACGGCCGCGAGAGCTCACAGCGCTAGCCACGATCTGCGGATGATCTTGGGCACGGTGACACACGCCGGGATGACCGAGGAGTCGCGACCAGGCCGATATCGGCTCCTATCTCTGCGTGCGGACAGTCGGAGGAGCTCTTCCGCACCCGTAGTCTCAGCGTGGCTAGCGTACCGCTTTTTCGTAGCGGTGCGCGTCGCAGCACTCGGGTTGTCGCTGCGGGTCGGTTTTTGATCTACAAACGCGCCGGAGCGCGAACAGGAGCCGGCAGCGTCATCCAGATGAGAGGGTGGCAGGTCTCGTGCGCGAGCGCCAGATTCACATGCGAGGGGCGCATTTAGAGATAGAAGAAACAGGAGGGTACTCGGCGCCTCAACACGTGCGGCGAAGACAGAGCGAAGCGGGACAGGGAGACAACCCCAGATCCTGGCTTGCTCTTAGTGGTGGCGCCTGCTACGGCATTGGACATGTGTGTGATGGCAGCAGCAGCTGTGAGCTCCTCTTTCGGTGGGGAGGCGCTGTTCAGTCGAAGCACTCAGCAGTGCTACGAAAGATTGATGAACCTGAATGCTGACATCTCATGGGGGTGTAGCTCGCATGGACACACGGGAGGCAGGCATGGTACTCCCCATCTGAGCGTGGTTGACACCTGCAACAGCAGTGATGTGCGTCGTGGCTGTTCCGGCCGATGTGTCTGCTTCTGCGGGCCCCCTATGTGAGTTATATATTTACAGCCATCAGTGGAGCCCTTTGTGACCAAGCCGCACGCCCCGGGTCGACCAACTGCACACTGCGCCGATGATGTGAGCATGCAGTGTCACAACGACCACAAAAACTACCGGGAGTTGTTGCTATCCCTGTGTGTTCTGTGACGTCCTAACATCTTGCGGCGCAGCCGTGGAGACAGAAACTAAGGTATGCCCTGCGCACACGCCGCAGCGGTACGCACTGTTGCTCGATGGCGTCTGTGATGAGGTCCTCCGCCGGACGACCCCTCGCAGTTCCAGTGGTCCCACAGACTACGTACACCAGTACTAGCCCCTCTGGTACTCCTTCTCTCACTCATCTGGCCGCCTTTTCTCCAGGCAGAATGCTCCAGTCGGGAGCCCGGTTGAAGACGGCGGCCAGCGGTGAAAGCCTCTCGGACACGGCCAGGAACTCAAAGAGTCGCGGTGTGAGGGCACCGCGCCCCAGCGAGGACAACTGAAACAGACATCCCGTCCGCAGCGGGCGGCGCCCTGGAAGCCGCCTTGGCATACACCATCACGGTGGCGGACGGCGGCGGCGAGACTGCAACTGGCGCGCGCCATTCGCGTCGCTGAAAAGAAAAGGACGCTTCGTGGGGCTGCTGAGGAAAAGAAGCTCCGCGACGCCGCCGAGGATGCGGCGGTTCGTGGCGCACAGAGAGTGGTGAAGAGTGGGTCAGGGAGGGGCGGGGGGTGGCGTGCCATCCGAGCGCGCTGTGTCAGCGGTGCCACGGTGGCGCGAACACGCAAGACAGCCGCTGCCGCGCTGGTGCAGGTGGCTATTGCCGCCGCCGCCGCCGCGCGCCCCGACTTAGGCGCAGGCCGGCGATGTCGACAGAAGAGATGGTTCCGCCTCTAGCGCTGCGGCACCCGCGGCGCAAAGCTGGAGATGCAAGTGCACTCACTTTTCGCGGCCGGAAAGCCTTGTCGGCCTCACGGGGGAGTGCTGCTGTGTAAAAGTCCAAACACGTTGCAGCGACACTCTGGGAGGCTGCGTTGCCTATGTCGTCTCGTGGTGCGGCGCGCAGAACCCGCTAGCACTTGGAAGTCTCGTGGCCGTCTGTGGCGGCGCTACTGCCCCGTTCTCCTGCCCACCTGTCTCCGGGCTCCCCCCCTCCGAACCAAGAACCTAGAATAAGCGGAAATGGCGGCTGCTGTTTCGCCGCTGGCGTAACCGCCGCCGTGGCGGCTGCCATCAGGACAGCGCCACTGCTGCGGTGGCGCCCGACGTTTTTGGGTGACCCACTCGTGGGATGTTCGTTGCTCGTCGCGTGATTGCTCGTGCGAGCTCATGATGTCGGGCAATCGGATGCAGTAGACTGAGAGGGTCCGATGCGCCCACGCGGATGGTCTCTACACACTCGATAAAATCTGTTTTGGAGCTTTGAGACAAAAAGAGTGAAGATGCACAAGCAGTGGGACCCGCATTTACCATCAAAGCAGAGATGCATACGGGCCCGAGCCCCAACCTACTCCTGTGCTGGCAGTGAGGCCCCATGGAAAGCGTAAGCTGCGCTGATGACAGCATGAACGTATGCGCGGTGCACACGAGACACGCCACCACTGCTCCCAGGTACCTGAGAGCCAGACCCCTCATTGAGCATAGCGACAAACCAAGGCTCCAGCCGACTCGTGCTCGCGGGCGGGGAGCCTTTGACCAAGCCAACAGCGAAGTGAGTGAAGTAGGAAGGAAAGAGCCCGTCGCAACGCAAGAAAACGGCAACGACCTCCATCGCCGCTTCAGGCTCCATCTTCATGCTCCACTTGTCGAGCGCGGAGAGCCACGCCGTGGCCGCGACGTGAGGCGAGCACACGCGCCGCCGCTTGGCCAGCCGCCCCTCCAGTTCCAGATGCTCGGAATCATAAAGGGCATGCGCGATGCCATTGGCCGCCGCCGCAGTCGCTGTCTTGCTGGTGGACGCCGCCGCCGAGCCGCCCACCACTGGCGACGAAATTGGCACGTCGCCGGCCGTTGCCCCCGCCGTCGTGTCCTTGGTCGCCTTCGTCGTCGCTGTCGTCTGGGTTGACGCCGTTGACCCGGCGCCCACCTCCGACGCCGGCTTTGGCGACTCGCCGGCCGACGCGGCCGCCGTCCCGCCCTTGGTCGCCGCCGTCGTCGCTGTCGTCTGGGTTGACGCCGTAGACCCGGCGCCCACCACCGGCGCCGGCTTTGCCGACTCGCCGGCCAACGCGGCCGCCGTCCCGCCCTTGGTCGCAGCCGTCGTCGCTGTCTTCGCGATTGACACCGTAGACCCGCCATCCAACGCCGGCGCCGGCTTTGACGCCTCGCCGGCCGACGCGCCCTCGGTTGGCAGTTCGGCGGCGTCCTCACGCCTCCCTTGGGCACCGCCGTGGCCATCTCTCCCGCGGTGGCGCTCCAGAAGGACGTTGCACAGGGCTCTCAGTTCAGGACGCGTTTTCAAGATAAACGCAGCCGACCAAGCAGCCCTGCCTTCTGCGCCCGGATGTAGCAATGCAAGACGGTCTCGGGCAGTGCAGGAGAAAAAGGAATGAAAGAAGGACAACGCAAATAAACCGCACTCGTGGCTGTCGCTCTGTTGCGGAACGATGGGCGTGACAACGGAGATGCACGAGTGCACCCAGTGGCGCGGAGGCACAAGATCCTCGCCCGTGCCAATCCCGCGTCGGATACTCTCAGCACGCAACCAACCCAGGAGAGTCGACCGCGCACGCGAGCCGACAGGCACGCCGCGGAGCGAATTGAAGAAAGCCAAGGTAGCAATAGGCTTAACAGTGTGCACCGCGCCACCCGCGCTCATCGACATAGATCTCTCCAGACGGGGAACATCGGACAGAACTCCAATCCACCAATGCCCGCCCTCGCAGAAAAAGAACACCCACGTGGAGAACGCAAACACATTGAAGCGCTGAGTCATGGCGGCCACCCTGGACGGTCCCCCAGACCGCAACAAGCGATAAAACACGCTGTCAAACACCAAACAATCTCTCCGGTCTGCACCACAGAGCTGCTCCTGCCATACATACCTAGCAAGAGCGTCGATCACAGCATCACGAGTGTCCGACTCGTCGCACAAACTCAAGCAGTCGTCCTGTGTGACGTTGATGCAGCCCCACGGTCCACCGGAGTAGGTGAAGAGGACATCTCCGCTGCGTCTGCTACGGGGAGTTGGCTCGGCATCGGCGTGCACTACGTCGCCGACTCCGACTTGTCGGCCTCCTCGAGTTCGCGTGGTTGTCATGGCCCGCAACCAACGACGAAGCACTTCACAAAGAAGGACGCGGTCCGGGGCTAAGGCAAAGGCGGGCCCGAGACGCTGAGCAGATTGCCAGCGAGGCCAAGACACTGCGCGGAGGTCCCCAAGAGTGAGGCCGTCTGATTGCCACAAGCCCTCCCACACAATTCGAGAGTGCCATCGAATTCAAAAAGGTAAATACAATTGCATACACGTATTGAAATGGCTTCTTTCACCAGGCTGTCCTCCGCAATAAAAGTATCACGATTACTTAACATATAGTACAATTGCTATTAATATTATGCCGATGACCAAAATACAAAGAGAGAAGCAAATTTTGTTTACATGTGTCACACAATTAGGAAGGTGACTGACGCGATGCGGTCCTCATAAGGCCATCGGCAACAGAAGTCGTAGCAAATAAGGTAGCGCTGTGCAAGCGGACCGACGTCGAGAAATCGGCGACTGGGGCTCTGCTTTCGGCATGCTGCCCCTACTGCTGCAATAGGTTCTCTCTAAGACGGGGCTCAACGTCATCCGAGTACCGCAACGCGCCCACTGATAGCTGCGCGATTCGGACAAAAATCTGGGTATCTCTCTCGACAGCGTTCTATCGACCAAGAAGCGTTGGTCATGCTACTTGATCTTCTTAGAGATAGATACTGGCTACTATAGCCCATGCCTGCTGGCCAGAATTTCGTGTTGCTGTTTGGTTTTCGTCGATGACATAGACGTAGCTTGAGCATCCTGCGTGACGATTCTAGTGCCAGATGTTGGCTACCAGAGCCAGCGCCTGCCGGCCAGACCTTCGCGTTGCTGTTTCATCCTGTTTGGTGACAGAGACGATGCCTGAGCGTCTTACACGGCGACACATGCGCCAGATTTCGGCTCCCATAGCCAGCGCCTGCCGGCCAGATATTCCTGCTGTTTTGTCTCCTTTGCTGACATAAACGTGGCTTCAGCATCCTGTATGAACATTCTTGTGCCGTATGCTGGGTACCTTAGCCGGGGCCTGCCGGACAGACTTTCTTGTCGCTTGTTTCTCTTGTTCGGTGACATAGACAATGCATGAGCATCCTACATGGCGGTTCTTGTGCCAGAATGTGGCTACCATAGCCAGCGCCTGCCGGCAAGATATTCTTGTCGCTTGTTTCTCTTGTTCGGTGACATAGACAATGCCTGAGCATCGTACATGGCGATTCTTGTGCCAGGATGTGGCTACCAAAGCCAGCGCCTGCCCGCCAGATATTCTTGGTATTTGATCTTCTTTGGTGACATAGACGTGGCTTCAGCACCCTGTATGAAAATTCTTGTGCCACATGTTGGCTACCGTCTCCGGGGCCTGCCGGCGAGCATGATGCAGTTCCAGCTCGTTTGCGCTAGTGCGAGACACGTGGTGTCACTGTCCTGCATGCCCACATTTGTCGCCACAGTGGGCAACTGAGGCACTTCAAACCGCTTTGCATGAGCATTCCGACTTGGATGCGTACGGGACTTCGACATCTTGCTGAGCATATGTGTGAAGATGATGAGCTAATAATGCTACCATATAATGTGTTTCCTGACGAGATGTGGTGATTCCTTCGGAGGTTAATACTGTGCTACGTGGTTCCAGGAAGCGCTTCCAGGTAAAGTAGCACCCAAACATTTTATATTCCAGCTTTATTGGCGATCCCACCAGCAATCGTGCTGTCCGTGGTGTTGATGGCGATCGACCCGTCCATTCTGCGTCACTGAGGCCGGTCGCTGTGCAATCTATTCGCCACGCTTGCTGACAGTCTGTCACGATAGGTCAGTTAGCAAGCGGTCGATCGTATTAGGGAGTGAGACTTATCCTCAGAATATCGTGGACTTTGTGTTGCCTTTCCTTCCAATCAAGTACGGTTCCCGGACGAGGATAACGAGAACGCACTGTATTTTGGCCGAGAATGTTGCCACCACGTGCTGCAAGAACATATTTTGGGGCAAGCCCCCACCCCGCTGGGAGCGCTCGTGTGTCCACTTCTGGCTACCTGCACTGCGTGCCCTTGTAGCGCCCCCCCTTTTTGATCCGTGCGGCCCTCCCGGCCCGGGCACCTGGCTGGAGGCACGCTCGCAGCCGCGCACCACTGGCCTCTTGGA